>Ga0070658_10004296_pt1 | contig 11644 bp, 8 predicted proteins | sample KBSC13metaG_FD_64664 | JGI IMG/M metagenome (GOLD analysis project Ga0070658, IMG submission 64664) | Corn rhizosphere microbial communities from Kellogg Biological Station, Michigan, USA - KBS C1-3 metaG | ecosystem: Host-associated > Plants > Roots > Rhizosphere > Soil ... | reverse complement strand
ATCTCCACCCGTGGCGGCGGTGACGCGGGCCTTCACTTCCTCGCTCTTGCCGCAGATCACGATGATCTGTGATTCGTGCTTCAGGTGCTTGAGCCGCTCCACAATCAACTCCGTCGGCCCGACGCCGAGCGCGCCTGCGGAGAGCAGCAGGGTCGTCCGTTCCGGATGCAATCCGTAGCTGCTCCGGACCGCGGCACGATCGACGGGCTCGGAAAAAATCGGATCGATCGGAATGCCGGAAACGGTGATGCGTTCCGCGGGAAGTCCGAGCGCTTCGAGGTGGGCCTTGGTTTCATCGAGCGCGACGAAGTAGCGCTGGAACATCCGCGAGAGCCACATGGCGTGGCAGTCGAAATCCGTGACGATGATGGAATGCTGGGTCCGCAGGCGCCCCTGCTCCTGGAGATGCGAGATGATGCCGGCCGGCATGAAGTGTGTGCAGACGGTGATGTGCGGGTCGAATTTCTCGATGAACTTGATCAATTTCTGCGTATTCAGGCGATCGAGTTGCGTGCGCACCGGCTCTCCTTTCCACGGCTCGTCGCTGGCCTTGTAAACCCAGCCGAGGAGTTCTGGCGCACTGCGCACAAGCTTCATGTAAAGCGTGGAGTAGAATTCGCGAAACAGCTTGTTTGTAAAATTCAGCGCATCCTCGTGGATTACCTGACCGACCCGCGGGTCGCGGGCAAATTCCTTTTCGAGCGCCTGCGCCGCACGGACATGGCCGGTGCCGGCGCTGGTCGAGATAATGAGCACGCGTTTTTTCATGCGCTAATCGTGGCAGTGAATCGCGCGCCATGCGAGCCCCGCGCGTGGAGGAGCTACCACAAGCTATCTAACCCTGATCGCTCCTCAGAGGACTTTCCCTCTCCCTCTTCATCTTCATCCCCTTCTCGTCGGATGGATGCGACGGATGGGAACGCCAATTCTGACTACGGACGCTTCCAGATGGAGATGCAGATGAAGAGAGAGAGCCGTGGTGGCGCCAGCTATTTCTCGAGCAGCGCTCAATACACGAAGCCGCCCAGCAGACCCTCCCTCCGGAATTGCCAAGGCGCCAATGCCCGCCTAGCTTCGTCGCCCCATGCTCGATATCCGCCTACTCCGCGAACAACCCGATTTGGTGAAGCAACGCCTTGCGGCGCGTGACTCCGCCCTGGTTTCCGCCGTGGACGAAATCCTCGCCTGTGACCAAAAGCGGCGCACCGCCGAGACGATCTTCCAGCAGTTGCAGGCCGACCGAAAACGCACCAGCAAGGAGATCGGCGTCAAGAAGGGGAAAGGCGAAGACACCGCCCCCATCGAGGCCCAAGTCCGGCAACTCGGCGAGGAGATTGCGCGGCTTGAAGACGAGGCGCGGCAGTTGGAGGCCGCCCAGCGTACCCTGCTGCTCAACGTCCCCAACATGCCGCACGAGCAATGCCCGGTCGGACATTCGGCGGAGGACAATCCGGTCGTCCGCACCTGGGGTGAAAAACCGGTCTTCACGTTCACGCCCCAGAGCCATGTCACCCTGGGAGAAAAGCTTGGCCTTTTCGACCTTGGCCGGGCGGCCAAGATCGCCGGCAGTGCATTTGCGCTGTATACGGGCCTCGGGGCACGGCTGGAACGGACGCTCGTTAACTTCCTGCTCGACCTGCAAACACGCAGCCACGGCTATACGGAAATCAGCCCTCCTCTGCTTGTGAACGCCGAAGCGCTGGTCGGCACCACCCAACTTCCGAAATTCGAGGAGCAACTTTATCGCTGCGAACGCGACGATCTCTATCTCGTGCCCACGGCTGAGGTGCCGGTCACCAACCTGCATCGGGAGGAAATCCTGCGGGCCGAGCAACTGCCGCTGAAGTATGCCGCCTATACGCCCTGCTTCCGGCGCGAAGCGGGTTCGGCGGGACTTGGCACGCGCGGACTCATTCGAACCCACCAATTCGACAAGGTGGAACTGGTAAAGATCACCGCGCCGGAACACTCGTTTGCCGAGTTGGAAACCCTCACCGCCGACGCCGAGAAAGTACTCCAGCTCCTCGGCCTGCATTACCGGGTCATCGAGTTGTGCACTGGTGATCTCGGTTTTGGTTCCACCAAAACCTACGACATCGAAGTCTGGGCGCCCGGCCAGAATGCCTATCTCGAGGTTTCGAGCTGTTCAAACTTCGGCGACTACCAGGCGCGCCGCATGGGGCTGCGGTTCAAGGGGGCGGACGGCAAGAACCAATTCGCCCACACCCTCAACGGCTCCGGCACCGCGCTGCCGCGCCTCTATGTGGCCCTCCTCGAGACATATCAGCAAGCGGACGGCAGCGTGACGGTGCCCCAGCCCCTACAGAGTCTGTTCGGCACGGATCGCATCGGCTGATGAATCCCGGCTTCTCCCCGGAAGAACGCTGTCTGATTGGCGTTTCCGGGGGACGTGATTCGGTGGCGCTGCTCCACCAGTTGCTCGCGGCCGGGTTCAAGGACTTGATCGTCTGCCATCTCGACCACGCGTTGCGACCGGAGAGTGCCGAGGATGCCCGTTTCGTCGCGGAGCTGGCGCAGCGCCATGGGCTCGAAGCTGTGATCGGGCGACAGGATGTCGCGGCCCGCGCCCGGCGCCGGCGCCAGTCTCTCGAGACCGCCGGACGCGATGCCCGTTACGGCCTGTTCACCCAGACGGCACGCAACCGGGATTGCCCGCGACTCTTCCTAGCCCATCACGCCGACGATCAGGTGGAGACATTTCTCTTCAATCTCTTCCGCGGCTCCGCGGGTCCGGGTTTGTGCGGGATGCGGCCGCTTTCCACACAGGTGATCGATGGCGTCACCCTGCAAATCTCCCGCCCGCTCCTCGGCGTGTGGCGCGAGGAGATCGACGCCTACACCTCACGCCATGGACTCGAATTCCGCGAGGATGCATCCAACACCGACCTGCGGCACACGCGAAATCGCCTGCGCCGCGAACTGATTCCCGCGATCGAGCAGGCGCTTGGCCGGGAAATCCGGCGCCCGATCTGGCGGGCCGCCGAAGTCCTGCGCGCGGAGGACGAGTTCCTCGCCACCTTTGCGCCGGCGCAGGTTGCCCCGGGGCCATTGGAAACACCGGGCCTACTCGCCCAACCCGTGGCCCTCCAGCGGCGAATCCTCCACGCCTGGCTGAGAGCCCACGCCTTGCCCAGTATCGGCTACGAAGAAGTGGAGGCCGTGCGTGCCCTGATCGCCGGCCCCAAGGCCAAGACGAACCTGCCTGCCGGATGGCATGCGCGGCGCCGGGCCCGCAAACTTTTCCTCGAGCCGCCCTCGCCCCCGGGGCTTTCCGATTGATCCCCTGCCCTTCAAACCTACGATGCGCGCCATGTTTGCCGAGTTGACCGAGGGTTCCTCCATCGCTGTCGCTATCCTTATCGGCCTCGCCTTGTTCATCGCCGGCATCGGATTTGGGCGCTGGCTCAAGCGGCGGGCCGGCGTGAACCTCGGCTTCTTCTACCTGCTCTTCTGCGCGACCTTTGTCCTTTGGATATCCCTGGAATTCGAGACGGGAAACTTCCCCGACCGCCTCGATGTCCTCCGCGCGCTGCGCGCCGCGAATGTGCTGCTCGGTACGGTTTTCATTCTCGCTCTCGTCCGGCGGTACTATTGGGAGCTGTGGTTCGAGCGGCAGCGCAAGGTCAAGGCGCCGAAGTTCCTCAGCCAGGTGATCGGGCTGGTCGTCTTCGTCCTCGCGATCTTCATCGTGATCGGCGGCATCTACGGCTACTCGATTGAAGGGGCTGTTTTCGGCTCCACCGTCGTGGTGGGCATCATCGGTTTCGCGATGCAGGATTTGCTCGGCAATATCATCGCCGGCCTGGCCCTGGAACTTGGCAAGCCCTTCAAGACCGGCGATTGGCTCATCGTCGACGGGCAGCACGCCGAAGTCATCGAAGTCAACTGGCGCTCCACCAAGCTGCGGACCAACGACGACGTCTATCTCGATCTCCCCAACAAATCCATCGTCGGCGCCAAGATCATCAATCTGACCTACCCCACGCGCCAGCACGCCATCCGGTTAACAGTGGGCTTCGACTACCAGACCCCGCCGAACCTGATCAAAGACGTGATGGTTCGCGCGGCATCGGAAGTGCCCGGCGTGCTGGCCACCCCCAGTCCCAAAGTCTTCCTCAAGGACTTCGCGGACTCGGCAGTGCAGTACGAGATCAAATTCTGGCTCGAGGATGAGTCCAGATACAACGACATCGTGGACGGCATTCGCACCAACATCTGGTATGCGGCGAAGCGGCATGCGATCCGTATTCCGTTTCCGATTCGAACGCTGCAAATCGAACGGCCCACGTCCAAATCCGACGACGCCAGCGCGACCGCCCGCGCCAAGGTGCGCCAACAGCCTCTGCTACAGCTTCTCGACGACGACGAGGCCGACAAGCTCCTGGCCAGCGCCCGCCCGCTGCATTTCGGCCGCGGCGAGAAAGTGCTTCAGGAAGGCGAACCAGGGGAATCGATGTTTATCCTGCTCAGCGGCCAGGCCGCGGTGCTGGTCCGCTCGGGCGATCACGATACTCTCGTCGCGACCCTTCATCCCGGTGACTACTGCGGTGAGATGTCACTCCTCACCGGCGAACCGCGGAGCGCCACCGTGGTCGCCCGGACGGATTGTGAATTGTGGGAAATCGACAAGCCGGTTTTGGCGGAACTCCTGCAGAAGAACGAAACATTGGTACAGAAACTTGGCGACCTGCTGGCCAATCGCCGCCTCGAACGGGAGGGCGTATTGAGTTCCGAAGCGGAGAAAAAGAATCTTCATGCGAAGGAAAAGGAATACGCGGCCAGCTTTATGAAAAAGCTGTACTCGTTTTTCGAGCTCTAACGAGCCACTGCGACTGCCAATTTTCGCCCTTTGAATTTGATTCCGTTCAATTTCTTCAAAACGACATTGGCGCATTCGTCGGACACATCCACCAAGGCCTGGCGTTCGAGGATCTCAATCCGGCCCACGACTTCCTTCGGCACTCGTGCGACTCCGGCGATCACTCCCACGAGGTCGCCCGGCGCAATTTGATGGGCATTACCCACATTGAAAGCGAGTCGCACCATGCCCTCTTCATGTGAGACAGCCGACGGCTCCCGGCGCGGGCGCGACTCCGGCTCTGCCCTTCGCGGTGCAGGCGGCGCGGGAGCGCGAGGAGTCTCCCGCTTTTCGGGTTTCGCCTCCCGGCTCTTCAGCGGCTCATACTTGGGATAATCTCGCGACGGGCGGGGCTCGTAGCCGCGGTCCCGGGTTTCCCGCGCATCGCGGCGGGGCACTTCCTCGATGATCGGTTGCACCGGCGGCTTGTCGCCCCCGAGCAGGTGCAGCAGCGCGCTCGCGATGTCCGTGGGCGAATAGCCCGCTTCGAGAAGTTGATCGATGAGCACATCCTGTCTCTTGAATTCACCCTTCTCCAGCGTCTCGCGGAGCGTCTCCAGAAAGGCATTGGTGCGCTTCTCCTCCACTTCCTCCGCCGAGGGCACCTTCTCGCGGCGCACCTTGCCCTTGGTGAAGCGAATGATCTGCTGCATCTTCCAAATCTCCCGGCCAGCCACAAAGGTGACCGCACGGCCCGTCTTGCCCGCCCGCCCGGTCCGACCGATGCGATGCACATAATCCTCGGCGTCCTGCGGCAGGTCGTAGTTGAAGACGACTTCGATGTCGTCCACGTCAAGTCCGCGCGCCGCCACGTCGGTGGCGACGAGGAACTCGAAGCCGCGCTTGCGGAACTTCGCGACCACCCGCTCCCGCATCTGCTGGGTGATATCGCCGTGCAATTTATCGGAGCTGTAACCGCGCGCCTTGAGATGGTCCGCGAGTTCATCGCACATCATCTTGGTCCCGCAGAAAATGATCCCGTACTTGATGTCCTGGAGATCAATCAGCCGGCAGAGGACCTCGAGTTTATTGCGACGATCCACTTCGTAATAAACCTGGTCGATGGCCGGCACGGTCATCGCCTGATCCTGGATGCGGATATTGACCGGTTCCCGCGTGTAGCGCTTCACCAATTGATTGATCGCCGGCGGCATCGTCGCGGAGAAGAAGACGGTCTGCCTCTCCGCCGGCGCCTGGCTGAGGATCTTTTCGATGTCGTCGCGGAACCCCATGTCGAGCATGCGATCCGCCTCGTCGAGGATGACCATGCCGACCTTGTCGAATTTCAGCGTGCCTCGTTCGAGATGGTCCATGACCCGGCCCGGCGTGCCGATGATGATCTGGGCGCCTTCGCGCAGTCCGCGAAGTTGGCGGTCGTAACTTTGCCCGCCATAGATTGGCAGCTCGCGAACGCCGCGCTTGAACAGCGCCAGCTTGGCGACTTCCTCCGCGACTTGCATGGCCAGCTCGCGCGTCGGGCAAAGAATCAGCACCTGGGGCGCACGCAGGTTGCCGTCCACCCGCTCGATGGCCGGAATGGCGAACGCGGCCGTCTTTCCCGAACCCGTCTGCGACAATCCCACCACGTCCTTCCCCTGGAGCAGGGTCGGGATGGTTTCAGATTGAATCGGCGACGCTTCCTCAAAGCCCATCTTGGCGACGGCCTTCAGGACCTCTGGTGAGAGGCCGAGTTCGGTGAAAGGTTTCTTCTGCATCCGGGCTTGTAGCCCGCTCCGGCAGCGCACGCGAATAGAATATTTCGCGCGGCGAGCCGACGGGGTTACCCTTCGACCGAGAACTACTCTGTCTTGGGGCGGTAAAACACGGCTACGTTACCCACCTGCGCCACCAGCGTGCTGCCGGTCCGCTCGGCAATTTGCGGCGCGAGCGTCTTCTTCTCCTCCTTGTGATCGGAAAACTTCATCTTCACCAAGCCATGTTGGGCGAGCGCTTCATCCATGCCTTTCAGGAAGGCGTCGCTCATTCCCCCATGGCCCAGCTTGACGACCGGTTCAAGACGTTGAGCCTGCGCTTTCAAGTCGCGCTTCTGCGCGTTCGTTAAGGATTCGGACATGTATCCCGCCAGTTACGGGTCGTTCGCCTTGATCGTCGAGGCGATTGTCGGATCCGTATTGGTGATGACCGAAACCTCCATACCCACTTTGACGTCGGTCAGAGATTTTCTTTCCCCGTTGACGATGATGTCGGTGAATCTGGAGGTCTTGTAGGATATCGACTTCTGCCCGCCATCCTGGGCGATGGTGATCATGTCCGCAGTCACCGCCGTGACCTTGTACGCGTCGACTCCCTGTCCAAGCTTCTTCGGACCTTTGCCGGGTTTTGCCGGAGGCTTGTTGGCCGCCGCCTTGGATACGGGCGTCCCTTTCGGGACCTGCGGGGGAGGCACAGCCGTCGCCACGATGGACTCGGCCACGCTGGGATCGGTGCCCTGGCTCACAAAAACCTTCAACCCCGGCTTCAGATCCGAAAGTTTTGCCGAAAGACCATTGAGCGTCACCGTCGTCCACGGCTTGATCGTGTAGGTCTCGATGTTTGCAGCGCCCTGCGTCTCCCGCGTCCCATCGTTGCCGATATTCGTGATCTTGTAACCGGGGTGGACCCCGGTTTGCACCGTGATGCTGTTTTCGGCGACAGCGGTGATCACCGCATCATGCGTCTTGCTCTGCGGCTTGCTTGCCGCCTGCCCGGTAGCCGGGAGCAGCAGCGCGATGAATACTAGGGAAAGAATAGTGGATTTGGTCATGGCAGGGGGAGGGAGAAAGCCCGGCCTCAAGAGCCGGGAGCCTTCATTCCGGAGAATAAGCCATACCCTACCCTCCCTTGGCAACCCCACTATTCTTCTTTGATCAAACCCTTGTGCAGAAGCTTTTGCAGCTTCGGGCGGATGACGACCGTGCAATACGGATTCCGGTCGGCATTCTCGTTGAAATAATTTTGGTGATAGTCCTCGGCCTTGTAGAATTTCGTGAACGGCACGATCTGCGTGACGATGGGGTCCTTGAATTCCGGCTGCGCGGCGGCTTTCGATTTTTCCGCCGCGGCCTTTTGCGCGTCGTTCTCGTAGAAAATCACGGACCGGTATTGGGTGCCGTGGTCCGGGCCCTGCCGGTTGAGGGTCGTCGGATCGTGCGCGGCCCAGAATACTTTCAGGAGCGTCTCAAAGCTGACCTGGGAGGGGTCGAATTCCAGTTGCACCACCTCGGCATGGCCGGTTTCCCCGGTGCAAACTTGCTTGTAAGTCGGGTTGGCCACATCCCCACCCGCATAGCCGGAAGCCACGGTTTTGACGCCTTTTAGCCGCTGGAATACGGCCTCCATGCACCAGAAGCACCCTCCACCGAAGGTGATGCGTTGCGTGGCGGCAGGCTTGTCGGATGTGGTTTCAGTTTTCACAGGATCAGCAGAGAAAGCCAGCGAGGTGGTGACCGCGATGGCGATGGCAAGAAGAGAAAGGAAGCGGATTTTCACGGTGGGATATGGGAGGGTCGGTCGCTTGAGACTACGCGGATTGGTTCGCCGTTCAATCCATCCGTTCAGGCAAGCAGCGCCTGGACGACCTTGCCATGGACGTCGGTAAGCCGGAAATCGCGGCCTTGCAGACGATACGTGAGCCGCTCGTGATCAAAACCCAGCAGGTGCAGAATGGTCGCCTGGAGATCGTGCACGTGGACCTTGTCCTGGACGATATGGAAGCCGAGTTCATCGGTCGCGCCATAGGTCAGGCCGGCTTTCACGCCGCCACCCGCCATCCACATGGTGTAGGCCTGCGGATGATGATCTCGGCCGAGGGCACGACCCAAGGCAGGATTGGTTTCGACCATCGGCGTGCGGCCAAATTCGCCGCCCCAGATGACCAGCGTATCGTCGAGCAGGCCGCGCTGCTTGAGATCGAGAATGAGCGCCGCGCTCGCCTGGTCGGTGATCCCGCAGTTCTTCCGGGAATTGCCCGCCACATCGCTATGCGCATCCCAGCCCTCATGGAAAATGTTCACAAAACGCACTCCGCGCTCGATCATGCGGCGCGCCAGCAGGCAGGCCCGGGCAAAGGAGGGTTTGTCAGGGTCGCAGCCATAGAGGGCGAGCGTCTCGGCGCTTTCGCTCTTCAGGTCCATCAGTTCCGGCGCGGAGGTCTGGAGCTTGAAAGCCATCTCATAGTTCGCGAGGCGCGTCGCGATCTCGGGATCGCCATCACGCTCCAGCCGCTGGCGGTTGAGCGTGCCCACTACATCGAGCGTGTCTCGTTGGAGCCTGGCATCCACACCTGCGGGGCTGGAGACATCGAGGATCGCGTCGCCCTGCGTGCGCAGGCGCACCCCGGCATAAAGCGTGGGCATAAATCCGCTCGAATACAGCGCGGCGCCTCCGCTCAAGCCGCTCCCGGTGTTCATCACGGCAAAGGCCGGAAGGTCCTGCGTCTCCGCGCCGAGCCCATAAAGCGCCCACGATCCGAGGCAGGGCCTGCCGGGCTGTTGGAACCCGGTTTGAAACAGAAGCTGGGCGGGAGCATGGTTGAACTGATCGGTTGTCACGGATTTGATGAGGCAAATCTCATCGGCGATTTTTGCCAGGTGGGGCAGCATCTCCGAAAGCTCCGCGCCGCTCTGGCCGTGCCGGGCAAATTTGAACTGGGGCCCCAGCACCGCCGCATCGGGCCGAATGAACGCGTAACGTTGCCCGCCGATCACCGAGGGCGGGAGCGGCTTGCCTTCGAGTTTCGCTAGCTCCGGCTTGTAGTCGAAGAGATCGAGCTGGCTCGGAGCGCCGGCCATGAAAAGGTGGATGACCCGCCTGGCCTTCGCCGGAAAATGCGGCTGCTTGGGCGCCAGCGGATTGGCCACCACCGCGCTCCTCGCGGTGGACGAAAGCGCATCCGTCAAAAGCCCGGCAAGGGCGATTTTGCCGAGACCCACTCCGCAATCGTGAAGGAAATGACGGCGGGCAATCCCGAGTGCGTTTTGTTGATAAGGCTGCATAGTTCAGCTCCGGGTAATGGCTTCGTCGAGATTCATAAGCGCGCGCGCCAGGGCGGTCCAGGCGGCGCGTTCATTCACGTCACCCGGCCCGTCGCCAGCGAAGGCTTTCGCGTCGAGTTCGCCGTTCAAGAAGCGCTCTTTTTGCAACGTCAGGAATTTTGTGAGCAGTGTCACCTCTTCCTCAGTCGGCGGACGGGTGAGACAACGGCGGAAAACAGTGCGTAAACGATCTCCGGCGGAGTCCTGCGATGCCGCGGCTGAAGCACCCAGAGCGCGCGCGGTCTCAAGGAAGACGACATCGTTGAGCAGCGCGAGCGCTTGCAACGGCGTATTGGAAACTTCGCGCCGGGCGATGCAGGATTCCCCCGTCGGCGCGTCGAAGCTGTTGTAGAGGGCGAAAGGCGCGGTGCGCTTGGTGAAGGTGTAGAGGCTGCGGCGATAGCGGCTTTCTCCCGTGTCGGCTATCCATTTCGCGCTCCCGTAGGCGGTGTCGGTCACGCCTTCCGGCTGCGGGGGACGCACACTCGGGCCACCCAGTTTTTCCGAAAGCAGACCGCTCGCCCGCAACGCGGAGTCGCGGATTGTTTCGGCCTCGAGCCGAAAGCGGGCGCCTCGCGCCAGCAGGCGATTTTCGGGATCACGCGCCTGTATCTCCGGACCAACTCGTGAGGTTTGCCGATACGTGGCACTGGTCACGATGAGCTTGTGGAGACGCTTCAGCGACCAGCCGTCGCGCATGAACTCCACGGCCAGCCAGTCCAGCAGTTCGGGGTGCGTCGGGGATTCACCCTGGAAACCAAAATCGCCGAGCGTCTTCACGATCCCGCGGCCAAAGAACGCAGCCCATTCGCGGTTCACGGTTACGCGCGCGGTCAGCGGATTCTCCGGCGAGACCAGCCAGCGAGCGAGGCCCAGCCGGTTGCGAGGGGCATCCGCCGGGAAAGAGCCCAAGGCGGCGATCACGCCCGGTTCCACGCGGTCCGTCGGCTGAAGATACTCGCCGCGATTGTGGATGAACGTCGGGCGCGGGCTGTCCTGGGGCCGCTCCCGCAGGACCAGCGTGGTGGGATAGGCGGGCGGCTGGCGCAGATTTCGAATCTCCTTCGCCGCCGCCGCCAACTCGGGCGCCGCCAGGAGGAACTGCTCGCGCAGACGCTGCCGGTCTTCCACCGCGAGTTGCTCGTCGGGCACGAGGAGCAGGCGGCTGATTTCATCGGGCAATACGCTGGCCACGGCCTCACGCTCATCGGTCGTGACGGAAATACGAAAGCGCCCCAGGGGGCAGGCGTAGTGCCGGCCGAAGACCATTTTCACGTGCAATGCTTCCGCGGACAACGGGGCCGCGGGAGCAAAAACAGCCTCGTGTGCTTCGCCAGGACGATCAGCGCAGGACCAGCCCGTTTGTGGATCGCCGTCAATCGCACTTGCCGCGGTGGCGGGATTCTTGCCCATTCCATTCTTCGTATAGCTCTCGGAGGCGCGAACGAGCTTCACCGGCTGGCCACCGGCGCTGACCACAAACTCCCCGAGGAAGAAGTCGCCCTTGGGTCCCTCGTAGAAGCAGGCGCCAGGGCCATGAGCCGGCAGGCTGGGATCGGGCAAGGCCTCCAGGCGAATGGCGGTGATGCCGCGCGGGACATTCTCAAACTGCAGGTCGTAGATGTCCGTCTTCTGGATGTCGCCACTGGCCAGCACGGAGAGGTCGGGCTGCACCGTGAGCAACGGAGAATCCGATTTCAATTCCACCGGACGCAAAGGCGTCCAATGCACC
>Ga0070658_10004295_pt1 | contig 11644 bp, 8 predicted proteins | sample KBSC13metaG_FD_64664 | JGI IMG/M metagenome (GOLD analysis project Ga0070658, IMG submission 64664) | Corn rhizosphere microbial communities from Kellogg Biological Station, Michigan, USA - KBS C1-3 metaG | ecosystem: Host-associated > Plants > Roots > Rhizosphere > Soil ... | reverse complement strand
ACCAGGGCGAAGGCGCGTGCGACGGTCGACATTGAAAGGCGCGCAGTCTACACCGCGCCTGGCGCGCTCAGGCGCGGGACAGGCGAGCCTCCCAGGACCGGGCCAGCCGGGCCAGCGGATAGCTCATGGCGAAGTACAGCGCCGCGCAGGCCAGGCCCGGCAGCAGCCAGCCGCGCGTGTCCACCGCCGTGATCGCCATCCGCTTCGTCAACTCGACCACCGTGATCACCGAGACCAGCGAACTGTCCTTCAGCATGGCGATGAAGTCGTTGGTGATGCCGGGCAGCGCCACGCGAAAGGCTTGCGGCAGCACGATCCGCCGCAGCGCCAGGCGGCGCGACATGCCCAGGCTCAGCGCCGCCTCCATCTGGCCCGCCGGCACGGACAGGATGCCGGCGCGCTGGATCTCCGCCTCGTAGGCGGCGTAGTTCAGCCCCAGGCCCAGGATGGCGGCGCCGAACGCGTCCAGGCGCAGCACCGGCGCCAGCCCGTAGTACAGCAGGTACAGCTGCAGCAGCACCGGGGTGCCGCGAAACAGCTCGATGTACACGCCCGCCAGGCGGCCTGCCCGGGGCAGGTACAGCCGGGCCAGGGCCAGCGCCAGGCCCAGCGTCACGGCCAGCACCATCGCGCCGGCGGACACCAGCAGGGTCACCAGCGCGCCCTGCAGGAACAGCCACACGTGGCGCGCGCCGAAATGGGCTGACTGACCGGCCGCGGGCGACGGCGCCGTCGGGGCGGCCGCCGCCTCCAGCCGCGCCTGTCGGGGGCCGTCGATGTGCCAGCGCGCCAGGATGTCGCGTAGCTGGTGCGAGGCGATCATCTGTCCCAGCGCCGCGTCCACGGCGGCGCGCAGGGTCTGATCCTGCCGCCGGAACGCGATCGCGTACGCGCCGTCACCCACGTCGCCCACGATGCGCACGCCGGGGTGCCGGGGCGCGTAGCGGTCGACGATGATGTCGTCCAGCAGGACGGCGTCGGTGCGGCCGCGCTCCAGATCGATGAACGGCTCGTCCACGCCTTCGTAGGGGATGGCGCGGGCGCCCCCGTCCAGCAGCGTCTGCCAGGCCTGCGTGCCGGCCAGCGTGCCCACGCGCCGCCCCCGCACGGCGCCCAGGTCGGTGATGCGCGCGTCGTCCTTCTGCGCCGCCAGGCGCAGCGTGAAGAAGAAATAGGGCCGCGAGAAGTCGACCCGGGCCAGGCGGGCGGGCGTCACCTCGATCCCGTTCATGGCCACGTCGAAGCTTCCCCGCTCCAGCGACGGGATCAGGTTGGGCCAGTCGTTCTGCACGAACACCGCCCGCACGCCCAGCGCGTGCGCCAGCGCCGCCGCGATCTCGGTCTCGAAGCCGATCACCGTGCCGGGGTGGACAGGGTCTTCGAAGGCGTACGGCTCGCCCCCTTGCTGATCGCCACCCCAGCGCAGCACGCCCGCCGCGCGCACGCGGGCCAGGCTGTCGTCGGGCGCAGGCGCCGCCGCGCGCGCCGGCAGGCCGACGAACGCCAGCGGCGCCAGCAGAACCAGCAGCGCGCCTGCGCGACCGCCGCGACGAGAGGGCATCACGGGCACCTTACGCTCGCGGCGGCGGGTGGATCAAAGCAGGGGCGCGCTTCATGATGCGTGGATGAAGCCATCGGAAGCGGCCGCCGCCGGGGATCGAACTGGTACGGCGCCGGGCGCGTTGCCTGGCGCCGAGCCCTTGCCGCCGTCGCTGGTCGCCCAGCTGGCCGCGGCGCTGCAGGCGTTCGGCCCCGGCTACGTGCCGCGCACGCATCACCGCGAGGCCGACGGCCGGCCGCGCTTCACGAACCGCCTGGCGCTGGAGACCAGCCCCTACCTGCTGCAGCACGCGCACAACCCGGTGAACTGGTTCCCCTGGGGCGACGAGGCGTTCGCGGAGGCGCGGCGCCTGGCGCGACCGGTGTTTCTCTCCATCGGCTACTCGACCTGCCACTGGTGCCACGTGATGGAGGCCGAGTCGTTCGAGGACCAGGAGATCGCGACCTTCCTGAACCTGCACTACGTCGCGGTGAAGGTCGATCGCGAGGAGCGCCCCGACGTCGATGCCGTCTACATGACGGCGGTCCAGAAGCTGACCGGGTCGGGCGGCTGGCCGATGAGCATGTGGCTGAACGCCGATCGGCAGCCCTTCTTCGGCGGCACCTACTTTCCGCCGCGGGACGGCGCCCGCGGCAGCCGCCACGGGTTCCTGACCATCCTGGGCGAGCTGGCCGCGACGTTTCACCGCGAGCCGGAGCGCGTGGCCCAGGCGGCCCAGGCGGTCGTGCAGGTCGTGCGGGACGACATGCAGGGGGGGCCGGCGCAGGCTGATGCAGCGGCGCTCCCCGGGCGGGACGTGATCAGGGGGACAGCCGAGTACTTCCAGCGCGCCTTCGACGACGTCAACGGTGGGGTGCGCCGCGCGCCGAAGTTCCCGTCGAACGTGCCGGTGCGGCTGCTGCTGCGCCACGCCCGTCGCACGGGCGACAACGAGGCCCTGCGCATGGCCACGGTGACGCTGTCGAAGATGGCGGCCGGGGGCATGTACGACCAGCTGGGCGGCGGCTTCCACCGCTACTCGACCGACGCCGTGTGGCTGGTGCCCCACTTCGAGAAGATGCTGTACGACAACGCGCTGCTGGTGACCGCCTACGCCGAGGCCTTCCAGATCACCGGTCGGCCCGAGCTGGGGCGGGTGGCGCGCGAGACGTGCGACTACGTGCTGCGCGAGATGACCGACCGGGCGGGCGGCTTCTATTCGGCGACGGACGCCGACTCGGCTGATGAGGAAGGGCACCTGGAAGAGGGCCTGTTCTTCGTCTGGACCGCCGACGAGATCCGGCGCGTGCTGGGCGCGGGCGGCGTCAGCGAGGCGACCGTGGAGCTGTTTCTGCGCCACTACGACGTCCGGCCGCAGGGAAACTGGGAAGGGCACACCATCCTGAACGTGCCCGCGCCCGACGAGGCGACGTGGGCGCTGCTGGCGGAGGCCCGGGCGGTTCTGTACCACGCCCGCGCCCGGCGACCGCCCCCGCTGCGGGACGAGAAGATCCTGGCCGCCTGGAACGGGCTGATGATCTCGGGCCTGGCCGTGGCCGGTCGCTTGCTGGACCAGCCCGGGTACATGGCGGCGGCGGCGCGGGCCGCCACCTTCGTCCTGGACAGCCTGCGCGACGGGCAGGGCGCGCTCCAGCGCAGCTACAAGGACGGCCGGGCCCGACAGCTCGGGTTCCTGGACGATCACGCGTTCGTGGCCGCCGGGCTGCTGGACCTGTTCGAGGCGACGGGGGACCCGCGCTGGCTGGACCAGTCCCTGCGGCTGGCACGCGAGACGGAGGCGCTGTTCGCGGCGCCCGCCGGCGGCTGGTTCATGACCGGCGCGGCGCACGAGGCGTTGCTGGCGCGCGAGCGGCCAGCCTACGACGGCGCCGAGCCGTCCGGCACCTCGGTGGCGATGCGGAACGCGGCCCGCCTGGCGGTCTACACCGACGACCCGACCTGGCGCGACGTCGCGGCGCGCGCCTTCCGGGCCCACGCCGCCGTGCTGGCGGAGCGGCCCATGGCCATGACGGAGGCGCTGCTGGCGCTGGACTTCTTCCTGGACGAGCCACGCGAGGTGGTCGTGGTGTGGCCCGACGCCACCCCGCCCGGCGAGGCGGCGCCGCTGCTGGCGGTGCTGCGGCGGACATTCTTGCCCGCGGCCGTCACCGCGGTCGGCCCCGAGAGCGCCATCGCGCGGATAGCGGGGACGGCGCCGTTCGCCCGCGAGAAGGTCGCGCTCGCCGGAAAACCGACCGCCTATGTCTGCCGGCAGGGGCGCTGCCAGCTCCCCGTCACCGACCCGGAGGCCTTCGCGGCGCAGCTGCTGTGAGCAGGGCGGCGCCCTCGAGCTGGTGAGACGCGGCTCGAAATGCGTTAGCGCCGCGGCGGGAACAGCACCGTCCGTAGCTCGTCGGCGGGCCGCTGAAACAGACGCGCCAGCGCCTGCAACACCGCCGCTGACAGGCGACCGCCCGGGGGCCGCTGGACGTCGCGCAGGAAGGCGTCGTCGGCGATGGCGGGCGGCGGCCCGGCCGGCGGCGAGGGGCTTCGCAGCGCCAGCGCCAGCTGCATCAGGGCGTGGTACGCGGCGATCCACCCGATCCATCGTTCACCTTCGGCTTCACAGGCCGGGCCGTCCTGTTCCAGCACCGCCTGCAGGCACGCCGCGCGCCGTTCCAGCTCCGCGGCGCCCAGCAGATCCAGCTCGCGCAGCGCGCCGGGGAACTCCCGCGCCAGCGCCCGCATCGCCGCCGGCGAGGCGACCTCCACCGGGTCAACGGAAGCCACGGCCGTGTCAGCAGAAGGCCGCACCGACAGATCCTTGGCCCGCCGCCAGCGCGCCAGCAGGCGATACTTGCGCAGCAGCGCCGCCAGCACGTCGGGCGTCACGCCGCCGCGCCCCGCGATCATGCGCGCACCTGTCGCAGCGCCTCGGCGACGTCCGCCGCCAGCGCGCGCCGCCGCTCGGCCAGCTGCCGGGCGGTGCGGCCACGGGCGCGCCAGCCCAGGTGCCGCAGCGCCGCGGCCACGTCGCGCAGGCTCTCGGTGAACCGCAACGTCGTGTACCCCGCCAGCGGCGCCACCACCAGCGAGGCCAGCGCCCATTGCAGGCCCGCCAGCTTCCAGATGACCCCCGCCTCGATCAACCAGCCCGCCACGATGAAGATCGCGCCGCCGATCATCTTCATCGTGCCCAGCACGTCCTCGTCCCTGGTCGCCTTGCGGGCCACGAACTTCGTCAGCCGGTACGGTAACCAGCAGATGATTGCGCCCCACAGCGCCAGCGGCGCCGTCACCACGATGCGGGCCACCCCCGCCGCCAGCCTGGCGGGTGGCACGCGCGGCAGCTCCAGCGCCCAGGGGTCGTCGACGCCCATCTTCTCCAGCTGCGCCGCGTAGGCGCGCACCTGCTCCGTCAGACGCTCCAGGCGCGCGGGATCGGCGGCGCGCAGGCGCGCGTAGGCGTCCAGCAGCTCGCGCGTGCGCGCGTGCTGGCGCTCTGGCGCGTCGTCGTCGGGCGCGTCGGCGGTCCAGCTGGCGACCCGGGCGATGCCTGCCAGCAGCTCGCGCGTCTCGGCCTGCAGCACCAGCTCGTCCAGCCGGCGGCGGATCTCGTCCGTCAACGCGTCGATGGCCGCCCGCGAATCGGCCTGGTGGCGCGGCAGATAGGGCTGCAGCTCGATGGCCGGCCCCACCACCAGGTGCAGGGCCGTGCGAAACTTCGCCGGGTCCTGGTAGTGGCTCCCCACGGGCACCAGCACGGGCTTCCTCTGCGCTGGCGTCGGCGCCGCCGCTGCCTCCGCGGCCGCGCCCAGCGCGATGCGGGCGGCGCCGGTCTTCAATGGCTTCAGCTGTGGCTCGGAATGGGACGTCCCCTCCGGGTACAGGGCCAGATCGTCGCCGGCCGCCAGCGCGGCCCGGCAACGCGCGAAGGTCTCTTCGTTCCGCGCCACCGTGTCCACCGGCCCGGTCTCGGCGGCGTCGCGCTGCCGGAACACCGGCAGGCAGGCAAAGGCGTCCATGGCCAGCCGCCCGAACGGGTTCCCCCACAGCGTGCTCTTGGCCAGGAATCGCACCGGCCGCTTCAGGGTCACCCGCAGCGCCATGGGGTCCAGCAGCCCGTTGGGGTGATTCGCCACGTAGATGGCCCCGCCGCGCGGGGGCAGGTTCTCGGCGCCCGCCACGCTCCGCCGCGGATAATAGAGCTGCACCGCCGTCTCACCCATCCAGCGCAGGATCCGGGCAGCCAGCTTACCCAGAAGCGACCGGGATCCTTCGAAGGATTCCCTCTTGATCTTCTCCGAGGCCTCGCCGCCGGCCTTGCCCATGTCGGGATGATAGCCGACCGTCCCGGGCGGCCCATGGCGACGGTCATTGAATCGTCGCTTGACTTTGACTATGAACGCGGCCCAATGCGCCTTCTTCCTCACGACAAGACCTTCTTCCAGTTCTTCGAGCAGCACGGCGCGAAGACGGTCGAAGGGTGCCGGGCCCTGTTGACCCTGATCGAGAGCCCGGCCGATCTGGAGGCGCAGTCGCAGCGGGTGGCCCAGATCGAGCAGGAGTGCGACGACATCACCCACGCGGTGGTGGCGTCCCTGCACAAGACGTTCATCACGCCGCTGGATCGGAACGACATCTACCGCCTGATCACGCGCATGGACGACATCATGGATCTGGTCGAGGCGGCGGCCGATCGGTTCGCGCTGTACGAGATTCACCGCAGCACCCCCGACGTGGGCGAGCTGGTCCGGGCCCTGGTCAGCAGCGCCGAGCACGTGCGGGACGCCGTCTCCGGCCTGCGCGACATGAAGCAGGCGCCGGCGATCCTGCAGCACTGCATCGAGATCAACCGGCTGGAGAACGTGGCCGACAAGATCCTGCGCAGCGCCCTGGCGCGGCTGTTCCGCGAGGAGAAGGACCCCATCGCGGTCATGAAGTGGAAGGAGATCTTCGAGACGCTGGAGTCGGCCACCGATCGGTGTGAGGACGTCGCCAACGTCATCGAAGGCGTCGTGCTGGAGAACTCGTAGTGTTCATAGTCGTCGCGATCGTCGTCATCGCGCTGGCCTTCGACTTCATCAACGGGTTTCACGACGCGGCCAACTCGGTGGCCACCGTGGTGTCGACGCGCGTCCTCACGCCGCGCACCGCCGTGCTGTGGGCGGCCTTCTTCAACTTCATCGCCTTCGTGGTGTTCGACCTGCACGTGGCGAAGACCATCGGCAAGGGCATCATCGCCCCCTCGGTGGTCGACGACGCGGTCATCATCGCGGCGCTGTCAGGGGCCATCCTGTGGAACCTGATCACCTGGTGGTACGGGCTGCCGTCCAGCTCGTCGCACGCGCTGATGGGCGGTCTGATCGGCGCGGGCGTGGCGAAGGGCGGCTTTCACGTGGTGGGGGTGCCGGCGGTCACCAAGACGGCCATCTTCATCGTGGTGTCGCCCGTCGTGGGCATGGTGCTGGCTTCGCTGCTGATGATCCTGTCGGCGTGGGTGCTGCGGCGGAAGACGCCCGGGCGCGTGGACCGCTGGTTTCGCCGCCTGCAGCTCCTGTCGGCGGCGCTGTTCAGCCTGGGGCACGGCGGGAACGACGCCCAGAAGACGATGGGCATCATCTACGTGCTGCTGATCTCGAAGGGGTACCTGTCCCTCGACGCCAGCGTGCCGGTCTGGGTGGTGCTGCTGTGTCAGCTGGCCATGGGGCTGGGGACGCTGTCGGGCGGGTGGCGCATCGTGAAGACGATGGGCATGAAGCTGACCAAGCTGAAGCCGATCGGCGGCTTCTGCGCCGAGACGGGCGCCGCGCTGATGCTGTTTCTTGCTGGCCACCTGGGCATCCCCGTGTCGACCACGCACACCATCACCGGCGGCATCGTCGGGGTGGGCTGGGTCAACAACCCGGCGGGCGTGCGCTGGGGCCTGGCCCTGCGCATCACCTGGGCCTGGGTCTTCACCATCCAGTCCGCGGCCATCATCGCCGCGATGGTGTACGGCCTGCTCCGCCTGGTAGGCGTGGGCCCGCACTAGAACGGCGCGGCTCGTCCGGTCTGTCGTCGAGGCAGGACGACTCGGACACGGGAGTGCTCAGCCGACGAGGCGGAGGCGGCGGGCCAGGGCGGCGCGGACGCCGGTGGCGGGGACGGCGGCACGGGAGGGCTTGGGGCGGGCGCGGGACGGCTTGGGGGCCAGCGTGGCGCTGGGGGGAGCGGGGCGCACGCGCGCCACGTCGTCGACCGCCAGGCGCAGGCGCAGGCCCGTCAACGTCTCCAGCGCGTCCCCCTTGCGGCGCGCCGCCCACAGCTCCAGCTCGGGATCTCCCTCCACCTCCAGCCGCAGCTCGATCGTCTTGCGCTTCACCTGGCAGCGCACGGCGCGAACCAGGCGGCCGTGGGTGCGGTCCAGGGCGTCGGCCAGACGCAGCAACGCCGCCAGGTAGCGGACGCGCTTGCGGGTCTTGCGGGACAGCGCGCAGAAGGCGGCGTGCCGCCGCAACCCGGCCCGGGAGCGCTTCGCGGGCGGCTCGGCCTTGCGGTGGTAGCGGGCCGTCAGCGCCATGACCTCGACCTCGTCGCGGGAGAAGCCGGCCATGTCCGCCGTCTCGATCAGGTACTGGGCGTGCTTGTGGTGGCCGGACGGCGAGATGTGAAAGCCGACGTCGTGCAGCAGCCCCGCGTACTCCAGCAGCTCCTCGTCCTCTTCACCCAGGCCATGCAGCTCGCGCGTCTGATCGAACAGCGACAGCGCCAGCCGGGTCACGTGCTGCGCGTGCGGCTCGTCGAAGTGGCAGCGGCGCGCCAGCTCCATCACGCTGCGCCGCCGCAGGTCGGGGAACTCGTCCACCAGCAGGATCCCGGGCCGGTGCGTGACGATGTAGTCCGCCACGATCCCCTCGCGCAGCGCCGTCTCGGACACCACCGCCTCGTCGGCGCCCGTCAGCTCCAGCGCCGTGCGCAGCACGATGGCCCCCGCCAGGATGGTGTCGGCCCGCCGCGCGTCGACGCCGGGCAGCTTGGCGCGCTCCTCGTGGCTCATGGTGGCCAGCTTCTTCTCGACGTCCTCCAGCGCCTTCAGCGTCAGCTTGCGGGCGCTGCCGTTGCCGCCGCCTCCTTGCTCGCGAGCCACCAGCGCCGCCAGCGCCGAGGCGGTGCCCGAGCTCATCGAGACGAAGTCGAAGCCCATCGAGCGCACGCGCGCGATGACGGGCTCCATCATGCGGCGCAGCCGCTCGCGCAGGGCGCTGATCTCGCGCGCGGTGGGCGGCTCCGAGGCGCCCCATTCCTCGGTCACGCGGATGACGCCCATCTTCAGCGAGTCCGCGAAGTACAGCTCCCGCGCGTCGGCCAGGATGACCTCCATCGAGCCGCCGCCCAGGTCGAACAGCACCGTGCGCTTGCCGTCCAGGTCCAGCGAGCCCCGCGCGCCCAGATAGATCAAGCGCGCCTCCTCCTGGCCGCGCACCACCTGGATGTCGACGCCCACCTCGTCGCGCGCGGCGCGCACGAACTCGCCGCCGTTCTGGGCCTCGCGCACGGCGCTGGTGGCGATGGCGACCAGCGCGTCGGGCTGGTGCCGGTCCGCCAGGCGGCGCAGCGTGGCCAGCGCCTCCAGGCCGCGCTTGAAGACGGGCGGGGGGATGATCCCCGAGCGCAGCGATCCCTCACCCAGGCGCACCATCTCCTTGGCGCGATCCAGCACCTCGAAGTGCCCGGTCGACGTCACCTGCACGACGATCAGGTGAAACGAGTTGGAACCGACATCGAGGGCAGCGATGCGCATGGCTGTCATCATGGTAATGCCTGGACGCAGGGGGCCGGGCATCAAAACCGTGACACTTTCGAGAATTTGCCGGCACAAAGGCGGCGCGGCGTAACATGTCCCCGGTGACTGTGAGCATGCCCGCCGCGACCGACGTGCGTGCCGTCGGTGTCTCCACCCTGCACGGGTTCGCGCGCGCCCCCCGGATCAACGCCTGGATCTACGGCAAGCTGCGCGCGGGCGTGAAGGGGGACGTGCTGGAGATCGGTTCGGGGATCGGCAATCTCTCCCGTCTGATCCTGGCCGACGTGGCGGCGGCGGGCGATGTCTCGCGGGCGGTGTTCACCGACGCTGATGGCGAGATGCTGGCGGTGCTGCGCGCCGAGCTGGGCCCGGCCGCGCAATCCGCGCTGATCACGACCTGGGACCTGGCCGATCCGCCGCCGCCCGCCATCGCGGCGCGCCTGTTCGACACCATCGTCGCCGTCAACGTGGTCGAGCACCTGCCGGACGACGTGGCGGCCGTGCGTGTCCTGGCGCGGCTGCTGCGACCCGGCGGGACGCTGCTGGTCTACGTCCCGGCCTGCCCGCGGGCCTTCTGCGTCCTGGACCGGGCGCTGGGGCATCACCGCCGTTACACGCGCGCGTCGTTGCAGCGGCTGCTGGCGGCGGCGGGGCTGGTGTCGGCGCCGCCCCGCTACATGAATCGCCTGGGGCTGCTGGGCTGGTTGTGGCAGGGCAAGCTGCTGCGCCGCCGGACGCTGGCGCCCGGGCTGATCGGGGCGTTCGAACGGGTGGTCGGTTTGGCCCGCCTGCTGGACGCGCTGACGGCGCCGCTGCCTGTCGGCCTGGGCCTGGTGGCCCACGCCCGACGGCCCCCGGTCACTGGTTCTGACCCAGCACGTCCGGAGCCACCGACACCGTCAGCTCCTGCTTGCCCGTGACGATGCGCTTCGTCGGGAAGACGGTCTTGTCGGTCATGCGATAGGCGTCGAGGCGCCGCGTCCGCCCGCTGCCGCGCAGCGTGTCCAGCGCGGCGCTGGGCAGCTCGGGCAGCAGCCGCCCGCGCGTGGCCACCCCGTCCTCCAGCGTCTGCACCCCGACGACGATGGCGGACGACGGGTAATACTTCGTCAGCGCGTCCAGGTAACCCGACAGCGTCTCGGGAGGCGCCACGTCCGGTCGGGTGAACGCCCCCGACGTCACCTCCAGCTTCACCGATTGCCCCGCCACGCCGGCCGGGATGGGTACGCGCAGCGTCTCGGTGTATTCGGGCCCGTCGTAGGGTCGCAGCGTGACGTCCAGCGTGGCCGGCTGGCCGGCGCGCACGCGACCGTCCCGCAGCGTGGTCCCCACGATCTCGACCAGATCGCGCCGGAACGCGAGGTCGATGTCCACGTCGATCCGCTCCAGCACGATGGGCTGGAAGGGGTTGGTCAGCAGCTCGCCCACGGCGCGGACGCCGCGCAGGCTGGCCAGCAGCGACGCCGTCACGCCGTCGGCCGAGAAGAATTGATCGCGCAATGTAAGCTCGGGCCGGCCGCGCAGCTTCACCCGCGACGTGATGTCCATGGTCATGTCGACGGGATCCGGCTCGGCGTCCGCGATGGCGCTGTTGGCCACCAGCGCCACCAGGGCGGGCGTCAGCCGCCGGTGGCGCGCGATCTCGGCGTGAAAGACGCGCGGGGCGGCGTGCGGCGCCGTCACGCGGATGGTGACCGGCACCATCGTCACGCGGGCCGCCAGATCGCCGACGATGCAGGCCTTGCGGTCCTGCACCAGGCCGCCGATCTCCGCCACGGGGGACGACAGCTTGATCGACTGCGCCAGGCTGGGAAGGATGGCGTGGATCTCGGCGTCGACCAGCGGCAGGTACAGCTCGCCCGAGCCCAGCATGGGATGCCCGAAGGCCACCACGGTGTCCTTGTCCACGTAGGTGACCGTGCCCGTGCCCACGACGCTCATGTCCCCGCGCACCAGCTCGACGCCGATGGCCGACCCGGGTTCGACCACGCCGGGCCCGGCGTCGGCGCGCCGGCCGCCGCCACCGGCCCGCACTGGCACCAGTCCCAGCGGGCGCAGCGCCCGATCCATCTCGGCGATGGTGCGATCGTCGAAGCCCGCCACGGCCAGCGGGATCGCCACGGGGCGAAGCTGCGAGGCCAGGCCCTCGGCCGCGGGCGCGGCCGGCGGCGCCGCGGTGAGGACGCCACCGAAAGCCGTGGCAAGGCTGCCGGAGGCGGCGGGCAGCGGCCCGGCCTCGGCGCCGCCCTCGGCCAGCGTCAGTGCGTGCAGGCCGCCCCCGGCGTCGGCGAGCTGCAGGCCGGGCGTCCGGCGCGGGC
>Ga0070658_10004294_pt1 | contig 11645 bp, 12 predicted proteins | sample KBSC13metaG_FD_64664 | JGI IMG/M metagenome (GOLD analysis project Ga0070658, IMG submission 64664) | Corn rhizosphere microbial communities from Kellogg Biological Station, Michigan, USA - KBS C1-3 metaG | ecosystem: Host-associated > Plants > Roots > Rhizosphere > Soil ... | reverse complement strand
GATCCGGCGGGCACTCCAGCCGGTTCTCGGGGTGCACGATGGCGATCCGCTGGTCCCCGGGGTTCCGGCCGGAGCTGACCAGGTCCACGGTCCGCCCGGTCTCCTCGGCGGGCTCCGCGACCCGGTCCTCTCCCAGGGCCAGAGGATCCACGGCGAGCACCCGCGGAGCCTCCGTTGCCCGCAGGCCCGTCACCATGAGCGTCGCCTCGGCCAGGCCATAACACGGAAAGAATGCGTCGGCTCGGAAGCCGCTGGAGGCGAAGTAGCGGGCGAAGCGCTCGAGGGTCTCCGCCCGTACCGGCTCGGCGCCGTTGAAGGCGACCTGCCAGGAGCTCAGGTCCAAGAGCTCCCTCTGCTCCGGCTTCACCTTGCGGACGCAGAGGTCGTAGGCAAAGTTGGGGCCGCCGCTGGTGGTGCCGCGGTACCGCGAGATCGCTTCCAGCCAGCGGACCGGCCGCTGCAGGAACGCAAGGGGCGACATCAGGACACACCGGCTGCCGGTGAACAGCGGCTGGAGCACGTTCCCGATCAGCCCCATGTCGTGGTAAAGGGGCAGCCAGCCGACGACCACCAAGCTCTCGTCCTGCCGGAACGCCCGCTGGATCAGCGTCTCGTTGTGGATGAGATTGCCGTGGCTCACCGCGACGCCCTTCGGCGTGCTCGTCGAACCGGAGGTGTACTGCAGGAAAGCGAGGCTCCCGCCGTCGAGGAGGGGCTGTCTCCACTCCCCGGCCAGATCGTCCGGGATCTCGTCCACGGCGATCCAGCCGGCGGGATCGAGCCTCAGCTCCGCGATCAATCCGGGATCGAGACGGGCCAGCACCGCCGCCGTGGTCAGCGCCACGCGCGGCGCGGCGTCCGCCACGATAGCCTCCAGGCGGCCGAAGCTGCGGTTGCCGCGCGGAGGATAGGCGGGCACGGCGACCACCCCCGCGTAGAGGCAGCCGAGGAAAGTCTCGATGAACTCCACCCCGGGGGGGAACAGCAGCAGCGCGCGTTCCCCAGCCAGCCCCCGGCTCTGGAGGATCGCGCCCAGAGCACGCGCCCGCCGGTCGAGCTGCTCGCACGTGCGGACAGCCGATTCAGCTCCGGTGTCCGACAGCAGCGTATAGAGGGGATGCCGGGGTTTCCGCTGAGCGAGCCCTAGGAGGATGTCTGGAATGATCCTGGCGGTGCTACGTGAAGCGAGATAATCCATCATCTAAAGCAACAGACCCATTATATGTCAACTTTGAACAACTATTGACCAGATCTCTTAGTAGATTGAGGGTACGGCAGTCATTAGGGACATCACCTTAGAAGTGCTTCATACGCCCAAAGCGGGACACTCTCGAAGAATCCGGCGGGAGAGAAGCGCACTCGTTCTGAGCCTTACGTCTTCTCCACACCTGAACTGGATTCCCACCTCAACCATTCCAACGTCTTCGGTTCGGAGGAGGCAGGAGAGCCGGGGAGAATTCCTGGAGGAGCTCGTCGACCAGCTCCGCAGGCGTGACTGCATTACAGGTGGAGGGCCTTTCGACCCTCCTCCTATGTCTATTCTTGTTGTAAGTTGCTGATTCTAGGATGGTGCGGCTAGGAGGACTCGAACCCCCGACCAAGAGTTTAGGAAACTCCTGCTCTTTCCACCTGAGCTATAGCCGCAGGCCAGGGAAGTATAACCCTGGATCTGGATCAGTACTGGATCAGCGAGGCCACGTCGTAGCCCCCGAGCTTCTGGCGGGCCCCGAGGAACGTGAGCTCGATGATGAAGCCGAAGCCGGCGACCACGCCGCCCACGGACTCGACCATCCGGGCGGTGGCCGCCGCAGTGCCGCCGGTGGCCACCACGTCGTCCACGATCAGCACCTGCTCGCCCGGCTGGATGGCGTCACGGTGCATCTCCAGGGTGTCGTTGCCGTACTCCAGCTCATAGGTCTCGCGGACCTTCTCCGCCGGCAGCTTCCCGGGCTTGCGCACCGGCACGAAGCCGGCGTTCAGGTCGTAGGCCACGCTCGGGCCGAACATGAAGCCGCGCGACTCGATGCCGATCACCTTCTGGATCCGGCGCTTGGTGAACAGCCACACGAACCGGTCGACCGTCATGCGCAGGGCCAGCGGGTCCTGCAGCAGGGTCGTGATGTCGTAGAACAGGATGCCCGGCTTCGGAAAGTCCGGGATCTCCCGGATGTAGCTCTTCAAATCGTCCATGGTCCTCTCCTCTAGCTCCTCTAGCGATCGATGACGAACCCGTCCCATTCGGGGACGGGAGAGATCTCCGTCTCCTCGAGGCCGGTCACCCGGGACCCCGAGGGTCCCTGGCGCAGCCGCCGGCGGAAGGCCTCGATGCGCTCGGGCTCCCCCACCACCTCGACCTCCACCCGGCCGTCCGGCAGGTTACGCACCCGGCCGGCGAGGCCTCCAACCTCCAGCGCGGCCCGGCGGGTGAACCAGCGGAAGCCCACCCCCTGCACGAGGCCGCTCACCCAGATCCGTACCGCCAGGCTCACTTCTGCGGCTTCCAGCCGTGACGGCCGAGCAGCGGCACGAAGGCGACGTCCTCCCCCTCCTTGCGCCGGATCTCGCCGCGGGGGGACTTGCGGTAGAGCACCAGCTTCTGGAGGTTGAGCTGCCCCTCGGGAATCACCAGCGTCCCCCCCGGCGCGAGCTGCCCCAGCAGCGGCTCCGGCACCTTCGGCGCCCCGGCGGTAACCAGGATGCGGTCGTAGGGGGCCCACTCGCTCCATCCCACGGTGCCGTCGAACACCTGGATCTTGACGTTGTCGAAGCCGAGCTGGCGCATCCGCGGGATGGCGGCCTGGGCCAGCTCCGGCACCCGCTCCAGGCTGTAGACCCGGCGCGCCAACAGGGCGAGCACCGCCGTCTGGTAGCCCGAGCCGGTGCCGATCTCCAGGACAGAGTGCTCCGGACCCACTTCCAGGAGCTCGGTCATGCGCGCCACGATGTAGGGCTGGGAGATCGTCTGGCTGGAGCCGATCGGCAGCGCGTGGTCTCCGTAGGCCTGGGTGCGCAGGTGATCCTTGACGAACAGGTGCCGCGGGGTCTGGCGAATCGCCGCCAGCACCCGCTCGTCGCGCACTCCCCGGGCGGCGATCAGGTCGCGGACCATGCGCTCGCGCTGAACGGCGTAGTCGCTCATTCCGACGGGCCGGCCGGGAAGTCGAGTGCCAGGAGCTTCTCCCGGATCGAGGTGAAGTTTTCGAGCCCGGGGTAGTAGGTGAGGTCCAGGTGCAGCGGGGTCACCGAGATCCGGCCCGTGGAGACCGCCTCCCAGTCGGTGCCGCTCGCCCGCTCCCACTGCGGGGTGCCGGCGATCCAGTAGTACTTGCGCCCCCGCGGGTCCCGGTTCTCGATCACCGACTGCTTGTAGACCCGCCGGCCCAGCCGGGTGTAGCTCACCCCCTGGACCTCCCCCGCCGGCACGTTGACGTTGAGCAGCAGGTCGCGAGGAAGCTCCTCCCGCAGCAGGACCTCGACCAGCCGCCGCGCGAAGGCGGCCGCGGCGTCGAAGGAGAACCCCTCCCCCACCTCCTGGCTGAAGGCCACGGAGGGGATGCCGAGCAGCGTCCCCTCGAAGGTGGCGCTCACGGTGCCCGAGTAGGTGACGTCGTCGCCTAGGTTGAGGCCGAAGTTGATCCCCGAGCAGACCAGGTCGGGCGGGTGGTCCTTGAGGACCGACAGCACCCCCAGGTTGACGCAGTCGGTCGGCGTGCCGTCCACGGCGTACCAGTTCTCCTCGACCTTCTGCATGCGCAGCGGCCGGGAGAGCGTGAGGGCGTGGCCCATCGCGCTCTGCTCCCGGTCCGGCGCCACCACGAAGACCTCCGCGATGGCGCTCAGCGACGAGGCGAGCAGACGGATCCCCTGCGAGAAGATGCCGTCGTCGTTGGTGATGAGGATGCGCGTCAAGAGCCGGCGTCCATCAGGCTACTTCATGTATTTGCCGATGATCGGGTCGAGGTTCTTCAGGGTCTCGGCCGGGATCATCGAGCGCTCGGTGATCAGGGAGTACTTGAGCGCCTCGGTGCAGAGACAGTCGCGGGAGTGCGGCTCGCCGATCCGCTTGAGCATCTCGCGCACCACCTCCTGCGACATCTTGACGTTCTGGCGCACGACCTCCATCACCGCCTCGCCGGAGACCGCCTCCTCCGTCTCGTGCCAGCAGTCGTAGTCGGTGACCATCGAGAGGGAGACGTAGCAGATCTCCGCCTCGCGGGCGAGCTTGGCCTCCTGGAGGTTGGTCATGCCGATAATGTCAGCCCCCATCTGGCGGTAGGCCTCGGACTCGGCTCGGGTCGAGAACTGCGGCCCCTCCATGCAGATGTAAGTGCCCCCCCGGTGCACGGTGGCCCCGGCGGCGCTCGCGGCGTCGACCGCGGAACCGATCAGCCGCGGGCAGACCGGCTTGGCCATCGAGACGTGGGCCACCAAGCCGTTGCCGAAGAAGGTGTCGGGACGGTGGCGGGTGCGGTCGAAGAACTGGTCGGGCACCACGATGTCAGTCGGCTTGTACTCGATCTTCAGCGAACCCACGGCGGAGACCGAGACGATCTCCTCGACGCCGAGGACCTTGAAGCCGTAGATGTTGGCGCGGTAGTTCAGCTCGGTGGGGAGCAGCCGGTGGCCGCGACCGTGGCGCGGCAGGAAGGCCACCTGGCGGCCGTCCAGCTCGCCGATGACGTAGGCGTCCGAGGGGTCGCCGAACGGCGTCTGGATCCGGCGCTCCTCGCGGACCTCCATGCCCTCCATCCCATACAGGCCGCTGCCGCCGATCACACCGATTCGGATGTCGCTCATCGAAAGACTCCTCCTATCTTCACGGGAACTGGGAACTGCTGGTTGAAACCGGCGGGAGAGTCTACCAGCCCGGGACGCTTGGGGCGAGCACGGGATGGACGGTTCGGTACCTCACTACGGCTCCCACCAGCTTTCGACGGTCAAACCTTCGATCCGGTCGAAGTGCCTGACGTTCCGGGTTGCCACGACCAGATCGTGCACGAGGGCCGTGGCGCCGATCAGGACATCTTCGACACCGATGGTCTCTCCTCGGGATTCGAGGTCGGCCAGAAGGTCTCCCGCGCGTTCGGCCTCTTCCGAGGCCAAGGAGACGATTTGAATCCCTGGCAGGACCTCACTGACGATCCGCTCCCACAGGGCGCTACCTTGAGGGTGGCGGGCGGCTCCGTAACGCAGCTCGGTGATACAGATCGAAGAGGTGGAAAGATGCTCGAGAGGGATACTGCCGAGGCGTTCCAGCACCGCCGAAGAAGGTCGTTTCTTGACCAGCTCCGAAAGGACGTTGGTGTCCAGCAGGTAGCTCTTCAAGAAGATTCTTCGCCCCGAGGGAGGCTCCGAAGGGCTCGGACGGAACGCGGCTGATGCTGGAGACGGGCTTCGACAATCTCGTCGATCGCCGCAAAGAACGGATCGTCCTCGTCGAGCCAGCCCTTCACGTTCACCAGATGCTCGGGCACAGCTTCCCCAACCGCGGGAACGAGCTTCGCGATGGGCTTGCCCTCGCGCATGATCAGGATGGTTTCTCCATCCCGGACGACGCGCCCCACGAGATCGGAAAACTGCTCCTTGGCCTCTGCGATGCTCCGCTTGGTCACGATCGCTCCTTCCCGGCTCATGATACCCGTTCCCGCTGAATCGCCTCCACGACCTCCAGGGCGGTGGCCAGGGCGCGGCGGCCCTGCTCGCCGGTCACCCGCGGCGCGGGCTCCCCCCGGCAGGCGGCGAGGAAGGATTCGAGCTCCCGCCGCAGGGGTTCGGCGCGCTCGACGGCCAGGTCGTCCGGCAGGATGCGGCGCTGCTCCCCCTCCTCCTCCAGCCGGTAGCCCTTGATCTCCTGCGCCTGGTAGTCCAGCGAGTAGTACCGGTTGGGCAGGAAGACCCGGAGCCTGCGGGCGCGCTCCGAGGAGACCCGGGAGGCCGTCAGGTTGGCGACCGCGCCCGAGGCGAGCTCGACCCGGACGTTGGCGATGTCGATGCGGGAGGAGAGCACCGCGATCCCCGTGGCCCGGATCTCGGCCACCGGGCTGGGATCGAGCGCGTGCAGAGTCTGGAGGTCGTGGATCATGAGATCGAGAACCACGTCGACGTCCAGACTGCGCGGGGAGAAGACCCCCAGCCGCTGCACCTCGACGAAGCGCGGCGTCGAGCCGACGGCGAGCAGAGCCTGGACCGCCGGGTTGAAGAACTCGACGTGCCCCACGGCGAGCACCCGGCCGTCCGCCGCCGCGAGTAGCCGGTCGGCCTCCTCCAGGCTCGCCGCCAGGGGCTTCTCGATCAGCACGTGGAGGCCGCGGCCGAGCAGCTCGCACCCCATGTCCGCGTGGGCCACGGTTGGGGCCGCCACCACCGCGGCCTCGATCTCCCCGGCCAGCTCCTCCAGCCGCGAGAAAGCGCGCGCGCCGTGCTCCGCGGCCACGGCCTCGGCGGCCTCCGGACGCGGGTCGTAGACCCCGACCAGCTCGGCGCCGGGGATCGAGGAGAGCAGACGGACGTGGTTGCGCCCCATGGCGCCGGTGCCAAAGACGCCTACCTTCAAGCTATTCAGGCTCGCCTCCTCCCCGGCCGCCGCCGCGAGGGGGCGACTTGATGATCCCCCGTTGGGAGCTCTCGATGAAAGCGATCAGGTAGTCGACCTCCGGGTCTCCCGCCAGCTCGGCGCGGATCTGCTCCAGCGCCTTGGGGGTGGGTAGGCGCGAGCGGACCAGGATGCGGTAGGCGGCCTCCAGCTTGCGGAGGCTCTCCTCCGCCATCCCCTTGCGCTTGAGGCCGATCGAGTTCAGCCCGTAGCAGGCCGGCTTCTGGCCGACCGTCTTGACGAACGGCAGGGCGTCCAGGGTGGCCACCGTGTAGCCCCCCAGGTAGGCGTGGCGGCCCACCCGGCAGAACTGGTGCACGGAGGTGAAGGCGCTGATCGTGGCGTCGTCATGAACCTCGACATGCCCGGCGAGGGTGGCGCTGTTGGCGAACACCACCCGGTTCCCCACCTGGCAGTCGTGGGCGATGTGGGTGTAGGCCATGAACAGGCTGTCGCTGCCCACCCTGGTGGTGCCGCCCCCCTTGGTGGTCCCGCGGTGGACGGTGCAGAACTCCCGGAAGTGGTTGCGGTCCCCGATCTCCAGGAAGACCTCCTCGCCCCGGAACTTGAGGTCCTGGGGATCGAAGCCGATCGCGGCCTGGGGGTAGATCCTGTTCTCGCGGCCGATCCGGGTGGGTCCCTGGATCTGGGCCCCGGCCCCGACCTCGGTGCCGTCGCCGATCTCGACCCCGGCGCCGATCACGGCGAAGGGGCCGACCTGGACGCCGTCGCCCAGCCGGGCCCCCGGGTCCACGGAGGCGAGCGGGTGGATGGCCGCCGCCATCAGCGGTCCACCATCGCGGAGGAGAGCACGGCCTCGGCGGCCACTTGGCCGTCCACCAGGGCCCGGCCTGTCAGCTTGCAGTAGGTGCTGCGCAGGCGCAGCACCTCGATCTCGTAGCGGAGCTGGTCGCCCGGCACCACCGGCCGCCGGAACTTGGCCTCCTCGATCGAGGCGAAGTAGAGCAGCTTCTTCTCGCGGTCCGGGATGTCGGAGAGCAGCAGCAGGCCGCCGGCCTGCGCCATCCCCTCGATCATCAGTACCCCGGGCAGCACCGGCCGGCCGGGGAAGTGGCCGAGGAAGATCGGCTCGTTGATGGTGACGTTCTTGATGGCGACGATCCGCTTCCGGGGCTCCATCTCCAGCACGCGGTCGACCAGCAGGATGGGATAGCGGTGCGGGAGCACCGAGAGGATCCACTCGATGTCCCACTTCGGCGTCGGCTCGCTCGGCTCGCTCAACTCGATCTCTCCTCCGGTTCGGTCTCAGGGACGGCAGCTCCGAGCCGCTTCTCGACGGCCCGCAGACGGCGGCTCATCTCCTCCAGGCGCGACAGCAGGACGGCCTGGCGGCGCCACTTCCTCATCTCGATCGCGGGGATGCCGGCAACCACCGTCTTCGGCGCGAGCGAGGAGAGGGCGGCCGACTTGGCGGCCACCTGCACGCCGTCCCCGAGCTCGATGTGGCCCGAGACGCCGGACTGCCCCGCCAGCACCACCCCGTTGCCCAGCCGGGTGCTCCCCGCAATCCCCGCCTGGCCGCAAAGGATACAGTGCCGGCCGACCTGGACGTTGTGACCGACCTGGACGAGATTGTCGATCTTGGTGCCGGCGCCGATCCGGGTCTCTCCCAGCATGGCGCGGTCGATGGTGGTGTTGGCCCCCACCTCGACCTGGTCTTCGAGGACCACCCGCCCCACCTGCGGCACCTTGTGATGGGCACCACCGTGGGTGGCGTAGCCGAAGCCGTCCGCCCCCAGCACCACGCCGGAGTGGACGATGCACCCCACCCCGAGCTCGGTGCCGTCGTAGAGCACCACGTGAGGATGGAGCACCGTCCCCTCCCCCACCGCGCAGCCGCGGCCGACCGCCACGAAGGCGAGCACGGCCGCCCCGGCGCCGATCCGGCTGCCGGCGCCGATCACGGCGTAGGGGCCGACATGGGCTTCCGGATGGACCTCGCAGCCGGGCTCGAGAATCGCCGTGGGGTGGACCCCGGGAGGACGGCGCTCGTCCGGATGGAGGGCCGCGAGCAGCCGCGCCAGGGCGTATGACGGATCGTCGGCGACCACCAGGTCCCGGCCCAGGGCGGCGGCGTCCGCGAGGGACGGTCCCACGAGCAGGGCGCCGGCGTTGCTCGACGCCGCCTGGCCACGATAGCGGGGATCCTTCAGGAAGGAGAGGTCGCGAGGACCCGCGGCCTCCAGGGACCGGACCGCCTCGACGACGCGGTCCGGATTCCCCTCGACCCGGCCGCCGACCAGCTCGGCGAGCTCGGCGAGCCGATAGCCCACGCCGCTACTTGCCCGCGGCGCCGTCCAAGCGCTGGATGACGACGCTGGTGATGTCGATCGCGTCGTCGGCGTAGATCAGGCCGCTCTCGAACTTGCGGAAGATCAGCGTGTAGCCGAGCTCCTTGCCGACCTGGTTGATCACCGGCATGACGCGGTCGTCGATCTGCCCGAGCATCTCGTCCCGCTTCTTGGTCAGCTCGCGGTTGGCGTCGTCCTGCAGGCGGCGCAGGGCGATGTCCTTCTCCTCGGCCTGCTTGGAGAGGTCGGAGAGCTTGTCCTGGGCCAGCGAGAGCCGGCCGTCGTTGATTTTGGCCTGCAGGTCCTTGAGCTCCTGGGCGCGGGCACGCAGCTCGTTCTCCCGCTGCTCCTGGAGCTTCTTCAGGTCCGCCACCGCCTTCTTGCCGGCCTGGGACGAGAGCAGGATCTTCTCGGTGTCGATCACCGCGATCCGGATCGGGCCCTGCGCCGCCGCGGCGGCCGGAGCCGGAGCCGCCGGCTGGGCGGCGGCCATGGGCGCCGCCAGCGCGAGCCCGAAAAGGCCCGTCACAGCGGCACGGGTCAGAAAATGGCTGGAAAACGACATGGTCTCTTTCTCCTTGCTTTGCTTTCTCGAAGACACCGCTAGAAGCTGGTGCCGATACTGAACTGGAAGCTCTCGAAGCTGTCCTGCGGCAGCGGGTCGAGGTTCTTCGCGTAGATGAACCGCAGTGGCGCGCCGAAGACCGGCAGCAGCACGCGAAGCTCGACTCCGGCGGTGTAGCGCAGGTTCGACAGGTTGATCGACTGGCCCTTGCCGAAGACGTTGCCCGCGTCGGTGAACAGCAGCACGCGGAAGGGCCCGCCGAGCAGGAAATGATACTCCAGGTTGAACTGGACGTACTTGTCGCCACCCAGGATCACCCCCGTCGAATCGCGCAGGGGATTCCCATTGCTGTCGCGCAGGAAGATCGAACGGTAGCGGTGGCCGCGGAGGCTGTTCTCGCCGCCGAGGAAGAAGCGCTCCAGCACCGGGATGTCATAACCGCTGTAGGGACGAATCCAGCCGGCCTCGGTGTTGAACGCGAAGAGGGTCCGGGTCGGGTAGTTCGTCACCGGCTGGAAGATGCTGTAGCCGATCTCCGGCCGGATGAAGTAGTTGTTGCCCCCCAGGAAGCCGCCCGCGTACTCGGCCGCGAGGGTGAACCGCTGCCCCTTGTTCGGCTCGAAGGGGTTGTCCCGGCTGTCGAAGACGTAGGCCGGCCGCAGCGACGAGTTGTTGATCCGGTACGGGGTCGTGATGACGTCCCCGGGCTGCGGCTGGCCCGCTGGCGGCGGCGTCTGTCCGGGCACCAGCGGCGGGACGGTGACCCGCGTCTCGTCGTTGTACCGCGACAGGTTGTAGCTGATGCTGGCCGACTGGAAGAGCCGGAAGTTGCGGCCGTAGGTCAGCACCACGCCCTTGCTGTCGCGGATGTAGCGCTCGAGGCTCGACTCCAGGTTGTAGTCGAAGCTCTGCTTGTAGGCCCGGACGCCGATGCTCTGCGGCTTGTCGAGGAACCAGGGGATCGAGTACGACAGGTCGTAGTAGTCGTTGATCTTGCCCGCCTGGATCGAGACGCCGACCTGCTCGCCGCGGCCGAGGAAGTTCTTGGTGCTGACCGCGAACTGGCCGAAGACGCCGTCGAGCTGGCTCCAGCCGCCGCCGAACTGGAGCTCGGTGCGGTCCGACTCCGCCCCCTTGAAGAGGAGGTTGACCTTCTTCTTCTCGGTGTCGGTGTCGATGTCGACCGGGTTCTCGTCGGTCAGCTTGAAGTAGCCGAGCTGGTTGACCTTGGTGACGCTGTTGCGGATCGCCGTCACGTTGACCAGGCCGCCCTCGTAGACCCGCAGCTCGCGGCGCAGCACCTTGTCCTTGGTCCGGTCGTTGCCCTGGAACTCGATGCGGCCGACCTTGAACTGGTCCCCCTCGTTGATGTGGATGACCAGGTCGGCGACCCGCCCCTCGCGCTCGACCAGCTCCGGCTCGACGTGGGCGAAGATGTAGCCCGTGTTGTGGTAGGCGTCGTCGATCGCCTTGACGCCGTCGTCGATCACCTTGGAGCGGAGCCAGCCGCTGGTCTTGTGCTCGAAGACCCGGAGGAGCGACTTGTCGGGGAAGATCTTGTTTCCCTCGATCGACACCTGGCCGAACTTCCAGCGGTCCCCCTCCTCGATGGGGATGGTGACGATCATCCGCCGCTGCTGGTCCTTGGGGTCCTTGGCGGCGGCGTTGAGCGCCCGTACGTCGATCTTGGGATCGCCGATGACGACGTTCTTGTAGCCGGCGCCGCGGTAGAGATCGCGGACCTTGTCGAGGTCCTCCTGGAGCTTGGCCGGATCGTAGAGGTCCTTCTTGCCCAGGCGCGAGATGAAGGCGCTCTCCTTGGTGTTCTTCATCGTCAGCCGCAGGCGGGAGTCGCTGAACACCGTGTTCCCCTCGAACTCGATCTCGGAGATGCGGACGCGGTCCCCCTCGTCGACGGTGAAGACCACCTTCTTCTCGTTCGGGCCGACGTCCGTGACGGTGTACTGGGCGGTGGCGAAGCGATAGCCCTTCTCGCCGTACATCTCCTCGATCAGCGCCTTGACCCGCTGCAGCTCGCCGAGCGACAGCGGCTCCCCCTCGTGGACGCGGACCCGCTGCGTGGTGAGCTTGTCCTGGAGGTCGGTCTTCGAGATGCGCTTCAGCCCCTGGTAGTCGATGGAGCGCAGAACCGGGCGCGCCGCCACGGTGACGACCA
>Ga0070658_10004292_pt1 | contig 11647 bp, 12 predicted proteins | sample KBSC13metaG_FD_64664 | JGI IMG/M metagenome (GOLD analysis project Ga0070658, IMG submission 64664) | Corn rhizosphere microbial communities from Kellogg Biological Station, Michigan, USA - KBS C1-3 metaG | ecosystem: Host-associated > Plants > Roots > Rhizosphere > Soil ... | reverse complement strand
GTCCCGACGACCTGCTGCTCTCGATCGATTGCGGCACCCAGAGCGTGCGCGCGCTGCTGTTCGATCCGCGCGGCGAGCTCGTCGCGAAGTCGCAGCTCGCGCTCGACGACTACGTGGTCGAACAACCGGGCTGGATGGCGCACGACGTCGACGGCTTCTGGACGGCCTGCGCGAGCGCCTGCCAGGCCCTGTGGCGCGAGCGCCCCGAGCTGGCGGCCCGCGTGCGCGGCGTCGCGGTCACCACCCAGCGCGGCACCATCATGCCGATCGCCGCCGATGGCCGGCCGGCGCTGCCGGCGTTGATCTGGCTCGACCAGCGCCGAGCCAGGCAGGTGCCGCGCATCGGCACCGGCTGGCGCGCGGCCTTTCGTCTCGCGGGCGTGGGCGACACGATCCGCTCGTTCCAGCGCGAGGCCGAGGTCAACTGGTGGGCCGAGAACGAGCCCGCCGCCTGGGCGCGCACGCACAAGGTGGTGCTGCTGTCTGGCCTGGTCAACTGGAAGCTCACCGGCGAGTTCGTCGACTCGATCGGCTCGCAGGTCGGCTACCTGCCGTTCGACTTCAAGGCCCATGGGTGGGCCAAGCCGTCCGACTGGAAGTGGCAGGGCCTGGCCGTCCGGCGCGAGCAGCTGCCCGAGCTGCGGCCCGTCGGTTCCGTGCTGGGCCGGGTCACCGCCGCGGCGAGTACGGTCACGGGTATTCCCGCCGGCACGCCGGTGATCGCCGCCGCGGCCGACAAGGCCTGCGAGGTGCTCGGCTCGGGCTGCCTCGAGCCGCACGTGGGCGGCGTCTCGTACGGCACCACCGCCACCATCAACGTGTGCACGACCAGGTACGCCGAGGCGCTGTCGTTCGTCCCGCCGTACCCGGCCGCGCTGCCCGGTCACTTCGACAGCGAGGTGCAGATCTTCCGCGGCTACTGGATGGTGCGCTGGTTCAAGGAGCAGTTCGGCGACCGCGAGCGCAACGCCGCGCAGGAGCGGGGCGTCGCGCCCGAGGCCCTGCTCGACGAATTGGTCGCCGCCGTGCCGCCCGGATCGCTGGGCCTGGTGTTGCAGCCCTACTGGACGCCCGGCATCCGCCACCCCGGGCCCGACGCCAAGGGCGCGATCATCGGCTTTGGCGACGCCCACACGCGGGCCCATGTGTACCGCGCGATCCTCGAGGGCCTGGGCTACGCGCTGCGCGACGGCCGCGAGCGCATCGAACGCAAGACCGGCGTCGCGCTGACGGAGCTTCGCGTCTCGGGCGGCGGCTCGCAGTCGGATGCCGCACTGCAGCTGACCGCCGACATCTTCCGCCTGCCCGCCAGCCGCCCGCACGTCTACGAGACGAGCGGCCTGGGCGCCGCCATCGACTGCGCAGTGGGCCTGGGGCTGCACGCCGACTTCGCCACCGCCGTGCGCGCGATGACGCGCGTCGAGCGCACCTTCGAGCCCGATGCGAAGAACGCGGCGCTGTACGATCAGCTCTACGAGCAGGTCTACCAGAAGATGTACCCGCGCCTGGCGCCGTTGTACGCGCGCATCCGGGCCATCACCGGCTACCCCGCGCGCGACTGAGGCCCCCGTTCAACCTGGCTTCAGCCTGCCTGTGCACGCGCGCGACGGCGCGCGCGTTGAGTCCGCAGTCCAGGCGTGTCCTTCCGGGCGCGCGGACCCCTTCACAGGAGACAGCCATGAATTTCAAGAAGACGCTCACCCTGGTGGCGCTCGGCGCCTCGCTGGCGGCCGCGGGCACCGCCTTCGCCGGCCCCGAGGAGGGCCACCCGAACATCATCGCCGCGCGCCAGGACGCGCAGTCGGCCATCGAGAAGATGAAGGCCGCGCAGGCCGCCAACGAGTACGACATGGGCGGCCATGCGGCCAAGGCCGAGAAGCTGCTGCACGAGGCGGAGCAGGAAATGAAGAAGGCCGCTGAAGCGGCAAATCGCCACAAATAGCGTCATCCTGCGCGCGGAATGACGGCGAGTGTCATCCTGCGCGCAGTCGCAGGATCCACCCCTGCCACGGCGCCGCCCTGGCACGCGTGGATTCTGCGACTCCGCTTCGCTCCGCGCAGAATGACGGGCGAAGCGTGTCGGCATCCTGCGCGCAAAGCAAGAGGATGTTGTCATCCTGCGAGCAGTCGCAGGATCCACCCCGGCCGTGACGGTTCCCGTCAGAACGACACGCCCAGCCCCAGGTCCAGGCGCGTCAGGTCCGTGTTGGTCTGGAAGCGCTGGTAGTCCGCCTTCAGCACGACGTTCGGATTGAGATAGAAGTTCGCGCCGGCCGTCCACACGCGGTCGTGCGGTTGCGGCCAGGTCTTGCCGTCGGAGGCGAGGCCGGTCGGCGTCGTGGCGAAGCCCGGGGCGATGCCCGCATAGCTCGCCGCCATGTCGTAGTGCTCCCAGCGCACGAACGGCGACAGCTTGTAGCCACCCTGTTCCCAGACCTTGTACGCGCCCTGCACGTAGTAGCCGAGGAAGGACGACGGCAGCGGGTTGGCCACGCCGGCGTTGTCCAGGTTGTAAGTGGCCGTGTTCGAGAACGTGCCGCGCGCATACACCGCCGACAGGTCGGCGTTGCCAGGCGTCCAGCGCGCGTGCGCCTCCCACAGCGTGACGCGCGACTGCGGCAGGTTGGCCGGCGTCGAGGGCATCGCCATGTCACCGGTGAACGCGAAGCCGCCCACCAGCAGGCCGGGCACGCCGCTGTAGTTCAGGGCCGCGTATTGGGACAGGTGCTGCGCGTTGGCGAGCTGCAGCTCCTGGTGCGTGGCCTGCATCGGCGCGACGCCGCTGTTCTCCAGATCGAGTGCCGTGCGGTACTGCGGGTCCTCGGGGCTGGAATTCCAGCCGCCCAGGTTCAGGCCGGTGGTCACGCCGACATCCCAGCCGAGGCCGAACTCGCTCGTGCCGTGCAGGCCGATGCCGCCTTCGCGCCAGGTGCTGGGGACGATCAGCGTCTCGACGAAGTTGCGCTGCACGCCGAAGAAGGCGGTCGGCTCGTGGTGTTCGTTGAGCAGGCCGACCGGCATCAGGTACAGGCCGGCCTTGGCGTTGATCGAGTCGGTGAGCTGGTGGTCGATGTAGAACTGCTCGACCTCGAACTCGCCCGCGTCGTCCGCCGAGGAGATCGCATGCTCCACTTCGAACTCGGAGTTGAAGCTGGTCCGCTCGTCGAACTTGTAGCCGATGCCGAACACGGCGCGCGCCAGGTCGGCCTGCGTGAGGCTCTTGTCCTTGGTCGGACGCGTGTAGTAGATCTCACCGTAGCCCCACAGGCCCAGGTTCGGCGAGATGGCCGGGGCGGGGGCGGCGGCGAGGATGGGCGCCGGCGCCGGGGTGGCGGCGGACTTGGCCTGCGCGGCCGCCAGCGCGTCGTTCTGCGCCTTGACCCGCGCGAGCTCCTGCTTCATCGCGTCGAGCTGCTGCTGCATCTGGTTGATCTGCTGCGCGAGCTTGTCGGCGACGTCCGGCGACGCGTCGGCGGCGTGGGCGGACGTCAGCAGGGCGAGCGAGAGGGCGGCGAGGGTGGCGGGCGTGTGGTTCATGAGGTTGTCAGCAAGCGGAATTCAATGGGAGCCCGTGGCACGGACGGCGGCCCGGCATTGCGCGGGCAGCACCTGCGCCGTCGGATGCGCCGGGTCATAGCCGTCGGTGAGCGTGCACAGGAAGGTGATGACATCGTCGATCTGGTCCGGCGACAGCGCCGGCGAATCGCCGATCGAGCGGTTGTACGGGATCTCGCCGGTGTTGACGTTGCCGAGGTAGCCCGCGTCGCTGCCCACGACGCCGGGCCGCACGACGAACTGGCCGCCGTAGATCGCCGGCAGGTCATCGAACTTGGTCACGCTGCCGTCGGGGTTCGTCGGGTACCACTCCTCGGGATTGGTGTCGCGCCGCACATAGAAGCCGATCGCGTCCTTCAGCGTCGTGAAGCGGCCGTTGTGGAAGTAGGGCGCGGTCACGGCGATGTTGCGCAGCGTGGGCACCTTGAACTGGCCGCAGCTCGTGGAGAAGTCGACGGTCTGGTCGCGGAACGGGCCGCACACGCCCAGGTCGTAGTACCCCTGCACGCCGTCGTGGCCGTTGGCCGGCGTGTAGTCCGGCGCGGACGCCAGGTTGGCGGGGATCAGCGGGTTGCGAGGCACGCCCAGGTTGTCGTAGCTGAAGTCGGTGAACATCGGCGGCGTGCTGCCGTCGGCCGTCGTGCTCGGATGGCAAGCGGCGCAGTTGCCCTTGTCCGGGCCGTTGAACAGCGCCAGGCCGCGCAGCTCCTGCGCCGTCAGCGTGGCCTGGCCCTTCTGGAACGCGTCGTACTTGCTGGAGAACGGATGGAACGCCGGCTCCTCCGCCTCGAACGCGGCCAGGGCCTGCCCCAGGCGCCCGAGTGCGCGATCCGGATCGTCCAGGACGGCACTGCCGTACAAGGCCTGGAAGTCGGCCAGCCAGGGCCGCGTCCGGACCCGGGCGATGACCGCGGCGGCGTCGGCATTGCCCATCTCGAACGACGTCGTGAACGGCAGCACGGCCTGGTCGGCCAGCGAGTTCGCGCGGCCGTCCCTGAAGAAGCCGCCGCTCGGCGCGCCGTCGCCGTCGATGGCGAACGCCGGCGTCATCGACGCGTACATCAGCGAGGGCGTGTTGCGAAAGCCGGCCAGGTTCATGCCAAAGCCACCGAGCGGCACCGGCGAACCGTGGTCGACGCCGCCGGCGGCCGCGTCCTCGGCGAACGCGGAGCCGGCGACATGGCAGCTCGCGCAGGACTGCGTGCCGGAGACGGACAGCGCGGCGTCGTTGAAGATCTTTTCACCCAGTCGCGCGGCGGCCGACAACGTGGTCGCCTGGTCGGCGCCGTCGCTCGCGGGCGGCGCGGAATCGCTGCCGCCCCCGCAGGCGGCCAGCAGCACGGACACGGCGAGCGCGAGCCCCCATCCTCTTGGGCCGGATGCCCGGCCGGAACGCGAAAGAGTCATTGCCTGGTTCGACGGCAGCCGTGGCCCCGCCGGACGCTGATTGGGATTGCAATTGCGAGTGATTCGCAATCAAGGCGTGGACTTTACCGAGAACCGGGATCGGCAACAAGGGGAGAGACGGGGTTTGCCCGGGACTTTCTGGCCGTGAAGGGACGCATTCAGGGGGTGCAGGATCGTGTCCTGACCGTAGGGCGGGTTAGCCGCAGGCGTAACCCGCCGTTCGCCTGCGTGCCAAAGCGCTGCCATGGCGGGTTACGCCTGGCGGCTAACCCGCCCTACGGACTTGTCGGTCAGGATCCGGTTACCGCTGCGGAGTGGTCATCCCGAGCGAATTCGCAGATCCGCGCGCCGAGGTGATCTCACCCAGGCCGACGATATTCGAGCGTCAGCCCGCCCGGCTCGGACTCCGCACCCAGTCCGAACCCGCACGACTTGAGCAGGCGGGCCATGCCGACCGAAGCCGGGGCCACGCGCGCATACACCAGCGCGCTGCGGCAATGCTGCATGAGGTGCCCGAGCAATTGCCTGCCGACGCCGGTGCGCCGGAAGTCGGGGTGGACGGCCATCGCGAACACCTCGACCCGCTCGTCCCAGGAGCCGGGCCGGTGCTCGACCAGCACCGCAAAGCCGGCCGTGGCCAGGCCGACCTGCGCGACGAACGCCCGGCCCGCGGCGCCGTCGCGCGCGCCGGGCAGCCGGGTCACGCCCTCGGAGACCACCGTCTGGAACTGGTACCAGAGTCCTTCGACCACGTCGGGCCGCGTGCAGTCGCAGCCGAAGTGGCCGGCCCGCGAACCGGCGACGATCGCGTCCACCATGAAGGGCACGTCGGCCGCCGACGCGGGCTGGATGCGGGGCACGGCGGCGGCGCGGGCCGGGACGTCATGGAAGGAAGAATCGAGCATGGGGCACCTGTCGAACAAGGGTGGGTGCCTTGTAGCGACGCCGGGGCCGGCATCCCGAACGCAAGCTGTCCGCCAGCCATCAATGTCCTGTCACATCCCCGGTTCCAGGTACATCCCGCGAGCATGGTGCCCTCGCAAGAACGCCTTGCGCGGAGCAAGGCGTCAGCGGATAACGCGGTGGCGCCGTCTTTGCGCGCGCCAGCCGACTTGTCGTCGAGACGATCAGTACTTCGGGCACCAGGGCAGGAGGAGGCCGCATCCGATCTGCTGGGGCTTGCTGGTCGTCGTGGTCGACTTCGGCGCCGAGGGTGCGGCCATCGAGGGCATGTTCGCGAGGCAGAAGGCGATGGCGACGGTGGCGAGAGCGATCTTCTTCATGGAAATCTCCTACAGACGTTTTTCGCGCAGGCGGGATTGCCCGCACTCGTTGGATGGGCCGGTCAGCCCGGGCGGAACGATCCCGGAATACCGGGTGGGGTGTCAATGGGGATTGCGCGCCGTCGGGTTTGCGAGTCCCTAGGAGGCTGCGCGGCAGAACCTGCCTCCTGCGAGCGAAGCCATGCCTCTGGCCGCTCTCGCGACGGCACCTTCTGCCGCGCAGACTCCTAGTCCAGCAGCGCGACCGACTTCACCATCGCCCACACCGGCAGTCCCGGCGCGAGCGCGAGCGACCGCGCGGAACGGCGCGTCACGCGCGCCAGCAGCGCGCTCGCGCCCTCGCGCGTGCGCAGGCGCACGAGCACCTGCGAAGGGTGCGCATCGTCGGCGATCGCCTCGACCACGGCGGGGATCTGGTTGGCGATGCTGCTGTCCGGTTGGGCCACCAGGCTCAGCGAGACGTCGCGCGCCAGCACGCGCAGGCGCAGGCGATGGCCGATCGGCAGCGCCGGGTCGCGGGTCCAGAACGACGCCCCCGGCACGTCGAGGCGGGCCAGGTGCCACGCCGCCTCCAGCGCGCCGACCTCGCCCAGCAGCACGACGCCGGCATCCTCGCCGGGCGGCAGCGGCAGGTCGAGCCGGCTCAGCAGCTCGGCGACGCCGCCCGCCGCGACCGCCCGGCCAGCGTCCATCAGGACGACGTGATCGGCCAGCCGCGCGACCTCAGCGATCGCGTGGCTCACGTAGACGATGGCGATGCCGGACAACTCGTGCACGCGCTCGATCGCCGGCAGGATCTCGGCCTTGCGGACGGCGTCGAGCGCGGCCAGCGGCTCGTCCATCAGCAGCAGGCGCGGGCTGACTGCCAGCGCGCGCGCGATCGCGACGCGCTGGCGCTCGCCGCCGGACAGGCCGGACGGCGACCGACCGAGCAGCGGCCCGATGCCGGTCCAGGCGATCGCGTCGTCCAGCGAGACGCGCCGCTCCGACGGCGCCAGGCGCTTCCAGCCGAATTCGACGTTGGCCCGCACGTCCAGATGCTCGAACAGGCTGGCCTCCTGGAACACCATGCCGACCGCGCGCCGATGCACCGGCACGAACACGCCGGCCGCGTCGTCCTGCCACACCTGGCCGTCGACGACGACGCGTCCGCCCCGCGCGTGCGCCAGGCCGGCCAGGCCCCGCAGCAGCGTCGTCTTGCCACAGCCCGAGGGGCCGAACAGCGCGCTGACCCCGCGCGAGGGCAGCTGCAGCGCCACGTCCAGCGTGAACGCGCCGCGCGGCAGCCGCAGCGTGACCTCGATCATGCGAGGGGCCCGGCGCCGCGTGCCGCCGGCGTCGGCGAAGCGTCGCGAGCACGCAGGCGTTGGACGCCCAGCAGCACCACGAAGCTGAACACCAGCAGGCCCGCGGCGAGTCGATGGGCCTCGGGGTATTCGAGCGACTCGACGTGGTTGTACAGCTGGGTGGAGATCACGCGCGTCGCGCCGGGGATGTTGCCGCCGATCATCAGCACGACGCCGAACTCGCCCACGGTGTGCGCGAACCCGAGCACCGCGGCCGTGACCACGCCGCGGCGCGCGAGCGGCAGCGCCACATGGACGAAGCGCGCCCACGGGCCGGCGCGCAGCGTGGCAGCGGCCTCGAGCGGCCGGTCGCCGATGGCCTCGAAGGCGGTCTGCAGCGGCTGCACCACGAAGGGCATCGAGTACAGCATCGACGCGATCACGAGACCCGCGAAGGTGAAGGGCAGCAGCCCCAGGCCCAGCGCCTGCGTCGCCCGGCCCACCCAGCCGTGCGGGCCCATCAGCATCAGCAGGTAGAAGCCCAGCACCGTCGGCGGCAGCACGAGCGGCAGTGCGACGAAGGCCGCCAGCGGCGCCTTCCAGCGCGAGCGCGTGTGCGCGAGCCACCACGCGAGGGGCATGCCCAGCGCGAGCAGCAGCAGCGTGACGACGGTCGCGAGCTTCAGCGTCAGCGCGACCGCCTGCAGGTCCTCGGGCCAGGTCATCGACGCCTGCATTCGCGCGCGCTCACCGGTAGCCGTAGTTCTTGATCACGGCGCGGGCCTTGTCGCCGGCGAGGTACTCGATGAACTCGGTCGCGACCGGGCCGACCTTGGACGCCGAGAGGACGACGGCGTCCTGCCGGATCGGCGCATAGAGCTTGTCCGGCACCATCCACATCGAGCCGGGAACGGCCGAACCGTCGGGCGGCTGCACCTGGCCCAGCGCGACGAAGCCGAGTTCGGCATTGCCGCTCTGCACGAACTGCAGCGCCTGGCCGATGTTCTCCCCGGTGACGACACGCGCCTGCACGGCGTCGGCGAGACCGAGCGCGGCCAGCGCTTCCTTGGCCGCCTGGCCGTAGGGCGCGAGCTTGGGGTCGGCGATCGACAGGTGCTTCCACTGGCCGGATCTCAGCACCTCGCCGCGGGCGTCGACCAGCGCCGGGTCGGCGGACCACAGCACCAGCCGCCCGATCGCGTACGTGCGCAGCGTCGCGGGCAGCGCCTTGCCCTCGGCCACGAGCTTGCCCGGCGTGGCCTGGTCGGCGGCGAGCAGCACGTCGAACGGCGCGCCGGCCTCGATCTGCGCGTAGAACTTGCCGGTCGACCCGAACGACAGCTTCACCGCGTGGCCCGTGTCGTTCTCGAACTGCGCGGCGATCTTCTGGGCCGCGGACGAGAAGTTCGCGGCGACGGCCACCTGGAGGTCGGCGGCCCGCGCCTGGATGGCCGTGGCGACGAGGGTGATCGCGAACAGGGCACGGCGAAGGGTCGGCGTCATGGCGGTCCTGGAGCTTCGTGAAGGGGGATCGGACGCGCCATTCTGCATCCCCCAAGGACGAGCGGTGCGCGCGCCGCGCCCCGAACGTAGACTGGCCCGCCACCACCACAGGCCTCGCCGGAGATCTCCATGTCGAACCGCTTGCATGCCCGCTGCGTTCCCGCCGGGATCGCGCTGCTGCTGGGAGGCTGCGCGCTGCAGATGCAACCGGTGGCCGACTTCGGCGCGGCCGCCAACCGCCTGGCCACCAGCTACAAGCCGTTCACGGCCGGCATCGCCGCGAGCTGCGAACAACGCGAGCGCACGATGGCGCTCGGCAACCCGGGCGCGTACGACGACGCCGTCGCCGAGCGTGCGGCCGCCGCGCGCTGCGCGCCGCTGAAGGAGGCCGGCGACACCGCGGCGTTGTTCGGCGAGGCGCTGGCCGACTATGCGACGGCGCTGGCCAAGGTGTCGGGCGCCAAGGCCACGGCCTTCGACGGCGACATCAAGGGCCTGTCCGGCGCGGCCGCCAAGCTCGAGACCCGGGCCGGCACGCCGGTCTTCGACAGCAGCAAGCTCGCCGCGGCCACCAAGATCGCGCGTGCCGCGGCAGCGCTCGCGATGGAGGCCAAGGTGCAGACGCTCACGCGCACGACGCTGCAGGACAACGCCGACGCGTTGCGCATCGTCGTCGAGGCCATGAAGACCTACGCCAGCCGGATCTACGCGGGCCAGCTTTCCGACACGCACGAGGTGATGACCGGCGAGCTGCGCCGCCTCGTCGCCGCGTCCAACGCGCCGTCGCAGGCCGATGTCGAGGCGCGGCTGCCCTGGCGCTACGCGCAGGCGAGCGCGCGCGCCGACCTGGACGCCAACGAGCTCGAGGCGCGCCGCGCGCGCGAGTTCACCCGGACCGCCGACGCGCTGCTCGCCGCGCACGCCGACCTGATCGCCCATTTCGACACCCTCGGGGGCGTGCGCCGGCTCGAGCTCGTGTCGGACTTCGTCAACCAGGTGAAGGCGCTCAAGGATGACGCTGCGGCGTTGTGATCAACCCAGCCGAGGATTCGCCATGACCACTCCCACTGCCGCCGACCTCGCCGCCGCCGCGATCGCGGCGACCAGCGCCCCCACCGACGACGACGTCGCCGACGCGATCGCGCAGCTCGCCGACCTCGCGGGCCACGCGTCGACCGTGCTGTTCAACTACCGGCGAGACAACCCCGGCGCCCCCGACCTGGAGCAGGCGCTGAACCTCGAGATGACGCTGGACAAGCGCGCCATCGACCTGCGCGTGCAGGCCGTGCGGCTGCTGGGCGTCCAGGCAGCCGATGCGCTCGCGCAGATGAAGGACGCCACGCAGAAGGTGGACGACTTCCTGGGCACCGTCAAGAAGGTCGAGGGCCGGATGGCCGTGGCCAATGCCGTGATCTGCCTGACCGGTGCCGCGCTGGTGGGCGACGCCGGCGGCATCCTCGCGGCCGTCGTCAGCGTGCATTCGGCGCTGAAGTCGGCCGAAGCCTGAGCGCCTGCCCCGCGCTGCCGGCCTTGCCGGTCGTCGACGAAGTTGCCGAACGTCGCGCCCATGAAAACCGGCCCTGGCCGCATCGCTGCGGCCAGGGCCGATCCCTTCACTGGGCGATCAGACCCCGCGGCCGCTGATCAGGCGGAACAGCACCGCGATGATCGCGATGACGAGCAGGATGTGGATCAGGCCACCCATGGTCACCGAAGTGAGCATGCCGATGAGCCAGAGGATGACGAGAATGACGGCGATGGTGTAGAGCATGGAGTTCTCCTGGTTTCCTACTTCTTGATGCTGGTGTCGTTGACGACGCTCTGGACGCCTTCGACGTTTCGTGCGACGGACGTCGCGCGTGCTTGCTCATCGGCGCTGTCGACAAAGCCGCTCAGCTGCACGACGCCCTTGTTGGTGCTGACGTTGAATTCGGTGCCGCGGGTCTGGTCGTCCGCCAGCAGCGCCGACTTCACTTTCACGGTCACGACCGAGTCGTCCAGCTGGTTGCCGGCCGTGGCGGCCTTGCCGTCCTTGACCATCAGCTTGTTCTGGACCGACTGGACGCCTTCGACGCCCTTGGCCAGCTGAACCTCGCGGTCGGCCTGGGCCTGGCTGTCGACGAAGCCGCTCAGCAGCACTTCGCCCTTGCGCGTCTCGACGCTGGTGTCGCCGCTGCGGGCCTGCGAATCGGCCAGCAAGGTGGACTTGACCTTGGTGGTGATGACGGCGTCGTCCAGGTGGGTCCCGGCGCTCACCTGCTTGTCCGCGGGCCCGTTGTTGCACCCGCTCAAACCGACCGCAGCGAGCACCACCGCGGCGGCGAGGCTCAGTTGTAACGGTCTCGGAGGCATGATCATGGAAGTTGCTCCTGCTTGGCCTTGCGGCCCATGCGACCCATTCAGCAAGCACCGTGCCCGACAGTGGGTGCAACAGGCCCCCTAGCTCATCGGGCGAGCCCCGCTGGTCGCACACTCCTCGGAGGGATTCAAACGAAGCGCAAAGTCCGAGACTGACGGATCCGCCGGCCCTCACCCAAGGAGTTGCACATGACCGACACCCGATTCATCGCCATTCCCGGGAGCGAACGCACGCCGGCCTTCGGAGCCACCGCC
>Ga0070658_10004291_pt1 | contig 11647 bp, 12 predicted proteins | sample KBSC13metaG_FD_64664 | JGI IMG/M metagenome (GOLD analysis project Ga0070658, IMG submission 64664) | Corn rhizosphere microbial communities from Kellogg Biological Station, Michigan, USA - KBS C1-3 metaG | ecosystem: Host-associated > Plants > Roots > Rhizosphere > Soil ... | reverse complement strand
TCGAGCGTCTGCAGATTCATCGCGATGAGACCCCGGCAGACCTGTGCGTCATCAAGCACGAGCGAGAGCATCTCCCACCCCTCGTACTTGTTGACCTTGCCCGCGACCTCCCACTTACGGACCTGTTCGTCGAGTGCGTACAGGAGCTGCTGGCCGGTCGAGGCTCCCGAGAATGCCGTCCTGTGATGAAGCGTGCCGCCAAACCGCCGGAAATCGAGCAGTCCCTCCTGCGTCCGAGAGAAAGGTACGCCCATGCGGTCAAAGAGATATATGATCTCGGGCGCCATGTCGCACATCGCCTTGACCGGAGGCTGATTCGCGAGAAAGTCGCCGCCATATACGGTGTCGTCGAGGTGCTTGGCCGGCGAGTCACCCTCGCCTTTCGTGTTGACCGCACCATTGATGCCGCCCTGCGCACATACCGAGTGCGAGCGCTTAACGGGAACCACGGAGATCAGGTCAACCTCGTGCCCTGCTTCCGCGATCTTCATCGCTGCGGCAAGTCCGGCGAGCCCGCCGCCAACAATGGCTATCTTCAAACCTGTTGCCATATCAACTTATAGCTTCCCGCCACGCTGCGGCGGCCTGTCTGTCGTCAACCTCGGCTCGGCACATAGTGCATTCGGCATCAGTCCGCATGGCCTAACAAAACCAAATGCAGCATTGATGCCTGTCACTCCGAGAAAAGCTGCGAGGCCAAGACATGCGTACAAAGCGATCTTTTGCGCTTTTTGTCCGATAACGAGTCCCCAATCAACGGCCACCAGGAAAAATCCGTATGCGAGGTGCCATGCCGTGCAGAGCAGACCAAGAACATAGACCACCATCACCCACGGCTGGTGAAACTCGTTCGAGACGATCGAGTATGCCTGGTCCGCGTGACCCGCCACAGGAGTCATATTGAGTCCCGGCACGAGGCCAAACCGGAAGTTCAATATATGGAACAGCAGGAAAAAGAACAGATATGCTCCCGTGAACCGCTGAAAGATGTAGAACCAGTTCCTCGCAAAAGGATACGAGCCTGCATTCATCCGAGCCTCGCCCGAGATAATGATCCCGTAGATCGAGTGGAACATCAGCGGCACAAAGATCCCGAGCACCTCTATGAACAGCAGATACGGCATGGCATGTATGCCGCCGACGTGTTCGTTGAAGGTGTCGGCACCGTTGAGGGCCGTCGAGTTCGTATATAGATGAACGAAGTAAAAGATCCCGAGCGGCACGATCCCAGTTATCTGGTGCAGCTTGCGGAGAAGGAACGTGTTGGAGAATCTTATCGCCATTTACGCGTCCAAAGAGTCAATTTGCAGTAACCTCACGATTCTAACCGCGCTACTCAAGCTTGGGCAAAGCGTTACATGCATCTCCCGATAATAGAGAATATCGAAATATAAGGTAAAATGAATAATTGTAGTGCGATCAAACAGCGTCGCTAATCAGTCATGCATATCGAAACGCTAAAGGTATTCTGCGATCTGGTCGATCTCGAGAGCTTCTCCCTGGCGGCGGAGAGGAACTTTATCACCCAATCCGCCGTGTCGCAGCAGATCCGAACTCTCGAAGAGAAGTTCAAGCGTCGTCTGCTCGAGCGCATCCGCGGCCGGCGTGAGGTCAAGCTCACTCCTGCGGGCGAAGTCTTTTATCGCGAATCCAAGAATGTTCTCGACGCCTACGAGCAGCTCCAGGAGAGCCTTCGCGGCGTTGTCGGCAAGATCGGAGGCACCGTCCGCGTAGCAACGGTCTATAGCGTCGGCCTGCACGAACTGCCCTCAAAGGTGCGAGAGTTTATGACTAAATTCCCGTCGGCGAAGATCGATCTCGAGTATCTGCGCTCAACACGGGTCGTACGCGAAGTGCTCTCAGGGAATGTGGAGCTTGGCATTCTCGCACTTCCGGAGCCGAAACGCGGCCTCACGATAACGCAGATGTCCGAGAACCGGCTCGTTCTGATCGCCCCACCTGACCATAAGTTCGCAGCAAAGGCGAAGGTGAAGGTAACAGACCTAAACGGCCAAGACTTTGTACACTTTGAACGCGACGTGCCGACCCGCAAGGCCATGGACAGGATCTTCAAAGAGAACAAGGTCGAGGTAAATAAGGTGGCGGAGTTCGACAATATCGAAACGATCAAGCGCGCGGTAGAGGTCGGCTTTGGTCTCGCGATCGTGCCCGAGCCCGCGGTCAGCGAGGCTCGTAAGGCCGGCACCCTCGCCGTTGTGCCCTTAGCCGAAAAATACTGGACCCGCTCTGTTGGCGTCATCTACAGGAATGACCGGAGCCTGTCTCTCGCAGCGAAGAAGTTTGTGCAGTTGCTGGAAGCCAAAGCTTGAGCGAAATACTTTTTCTCGACGAATCGCGCGTTCGCTCGCTCATCTTGATGAGCGACCTTATCCCTGCGATGCGTGCGGCTCTAGCCGACCTCTCCGCGGGACGTGCGGTGCAGCCGGTAAGGACAGTCGTCCCGGTAGAGGATCATCAGGGTTTCTTCGGCGTGATGCCCGCCTACAACGGGGCTTTGGGAGCGAAGATCGTTTCCTTCTACCCGCGTAACGTCGGAGTGCACACGCATCATGGCTTGATCTTGCTCTTCAAACCCGAGACCGGCGAGCCGCTGTGTGTGATGGACGGCCGTCTGATCACCGAGATGCGTACCGCCGCTGTATCGGCCGCGTCAACAGAGATCCTGGCCCGTAAAGACGCACATGTGCTTGCCATCCTGGGGTCGGGTGTACAGGCCCGCAGCCACCTTGAGGCGATGAGGCTCGTCCGCGAATTTGATGAGGTTCGTGTCTGGAGTCCTCGAAATTCGGCGGCCTTTGCGGCTGAGAATCGTGTGACGCCGGCCTCATCTGCCGAGGAATGCGTCCGCGGGGCTGATGTGATCTGTGTGGTGACAGGCTCCGACACTCCCGTGCTCAAGGGAGAGGATCTCTCGGCCGGGATGCACGTCAATGCCGTCGGAGCCAATCGCCCGACGTGGAGGGAGCTCGACGACTATTGCCTCCGCCGTTCGAAGCTATACGTTGAGTCACGCGAAGCGGCCTTTAAGGAATCGGGTGATGTGATCTCCGCGGGCGCCGTCTTCGCGGAGATCGGGGAGGTCGTAAACGAGAAACTCCCCGGACGAGAGACGGCCGAGGAGATCACCCTGTTCAAATCGCTGGGGCAGGCGGTTGAAGATATAGCTGCCGCAGATCTGGTCTACAAGCGTGCGATCAATGGATAGGCAGCTGCAGCACTGCCTCCTCCCCACCACCCAGGCTTGCGGCGGCCGCCACATAGGTCATGGGACTCGTTGGAGCCATCTCATTTAGGGTGTACCGGATCTTCTCAGATAGTCCCTCCGCCTCCATGTAGTCGCGTCCGAGCAGACGACGGAAACGCTTCGTGCGGTCTTCTCCCTTTAGCTCGCGAAGCATCCCCGTGAGAAACGCGGTCGTAAGCTCGGGCGAGAACTGTTTGCCGGTGTTCCTCTGCAGGTCCTCAATAACGGCGTAGGCCGGGCGCCGGGCCTTATACGGCCGGTCCGTGGTCATAGCGTCAAACGAATCCGCAAGATTCACGATCTTAGCGATGTACGGGATCTCACGATCGTAGAGACCGTCAGGATAGCCGCGGCCGTCGAGACGTTCATGATGATACTTCGCCGCGAGAGGCACGTCTGTGTACGGATGGTGAATAGGCTGCAGGATCTCGAAGCCAACGGATGGATGCTTATTCAGCTCCGAGGATTCTTTTGCGTTGATCCGGTATGGAGCGTTGATGATCTTGCGTTCCACGGTGAGCTTGCCTACGTCATGCAGATATCCGGCCACTGCGGCTCCCTCCGTTTCCTCGACTCCCCAGCCGAGTTCCGCCGCGATGATCTCGGAGAATTTGCCGACTCGGACCGAATGTCCCTCCGTGTACTTGTCCTTGCAGTCGATCGCGGCGGCAAACGCCCGCACGGTGTCGTGGTATGTCGAGCGCATCTCCTCAAAAAGCTGACGATTCTCGTCGGAACGCCTCTCGATCTCGGCCATCAGGTTCCGCTGTGCGATGGCCACACCTATGTGCTGGCCCATCGCGCATATGATGTCCTTATCGTACGAGGTGTAGGGCTCGCCCGACGCCTTTTCGCCAAGGAATATCGACCCAACGATCTCGTCGCGGACCACCAGCGGTACGAACAGCTCCAGCCGACGGCCCTCAAAGCTCGAGTTGTAAACCTGAAAGAACGGCAGCACCTGTGCCTGCGAGACCTCGATCGGAGTCATCCCCGCGGCAAGGAATTGACGTTCGTCCTCGCCCGTGAGGTTCATGGTGAGCGGGAAATCGTCGCCCAAAGCCCGAACGGCGAGCATATTCAGCTCGTGCGCAAATCGCGAGTACCGGGCGATCCCCCCGCGCATGATCCCGATCGCTCCCGAGATCAGGTGGAGAGACGTGCGGATGGTCTCTTGGAAAGAGTTCTTGTTAGAGACTTCCTGCCCGAGCTCCGCAAGTGCCCCAAAAGCATGAATTAACTTTCGATCAGGTTGCATGCTCATACTTATTGAATCGCGACGTGCTTTGTGACACCGAGAAGGTCAAAGAGTTCTACCGTGTGCTCGTTCACATCAGAGAAGACGATCTCAGCGTTGTGTCGATTCGCTATGTCGATCACGCCAAGCAAGATGGAGATGCCGATGCTGTTGACGATCTCAGTCTTGGAGAAGTTGAGGATAAGCCTGCGAAAGCCGTCGTCAAGCTTCCGGCGGCACTCGAACTCGATACGTTCGCCCGTAAGCTTGTTGAGATAGTCGCCGGCAAAGATCTCGGCGACCTCAGCCGAGGGAGCAGGTGCAGTTTCTGTGATCACCTAAATACCGCCTTTGGTTCTATTTGAATAGCGATGTCGGAACGACATTTGACCTATAGCAATACCACAGGTCAGAGCACTTAAACAATAGAATAATTCAGGTAAGCGAAATCTATGCGCCTGCCCCGGAGGCGTAGCGGGGAGTCCGGCCGAATTCCGCGAGGAGAGGCCTGAGATGTTCGATCGCTGCGGCATGCGCGCGGCCGTTGGATGCGACGATGCCGTCCCAGTTTTGGAGGTCCTGGCGGGAGTAGTCGATCTGACTGCCGAAGAGGTCGGTGAACTTCCCTCCGGCCTCCTCGAGAATGACCTGGGGGGCACAGGTGTCCCAGAGCTTTGTGCGTGGACTCGGGTGAATGTAGATGTCGCACTCACGACATGCGATGAGTGCGACCTTGAGCCCAACGGAGCCGCGGCGGCAGATGTTTTTGAAGCCAAAGTGCTCGATGACACGGCTCATCCGCGCACTTGGGGGGTTGCGGGACATCGCGAGACTGAGAGATCGAAGGTCATTCTTGCCGGAGACGTGCAGCGGTGCCGGATCCCCGTGATCGAGCGACTCGAAGGCTCCCTCTCCGGTCACGGCGTATTGCAGCTTGTTGTGCGCGGGCATGTAGACCACGCCCAGCACAGCGCGGCCGCCCTCAGCGAGGCCGATCTGCACGGCAAAGTCACCGTCCTTCTTTACGAACCCAGCAGTGCCGTCGATCGGGTCTATGATCCAGACGCGTTTTGCAGCAAGACGTGTCTCGATGTTGTCAGCCTCCTCCTCGGAGAGGATCCCATCGTCCGGGAATTCCGTTGTGAGTGCGTCTACGATCAGGCGGCTGGCGGCCCGGTCGGCGGCAGTGACCGGCTCGTATAAATTGTCCGCCCCCAGCTTCTCCTCGGCAACGAACTCTGTAGCGTAATAGTCGCTAACGAGTTTGCCGGCGGCATAAGCGAGGGCGATCGCGGTCTTGAGCTCTGATCCAAGCATCGCTGACAGACTAGCACTTCAGATCGAAGCCAAAAAAATGGCGGGCTCAACGAGCCCGCCAAAGGAGGAAAGATCTACGATCAATTATTCGTTCATGCGCCGGGTGGTAGTCGTACGTGCAGGCGGACTCGCCAACAGCTTAACGGGAACCGTTATCGTCCTGCCGCCGCGATAGACCTCAAGGTTGACGCTGTCGCCGATATTCTTTTTATCGAGAAGTCGATAGAGGTCGTCGAGGTCGTCGAGCTTCTGGCCGTCGGCGGAGACGATAATGTCGCCGATGGTGCCGTCATTCGTAATGCCTCTGAGGCCGGCACGCTCGGCGGAGCCGCCGGGAACGGTCTGATAAACCAGCAGCCCGGTCTGGACCGGAAGTTTATAGCCACGTTGCGCGAGGTCTGAGACGCTCGGGAGCGAGGCTCCAAGCTTCGGACGTCGGACCTCACCGTACTGGATCAGCTGCGGCACGACGCGTTTGGCGATGTTGATCGGAATGGCAAACCCGACGCCGACCGAACCGCCTGCCGGGGCCAGTATCTGCGAATTGATGCCGATCATACGACCGTATTTATCGAGCAGCGGGCCGCCCGAGTTGCCGGGGTTGATAGAGGCATCCGTCTGAATAGCGGCGTCGATGGGCCGGCCGTTGCGGGCGCGGATCGGACGCTGCAGTCCGGAGATGATACCGGTCGTGAGGGTGCGGTCAAGGCCAAAAGGATTTCCGATCGCGAGCACCTTCTGGCCGATTACTAGCTTGTCCGAATCGCCAAACGGCACGACGGGCAGCGTTGCAGGTGCATTATCGATCTGAAGGACAGCCAGGTCGGTGTCAGGATCGCCGCCGACGACCTTTGCAGGGTAATCCTTCCCGTCGAGGCTCACGGAGAGCTTTTGTGCACCCTCGATCACGTGATAATTGGTGAGGATGTGGCCCTGATTATCGATGACGGAGCCGGAGCCGTTCCCCTTGCCCTCCTGCACGTCGCCCCACATATCCTGCGAGATCGAAGTTGTATTAACGAACGCGACTCCAGGAGAGATCGTCTTGTAGACCTCGATGCTGTTTTCCTCATCCGAAACGGCAGACGGATCCGCAATGCCCGCTGGTGCGGACTCGGCGAATGTCACTGACGACGCATCTCGGGGACTCAGCAGACGCGCATATGAATAAACGAGAGCCGCCGCGCCGATCGCGATCATCGCGGACGCGAACGCCAGTACCAGCAACTGCCTTCCTGATAACTGATAAACCGATTGCCTTTTCATAACCTTGATCCTTGGGTATAGATAATTATAGATATAACAGCCTTTTGATGATGACGCCGCGGCGGTGAGTTGCGTTACGGATTTCCTTGCGAAGCAGAGCTTGGGATGAAGAATGTAGTGGTGTACAAATAACGCTAGACTATGCCGGCCAGCTTACTCCCTCGTCTCTTTGTCAGCCTGATCCTCTGCACGGCAGCCGTAGCTATTCAGGGCCAGGAAGTGCGGTTTACGGCCACAAACGTCGTCCGCGACATACCCTTCCGGAGCCCCAACAACCTCATCGTCCTTCAAGCCTCGCTAAACGGGGCATCGGCTGGGTGGTTCATATTCGACACCGGAGCGGAGAGCACGGTTATCGACACGAAGTATGCCGCGTCCGCCGGGCTCAGGACTTCGGGAAAGACCGTCGGCAACGGAGCCGCCGGAAGTGCGACCGCCGGCGTGATCAAGGGCGTCACGCTGAGGCTGGGTACGATCGAGGCTAGCGTACTCACGGTCTATGCACTCCCGTTGAGGTCGTTAGCACTAACCTTCGGACTTCCCATCTCCGGCATCATCGGGAACGACGTGATCACGCAAACGGTCGCGGAGGTGAACTATACGGACCAACGCCTTACGCTCTATGAACCAGGCGCTTTTCACGCGAGGGGAACGGAACAGGTGGTTCCCCTCACCATTGAGGAAAACCTCCCGTTTACCCGCGCAACCGTTCTCATTGGTGGGCATACGCTGGACTCAAAGATGGAGATCGACACCGGCTCGACGGGAGCCATGCTCCTAAACTCGCCGTTCGTCCGAAAGTACGGGTTGATAGCCGCAATCGATAAGTCCATTGTGACGCGCACCGGGGGCTTGGGAGGGACCGGCAGCAGCCGGGCGGGCCGCGTCAAGGCGCTCAAGATCGGCGACTCGTTCGTCGCAGAGCCCCTCGCCGTCTTGTACACAGGGACCAAGGGCGATAACGCGAGCAGTGACTATGACGGTTTGATCGGCGGAGCGATCCTTCGCAGGTTCAACGTGACCATCGACCTGGCGGGCCGACGCCTCCTGCTTGAGCCCACCGCTCGTCTAAGTGAACCTTTCGAGACCGACATGAGCGGCCTCGAGCTTCTCGCGGACGGTGACGACCTCTCACGGATTCTGATCGACGACGTGAAGCCGGGCAGTGCAGCCGCCAAAGGCGGCATACGCGGCGGCGACTACGTCCGCTCCGTGGACGGCCGGCCCGCAGGCGAGGTCGGGATCCAGGAGCTGCGCCGGATCCTCAGGACCCCAGGCCCGGTCGACCTCGAACTCACCCGCGGCCGCCGCGTGTTCAGCGTCCATCTCGCTTTGCGGCGAGTGATCTGAAGAGCGGCTCAACGCAAGCATGCAGTAGAGGACCTCATTACTACTCGACCTCGATAAACAGCATTAACGGGCCGATCTGTACCGAACGGCTTGATGAGAGACATAGACAATACCGTAACGCGAAGAGCTCAAAGGTCCGGCACACTGCTTTTGGACGACGGGCTTAAACGTCCCTGAAGGTACGCAGGCGTACACTCGATCAATTCTCAAGAAATAGACTCGTCGGGTGCGGGACTGTGGTCCGGCCATCGAAAGAGAAGGAGAAAGAGAGTAATGAGAAGACTAGCTGCAGCGGCCGCCGTTTTTGGACTAAGCGCCGCGATGATCGGATGTGCGACGGATTCGAACACGAACGTTAACGTCAATGCACGTATGAACACCAATAGCTCGGCGATGAACACGAACACCATGGGCACGTCGGCGATGAATTCAAATATGAGCAGTACGGGCACAGGCACCGGTACGATGGGCAACAGCTCGAGTAATTCCACCTATGGCACCGGAAACGGCACCGGAACAGGAACCAGTACCGGCACCAGCAACATGGGCTCCGGCACCGGCTCAAATATGAGGTCTAATACGACCACAGGTACCAACGGCAACATGAGAGGAGCTCCGTCACCTACAAGGTAGCGGATGAGCAAAAGAGAGGGCCCGACAGTCTCCACGCTGTCGGGCCGTTGTTGCGCCTATACACTCATGGTTGCGTCGCCTGCGGATCATGGCCCGAGGCGTGTTTGGACCCTTTCTGCCAAGGCCGCGTCTAATTCCTTCAGCTTTGGCAGAAGGGCGCGTGCGGTCTCCTTGTCGCCCTCATCGAGGGATGGAGCTTCCCAGGAGCTGTCACGATCAATTTCGCTTCGCCCCCGGGCGGTTAGCTCGAGGTCGCGCGGCCTGAGCGGTGCCGTCGTAGACGAGGGCATAGGTCAGCGGCTTGGGCAGGCTGGGGCTCTGGACAGTGACTGAGATCTTGAGCCTGTTAGCGCTCAGCCGGAACGTGCTGATCGTGGTCTGGTCTTCGCCACGGAGAGTTTGTACGAGCGAGCTCCCGTTGAGCTGCGTGCTGAGCTCGAATGTCTCTTGATACAGATCTGTAAATTTGACCTGGGCCCCGGTGTCAGGTGACGTCATCGCGGGTTGGATGTCGAAGCGGATAGTGAACTTCCCTCCCGTATGCGAGATGGACACCGTATTATGAAGCGGGTTGGTGTGCCTCAACCTCCCCCGCAGGATCGGTCTTATAACGTAATTCGCCTGGCTGATGGCCTGCTCGATAGCGGCGTTGATGTCGTCGCTCTTGCCGCGGTTCACCGTGAAACTGCCGGTCGGTGCCTGAGCACCGACGATCGAAGCTCCACTTAAGATCAGCAGGAGAAAAGTTGAAGTAATGATGAGCTGTCGCAATGTCTTTTCACCTCAGACGAAGCGAAGGTAAAACCGCAGCGCTCGTTTTGTCAATACTCACCCGGTGCTAGTGACCGCTACCTGCAGGAACTCTATCGAGCGACTTTCGACGCAATTATGTAGGTGCCCGGCTTGAGCTCGTTGATGAGAGTGTCGCCCACGGCACGGTCCACGGCGAAGCAGCCCTCGGAGCGGCCGAGCCGCCCGGTCTGCCGGATGAAGGCGTCTGAAACGTAATCGGCCGTGTGAAGAACCACGCCACGGGCCAGGACGTTTGAATTGGTCGATTCGAGGCCCTCGAGACGCAGGCTGCGGCCGTGCTTGCCGTCGTATTCGCCGAGGGTGCGGTAGACGCCAAGCGAGGAGGCGTTGGAGCCGTCCTGATTCGAAAAAACATCAGCGATGCCGTCGTCGTTCATTCCCTCGGAGCCGCGGCCGTGAGAGACAAGGTAGGAATTGACCGTTCGCTCAAGGGTGTCGAAGACGTAAAAACGCTTGCTAGTAGACGGCTGGTCAAAATCCACGACAGCGTAATATCGGGGGGTGCTCGCAGGGTCGTTCTTTGCCTTGAATTCGATGAGCCTCCTGGCGGCCGCCGTCTGCCCGACCGTGCCCGCAAGCTGCATCAGAATGTCAGACGTAGTCGCCGGAGCATCAGCCGCCGGCTTCGCTCCGCCGACAGGCGTGATGAAGCCCGCATTAGATCCGCCGATGTCCTGTCCCCTAACCCTCGAAACAACGTGAGAGTGGAGCACCACCCCTAAAACCAACGAAATAACTGCAACAGCGAGGATCCCTCTCCAAACGAACGACGCACGGGCAAACGAATACTGGGCCATATCTATCGAAATTATTTGTACTCGGAAAAGGCGAACCGCCGAACGTAAGATCGCTCCCAAGGCGTCAGATCAGCGGTGTTTTTTTGGGTAAAAGAATTAGACGGGGAAACGCGGTGAGGTGTTGTATGTTTTTTAGGGTTATCAAATAACCACTGCGAAGAACTGCCCGGATAGGTCGGAGAACTGGCTGATAGTTGAGTTAGAGACATAGCCCAAGGCGGAGAGCCCCGTGAAGAGATGGATGCCCATTAGACCGATGTAGACGGCAAGTGCGAACGTAACACCGTAGCGCGCCAGCGGACGATCGCGGAATCCCAGCAGGACGACCGCGGCGATAAGGCCGATGCCGATCTTTGCACCCAGGAAAGGACCGTCGCCTATCTCAAGCAGCCTCGCCATCAATTGATTGCTCTCCGTCGCAACACCGGCACGCACCCAGACGATCGTGAGCAGCGCATCCAGGAGGTTGAGAGCGAACAAAAGGATGGTCGGTGCGACGAGCTGCATAGCGGCATTCTCTCCTGCTAAATCTTGTTTAAACTGTCTCCTAAATGACCAACCCCGACTCGAGGGTCGGGGTTAAATAGAGGCACTAGGAGCCGTTACTTTGAACTGTCTGCCCCAATATAGTGCGAAAGGTGGCACCGTTTCAAATTTTGCTTCGAGTGGCTGGTGGTGTATATCTATCGCCGGTCCAAAACGCTCCGTCAAGTAATTAGCAACGAAAACCGCGTAACTGTTTTCAAATGAGCGCCGGAGTTCTCCCGATCCGGCAGCGACATTCAGGAGGAGAAAATGAAAGGGGTGATTACCAAAAAAGTGATCTTGGGAGTCCTGGCCGCACTGTTCATCTGCGGAGCGGGAGAGACATTCGCACAAAAGCCGACGCTTCACCGCAGAACCACGCATCGGAGGGCGGTGGCGAAGAAGCCCGTCGAGCCGGTGTACAGCGTCGCGTCCGGTACAACA
>Ga0070658_10004290_pt1 | contig 11648 bp, 7 predicted proteins | sample KBSC13metaG_FD_64664 | JGI IMG/M metagenome (GOLD analysis project Ga0070658, IMG submission 64664) | Corn rhizosphere microbial communities from Kellogg Biological Station, Michigan, USA - KBS C1-3 metaG | ecosystem: Host-associated > Plants > Roots > Rhizosphere > Soil ... | reverse complement strand
GACGATAGTGTACACGGGCTCCGATTGCGCGACTGTCGGCGCCAGCGCCTGGCTGACGGATTGTGACGCCGCCTCGACCGGGACCTCATCGACCGCCCCATCGACACCTGACGGCACGGGCACGTTACCGGCGGTCTCCACATCTCGCCCAGATGGGGGCGCCACGTGTGCTGGCTTCGTAGGGCTGACGCCCTGAGCGACCGGCTGTATCGTCGTCGTCAAAATCGACGGCATCGACGATGGCGGGATCGTCCTTGCGGCAAGCTGGACTGTCGCCAGCGGCAGCGTAATGAATGTCACGACGAGGAGTGCGCTTGCGACCATCCGGCCGCTCACCCGCGTCCGGCGCACCGCCCGCCCCAGGATCGACATCACCCGCGCCTCGACCTTCGACTTGGGCAGCGCCATCGCCTGGATCGGCGAGAGTCGATATCCGCCGAATGTCGAGTTGCGAACCGCCGTCGCCACCGCCAGGAGATGGGAGGCGTAATCAGGCGCGTCGACACCCGACAACAGCACGTAGTCGTCACAAGCCTGCTCCGCGAGGTGCTCCATCCTCGACGCCAGCCCCGTAACAAGCGGGTTGAACCAATAGAGTGCGCAGGCAAGCTGCGCGACCTGATGCGTCAGCCAGTCGGCGCGGCGGATATGCGCGAATTCATGCTGCAAGACCGCCCGTAGCCGCGATTCCGGCCAACCGGCGAGTACGTCGTCCGAAGGCAGCAGGATCACGGGACGGCCATGTCCCCACGTCACTGGTGTCTGGAACGCAGGATCGTCGGCCGTTCGATAGTGCACCGGCGCAAACACGTCGCAGCCATAGGCAAGCTGAACGAATGTGTCGCGCAGCCAGCCCCGCTTGACCGGCGAAGACGTCAGCGTCAACCGTCGAAGCCCAAGCCAACCGATCGCTATCCGTCCGCAGCGCAGCAGCACGCCGCCGATCCACACAACAAAGAGGAGGCTGATCACGCCCGACCTATCGACCGCAGCCGGCCCGCCGGATGTGACTCGGAGGAGTACGGAGTTCGGAGAGGCGATATGAGCGGGGTAGGCGGGCAGCAGCGTGGTGAGCAGTGGAAGCGCCAGCAGCGCCGCGCACGCCGTGGTCGCCACGAGATGACTCATCGACGAAGGCGCTCGCTTGCGGATGATCGCCAGAACGATCCCGGCCATGATCAACACCGCAAGGCTTCGAATATTGAACCACACGAACCAGGGAAGCCAGTCACCCGATAGGAACTTGCTCATCACGCGTCCTTCCCGTCGACCGGGTCGACGTGCCTCGCCTCTTCGATCATCCGCGCCATCGACGCCAGTTCCTCATCCGAGAGCGAATCGGAATCGGCCAGGAAGGCCTTCACCGCATTCGAGAAACTGCCGGAAAAGAACGTCTTGACGACCTGCTTGAGCGCCGACTGCGCCGCCCGATTGCGCGGCTGAGCCGGCAGGTAGACGTACCGCTTGCCAACCTCCTGGTACCGGGCATGCCCCTTCTCCACCAGGATCCGCAGCGTCGACCGCACAGCCGAGTACGAGATAGGATCCTCGATGCCGCCGAGAACTTCAGCAACGGTTGCCTCACCCTTCTCGTAAAGGATGTCCATTATCTCTTTTTCGCGACGGCTCATGCCGTCGCCAATCTTCTTAGGCATTGGTTGTTCGCTAATGTGCTTATTTTTCAGCACTATGCTGATAGATTAGCACATCGAGCGCTACCTGTCAATAGTACGGGCTAAATAAAAGGCGCCTACGGATTACCGTCGACGCCCTTGTGATCTGCCATTGATACCGAATGCAACAGGAATAAATCCTGTCCATCCTTATATCTATGCCAATACTCTTCCGATTTACAGCAGCTTCTTCTTGACCGTGGTCCCCGTCGGCGAGTCGCCGACGGTGTACCCCATCGACTCGATCTTATTCCGCAGGTTGTCCGACTCCGCCCAGTTCTTGGCCTTGCGAACGGCGTCGCGCTCGGCCATCAGGGCGGCGACGTCGTCTGGGATCGCATCGTCGTCCGCGGCCCGGGAGCGCTTGTCGATGTCGAGGCCCAGGACATCGTCGAACTCCGCCCACAGCCGGTACGACTTCGCCTCTTGGAGCGCGGCCACGGCGCGCGGGAGGTTGAGGTCGTCGTCGAGTGCTTCCTGGATCGTCGACCGGAACTCCGCAATCTGCTGGTCGCTTAGGCCATCGCCGCCGGTCTGTCTGGCCTTCAGCTCCCAGATTTTGGCGAGCGCCGTGCTGGCGCCGTCGAGCGATTCCCAGGTGAATTTCAGCTCGGACCGGTAGTGCGCCATCAGGCACAGGTAGCGGTAGGCGAGGGGATCGTAGCCGTTGTCGATGAGCGTGTCGACCTTGAGGAACTCGCCCGAGCTCTTCGACATCTTCCCCTTCTCGACAATCAGGAATGCGCCGTGCAGCCAGAAGCGCGCGAAGGTTTTGTCCGTGGCGCACTCGCTCTGGGCAATCTCGTTCGTGTTGTGGACGGGGATATGGTCGGTGCCTCCACAGTGGATGTCGAGGGTCTCGCCGAGGTACTGCATGCTCATAGCCGAGCACTCAATATGCCAGCCGGGATAGCCGACGCCCCACGGCGATTCCCACTTCATGATGTGGCTCGGCTTATTCGTGAACCAGAGAATGAAGTCGGCGGGATGACGCTTGGCCGGGTCGACATTGAGGTCCTCGCGCGCACCGGCCTTCTGGTCGGCCAGGTTGAGACCCGCCAGCTTGCCGTAGTCGGCATCGCGCGACGTGTCGAAGTACACGCCCTCGGCCGTCTCGTACGTGTATCCCTTCGCCTCGAGCTGCTTGATGAGATCGATCATCCCCTCCACATGCTCCGTCGCGCGGGGGGCGACGTCGGGCTTGATAATGTTCAGGCGGGCGCTGTCGCGGAAGAAAATGTCCTCGTAGTGGCGCGCGATCTCCCACGGCGTCTTGTTCTCACGCTTGGCGGCCACGCCCATCTTGTCCTCACCGGCGTCGCCGTCCGACGTCATATGCCCGACGTCGGTGATGTTCATGACGTGCTTGACGGCCCAGCCATGCCGCTGTAATACCCGGTGCAGCAGATCTTCGAAGACATACGTCCGCAGGTTGCCGATGTGCGCGAAGTTGTAAACGGTCGGCCCGCAGCAGTAGAGGTGGACAGTTTTGCCGTCGGTCGGAGTGAAAGCTTCTTTGCTTCGAGTCAGCGTATTGTGTAAAAGGAGGGGTCCCATGCCGATTATTATAGCACCATCTGACATCGACACCATATCAAGCGCTGCGCCGGCATTTTACGAAGATGACCGGCAGATTGCGCGGTACGCCCCAAGGTCGGAAATACCGGTATAATAATGGGGGCTTTTCAAAGGCTTTACAAAGTTTTGCATGTGTGAGCAATCGATTACCCGTATTTCGATTGCTGAAAAAGGAATATTCTATGGATCGTTTGCGGATTGGTGTTGTCGGGTGCGGCAATATCAGTGACATCTATCTTGAATCGCCGGGCAAGTTTCCGGCTTTGGAAATCGTCGCGGTGGCCGACCTCGACAGCGCGCGCGCCCAGGCGAAGGCGGACAAGCACGGCGTCAAGCGAGTGCTCTCCGTCGACGCCCTCATCGCCGACGCCGACATCGACGCCGTCCTCAACCTGACGATCCCGGCCGCGCACTTCCCTGTCTGCCACAACGCGCTTTTGGCCGGCAAGCACGTGTACGTCGAGAAGCCGCTTTCGCTCACTCGCGAAGAGGGCAATGCCATGATCGCGACGGCCAAGAAGATGGGCGTGCGCGTCGGCTGCGCGCCGGACACGTTCCTTGGCGGCGGCATCCAGACCTGTCTCGAGCTCATCAACAGCGGCGCAATCGGCGAGCCGGTCGCCGCGTCCGGCTTCATGATGAGCCATGGCCCGGAAGATTGGCATCCCGATCCCGAGTTCTTCTACAAGGAAGGCGCCGGCCCCATGTTCGACATGGGCCCGTACTACCTCACTGCCATGATCGCCCTGATGGGACCCATCGCCGACGTCACCGCGACCACCCGCATCAGCTTCCCCGAGCGACGCATCGGCACGGGTGACAAGAAGGGCCAGATGATCACAGTCGACACTCCCACTCACGTGGCCGGCGTCATCGAGTTCGAATCGGGCGTCGTCGGCACCCTTGCGACCTCATTCGACGTATGGTCGGCCGAACTGCCCCGCATCGAAATCTACGGCTCCGAAGGCACCCTCAGCATCCCCGACCCGAACACCTTCGGCGGTCCCGTCCGGCTGCGCAAGAAGGGTGACAACGAGTGGCACGACGTCGAGCTGACCCACGGCTGGGCCGAAAACAGCCGCGGCATCGGCCTCGCCGATATGGCCATGGCGATCATGGAGAACCGCCCCCACCGCGCCAGCGGCGAACTCGCCAACCACGTCCTCGAAGCCATGCACGGCTTCCTCCAAGCCGGCCGCGAGCGCAAGCACTACGTCATGACGACGTCGCCGGCCCAGCCCGAAGCCCTGCCCAATGGCTGGAAGGCCGAATAGGCTACCGCCGAATCTCGAAGCAAATCGCCCCTTTAGACCTGAGAATGTTTGTCTCATGTCGGAGGGGCGTCTTAGTTAACGGAACTGTGGCCGACTTGAAAACGTATGGATGAGCAGGATATTTGGAGTTGCCGCGAGGCCCTTCCCGACGTATCGGCCCGATAAGACTTCCCATCCATGCCGAGATTGCTGCCAGACGAAACTGTCGTCCTAATCTGCCGGCCGAACCCCGACGAGTATGTCAGGGCACGCCTGCCGAATCGCGTCGCCATCGGCGTCCCTTCCGTGCTGGGTTTACTCTGGGGATTGGCGTCCCTCGTGATGAACTTCACGACGGTCTATGTCGCGGCATGCGTGATATTCGCCGTGATGCTTGTTGCCGTTCTCGCGTCCCCTGGCGAAGAACGAAAAGCGGCTGCGCTACACACCTACACCATCACAAACCGGCGGATCATCCTCGAGTATCGCGAATCGGTTCTTGTACTTCACAACAGGATTGCAAGGCGCGACATCCGCCTTGCTGACGCGCGGCCTCAACTCTTTGGCAGGTGCTCTATCAAGCTTGCGGGCCGTGGAAACGTACTGCAATGTATCGACGATGCTCTCGAAGTAGTCGCCACGATCCGACAACTCGCAAACCTGGATGAAACTGAACCTCGAACGTATGGCGCGAAGCGTCCTCTCATAACGTTGCGGCTGGGGGAAAGTATCCTCTGGACCGGGCGAGCCAATCTGGTGTCGTATTTTCTTAGCGAAACATTGCTGTCGATCCTGTGGACGTCAGTTTCGTTGCTGTTTATCGCGTCACTCAATGCCGGGGCAGGGACGGGCTGGCTTCCGGTGTTGACGGGCTTCGCAACATTATCAACCTTCGGGCTGCCGCTCGTTATTGCCGCAAGCCTGTTACGTGCGTCGTTGCTTCGCTATTACGTAACGAATGAACGCGTCCTTGTATGGCGCCCGTGGTTTGGCCAGAGGGTAATGGAGCGCGAGTTGGCCGAAACGGGGAACATGAAGGCCTACCGTCGATGGAATCGGACGGGCACGATCCTTCTTGACAAATGCGAGGAAACATTTCACGGAGGCACCGCGGCTATTTCTGTCCGAACAGAAGTTACGTTCCACTCCGTGTCCGATTATAAATCTGTGTTGAATATCGTGCGGGTGGCGCGCGTTGCCCTTAAGCAACTGCCCGCGTCGACAATTACTCAATGACCAACGCCGGCTTAGCCCAGCTGCTTCTCGTACGAGCTCCACGCGCGCTTCTCGAACATGTTGTCGTAAAAGAGATACTGCTGCGCCCATCCGGCCATCGGCCCGAACCGTTGACGGAGCGCGTCGCCGATGGCCGCATAGACAGTCGGCGTGAGCGATTTCCCCGCGAGTTCCGGAGCATAAAGGCGTTCGACCACCTGACGCACATGCGTGTCGCCCGGGATGGCGTCGTCCTTGTCGAGACTGAACAAGCACACGCAATCCGCCACCTTCGCGCCGACCCCGGTCAACGCTATCAGCGACGTCCGCGCCTCGGCATATGGCTTATCCCGCAACCCCCGCAGCCAAGTCTCCCCGCCCAGGTCGAGCACCTGACGTGCCGACTGTCGCAAGAACTTCGCCCGGTAGCCCAGGCCGAACCCAAACATCGTCTCCTGATCGGAATCCGCGATCGCCTGAACCGTGGGGAACGAGCGAAATGGGATCGCGCCCCATCCGTCGTCGATGCTCGTCGTCTCCCCGTACGTCTCGCACATGCGCGTGATGTTCTTGCGGATGCGGTGCAGCGGCGATGCGGTCGAGCAGATGAAGGAGAAGAGGCACTCGACCGGGTCCTGTCGCAAAATCCGCAGCCCTGGATACGCCTTCGCCGCCGGCCCGATCGACGGGTCCGCGTCGATGAACTGGGCAGTCAACGCCGGCAGGTCGACATCCATCCGAAAGTAGTCGCGCACGAAGTCCATGCGGCCCGCCGGCTGCGTCGACGCCAGCACGTCCGATCCCGCGACCGCCAGCCTCACGACGACCGGACCGTCCGGCGACCACAACACGCATGCCCTCGTCCCATCATCCTCTCGACGCCACCGAAACGCCTGGCCGCCAAAGACTGTGTGGTCGACATCGAGTTCGTCGACCTTACAAAGAAATTCCATAAACTAAACTCGCGCTCCTGAGGCGGTATCGAGGTTGCCGCTCCTCTCGCGCAACACCTCCAACCGGGAAGGTTGCCATGACGATCATTATCCACAAAAGAAAGGGGCATCGACGAAATCGTCGACGCCCCACTCGGTCCATTGCCTCGATTTAGTTGGCGAAGTTCAAGAAGTTATTCGGGCCCGCGCCCGATTGGAATCCGTTGGTCGTTTGTGTCGGGAGGGTCGTTATACCATCCGACAACACGACGGAGATCGTGGCCGGCACGCCCACCAGTTGGTTCGGGAAAGTCACCTGTCCCGACGCCGGGTCGGTCTGAGCCACGGCGGGGTTCCCGTTTCCATAGTCGATCGTGACTGTCGCGCCTCCCGCCGGCGAACCGCCACTGGTCACCATGACCGTAACGGTTGCGTCCGAGACGATGATCGGCGCCAACACGAAGTTGGTCGTTGTGGTCGATCCCGCGTTCAGCACGACCTTGGCCTGGTTCTGCTGGAAGCCGCCGGCGGAAGCGGTCCCCAGGTCGAATGCGCCCGGCGGGAGATTGCTGGCCGAGAAGTTCCCGTTCCGGTCGGTGGTCAGCGACGCCACAGTGTGCCCCAGATTGTCGGTCAGGATGACAGAGGCGCCGGAAATAACCCTGCCGTCGCTGCCCGTGACGGTCCCGCTCCAAGTCGACGTCTGCTGCGTCACCGGCGTCATCGAGATGTCCTGGCTGACATTGGCCTGCCCAACGCTCACGTTGAGGCTGTCGGGCTGATAGCCCGACAGTGTGCAGCCGAGCGTATAGGAGCCACTCGCGACGCCGCTAATCGAGTACATGCCATGCGGGTCCGACGTCGCCGTGCCGACAACCTTGTGTCCGCTGTCGGTCAGCGTGATCGACGCCGACGCCAGAGGGGTCTTAATAGGGCCGTTCGAGGTTGTCACCATACCTGAGATGGTCACCAGCTGATTCTGAGTCAGTGAGACCTTCAGGTTGTTCGATCCCACGCTTAACTGAAGATTCTGTACCGACTTAGCGTAGCCCTGGGCATCGACAGTCACCGTCACCGGCCCGGCCACAAGACCGCTGATGACAGTGTTGCCGCCGCCGTCCGTACTACCGGAACCGACAATGTTCGACGAGCTGTCGAGGACCGTCACGTGCGCGTCGCTGATGGGACCGTTCGGAAACGTCGAACTTGCCACGTTGACAGTCAGCGTTGACGTCTGCTGGGTCGACACTCGGAACGTGGCGCTGTTCGGGCCGGCAACGAGCGTAACATTGAAATCTACGCCCGACGAAGATGTGTCGGTGAATATCTTGACCACGTAGTTACCCGGCAACAGGTTGACGAAATGGAACGCGCCGTCAGCGCCGGTAGTCGCCTGACCATCCTCGACATTGTTCGCGTTCATCAGAGCGACGAAGACTGCCGACAGCGGGCTGCCAAAGGTGTCGTCGACGATGCCGTCGAAGGTCGCGATGGCCAATCCCGGATCGCCTGCCGGTCCCTGAGGACCTTGAGGACCAGTCTTGCCGTCGGCCCCCGCTGGTCCCGGATCGCCCTTGTCACCAGTATCGCCCTTGTCCCCCTGAGGTCCCGTGTCGCCCTTGGCTCCGTCAGCGCCCGCGGGTCCGGCAGGTCCCTGCGGACCCGCATCGCCCGTATCTCCCTTGGCGCCCTGAGGCCCGGCATCGCCCTTATCACCCTTGGCCCCTTGAGGCCCGGTTGCGCCGGTGTCGCCTTTGGGACCCTGCGGCCCGGCCGGACCCACAGCGCCCGTAGCTCCTGGGGCGCCATTAGCGCCTGCCGGTCCCTGAGGCCCGGTCGCGCCGGTGTCACCCTTGACGCCCTGCGGTCCCGTTGGTCCTTGTGCACCCGGAGCCCCAGTGGCTCCTGCCGGTCCGGTTGGTCCTTGCGCCCCCGATGGCCCCGCAGGCCCCTGTGCGCCGGTATCGCCCTTAGGACCAGCGGGCCCCGCCGGCCCTTGCGGACCGGTTGCGCCGGCCGGCCCTTGTGCGCCGGTGTCACCCTTCGGACCTGCCGACCCGGCCGGTCCCTGTGGTCCGGCAGGCCCCGCGGGACCGGCTGGGATCGAGCTGATCTGTGCCTTAAGCGTCGCGATCTGCGCGTCGATGGCGTTGATCTCGCTCTGAAGCTGCGCGATCTGCTGCTTGACCGACAGCACGTGCCCGCTCTCGGAATCGTCGTCAGCAATCGCGGGAATGGGATGCATAAAGAATGCCGTAACGGCCATGAGAAATATGAACAGGCCGTATCGAAGTCTGCTGTGGCTTTTCACGGATACCTCGTTTTCTATTGTTGCAATTGCAACAAATAAATAATTAATGTGGTAAACGACAGTTGCTGTCGATTACCATCGATGCCCCCCGGCACGGCGCATCGCAAATACGGATGACGAGAAATAGCTGTGTTGAGAGAACAAATTCGCGACAGCGACGAACAGTCCAATAACGCAGTGTCCGGGTAGCGGACGTTTTGCCGGCTAGCGCGGCAATTGGTGGCAATAAATGAGGAAGGGCGAACCTGAATGTCTGATGAAGTACGGTTGCCAGCTAGATTATACCCGCAATATTTCTGGCCCGCCAGTTGCCTTGCTTATTCGTGTGGCAACCCGTCTACCACATGGCCCAACGTGCTCGCAGGGTGGTAGAACAACGGGTAGTTCATTTCTACTGACCGGCTGAACGTTGAACTATTAAATCTAAAACGTTATGGTTTGTTTTACCGGTAAGAGATTCGCTATTGACAACTTTAACGCTGAACATTATAATTCTCGAAACAAGGCACTCGAATACTCAGCATAGGCTGACTGTTTTTAGAGACATAATCGCAGCTCAGTGTCCAGCGGGAATTGCGCGGTGAACTAGTGGTTTATTTGCAATAAAAGCAATTTATATCAATACTGGCAGCGGCGTCAGCCAAAAAGGGGGTGGTTTGCATCGATTTATGACAGTAAAGTTAACGGGCAGCAGGGTTCTAAGAACCCTGCGTCTTGACCATCGAGCGTTTTGCTATCGAGGTCATACAGCACGGGGTAAGGAGATTGTAATTCAATGAAGATCAAGTTATTAGGAACGGCGGCCAAAGCGGTCGCGACAATAGCTCTGGGAGTCCTCATCTGTTGCGGAACGGCAAATCGTGCGTCGGCGACCCTCACCCTCGCATGGAGCGCCGAGTTTAACGGCAGCGGAGCGCCGGGCTGGACCTACGACCTTGGCGCGGGCGGTTGGGGCAACAACGAGCTCGAAACCTACGTCAACTCGCTCGCCAACTGCCTGCAGACCGGCGGACACCTCCAGATCGAGGCCCAGACCGATACCTCCCATCGCTGGTATTCGGCTCGCATCCACACGCATCCGTGGGGGCCGTACGGCTACATCGAATATCGCTGTCAGTTCCCGCGATCCGGTCAGGGGTACTGGCCGGCAGGTTGGATGCTTGGCAATAATATCGGCTCAGTCGGCTGGCCGTCCTGCGGCGAAATCGACGTCGCCGAAGAGATCGATGGCCAGAGCACCAACCATCAGAGTCTTCACATGCCGGGCTGGGACCCGACCGTGACCCATAGCTGCAGCACGGGTTACGATTCCTACGGGGCTTACTGGCAACCCGGCTACATCACGTTCAGCCAGAACGGTGCGAACACCGCCACTTACACCAGTTCGGGTCACAACTGGCCGTTCACCAAACAGCAGTTCATTCTCTTGAACCTCGCCATCGGTGGGAATTGGCCTGGAAATCCCAACAGCAGCACGCAGCCCAACGGGAATTACAATATCGACTACGTTCGCCAGTACAACGGCTCGTAGGACGCGAACTTAAACGCTGACCGTAGTCCGCGCAGCAGTCACGGACTACGGTCTGCCGAGTCGAGAAAGGTTGACTTCGATGAACCGCTGGTTCATGATCGCGATCGCCGTCATCAGTACGACTGTGGCCTTGTCGCCTTCAACGCACGCCGGACCGCCTCCGCACGGTGCGCCGACACAGCTATTCGCCACCGACGTCCGCGGGAGCGACATCGCGCCCGGTGGGAACGGCGCCGCGGCAATAGTTGATGGTCACGTCATTCCCATGAGCGCGGTCGTCCTCCAATCTCTACGTGACGATCGCGACGTCGTCATCGACCAGATGATCCAGAACTATGTCATCGACCGGGACTGCAAGCGGCGCGGCCTGGTGGTCAGCGAAGCCGAAATCGACAAAGGCATCGCATGGTTTCGCAAGGACAACGCGCCGGCCACCGTCGAGCAGACACTCAGGCAGCACCACATGACGATGGCAGAGTTGCGTTATGCCTTCCGCCAAAAAGCCGAGCGCAATCTCGTGGTTGAGGACCAGGTGAAACCCAGCAAAATGGTACACTGCCACGAGATCCAGGTCAAGTACTGCAAAGTCGGCGAAGATCCGGCGACGGCCGGAACGACGCGTACCGAGGCAGATGCTCTGGCAATCATCAAACATATCCAGGAGCGGGTCAAGCAGGGTGCAAGCTTTGCCGACCTCGCCGCCCAATACTCAGAGCTCGACAACACCGACGACAAGCATGGCGATATCGGCGTCGTCTCCAACAACCGGATGGATTTGTACCCGGCCGTCATCGACACCGCACTCGGCATGAAGACGGGCGGCGTCGCCGGGCCGTTTCCATCGCAGGTCATCTCAGCATTCTTTCTGCTGCAGGCCGTCAGCACCGACACCAGTCATCCAAAGTCGGAAGATGCCATCTACAGAGCCGCCGCGGAGAAGAACCGCAGCACGCAGCTACAGTTCCTCGCCCCCAAGTACATGGTCGGCTTGATGCAGAAGTCGAAGATGACCTTCGTGCCGGACTCCGCGCTCGTCCCCGGCAAGCCATTGCCGACAGTCGCCGCCACGGTCGACGGCCACCCAATTTTCATGAAAGACGTCGCGCGGCAGTGCGTGAATAACGTCGGCGCGCACGAAGTCGATCTGATCGTGCA
>Ga0070658_10004289_pt1 | contig 11648 bp, 12 predicted proteins | sample KBSC13metaG_FD_64664 | JGI IMG/M metagenome (GOLD analysis project Ga0070658, IMG submission 64664) | Corn rhizosphere microbial communities from Kellogg Biological Station, Michigan, USA - KBS C1-3 metaG | ecosystem: Host-associated > Plants > Roots > Rhizosphere > Soil ... | reverse complement strand
CGAACCGGAATATCGCGCACCTGAAGGGGAATCCGGCGTTCGAATTCCGCGAACAGGATGTGAACGTCCCATTTCAGGTGGAAGGAGCGGTGGCGTATGTGATCCATGCGGCGTCGCCCGCGAGCCCGAAAGACTATCTGGCGCACCCGATCGAGACGCTCGAGGTGGGGTCTTCCGGAAGCCGAAATATGCTGACCCTGGCGGAGGAGAAGGGCGCCAAGTATCTGGTGACCTCGACTTCGGAATCGTATGGCGATCCGACGGAGCATCCGCAGGTGGAGACGTACTGGGGAAACGTGAATCCGGTGGGGCCGCGGTCTTGCTATGACGAGAGCAAGCGCTATGCGGAGGCGATCACGATGGCGTTCCATCGCTATCGCGGGGTGAAGACCAGCATTGCGCGCATCTTTAATACCTATGGGCCGCGGATGAAGCTGAACGACGGGCGCGTGGTGCCGGCGTTTCTCGATCAGGCGCTGCAGGGGAAGCCTCTCACGGTGTTCGGGGATGGGTCGCAGACGCGGAGTTTCTGTTATGTCAGCGATCTGGTGGACGGGCTTTACCGGCTGATGCTGTCTGAGGAAGTGATGCCGGTGAACCTGGGGAATCCTCGGGAGATGACGATTCTGGAGTTCGCGAATACGATCATCGCGATGACCGGGAGCAAGAGCACGCTGACGCGGGAGCCCCTGCCGCAGGACGATCCGAAGCAGCGCCAGCCGGATATTTCGAAGGCGAAACGGGTGCTGGGGTGGGAACCGAAGGTGACGCTCGAAGAGGGGCTGAAGCCGACGATCGAGTACTTCGCAAACATTATTGGCCAGGGATGAACACGGATTCACACCGATAAAGCCAGAAATTATTACCGATGTGACAACGGACGCGGCAATGTGTTCCGGCTCTATTTGCTCTTTTCGATTTTCATTTCCTGCCAGTTGTAGGGCAGGCGTTTGCCGCAATCGAGGCACGTCACCCAGGTTCCGGTATCGGTTGTAACCGGAAAGGTTGTTTTCCGGTGTGAGCAGCCGAACAACGCTTGGAGCAGGGTGAGCAGCAACGCGGGTTGTTTTGCACGAGAGCAGCCAATCCATAAAAAAAGCGGGGCTTCCGAGGAAGCCCCGCCTGAGTTTTACTTTGAGAACGCTTACGCGCCCTGTTTCAGCTTTTCGCGCTGCTCTTTGAGAACAGCCTTGCGGCTCAGCTTGATTTTGTTGCCTTCGAGGCCGATGACCTTGACGAGGATCTGGTCGTCCTCTTTCAGTTCGTCGCGAACTTCCTTGACGCGGCTCTCGGCGATCTCGCTGATGTGCAGGAGGCCGTCGGTGCCGGGGAAGATTTCGACGAAGGCGCCGAAGTCGACAATGCGAACCACTTTGCCGAGGTAGGTCTTGCCCATTTCGGCTGAAGCGGTGAGGTCGCGGATGATCTGGAGCGCTTTGTTCGCGGCCGTCTGATCGTTCGAAGCCACGTTCACCGTTCCGTCGTCTGAAACGTCGATCTTGACGCCGGTCTGTTCGATGATTCCACGAATCACCTTGCCGCCCGGTCCGATGACGTCGCGGATCTTATCCACGGGGATCTTGAGGGTGTAGATGCGCGGAGCGTAGGGCGACATGTTACCGCGCGGTTCGCCGAGCACCTTGTTCATCTCTTCAAGGATGTGCAGGCGGCCGCGGCGCGCCTGTTCGAGCGCTTCCTTCATGATGGCCGTGGTCACGTTCGGGACCTTGATATCCATCTGAAGAGCGGTGACGCCATCCTTCGTACCGGCGACCTTGAAATCCATGTCGCCGTAGTGGTCTTCGGCGCCCGCGATGTCGGTCAGAATGGCGTACTTGTCGCCTTCCTTCACGAGTCCCATGGCGACGCCGGAAACGGGAGCGGTAAGCGGCACGCCGGCATCCATCAGGGCAAGGCTGGCGCCGCAGACGGTGGCCATGGAACTCGAACCGTTGGATTCGAGAATGTCGCTGACCACGCGCAGAGTGTAGGGGAAGCTTTCATGCTCTGGAATGACGGCCGTAACAGCGCGTTCCGCGAGGGCGCCGTGGCCGATTTCGCGGCGGCCCGCGCCGCGCATGAAGCCGACTTCGCCGACGCTGAACGGCGGGAAGTTGTAGTGCAGCATGAAGCGCTTGAAATATTCACCGGCTTCGAGCAGTTCGATGCGCTGCTCATCGTCCTTGGTGCCGAGGGTAACGGTGACGAGCGCCTGGGTTTCACCGCGCGTGAAGAGGGCGGAACCGTGGGTGCGGGGCAGAAGACCGGCTTCGCCCCAGATGGCGCGGACTTCGTCGAACTTGCGGCCATCGGGACGGCGGCGCGAGTCGAGCATTTCGTCGCGGAAGATGCGTTCCTTCAGGTTGCTGAAGATCGAGTTGGCTTCCGCCTTCTGCTCTTCGGGGATATCAGCGAGGGCTGCGTCATGAAGCTCGTCAATTTTCGCGTAGCTTTCGAGCTTGGAATACTTCTTCGTATCGAGGGCATCGGTCAGATCCTTGCGAACCTTCTTCTCGATGACGGCGTACAGGTCCTTGTCCAGTTCCGGGGCGACGAAAACTTTCTTGGTTTTGCCGACGGCGGCCGCAAGCTTTTTTACGGCTTCGGCAATCTTTCTGACGTGCTCATGGCCGAATTCCAGAGCGCCGAGGATCTCGGCTTCAGAGGCCTGCTGGGCGCCGGATTCCACCATGACGATCCCCTCCGGAGTGGCGGCAATCGTGATGTTGAGCTTCGCCGCGCGGGTCTGCTCATAGGTGGGGTTGACGATGTACTTGCCATCGATCATGCCGACGCGAACCGCGCTGACGATGTGGCCGAACGGAATATCGGAAATGGCGAGCGCAGCGCCGGCGCCGACGATGCCGAGAACTCCGGGGTCATTATCCGGGTCGGCCGAGAGCACAAAGGCGATGATCTGGGTTTCGTTGAGGAAGCCTTCGGGGAAGAGGGGCCGGATGGGGCGGTCAATCATGCGGCTGGTGAGCGTTTCCTTTTCGGACATACGCCCTTCGCGCTTGATATAGCCGCCGGGGATTTTACCCGCGGAGTAAGTGTATTCGCGGTAATCGCAGGTGAGGGGGAAAAAGCTCTGGTTGGGTTTGGGTTTCGGCGCCATACAGGCGCTCACGAGCACCACGGAATCGCCGAAGCGGACGACGACGCTGCCGGCGGCCTGTTTGGCGACCTTGCCCGTCTCGATCGTCAGTTTGCGGCCGTCGAGATCGACTTCAACTGTCTGTATATTCATCTATCGTTCATTCGCCGGGTTACATTCCCCGGCTATCCTTTAATCTGCCGCGCTTCCGGCGGGCAGCCGGAGACACGACTAGTCTGAACTTTACGAGGGAATTGAAAAGAGGAGGGTACGGCGGTTACAGCCAGCCGTAGTTTCGCAGCCCCACGGATGGGCATGCGAAAACGCCTTGCTCCGGCCTTGAAGCCGAACAGGCAAAGCGTTTCGAGTATGAACCCGGGAAATTAGTGACGGATCGAGAGCTTCGCCAGAACAGCCTTATAGCGTTCCGGGCTGGCGCCCTTGAGATACGTCAGAAGGCGGCGGCGCTTCGCTACGAGGGTCAACAGACCGCGACGTGACGAATGGTCCTTCTTGTGAGACTTGAAATGCTCGGTGAGCTGAGCGATACGCGTGCTCAGCAGTGCAATCTGCACTTCGGGTGAACCAGTATCGGACTTGTGGGTCTGATTTTTGGTTACGATTTGCTTTTTTGCTTCAGCCGCCAATGCCATGCCGGGGGTTGCTACTCCTTGATCTAATTCTTTCTCGTTTAGTTTCAAACCAGTGTAGCACAGGAAGGGATGGTCCCGGTTGAAATTCAGGCGGCATAAAGGCGAGGAGGGGCGTTTTCGCCGCAGCAGCGCTTGTGTTTCTGGCCGGAACCGCACGGACAGGGGGCGTTTCGGGCGGTTTCCGGGTTCGTTTCCGAAGCAGGCGGGGACGGATTTTGGGTTCGTTTTGTGAATTCGGGGGTTTTGGTGAAGTCCGGGAGTGGAGCGAAGTAGTCTTCGATGCTTTTGCGCTTCAGGCGGCGTTCGCGGTCCTGAGTACGCGCGGCGACGCGGACTACCTTTTCCATATCGCAGACGCCGAGGTCGGCGAGGTCGGTTCCTTCGGGGAGGATTTCGTTGCGCATGAGGCGTTCGGTCTGGAGGCGGCGGAGTTCGGCGGTCGCCTTATAAAGAAGACGGCTGGCCTGGGCGCGGGCGCGGTCGATGGAGGTTTGGCGGCGGTCGGCGGCGTCGTCGTCGAGGGTGGTGAGGGTGGATTCGACGAGGCGGCAGCGGCGGAGGCGCCACATGGCTCCGAGGATTTCTTCGACCAGGTTTTCTTCCATGAGGGTGATGGGGCAGAGTTCGGACTGGAGGAATTGTTCGAAATCGGCGTAGAGGGATTCTTCGCCGGGCCGGATCAGGGCTCCGGCGGTGAAGAGGCCGCTGGTGAGGGCGTTTTGGGAGGAGGCGGATTTGCCTTCGTCGGTGACGGGGCCGGTGGAGGATTGGGCGTTGGCGGAGTTGGCGGCGAGTTGGGCTGAGGTGGCCATGGGTGTGTCCTTTGGTGTCAGGGTAGCGGGTGTGTCAAGGGAATTTGGGATGGATTGGGGTGGCTGGATTGAAAATGAAGGGGAAAAAGGTGGAATTTCGTGGTGAATGGCGTCAATCCCAACACTTGACGTGCGCCGCGAATACGTATAAAATTTTATACATATACATTGGGATTCCGTGGATGATGAAAAAGCGATCCTGTGGGTAGGGTCGGCATATGACGACCTTCGGGCATTCCCGAAAGAGGTCCGGAGGCACGCTGGCTTCGAGTTGGGGAAGGTCCAGGCCGGGATTGAGCCGCTCGACTGGAAGCCGTTCGACGATGTGGGAGCCGGCGCCAGGGAGATTCGGATCAGGGACGCGAGCGGCATCTACCGCGTGATGTACGTCGCCAAATTTGAGGAAGCAATCTACGTCCTGCATTGCTTCCAGAAAAAGACTCAGGCAACCAGCAAGCAGGACAAGGCTATCGCCATGGCACGCTATCGCGCCGTTATGAACGCGAGGAAGGAAAAGAAATGAAGATCGACACCGAAATCCGCCATGTGACAAAGCCCGGAGCGAACCTCTTCCTGGAACTGGGTTTTACGCCAGACGAGGCCAGGCGCCTGCAGGCTGCGTCCCGCAAACAGATCAATGACACGCGGTTGCTGAAGCAACAACTGATGGACGAGTTGTCTGTCTGGATTGCGAAACACCACTTAAAGCAGGCCGATGCGGCCGAGATTCTGATGGTTTCGCGCCCGCGTGTGTCCGACGTGGTGAACAAAAAAACCGCCAAGTTCACCATCGACACGCTCGTGGAAATGCTCAGCCGTATCGGCAAGCCCGTCAAACTGGCGATCAGTTGACCAGTTGATGCGTCCACCCCGCCTCAGGCCATTGTCCTGGCGGCTCGCGAGGCTGACTTAGGCAAGCGAAAAACCGGCCTCCGTTGCGCAGGGGATGACGAGGACGGCTCTTGCGCCGCATCTCCTGACATGGCGTACGCGCAGGACGGCATCAGATAAAAATATCGGGCGGGCACATTGATCGTAAGAGTTCGGAATGGGTCCTGACTCACGACCTTGACCGCTTCTCCAAACACCTCCATTTTTTCCAGAGCAGCCCTGGCTGCGCTAACACGCCCGGCATTTGCCCGTCCAAGTATCACCGGCTCCCCTTGTATTCAAAGGGGTAAAAATTTTGCTCTTCCCCTGAAACCAAAGGGGAGTTCGGCAGTTAGGAACAATATGGAACCCACCAGACTCGAATTTATACGCGGGACGCTGGACGTCCTTATCCTCAAATCTCTCGGGTGGGGTCCGCTCCACGGCTACGCCATCACCAGCCTCATCCGCCGGCAAAGCGACGACGCCCTTCTCGTCGAAGAAGGCACTCTCTACCCCGCCCTCTGGCGTCTGGAAAGCCGCGGACTCCTGCGCGCCGAGTGGGGACTCTCGGAAAACAACCGAAAAGCCAAGTTCTACGCACTGACGGCCGAAGGCCGCCGCCGGCTTCGTCACGAAGTCCGGATCTGGGAGGCCTACGCGACCGCCGTCGCGAAGGTGCTGAGCGCCACCCACCCGCCGGAGCCACAGGAAGTCTGATGAACGTGAACCCTCTTTGGCGCCGCTACGATCGTCTGCTCGGGTCCGACCCCACAGCGGATGCCAGAGACGAACTGCGTTTTCACCTCGAAGCCCACATCGATGACCTCATCGCGCAGGGCCTCACCCCCGAAGCCGCACGCCATCGCGCCGAACAAGAGCTCGGCGACGTGCGCGCTCTCGAAAAAATCAGCATCGCCATCGGAGCAAAAATGGACCGCCGTAAACGCCTCGCCGACTACTGGAGAGATTCCCTGCAGGACGCGCGCTACGCCGTGCGTACGCTCGCCCGCGAGCCGGGCTTCGCGCTCATCTCGATCCTCATCCTGGCCCTCGCGATCGGCGCCAACATCGCCGTCTTCAGCGTGGTCGACACGCTGCTCCTGCGCCCGCTTCCCTTCCCCGCGTCAGACCAGCTGGTCTGGATTGCGCCGCCACCGGGCGGCGGCCTCTCCGCTTCCACTTACTCTTCCGACGCCTACGAAGAATTCCGCGATCAGAGCCGCGCTTATCGGGACGTCACCGGGTACTTCGCATTCGGAACACCGGACGATACTCGCCTGACCAGCCTGAACCCGCCCCAGGCCGCCACCAGCCTCATGGTCATCGGCAACTTCTTCCAGGTTTTGGGCGTGAAGCCGGCACTGGGAAACCTCTTCACGCCGGACGATGGCCGCACCGGCGCGCACGCGGTGACAGTGCTCGCCAACCATTTCTGGCGACGGCAATTCCATGCCGACCCATCGATCGTCGGCCGAGAAATCGATCTGAATGGAAAGCCCGTGACGGTTGTCGGCGTTCTGCCGGAGTCCTTCGATTTCGGCGCCGCCTTTGCTCCCGGCACAAAAGTGGACCTTTACAAGCCGCTGAACCTCGATGAATCGAGGAACTGGGGAAACATCGTCACCCTGATCGGCCGCATGAAGCCGGGCGTGACGCTGAAGCAGGCTTTCGACGATGCGGCGCGCGTCGCGCCCAACCTGTACTTCAGCGTGAAATTTCCGGACACGCGCGGCCGATACAAAGAGCGGATGATTCCCGTGGCGCTCAAAGATTACATCACCGGCAAACTGCATCGCTCACTCACTGCGCTCTGGTGCGCCGTGGGCGCAATCCTCCTCATTGCGGGCGTGAATCTTTCGAACCTCCTGCTCGCCCGCGGCGCCGCGCGAAGCCGGGAGTTCGCCGTGCGGGGCGCTCTCGGAGCCAGCCGTGGCCGCACCGCGCTGCAGCTTTTCATGGAAAGCCTGGTGCTTTGCGGCGCGGGTACGCTCGGTGGGCTCGCGCTCGCCGCCATGCTGATCGCGTGGCTCTCCCATCAGGATTCTCTCGCGCTTCCTCTCCTCAGCTCCCTTCGCATTGACGGTCAGACGCTCCTATGGACCGTCGTCATTGCCGGCTTCACTACGGTTCTCTTCGGCCTGATTCCGCGACTGCGGGCGAGCGGCGGAAACCTGCAGGACTCTCTCAAAGATTCCGGCGCCGGCTCCGGCATCAGCCGCGGACAGGAACGCATTCGCGCCGCGCTGGTGGTATCGGAAGTCGCGCTCGCCTGCATTCTGCTCGTCGGCGCGGGGCTGATGCTGCGCAGCTTCCAGAATGCCCTGCGCGTCGATCTCGGATTCGAGCCCGATCATGCGGCTTCCATCAAAATTAACTATGACGATTCCGCGCCCTCCTGGGAAGCCAGCGCGGCCAGACGAGGCGTTGCCTTTCAGGAGATTCTTACCCGCGTCACGGCCATCCCCGGCGTGAAAGCCGCCGGCATGGCTGACTATCTTCCGCTCGGTCCCAACCGGCAATGGGGAACCCCCGTTCCCCAGGGAAAGCAATTTGCGCCCGGCGTACTGCCGTCGCCGCTCGTTTACGTGGTCACTCCCGGATTCATTCGCGCGATGGGGATCGGTCTCCGTGGCCGTGACTTCACCTGGACCGACTCCATGAACAGCGAGAAGGTCGTCCTCATCAACGCCTCCGCGGCTCACATTTATTGGCCGGGTGAAGACGCCGTCGGTAAGATTCTCATGACTGGCAACGACGCCAATCACGTAATCGGCGTCGTGGATGACGTCCATGAACAGAACGTCGAAGGGTCTGTGGGCGGCCAGATCTACTATCCCTCCACTCAGCAGAGTCCGAGCGGTATGCAGTTGGTGATCCGCACCGCACTGCCGCCGGCATCGCTGGGCCACAGCGTGATTCAGGTTCTGAGAGAACTGAACCCCGGCCAACCCGCCGCCGAATTCCGGACGATCCGGACACTGGTGGATCGCGCCCATTCCCCGCGCCGCTTCTTCACGATGCTCGTCGGAACCTTCGCCGCGCTGGGCCTGCTGCTGGCCGCACTCGGAATCTACGGCGTGATCTCGTACTCGGTGACTCGCAAGACCCAGGAGATTGGAGTACGCATGGCGATCGGAGCCAGCGCCGCTCGCATCCGCCGCGAGGTTCTTTTGAAAACGCTCCGGCTCGTGGCTGCAGGCATCGTATTGGGAACGGCAGCCTCGCTGGCCTCAGCGCGTCTCATCGCCTCGCTGCTCTTCGGCACGTCACCATGGGATGCCACAACGTATGGAGCGATGGTGCTTCTGCTGATTGCAGTGGCGCTCGTCTCCAGCTATCTGCCGGCGCGCAGAGCCTCCAGCATAGAGCCCATGTTGGCGCTGCGGGTTCAGTAAGAACGAACAGGGAATTCAGACAGGAGAGTTCTGTTTAGTCTCCGCCGCCTCGTCATGAAATATCTCTTCAATGCGCAGTCCGAAGAGCCGGGCGGCGCGGAAGGCCAGGGGCAGACTCGGATCGAATTTGCCGGTTTCGATGGCGTTGACGGTCTGACGCGATACCTCGAGGGCGCCGGCCAGGTCGGCCTGTGTCCAGTTTCGTTCCGCGCGGAGCACTTTGAGACGGTTCTTCATCGGTATCGCCACGTGCCGGTTAAGAGAGACGCCAGAAAGGTCACGGTCATGAGAATCAACAGATCCGAAACCTCCGCCTTCAGGTGAACGATGTTGAAGCGGTCGAGCACCGCGTACGGGACGGCGACGATCAGGACCACTCCCACCGTGATTCCCAGGGCATCGAGATAAACCTTTCGCTGGAGTTCATCCAGGCTGGCGAGGTATTTCCTGTGAGCGATGATGAGGCCCACGCCCACACAGACGTTGAGGCCGACCGCCAGCAGTGTGAAGGCCGACGTCTTGTCCCAAAGAAATTGGGGGCCGAATGACATGAGCGCACAGGTTGCCAACCACGCGCTGGCCCAACTGAATAGGTGGAGAATGTTTCTCAGAGTTCGCGCCTGGTAGCCGTGTTTCTGTGGACCCGGTGAATTCGTTTGCATCTCTTTGCCCTCTCGCGTCAAGCTCACTTGACATGACGAGCGTAGCGTGGACCTTCGATGCGTGTCAAGTCTTATTTACAAAAAGACAAGTATACTGATGTGAGGAGCTGGATGGTAACGTTTTCGCCTTCTTCCGGTATTGGTCTCTATGAAACTTCTTTTTTCGGGATCGCTCCTGGCTGTGATGCTGGCGAGCGCGGCTACCTTTGAGGCCGCGAGCGTCAAAATTAACCAGACCGATTCGCGCGGGGATCGGGAAACCCTAAACGGTGGCCTGGTGCAGATGACCAACGTGACGCTGCGAATGCTGGTCCGGTTTGCGTACCGGGTTTCCGATCCGCAGATTTCCGGCGGCCCGAAATGGATCGACACGACAAGGTTCGACATTGTGGCGAAGGCGGGCCACGCGGCCGAACGCGCTGAGCTCATGGACATGCTGCAGCCACTGCTGGCGGATCGTTTTCAATTGAAGTTTCACCAGGAGACGCAGACCCTGGCGGGGTATGGCATTACGGTGGGGAAAAACGGGATGGTGGCGAAACCCGGCGATCCGAACGGTCACTGCGGGACCAGCACAAATACCGGAGAGATCAATGCGAAAGCCTGTACGATGGCGGAATTGACGACGCGGCTGGCGAGCATCCTGCAGCGGCCCGTTGCCGACCTGACGAGCGATTCCCGGAAGTATGACTTCGTGCTGCGATGGACGCCGGATAACATGCAGTCGGGGGGCGCTTCAGACGGGGTTTCGCTGTTCGCGGCTTTGCAGGAGCAGGTGGGGATCAAGCTGGAATCGCAGAAGGTTCCCGTGAACGTGCTGGTCATCGACCGGGCAGAACTACCGTCTGCAAACTGACCGCAAGGCGCGCTCCGAGCGGCTCCCGGAGAGACTACGGGCATTGGCAGCCGGATTGCTTCCGCGCCTGCATGAGACCTTCCCGATTGTGTATCCCGATATTGGCACTGGCAACCTTGGCTTGCTCGTCCACTCCGAAATCGCCGGATGTCGCCGCGTCCGTTCGTCAATCGCTTGCCAGCGCGGGATACAAGGATATCTCCGTCAGTCAGGACCGCGATAAGGGCGTGGTCACGCTTTCGGGCCATGTTGCCGATGAGAACTCCCGTCAGCGCGCGGGAGCTGTTGCGTCGTCGGTTGCGCAGGGTCAGGTGGTTTCGAACGAAATCGCGCTCGTCACGCCGGGCGCTGAGCACGATTCCAACAATATGAACTCCGATATCGATAAGGGGATTGAGAAGAATCTCGATGCCGCTTTGATTTCGGCGGCGCTCAATAAGCAGGTTCACTACTCGGTGAAGAATGGAGTCATCACGTTGACCGGTGACGTCGCCTCTTCCACCCTGCGGAATCAGGTGGCTCAGATTGCCGCGTCCGTGCCTTATCAGCGGCAGGTGGTCAATGAAATTCAGGTGAAAGATCAGAAGGCGAGTTCGAACTGAGAAGCGCCGGGCAGAAGCCCGGCGGGCAGGCCCGAACGAAGGCCTGCCCCGCAGTTACTACGAGTGGTTCATCAGAAACCACAAGACAATCAGAATTCCAGGTATTCCCAGTAACCAGGCGAACAGATATTTCATTTCGATCTCCTTTTTAAGCGGTGGCGTCCCGCATGAGGTGAATCACGAGGAAAACAACAGCGAGTCCCAGCAGGATGTGGATGCCGGCGGAAGCTACGTGAAACGCCAGCCATGAGACAGCCCAGGCTGCCAGAAGAAAGAAAAACAAAACCAGAAAGGCAAAATTCGCGAGTACTCTCATACGCTTCTCCCTCTCTCACATTTGCAATCAAACGACCAATTCCCGGAATCCTCTGGCCGTATAGTACAATCGAATGACTGGGTAGTCAGTATGGCCCTCGCGGGTAAAAGCAAACAGGACATTGTCTCCGAATTCCGCTGCGCCGAGATTCTGGCCGCAGCGCGTAAGGTATTCGCAACCAAAGGGTTTCGGGACGCCACGGTGGACGATATTGCCGCAGAGGCCGGTATTGCCAAGGGTACGGTTTATCTCTACTACCCCTCAAAGAAGGAAATGTATCTGGCGGCTCTCAAACAAGGGCTCGAAGAGCTTCGCCAGCGAACCGGCGCGGCTATGCAGGCCGCCACGGGTGCTCATGCGAAGCTGCTCGCGTTCGTGCGAA
>Ga0070658_10004287_pt1 | contig 11654 bp, 6 predicted proteins | sample KBSC13metaG_FD_64664 | JGI IMG/M metagenome (GOLD analysis project Ga0070658, IMG submission 64664) | Corn rhizosphere microbial communities from Kellogg Biological Station, Michigan, USA - KBS C1-3 metaG | ecosystem: Host-associated > Plants > Roots > Rhizosphere > Soil ... | reverse complement strand
ATCGATCTGGAGGAAGTTGGCCGTCATCGTGTGGACGCCGCTGATGTGCGCCTTCAGCTTGGCCATGTCGGCGGAATCCGAGGCGGCGGCCGGCGCGGCGGCGGCGACGATCGCGACCGGCACCAAAGCGCGCGCGATTTTCGTCGGAAAGGTCATGTCAAAGCTCCTGGGGTTTTGCGCCGAAACTGGCGTTTGGGCATTGAATGCCCACTGAACTCGACGGTTCCGTCCGGTTCAGGCTCAGAGCGGGTGGCCGTCGGTGTCGATCAGCACCTCGCGCCGGCCGACATGGTCCGGCTGCCCGACGAGCCCGTCCTTTTCCATCCGTTCGATCAGCCGCGCGGCGCTGTTGTAGCCGACGCGCAGCTGGCGCTGGAGGTAGGACGTCGACGCCTTCTGGCTCTCGGCGACGATCTGTACAGCCTTGCGGTAGAGCTGCGTCTCCGCATCGTCCTCGCCGGTCGGCTGGCCGTCGAACAGATAGCCGCCGTCCTCGGGCTCCTCGGTGACGGCCTGGTTGTATTCGGGCGTGCCTTGCTTGCGCCAATGCTCGGCGACCGCGCGCACTTCTTCGTCGCTGACGAACGGGCCGTGGACTCGGATGATCTGCTTGCCGCCGGGCATGTAGAGCATGTCGCCCTTGCCGAGCAGCTGCTCGGCGCCCTGCTCGCCGAGAATGGTGCGGCTGTCGATCTTGCTCGTCACCTGGAAGCTGATGCGGGTCGGCAGATTAGCCTTGATCACCCCGGTGATCACGTCGACCGACGGGCGCTGGGTCGCCATGATCAGGTGGATTCCCGCGGCCCTCGCCTTCTGCGCCAGCCGCTGGATGAGGAACTCGACCTCCTTGCCGGCGGTCATCATCAGGTCGGCGAGCTCATCGACCACGACGACGATCTGCGGCATCACCTCATAATCGAACTCTTCATCCTCGTAGACCGGCTGGCCCGTGTCGGCGTGGTAGCCGGTCTGGATCCGGCGCTTGAGCTTGGCGCCCTTGGCCCTCGCTTCGCGCACCTTGGCATTGAAGCTCGGCAGCGCGCGAACGCCGAGGTTCGCCATCTTGCGATAGCGCTCCTCCATCTGCTCGACGGTCCACTTGAGCGCGCGGATCGCCTTGCCGGGCTCGGTCACCACGGGCGCCAGCAGGTGCGGGATGTCGTCGTACATGCTGAGCTCGAGCATCTTCGGGTCGATCATGATCAGTTTGCACTGGTCCGGAGCGTATCGGTACAGCAGCGACAGGATCATGCAGTTCAGACCGACCGACTTGCCCGACCCGGTCGTGCCGGCGACGAGCAGGTGCGGCATCGGCGCGAGATCCGCGATCACCGGATCGCCGGCGATGTTCTTGCCCAGGATCAGCGGCAACGACATGTTTTGATCTTCGAACGCGTGACTGCCGATCAGCTCCGACAGCGAAACCATCTCGCGCTTCGGGTTCGGCAGCTCGATTCCAATCACGCTTCGGCCCGGGATGGTCGCGACGCGCGCCGATAGGGCCGACATGTTGCGGGCGATATCGTCGGCCAGCGCGATCACGCGGCTCGCCTTGGTGCCGCTGGCCGGCTCCAGCTCGTACATCGTGACGACCGGGCCGGGCCTGACTTCGACGATCTCCCCGCGGACCTTGAAGTCGTCGAGCACCGCCTCGAGCAGGCGCGCGTTGCGCTCGAGCCCGGCTCGGTCGACATGCTGCCGCCCTTCCCTGGGCGGCGGCGACAAGAGGTCGAGCGTGGGCAGCTGGTAATTGTCGCCCAGTGCGAGGCTCGGCTGAGCGGCGCCCTTGCGGTCCTTTGTCCGACCCGCAGCGATGATCGGCTTGGCGGGTTCGGCCACGGCGACGGTCGGCCGCGCCTTCGGCGGTATCGCTGCAGCGCTCCGTTCTTCGCGAAGCTCGGTCGAGCGCGGAGCAGCGCGGCGTTCGAGCGGCCGCCGCCGGAAGAGCCCGGCAATCCATCCCCGTTCATCTGGACGTAGGCCCATCGCGAAATAGCCGAGCGTCAGTCCGGCCAGGGCGAGGAGCAGGAGCATCGCGAGCCGTGCCGGGCCGGCGATCTGAGGATTGGCAATGAGGCCCAAGGCGAGATCGAGCCCGTGCGCAGCGGCAAGCCCGAACGCCCCGCCCCACCCGCCCGGGAGACCCGAAACCGACGAGCCGCTGGTGAGCCCCAGCGCCGTGCCGAGGATAATCGCGCCGATTGCCGCTACGAGCAGGCCTCGGCCGGTGCGGCCCGCCGGTTCGAGTCGGAGCATTCGAAGGCCTGCAACCGCGATGACGGGGACGAACAAGGCCGATCCGATCCCGAAGAGGAGGAGAAGGGCGTCGCTGAAATAGGCGCCCGGGCTTCCGAGCCAGTTTACCGGCGGTCCGCCGGCGGCAGTGCTGAGCGATGGGTCGGTCGGGCTATGGGTCGAGAGCGCGAGCGCCGCGGCAACGCTCAACAGGACCAGCGCCGCGCCAAACGTGCGCACGGCGAACCGGCGCACGGCATTGCCAAGCGCATCCCGCCAGTCGGGCGCCAGTTCGCGCTTCGGCGCGCGCGTGGCAACGGTCGCCATGTCCCACCCCTTATTCTCTTCCGCGCATAAGAATCCCTCACGCGGAGTCCGCGGTCAAGCGAAGTCGTGGCGTCATTGCGACGAACGGGTTAGTGGCGCTCGCCATGGACCGCGCGGACGTGATCATCTTCGGCGGGGGGCTTGTCGGCCTGGCGCTCGCTTCCGCGCTAGATTCGAGCGGCCTTTCGGCAATCGTCGTCGACCCTGCCGATCCATCCCTGCGCAAGGATGCGGCGTTCGACGGCCGGACGAGCGCCGTTTCATCCAGCTCGATGCGGATGCTGGAGACGATCGGCGTCGCCGATCATCTTGCGGAAGCTGGTTGTCCAATCTGGCGGATCGCCGTCGCGGACGGGCTGAAGCCCGGCGGGCTTCACTTCGATCCCGACGACCAGGAGCCGCTCGGCTACATGAACGAAAACCGGTACCTGCGCGCCGCGCTCCATGCGCGCGCGGAGGCGGGTAAGAACATCTGGCTGCTGTGGAAGTCGCAGGTGGCAAGCGTCGAGCGCGGTGAAGGCGGCGTGGTCGTTGCGCTAGCCGATGGGCGCAAGCTTTACGCACCTCTCCTTGTGGCGGCCGACGGGCGAAACTCGGCGACGCGGGAAGCGGCAGGGATCAATGTCGCCCGCTGGAAATACGATCATCAGGCGATCGTTTCGGTGCTCCGCCACGATCGGCCCCACGAGCATGTGGCTTATGAGATCTTCTATCCAGGCGGCCCGTTCGCGCTGCTGCCGATGAACGACGACGCGATCGGGCACCGTTCCGCGATCGTCTGGTCGGTACCGGAAGACGATGCCGCCGGTTGGCTCTCGCTCAACGACGAGGACTTCGCTGCCGAGGCCGAGGCGGCGATGGGCGAATTTCTCGGCAAGATCGAGCTCCTCGCGCCGCGCTCCTCCTATCCGCTCGGCTTCCATCACGCCGCTCAGATCACCGCCGACCGGCTCGCGCTCGTCGGCGACGCGGCGCACGCGATCCATCCGATTGCCGGACAGGGCCTCAACCTCGGCTTCCGAGATGCAGCGGCGCTCGCCCAGGTTCTGGTGGAAGGCGCGCGGCTGGGTCTCGACCTCGGCGACACCCAGTTGCTCGACCGCTACCAGCGCTGGCGCTCGCTCGACGCGCTCTCGGTCGCGTTCGCAACCGACACCTTGACCCGGGTTTACGGAGTGCCGGGCAAGGCCGCTTCCGCCCTTCGCCGGCTTGGAATGGAGCTGGTCGGCCGGATGTCGCCGCTGCGCAACCGGCTGATGAGCGAAGCGCGCGGCACCAGCGGCGATCTCCCGCTGCTCCTGCGTGGCCTGCCCATCTGATTATTGGATCGTCGGCTCGATCTCTGTTCCGCCCGTGACCGTGGCGCGATGGAACTGCATCAGCTGGACCAGCAGGTCGGCGCGTCCTTCCAGCGTCGGCTGCTCAAGCAGCGCTTGCTTCGCGCCCACGTCGAACGGAGCAACCTGGGCGATGGCATTGACCAGCATCTCGTCGTCGAGCCGGCTCACGGCGTTCCAATCGACGGCTAGGCCCATGGCATCGCCGAGCCGCCGCGCCTCGCGCTCCACTTCCGCGCGCTGGCCGAGCGACAGCGGCGGCGGCTCCTCGTCGTCGAATGCGGCGATGTCGACCTCGGCGCGGCGATAGGCCGTGTCCGCTTCCTCTTCTTTGACAATCCGGAAGCGGTTCGCTCCCAGCAGAACGATGTTGAAGCGGCCGTCCTCGAGCTCCTCGAGGCCGACCAGCTCACCGACGCAGCCGACGTCGAACAGCGGCGCCTGGTTGTCGTCGTCGATCCGGTGCGGCTGAATCATCGCGATCCGTCCAGGTCCGTCGATCGCGTCCCGGACCATGTCGCGGTAGCGCGGCTCGAAAATGTGAAGCGGAAGCTGGGCGCGCGGAAAGAGGATCGCGCCGGCAAGCGGGAACAGGGGGACCCGGATCTTGCGGGTCATGTGAAGAGGACGGCGGAGAGCCGGCGCCGCTGTGCGCGCGACCATGGGTCCTCGAGCCCCTGCGCTTCGAGCAGCTGGAGGAAGCGCTGCCGCGCCGCGCCGTCGTTCCACTCCCGGTCGCGGCTGACGATTTCGAGCAGGGCATCCGCCGCCGCGTCGCGCTCGCCCGCCGCCATTTTCGCCGAAGCCAGCTCGAAGCGCGCTTCATGGTCGTCGGGATTTGCGGCTACGCGAGCTTCGAGGGCAGCGGTATCCGCTGCGGGAGCCGCCGAGGCGACTTCCAGCGCTGCCCGTGCCCGCGCGATCTCAGGCATTTTCGCTTGTTCGTCGCTGACACCGTCGAGCAGCGTCCGTGCATCATCCGCTTGGCCGGACGCGATCAGCGCTCGTGCGAGACCGCCGATCACCGCGGCGTCATCGGGCGCCATGTCATGGATTTGGCGGAAGATGTTGACCGCCCGCTCCGCATCGCCCTCGGCGAGCACCTGCTCGCCCATCGCGACCAGCGCTTCGATCTCGGCATGGGGAGTCGCGCCTTCCGGCTCGACCTTCAGCTGCGCAAGAAGCTGGTCGAGCACCTTCTTCAGCTGCCCTTCGGTGCGGTAGTTGGTGAGGTCGGCGACCGGCTGGCCGCGGAATATCGCATAGACCGTCGGGATCGACTGGATCTGGAACTGCGCGGCGAGCAGCTTCTCCTTGTCGACGTCGATCTTGGCGAGCTTCACGCCTTTGTCGGCATAGTCGGCGGCGACCTTGTCGAGGATCGGCGAGAGCTGCTTGCACGGTCCGCACCACTCGGCCCAGAAATCGAGGATCACGAGCGCGGTCATCGACGGCTGGATGACGTCCTGCTCGAACCGTTCGATCGATTCGCGTTCGGCTTCGGTAAGACCCAGCGTGGCCACGGGCTTTAGCGCTCCTTCCGTTGCCGGCTCATATGGCTTCCTGTCGGCCGCGCCACAAGCGCCGCAGCACGGCTAACAGCCGCTTAACCGGACTGCGCTACAAGCCCTCGCCATGCAGGCGACGGCAAGGCGAGAACGGCTCTGGTGGGCAGCGGTGGGCGCAATCGCGCTTGCTGGGCTCGCCGTGCGTATCCTCGCCGCGCGGGGCGGCCTGTGGACCGACGAAGCCTGGTCGGTGATCTACGCGGCCCAGGCGCGTGACGCGGTTGGGGTGTTCCTGCGCATCAATCACGACAACAATCACCACCTCAATTCCTTGTGGCTTCAGGCGATCGGTCCCACTGCATCTCCCCTGCTGGCGAGGGCGCCCGCAATCCTCGCCGGCTCGCTCTGCACTGTTGCAGCCGCGGTCCTCGTCGGCCGCCGCTCTCCCCCCGCCGGCGTCGTTGCCGCGCTTCTCTTTGCATTTACCCCGACGCTCGTCGTCTTCGGTTCCGAGGCGCGCGGCTATGCGTCGATGCTGCTCGCGGCACTGGTCATGCTGATCCTGGTCAGCGACGCACTCGAAGGGCAGCCAGCGCGATGGCGGCCCTGGGCGCTCGCCGGCGACGCTTTATTCGGCATGCTGTCGCACATGACCATGGCCGCCCCGGTCGCGATCGCAACATTGTGGTTCTACCTCGAGCGGCGCCGCCAAGCCGGGCCGCAACGCGCCCTTGGCGACTCAATCCGCCTGATGGGCGGAGCTCTCGCAGCGACAGTAGGCGTCATCGCATTCGTCTTCACCGCCGCTGCGCTCAGCCCCACCGGCATGCGCCTCGGCGGATATCTTCCCTTCTCGGGGCGCGATTACGTCGTCGCGCTCGACGATTTGGCGCTGTGGTCGGCCGGATTTGCGGCGCCACTGCCGTGGCTGGTGCCGCTCCTTGCCTGCGCTATTGCGGTCGTGATTGCGGTTCGTCGGCCGGAATGGCTCGGACCTCGGGCGCTGCTGTATGCCTTGCTGATCCTGGCCGTACCGCTCGGCGTGCTCGTCATTCGCGCGGGCAACAGCGGCTTTGCGCGTTATTATCTGGCGAGCGTCATCGGCGTGCTCCTGCTTGCCTCGGAGTGGATCGCCCGCGGCCTCGCTGGGCGACCCCCGGTCCGCGCCGCCGCCGCGCTGCTGCTGGTTACGGCGATGGGCGTCGCCGCCTATGGCGATAGCGAGCTAATCCAGCTGCAACGAGGCATGCCCGCTCGTCCTGTCAGCGACATGGCTGTCGTTTCGCCTGCAGGCGCGCGCCTCGCACTCGATCAGCCGCGCTTCGAATCGGTGGTGACCGTCGCCGCGCTTCGTCGCGGTTATGCCGTCCACTTCGCCGGCGGCTGCGCGCCGGCCGATTTCCTTCTTGCCGCCCAATCGCGCTGGACGCCGACACCGGTGACGGTTGAGCGATGCGGCGTTCAAATGAAGGCAATCGACTCTTCGGTGACGATTCCGCTGACCGGCGAATCGTGGGTCCTGTACAAGCGCGAGAGCTTGCAAAGGCTCGAGGGCGCTGATAGCGGGCCCGCTCCAGGCGCTAATCAATCGCGCCTTTCCGGCCGAGCGGGCGTAGCTCAGGGGTAGAGCACAACCTTGCCAAGGTTGGGGTCGAGGGTTCGAATCCCTTCGCCCGCTCCAGCGCCGCGCGGAGGATGTCCGGGGGACATCCGGGCACGGCGCTCGTCGCGACGCCAGCTCCATGCATCGGGCGCGCAGTTGGTTCGAGCGTTTGCCACGCCTATGTGGTTCGCGTCCGCAGGAGACGCGCCATGGCCGAGCAAGCCGAACTCACCCGCCCACAGACGGGGCGGAAAATCCAGACAACCAATCCCGCCACCGGCGAGCCGGGCAAGAGCTATGAGGAAACCTCGATCGGCGAGGCTCGCGCCGCGGCGGCTGCAGCCCGCGCGGCATTCCTGAAGTGGCGGCGTACCAGCTTCGCCGATCGCTCCGCCGTCATCCACAAAGCGGCCGAAATCCTCCGCGCGCGCAAGGACGAATTCGCACGGCTGATGACCGAGGAGATGGGCAAGACGTTCGACGAGGGCCGCGCCGAAGTCGAGAAATGCGCTTTCCACTGCGACTGGTTCGCCGATCACGCCCAGGAATATCTTGCCGAGGAGCCCGTCGACCTCGGCACCGGCGAGACCTTCGTCACCTTCAATCCGATCGGCGTCGTCCTCGCGGTGATGCCGTGGAATTTCCCCTTCTGGCAGGTGTTCCGCTTCGCCGCGCCGGCGCTGATGGCCGGCAACGGAGCGCTTCTGAAGCATGCCAGCAACGTCCCCGGCTGCGCCCTCGCAATCGAGGAAGTGTTTCACCAGGCGGGCGTTCCGCGCGACCTATTCCGAGCCCTGCTTCTCCCGAGCAGCGAGGTCGAAGCGCTGATCAAGGACGAACACATCGCCGCGGTCACCCTGACGGGCAGCGTTCCGGCGGGCCGAAGCGTCGCCACCACCGCCGGATCGGTGCTCAAGAAGTGCGTGCTCGAGCTCGGCGGCTCGGACGCTTATCTCGTGCTCGAAGACGCCGACATCGACGCGGCGGCGAAGGTCGCAGCAACGGCGCGGATGGTCAATGGCGGTCAGAGCTGCATCGCCGGCAAAAGGTTCGTGGTCGTGCGGTCGGTTCTCGAGCCGTTCGAGCGCGCGCTGGTCGAGGCGATGCGCTCCTACCGGATGGGCGATCCCACGAAGGAAGGGACGAAGCTGGGCCCGATGGTCAGTGTCAAAGCGCGCGACGATATCCACGCGCAGGTGACGAAAAGCGTCAGCCAGGGCGCACGATTGCTGCTCGGCGGGAAGCTCCCCGAGCGACCCGGCGCTTGGTATTCGGCCACGGTGCTCAGCGATGTGAGGCCCGGCCAGCCCGCCCACGACGAGGAGGTGTTCGGTCCGGTCGCGGCGATCATCGCCGCCGCAGACGAAGCCGACGCGATCCGAATCGCGAACGACAGCGAGTTCGGTCTCGGTTCCGGGGTGCTCACCGGAGATGTGGAGCGCGGCCGGCGCATCGCCGCGGAGGAGCTCGAGGCCGGCATGAGCTTCGTCAACGACAATGTTCGGTCCGATCCGCGGGCGCCGTTCGGCGGGATCAAGCACTCGGGCTACGGCCGCGAATGCTCAGCCTTCGGAATCCGCGAGTTCGTCAACATCAAGACCGTGCATGTGAAGGACAGCGGCGGCGGCGGTACCGGCCGCACCGAATAGCCTCGCCTCAGTCCTTCTCCGCAGTTGCGGTGAGGCTGCTTAAGTCGCCGTAGAAGTGCGATCCGACAATGCCGCGTGCCAAGGCCGACAAGCGGCCGCCGCGCGCCATTTCGTCCAGATCGAACCTCACCTCCGCAATGGTCATGGGCGGGAGGTTGGCGGCTTTCAGCTTGGCATTGAACGCCGCGAGGTCCCCGGCTTCGAACGCCGCCCATTCGCCTTCGACGTCCTTGAGCTCGCGATCGAGAGCATCGATGCGCGCCATCTGGTAATCCGTCGGGCGGTTCTCGACCGATGTGACCATTCCGTAGATCTCGTCGGTGTGCTCGCGAAGCCGCTCCTCGCCGGTGATCGCTCCGCCTTCGGTGGTCGCGACGATCTCCTTGCGCATCGCATCGGCCTTGCCGCCGATCTGCGCCGCGGCGGCCTTCACGTCCGCCGGCGCGCTGTCGCTCTGCGCAAGAGCACCTGCCTGCTGGCGAACGCCGTTGATGTGGGCGACGAGCGTGCTCATCCGCTGGAACATGCCCTTGACTCGCTCGGCGGCCGCATATTGCGCCTGCCGGTCGGCGAGGGTGAATTTCGCGCGCCTGTCGAGCGTGATCGTCAGCGGCTCGGTCGTGACCTGGCCTGCGTCGGTCAGCCGCACGGTATAGGTGCCGGGAAGCACCCGCTCACCGACGGTCGACGACCCCGCAATCGAAGCGGCGGGCGGAACGACCGGCGGCTTGGTCAGCATCGACCATTGGACACGGTTCAGGCCCCGCCTTTTTGAGGTGGGGATTTCGTCGACGACATTTCCGTTGGCGTCCAGGATCTCGAGCTTCATCCGGCCGATCACGTGCCGCGCTTTCTGGTAATAAGTGATCGTCGCGCCGCGCGACGGATTGTCGCCGGCGTAGGAGGCGTCGCCTTCGGACCAGCCGCCATTGCCTTCGATCCGCTGCTGCACAGGCGCGCCCGGCAGAAGCACGGCGGCGCTCGCGAGCGTCGGCGCCGTAAGCTGGCGAAGCGGGCTGACGTCGTCGATCACCCAGATTCCGCGGCCATGGGTCGCCAGGACGAGGTCGTCGTCGCGCTCCTGGAGCGCGATGTCGCGCACCGCGAGGCCGTCAGGGAAATTGTTCGGCTTGAACTGCGCCCAGCTCTGCCCGCCGTTGAGGCTCATGAAGAGCCCGAACTCGGTGCCGAGGAAGAGGATGTTGGGGTTGAGCCGATCCTCCTTGATGACATGGGCAAAGCCGCGAACACCGGGCGTGTCGGGCCCGACCAGGCGCTGCCAGGTACGGCCGTAATCGCTCGTCCGGTAGAGATAGGGCGCCATGTCGCCGACCGTGTGCCGGTCGTCGGTGACATAGGCGACCGCCGGATCGTAACGGCTCGCCTCGACCCAGCTGATCCAATTGTCCGCCGGCATGCCGAGGTTCGCGGTGAGGTTGCTCCAGCTCGCGCCGCCGTCGCGCGTGAGTTGCACGTTGCCGTCGTCGGTGCCCACCCAGATCTCGCCCGCCGCCTTGGGACTTTCCGAGATCGAGTAGATCGTCGTGTTCATCTCGGCCGCCGAATTGTCGACGGTGATTCCGCCCGACTGTTCCTGACGCTGCCTTACGGGATCGTTGGTGGTGAGGTCGGGGGAAATGCGATCCCAGGTCCTGCCGTGGTCGCGGCTGCGGAAGAGGAATTGCGATCCGATGTAGAGCGTGCCCTTTTCATTGGGCGACATCATGATCGGCGTGTTCCAATTGTACCGCAGCTTCTCCTTATAGTTCGCCTGCGGCTGGATCATCTCGGCCTGGAGCGTCTTGCGATTCACCCGACCGACGAACCCGCCTTGCGATTCGGCATAGGCGTAATTGTCGTCCGTCGGGTCCGGCCACGTCCAGAAGCCGTCACCGCCGAAGAGGTTTTCCCAGCGGCTGTTGGTGATTCCGCCGGGATATTCCTGGTCACCCACCCAGTCGCTGTTGTCCTGGAGGCCGCCATAGACCTGGTAGGGGTCCTTGTTGTCGGTGCTGACGTGGTAGAATTGACTGACCGGCAGGTTGTTCGCCTTCCACCATTTGTTGGCGCCGTCGTAACTGAACCACAGGCCGCCATCGTCAGCGCCGACGAGATATTTGGTGTTGGCCGGGTCGATCCAGACGTCGTGCCAGTCGCCGTGCGACGCACCCGCGGCGTTGGAAAAGCTCTTTCCGCCGTCTTCGGAGACCGTCGCCGAATAGCCCATCTTGTACACCCGGTTCGGGTCCTTGGGATCGACGACGAGGCGGGCGAAATAGAAGGGCCGCCAGACCATGCCTTGGCTCCGGTCGCGCTCCTGCCATGTCGCGCCTCCGTCGTCCGAGACGAACAGTGCAGGCCGGACATTTTCGATGAAGGCGTAGACGCGCTTCGGGTTGGACGGCGCGTAGGCGATCTCGAGCCGCCCCCAGGGCTGCTTCGGAAGGCCCTTGCGCGTCGTGGCGTCGAGATAGGTCCAGGTACGGCCGCCGTCGCGGCTCTCGGCGAAGCGGCTTCCCGACGGCTGGTCGGGGCCGTTGCCGCCGGAACGGAATTCATAGGCTTTGCGCCGGAAATCCCAGGTGCCGGCGAGCAGATGCTCGGGGTTCGAAGGGTCCATCGCCACCGACGAGCAGCCGGTCGAGAGGTTCGCTCCTTTGAGGATCAGCGACCAGGTCCGGCCGCCGTCCGAAGTCTTGTAGAGCCCGCGGTCTGGCGAGTCCGACCACAGCGCGCCTGGAGCGCAGACGTAGACGATATTGCCGTTCTTCGGATTGACGATGATCCGGCTGATCCGCTCGGTGGCCGGAAGGCCGACGTGGGCCCAGGTTTCGCCGCCGTCGGTTGATTTGTAGACGCCGTTGCCAATTGAGACGGAGTTGCGAGTCCAGCTCTCGCCGGTCCCGACCCACATCACGTCCTTGTTGGTCGGATCCAGCGCGACCGCGCCGATCGATTTAACCGGCTCCTTGTCGAATACCGGCTTGAAGGTCGT
>Ga0070658_10004286_pt1 | contig 11654 bp, 3 predicted proteins | sample KBSC13metaG_FD_64664 | JGI IMG/M metagenome (GOLD analysis project Ga0070658, IMG submission 64664) | Corn rhizosphere microbial communities from Kellogg Biological Station, Michigan, USA - KBS C1-3 metaG | ecosystem: Host-associated > Plants > Roots > Rhizosphere > Soil ... | reverse complement strand
ATTTTATTTTGCAAAAAATTATTCAATGTATGCAAGCCAAATAATATTCGATGCTGATTAGATTCATCGGTAAATTGTTTTATTGACGTTTTCCCGGTAGAAAAAGGAATCATCCAATTGATGTTTCCATGATTGGAGATATTTGGATAAAATTCTCCCAAGCCTTCTCCCTGGATGGCTTTGAAGCTGAGTTGCCTGACATAGCTTAAACAACTATCGTAATTACCATACCATGCTGCATCCGGAATAAATCGTGCAGGATCTTTTATCCATTTATTGTTTACCTGCGGATGAGGCAGCTTTTCATTTAGGACAATATTTTGTATAACGTTCAATCCTTCACCATCAGGTGCGCCCCACAAAGCAATGGAAGAACCAATAAAATCAACTCCGGGTAAAGCTTGCACTACTTGGTGAACAGGATAGTTTGCCGGCATTAAAGGCATTAAGGAAAAATCAATCATTTTTTCTTTCTGCCTGTCAGCAGAATGATAAGCAATACTTACCTGGCCTTTGCCGTCAATAAAAGCAGTATTGCCTCCTAAAATCCTGTAGTATTCTTCTGGATGAGAAAAAAAAGCAATATCGCTGATTCCGTTACCACCCAACGTAAACACTTCGCCTTCATGCAGGCTATCGGGTAATGGAAACCTGGATGCGTCAGGCGAATGAATGATATATTCAAACGGTGAAAAATCGCCTGGGACATTTGCTTCGCCGCCTGTGGTAGCGTCATTTAAGGCCAAAGCCCCAATTGAATAATTTATAGTTTCACTGGTATCACGGGCTACGCCAATCAATTCGCCAAAAAGGTTAGTTATATTGGTATTGAACGGCCCCCATTGTATATTATCAATTTCGTTTCGATAAGAAAGAGAAAGCAGGCTGAATTTAAAATATTCTTCGTTTTTAGTTTCAATCAAAACCTTCGCTTTTGAACCGTTGGCATAAGTAAGGAGCAATTCTCTTTTAGCAGAATTGTACCGGGTAGATAGAGGCAAATAATATTTATCTTTTTTGGAATTATATAAACAAAGCAAGGGAGATTTTTTACCGGTTGCGCTGAATTCCCTGTAAGGTTTTGCAACAACATTTTTCATACTCGTGATGAAACCCTTTTCATCGATATGAACTTTGAAATATTTTGTCGATAAATCTAATTGGGCATAAGATATTTTTATTGCATTAAATAAAATACATAAAACAACAATTACAATTTTTTTTGTGTGGGCCATTATGTGTTTATTTTAATTTAAATACTATCAGGTTTGGCAGCACTTTATAAAAGTGATTCAAATAATTTAATTTGATGGCAGCAATGGCGGCGCAATTACTGTATCAATTTTTCCTCCTTCACTTTTAAATAATTTATAGCGATGGCTATATTCGTGTGTAAAGGCTTTTTTTACTAAATCAAAACTTAGCGAAGCATTAATGGAATTTTTTTCTCCGGGTAAAAGATAGGCATTGCCCGGCGTAATTACTTCTTCATCTTTCACTATTCTTAATGAAGATTCGGATCGATAGCGTTTCAATAAATCAGCAAAATTTTCTTTGCTTTCGTTTTTGTTTATCTGCCAGATAAAATTTACATGGCGTGCATCTGTACTTAAAATAAGTTCACGCCCTTTTAATACTGAAGAAGAAGCATCGGTTGTAAATTTTGTAAGATGAACAAAGTAAGGAATAGTAATTACAATGTTTTGCGGCAATGTATGAAATACCGGCGTTATAGTTACTGCTGCACCTGAAGAAGTAAATTGCATGGAAGCAGAAACGCTTCCTGTTTCTGTTATAGCATTGTGTATAGTTACAGCGTTACCATTTTTGCACCACGCTGGTGAAATTAATGAGAACAAATACAAACTTCTTTTTTGCGGGTTCATTCCAGCATCGCCTCCATATTCTCTTACCAGCATATCACGTATAAAACAAACCAGCTGCGAAGAAGCCCATGCATGAGGCGTTGGGCAATCGCGAGAAACTTTCCTGTCTTCCCAGGGCATTACCAGGTTTTCAAAACCTTCGTAAGTGGAACCCAGATGCAGCAATACATTGTATAAATCTATCAAAGCTTGTTTTGAATCGCCATTTGCCAGTTCCTGGTCCATCATATTTATGGTTATGTATTGATGCAAAAAAATTCTGTAGGTCATAATTCCTTCTCTGTACCGGTTTCTTCTTATATAATTTAAAGTAGTGTCAATAACAGGGTCGTTGGGCGCAAGCAATTCCGAAGGATAAGCAAGCAGCATGTTTTCCCATTCCTGGTTAGTTTGCCAATCGGGAAAACCTTTTCTCGCTGCTTCGCCTGTTTTATATTTGTAAAGGCCGGGGGTCACATAACCTTTTTGATTGAAAGTGGTTTCAATCGCTTTTAATAAAGAAGCTTTATAAAAATCATGAAACTTTTTCCAGTCATTGGCATCTTCTTCCTTACCCGCAATATGTGCAAGCCTTATGGCCGACCTTACTGCTAAAATAGCCCATAAGTTATGGGATGTATAATGGCCAAGTATCATCTCAGCATCAAACGGCCATACAGCAGGCATTAAATGCTCTTCGTCGTTGATTATGGCATTTTTTAACCAGCCAATTCCTGCTTTTATTTTTGGATAAATAGTATCTAAATAAGCTGAATCGCTCGTAAGAAAATAATGCTCGCAAAGCAGTTGAATAGTTTGCCCCTGCGCCACGCCCAGCCTTTTATCATGAAGCAGTGCATCATCATAAAAAAGGCCATCATCGCCCTGCTTCGCACACACATAAGGCAGGCTTTCATCAACAAATTTTTTAAAGCCAAAATAATCAAAAGCCATTTCATGCTGAATGAAAGAACTTAAAAACAAATCAGGATATGGCAACCCGTCTGTCATAAAACGATGTCCGTCTCTTTCACGTGTGGCCAGCATCATTTGAACAAGGCTTGCCTTTACTGCATCATTTACTCTTTTTTCAGGAATTTCGAATACAGCATGCTTGTGGAGCAGTAAGTTTCCCCAATAAGCAATTGTTTCTTTTTTGTACTTATTATAATCAGCATTTTCTATTTTATGAATAAGCAAATTGTTTGAAGTATCCACGGGCACACGGGGCATTTTAAAAATATATTGCACCGACTGCCCTTCTTTAAGCAATGGAGAATAATTTACCAGGCAGGTTGCTGTGTTTTCTTTTACATTAAAATCTGAAGCCCTGAAAGTGCCGTTATATTTTTTTTTATATACTGCTGAAAAATTGCCCTGCCCGGAAAAAGTATAAATTAATTTACCATCGCGAATTGCTTTATTGTTATTGAAGTCATATAGCCATGCAGGTGAAAAAGTAGCGGGGCCAAAACGATTGTCTTTACCGGTTGACCTTGTTGCAACAGTAAATTTTGCATTGGCAGTAAATGTATTTTTATTGGTTATTGTAACCTTTATAAACTGCAAAGTATTTTCTGCATTTTCACCATGTAAAGGAAAGCCAAACATTTCCATTTCATAATTTACCTTTTCGCTTTCCCAATTATATTCAACAACCGGTATCCATCCTTTATACCATTGCTTTTGTCGCTGCATTACAGGCTGCATCTGGTTTCCATAAAAAAAGCATAACTCGGCATGCTGCGTATAAACTGCTCCATCATAAGTTACCTGAACAGCATCTGGCATATAAGGAACTCCTATTACAGTAGTTGATTTTTGCAGGTAACACCAGGGCTTTGCAGCGTCATCAATTCCCGGATCAACCATTTTCATTTCAGTTACTCTGTTGCCCTTTAAAGAACTATTATTTTGTGCTTTCGATGTAAAGAAAGTAAAGCCGAAAACTACAACGAGCATTAATTTTTTAGTAAAACTGTAATATTGATTCAACACTTAATAATTTCAAAATTTAATTACCGGTAATATTTTTTAAATTGAATTTTAGTACGAATACACGGCGGCATTCAGGAAGAAATTTTTTTTATTTTTGAGCTTTTCCTACAATTTCGGGCTTGCCGGTAACTTTAAAATCGAATATTAATTCTGGCGCCTGTTCACCAGAAAATTCACTTTGCACCTGTACTTTATTTTCCCCATTTATAAGCCCGGGGATATTTCCCTGCGTTAATTCTTTTATTTTTTGCCATGTATTACTGCAAAGCCAAACCGATTCACCATCGCAAAAAATTCTGTCACCTGCTTTTAGAGTGACATCAATAGAAAGCTGCTGGTAGCCATTAATTTCTAACTTAAGATGTGTAACTGCATCTGTAGTATTGCTTCCTGTTGCTTTTGTAACAAGATAAAACCGTAAAGGCTGCGCATCAAACTGATTCTGTATATTAAATTCTGTATATACCGGTTCACCGGTTTGTGTTAACCTGAACTTATGAACATAGCCTCTCATAAAGTTTACAGGAACAAGGTTCCAGGTGTTGTCATTTATCTTTGCAAGATGAAATTCATTTTTAGGATCTTGCAGCTTTATTTTTTGTGCAGCAGTGAAAGCATTTGCCCTTCTTGCTTTTTGCCATTCACTTATTAATGAAAACAACTCGTCTTTAAATCCATTCTTATCAATATTATCATCTATTCTTAAAAGATAGCCTGCATTAAATGCTGCGCTTCTTGCCTGTATCCATTCAATTTCTTCTGGCCTGTAATCGGTTTGCATAGAGAACCATCCCAGCATGTGAGGCATGAGATTCCTTTCAAAATACCGTTGATTTTCGATTCTGTAATTTACCTGGCTTTGCCGCAATGCATTGTACCACGGTTCTCCCCAATTCATAAAAGAATAAATATGCCAATAATAATGAAAGGTGCCGGCTCCGCAGGTAAGTACATAATGATCCAAACTTTTATACCATAGATCAATAAATTTTGCAGCGCCGTAAGCGCCTTGTCCTGTAGGCGATTCTCCCCCAAAGCCATCGAAATCCATTAAGCCGATTCCGGTTTGGTTGCATACTTCTGCCAGTCTTTTTGCATAAGCATCCTGAAGGTGAATATCAGGATAGAAACCATTGTAATCATTATTTACCAGTTTATCAGCAACGGCTCCTGCCTCGTGCGAAGAAGCCTTAGTATTGTATTGCCCCCTGCTGCAATCAATAAGCCTCCAGGGCTTATCATCTGAAACAATTCTGTAATTCACAAGCTCCTTCCCAATTTTAACGGTATGTGTTTTATCTGGATTTAAGAAAAAAGTGGGATCGTTAATATAGATCACGTCATCTTTTTCATTGGCTTTTCGTGATAAGGTTGTGCTCCCTTTTTTACAAAGGCTATCGCTGGGAATAGGTGAAACATAGGCATCGTTTGCTCCTGTAAACATTGTTAATGTATGCACGCCTAATGAAATACCATCTTTCTTAGCCTCATCTGTGGTTTGCTTGATACTTACGGCGCCATTAGGAAACCGGTTTGTTTTAAGGCCAAAATGGCCCCACGTTTGAAACACATCTCCCAGGTGAATTAGCTTAAAGCCACACAGCTTGGCATATTCAATTCCTTTTGCTATGTTCTTCCCTTCATATAACAAATATGCTTCTCCGGGAATTGAAGATCTTTTTATCCATTGGCCATTAAGCATAGGATGCGGTAATCCTTCACCCAATTCAATTTGCCCAATAATATCCAATGTTTTTTCTGTAGAACAGCCAAACATTGCAATGGCACTTCCTGCAAAATCTACATTAACAGGCGCAATATACTGCTTGTTGTTTCCACTGCCTGTAACACGTGCAATTCTTCTGTCTCTTGCAAAAAGCTGCAACTGGCTTCCAAAAGGTTTTTTCACTGCCGCATTTCCCCTGTACATTCTTACATAATCCGGCATATCGCCGGTTATATTTACATTTACAGGCACGGGTTGGCCAATTTTATCTTTCAACGAATCCGGAACTTTTTGTCCCGGAAGTGGATCAATATAAGACCCTCCTCCTGCATTATCACCATTTTCCGGAACGCCTTCGATTGTATTGATATTTAAAGCCTGAAGGCCAATAGCAAAACTGTTATTTCTCACAACACAAACTGTTTCCCCAATGGATTGGCTAATGGTGGTTGTGTAAGGGCCCCAAACTATTGCCTCAACTCCGTTACGAGGTTCCAGCGATAACAATTCAAATCTTAAATAATCTTGTTTATCATTAACACTAACTACACCCTTGCTGCCATTTGAATACTTCAGAATAAGCTGATGCTTGCCGCTATTATATTTTGCATCAACAGGAAAAATGTAAGCAGAATCTTTATAAAGAGATAACAGCGGAGAAGCCTTTCCATGTGGGCAATAATCCGTATTTGTTTTCTCATCTGTCAAAGTATAAATATTGCCTTTTTTATCTATACCTACAGTAAGATATTTAGTTTTAAAAGAAATATTTTGGGCAGATATTGAACAAAACAAACACAGGCAAATACCAGTTAAAGCAATATATTTCATTATCAGGTTCTAATTTAAGTTTGAAAAAATTTGCAATTCCCGGTTCTTAAAAATAGAAGAACAGCTAATTAAAGCTGTCCTTCATTAGCAATTTTTATTTAAAATTTTATTGGGATTCAGCCCAAAATAATTGCAATTAAAAATTTATTGTATCACGGGATTAAAGGTTCCATTATCCCAACCAATTGTTTGTTCAAGATTTTTGTTTTGCAAAATATATTGCGGGTCAATTGGCCCGAAATAATACGAATCCGGAATATTAATTTTATTAGTTACAGAATTATCAATCGGTTCAGCTGTATAATTTGTAATCGCTTTTAAAAATTTGTTCTCGTCAAAATTTGCCGGGGAATTTATTAAAAGATTACTAAGCTGAAAAGCTATTCCGCTATTACTTTGGGTAACATCAATAGAGTATTGTGAAGAAGCAGCCGAAGAATTGAAAAAAGGCCCATAAGCATGTAACGTGCCATAGCCATTCAATACGCTAAACATTCTTCTGCGGCGCAAATCCCAGAATCGTTTTCCTTCGAATGCGAATTCTATCTGCCGTTCTTTCATGATAGCATTAAGAGTTGCCTGGTAATCAGATCCAACTAGTGGGTCTAAACCGTAGTTTCCATTTCCGGCGTCAATATGAGCTCTTTGACGAATTTGAATAATTAAATTTTTGGCTTCATCCGAATGCCCTGTTTCATTAGCAGCTTCAGCAAGATTCAGCAACACTTCTGCATACCTGATTATTGGCCAGTCAAATGCCTGGTGGTTCCAAACTGTTGCGCCTAAAGTAGTATCAATTTCTTTCCTGCAATAAAAACCCGTGTAATTAAAGCCGGGAGATTTATAACCATCATCCCCGCCTATTCCGTTAAATATCCATTCCACACGAGGCTTTATGTCTGCAAAATCGTATCGGGCGCCATTATAAACAATGGCTGTATAAAACCGTGGATCTCTGCCCTTCCAAAATTCAGTAGGGTCGTAGCCGGAATTTGGATCATTAATATTCATACCATTAGCCATAGGATATGCCTGAACCATTTCCCAGGTAGGCTGACAAACGCCCGCTGCACCTGAAGATTCGGTTAAGGGCCGTTGTCCCTGTTGAAAGCTATTGGTTTTTTCCGGATAATGATATCGTACATACAATACCATTTCTTTAGCTGCATCTTCTTTGTTGTACCACATGTTTTCATTTGTTTTCATGGTATTATCAGTATAGAGGCCATAGCCATCAGCGTCTAACTCGGTTTTAGCTGCAACTAAGGCGCTATATGCATCGTTCCAATAACCTGCATTTGTTGTTTTGCAAAACAAGGGACTGGCTTTTAATAAAAGTACTTCGCCTTTTACCGCCATTGCGGCCCCCTTGGTTATACGGCCAATATCGCCTGAACCCCATGTAGGAGGTAATAAATTGATAGCGCTGTCTAATTGTTTGCTTATAAAGTCAAAACATTCCAGCGAAGTATTTCTTTTCACCAATAATGTATTGATATCTGCAGTAGGGTCTTGAATGTCAGTAATAATTGGCACACCACCCAATACTTTCACCATTCTGTAATACAAATAGGCACGGAAAAAGTATGCCTGCCCTTTCAGGCTATTGTATTCCTCATTGGATAAAGCAGATTTTCCGCTTTCTATATTTGCAAAGAAATTATTTATAGAACGAACAGAAGCATAATCCCAAACCCTGTCCGGATAGGTACTCTGGCTGTTATAGGTGCCTTTCAAAAAGCCATCAAGAGGATTGTAGCCGGCTTCGCCTGAAATACCTTCATCTCTATTCCATGCAGGAAGTATTCCATAAAAGCCGTTTACGTAACCTTTAATAAAATCAGGATTAGACCATTGTTCGTCGGGAGTAATTTTTCCTCCTGTATGTTCTACATCGAATACTTTCTTACAGGATGCAAAAAAGATTAACCCGATCAGAACTATTAATATCTTAATATTTATTTTCATCGCATTGATATTTTTATTTTTTAAAATGTTGCATTTAATCCAAAAGTGAACCCTTTCAAAATTGGATATGTTCTAAAATCACCTCCCAGCTCAGGGTCCCAATCCTTCGTGTGGTTCCATTCAAATAGATTTTCTCCGCTGAAATAAGCTCTTATATTTTTTATTCTAGCGTGCTCCAATATTCTGGCAGGTATACTATAATCAACTATTAATGATTTTAACCTCAGAAAAGATCCGTTCTTTAGCCAAAAACTTGAGCTTTGTTCTGCGTTAGAAGTGCCCTGCCAGTCATTCATTACTGCACTGGGCATTTTTGCAGTAGCCGCATTTTCGGGTGTCCATGCATCTTGCCAAATAGTCAAGTTATTATTGCCGGGTAAAGGCCGTCTGTAATACACATCTGTAGGCATAATATCATACCTGGCTAAGCCTGAAAAAATTGCTGTTACATTTATGCCTTTCCATCCAACTGTAAAATTGAAGCCGTAATTAATTCTTGGCACTCCATTTACAGAAATAGGCATTTGGTCATTACCGTCAATTTTACCATCCGGATCATCAGTTCCCAAAGGACCTCTGATATCTTTATAATTCAACATTCCCAGTTGTGGTTTGCTTCCGAAAATTGTATAATTGCTTCCATTTTTTTGTAAGATATTATCAATATCGGCCTGGGTTCTGATAATGCCTTCTGAAACATATCCATATATTACACCAGTAACAGGCTTTCCTATCAAATTTTGATAATCACGTACTGAGGCGGCCTGGTCAACTTTTACGTATTCATTAGAAGATACAGCCCAGTTAGCGCTCACCCGATAGAATAGTTCTCCTACATGATTTTCATGGCTCAGAGATAGTTCAAGTCCTTTTGCAGATGCAATGCCATAGTTAACTGCGGGCAAAGTTGCACCCACTGTACTGGGCACCGATGCATTTCTTGCGCCCAAAATATTGGTTGTTTTTTTATACCAATAATCAACCGTTCCACTAATCATTCTATTAGGTGTGCTAAAATCTAATCCTACATTATAATTATGATTTCTTTCCCATGTAATGTTTGGATTAATAGTAGAGCCTAACGTTGTGGAAGGCGGAACAGAAGACCCTATGTATTGGCCGGAACTTGCGTTAAAATTATATGTTTGTTGCCATTGCCAAGGCGTAGTATTATCAGTTCCGGTAATACCGTAAGAAATTCGCAATTTCAGGAAATCAAGATACCTGGTATAATTAGAGAAAAAGGATTCTTTCGCAATATTCCACCCTGCAGATACAGACGGAAAAAATCCCCATCTTTTATTAGCAGGAAAAACATAAGAGCCATCTTCACGGAAAGTAACTCCTAACAAATATTTAGAAGCATAGTTATAATCAATTCTTCCCAGGTATGATGCAAATCCCGTCGGTTGATTTTCGTCGCCTTGTATATACCAATCGGTACTGTTAGGAGAACCGCCATTTATTTGTTGATAATTTGGATTACTATAATTATCATCCCAAATATTAGAATAATGTCCTTTAGATCCTGATTGTTCATAACCGGCAAAAGCAGATATATTATGTTTACCAAATGAGTTTTCATAGTTGAGCATCAAATCCAATTGGTAATTTGAAGATTGAGAATAAGATTCATTCAATTCCGTAGGTGCGCCAACTCCCGCAGTTTGAGCCTGGTCTAATATCTTGTATCCGCCCGAGCGTGCTGAGTCCAATTGATCGGTTACTATATGGTTGTGGGCCCCAGCCGTTTTAAAATAATAAATATAAGGGGCATTACGCCATGCCTTTGTGTAATTGTTAGAGGTATTATATGCGAAGGTGCCTTTAGCTGATAATCCTTTTATTCCCGGAAGATCATATTTCAACTGGAACGTAGGTGAAATGTAATTATTTGTGGGCCTGGTATAGCCGCCGTTTCCTTTAGCAAGGTTGGCTGTATTGGTGTTATCAAAATTTCCTACGGGAAGTCCATTAATAAAAGATGGGCGGCCTGGCGTTACCATTATGAGCCTGTTATACATATTCGACAAGTTAAAATCTCCTCCGTCATAAGCCCAGAAAGGCCTGTCGCCATTACCCCATTCGCCGCTGATTATTAAGTTATAGCTTAAGCGGTTTGTAATATCGCCATCTAATTTTGCCATAAAATTATACTTATCAAAAGAATTGGAAGTAGCGCCCTCCTGGTGCAGGTAAGCACCGGAAATGTAATACCGGGCCATTTTCGATCCACCACTTGCCGATAAATTATGAGAAGTATTCCAGGGATTTCGCCAGGTATCGTCCACCCAATTGTAAGAATGCGCTTTGAAGTAATCCAGTTCATCAGGAGTATAAAAACTGGGGTCTGTTGATGGTATATTTTTTTGTGCAAATGCATTATTGGCAAAAGTATATGCACCAAAAGCATCCATTATACGAGGTATAATTTCACGGGTATTCAAAGTATAAGATGCATTATACGTTATAGCAGTTTTTTCTGCTACTCCATGTTTAGTTGTAACCAGTATAACACCATTACCGCCCCTGATTCCATAAATAGCTGCAGAAGCAGCATCTTTTAAAATACTAATATTGTCAATATCGGATGGGTTAATGGAAGCAAATGCAGCGGCATCACGAACAAAGCCATCAATTACATATAATGGGGCGCTGCCTCCTTGCCAGGTAGAAGCTTCCCTGATTTTAATATTAGCGCTTGCGCCCGGATAACTGCCCTGAGTGGTAACGGTTAATCCGGGAGATAACCCCTGTAAAAGATTAGCAGGTGAAGCTGTAGGCCGGTCACCAAGGCTTGAAGAGTGTATGACACCTACAGCACCAGTTAAATTTTCTTTCTTTTGAGTACCATATCCTACAACTACTATTTCGCTGCCTGCCGCTTCTTGTACTTCCAAACGAACGTTTACAACAGAATTATTTTTAACAGTAACCTGGATCAATTTATATCCCACCATAGAAAATTCCAGCACATCTCCGGGATCTGCATTAATATTAAAAGTACCATCTGTACCGGTGCTGGTGCCCTTTTCGGTTCCTTTTATAATTACTGAAACACCCACAAGCGGATTTCCTTTTGTGTCTTTTACAGTTCCCCTGATAATATTTTCGGGAACGAAAGAAAGTTTTTCTACAGCAGGTATTAATATTGTTTGCAGTTTTTTTGCTTTTATCACAATAATTTTGTCTAACACTGCAAAAGTTAGCGGTAGCCCTTTGAGGCTTTCATTAAGCGCTTCTTCAATAGAAACACCGGAAACATT
>Ga0070658_10004284_pt1 | contig 11657 bp, 10 predicted proteins | sample KBSC13metaG_FD_64664 | JGI IMG/M metagenome (GOLD analysis project Ga0070658, IMG submission 64664) | Corn rhizosphere microbial communities from Kellogg Biological Station, Michigan, USA - KBS C1-3 metaG | ecosystem: Host-associated > Plants > Roots > Rhizosphere > Soil ... | reverse complement strand
ACGCGCGCCGGGCGATACTGGATCTCACGTTCCGAAGTGCGGTCGGTCAGCCACTGGACCATCGCCTTCAGATCGTCGGTGGTGACGGTGGTGCCGTCCTCGAAGCGCAGCAGATTCTCAAGCAGCACCTTCATGCTGAAGGGCAGGCGCGAGATGTCGCCGATCGTCTCGGCCGCCTTGGCCAGCGAATAATAGGAGACCTGACGCCCCGCGACCTCCAGGGTCGAGCGGGTGCCGAGCGTGTCCTGGCCAACGGCGGTCATGGCGGGATTCCTTATGCTGCGATGCGGTGTGTGCGGGTGCCCTAGCAAGGGGAACCCGGTGGGGAAAGGGGTGCGTCCCACCTTATAAGCGGTTGACCCCGACCCTTTGGCGATCTTGCCCTGTCAGACGCCGCTCAAGCGGCGACGATCGACCGCCATTCGGAGAATTCGGCATATTCGAACGCTTCGGCCAACAGCAGGCCGGCCTGGCCATCGCGCCACCAGCGCACGGTGGCGGGCCGCAGGATCAGGCCGGGCAGGCCGATTTGGCAGGGCGAGCCTGCGGGAAGCTGTTGCGCGATGTCGATCTGGATGCCGGCTTGCGAGATATTGCCGATACGGACGACGCGCTCCTCGATCCCGAGCTTGATCAGACCGTTCATGTTGACGTTGAGGCGCGGCGGGCGGAGGTTGCCCATGCGGTCGTCGAACGAGCAATGCGCCATCATCGCGGCCATGGGCATCGGTTCGTCGAATGAAACCCCGATCAGTTTGGACTCGACCCAGGCGATCTGCCCGCCCAGCATATGGCCGGTGCGCAGCTCGATCTCGATATGCGCACCCTTTTCGGCCGGCACGTAGATTTCAGCCTTGAGCCCCTCGGGCGAGATGTCGCGCAGCAGGCAAAGCTCCTCCCGGCCATCGCCGAAGCGGATCTTGGCGACCTGCATCACGGTCGTGTGGCGGATGCTGCGCCGGCGCTCCTGCACCGGCACTTCCGCGGCTGGCTTGAGCTTCGAAAAGAACACGCGCACTCCAACTATACCTCGGTTTGACGGTCCCGTTTTGGCGTACGAGTCCGTAACCATTCGCGCCTCTACATGCTTGACCGTAAATTAAGCATCTATGTTTCGGGAGCGTATCCTGCAGGGCGGGATTCAGCGCGACCGGGCGCGCCACGCCGCAAAGGTCGGATAATCGAACGGCTCGACCAGCAGCAAACCTGCATTCCCCTCGCGCAACCAGCAGACGGTCGCGGCGCGTGCCGGCAAGCCCGGCAGCGCGATCGAACAGGTCGCGCCGGATTTCAGCGAGGCCGGCGCCTCGATCTGAAGGCCGGCCTGGGAGATGTTGCCGATATTCACCATCCGCGCCTCCTCTCCTATTCTGAGAAGGCCGCGCAGCCGCACCGCGAGACGGGGCGGCCGCAGCGTGCTCCGATTATCCTCGAACGAGCAATGGGCAAGCATCGCGGCTGCGGGGATGGAGGCTGCGAACGCAACGCCGATTTCGTTGCCCGCCACCCAGGCGATCCGGCCCGCGGCGCTATGCGCAGTGCGAAATTCGACGTCGATGGCCGCGCCGACGGCGAGCGGCAGATAAACTTCCGCGCGAACGCCCTCATCCGAAATGTCGCGCAGCAGGCATAATTCCTCGCGACCCGAGGCGAGGCGTATCTTGGCCACCTGGTTGACGGCGGCATGGCGAATCGAACGGCGGCGATCTTCGAACGCGGTTTCGGCAGCGGGCCCAGGTCTCGATATGAACACAATTACTCCCGCCGATACAGCAGCTTGGCGAAAGAATGGCACGGAAATCGATAACAATTGGGCGCGCGATCTTGGCTGCCCACGCGTTAAGCATGCCGAAATTCTCGGGAGGAGCACTTTGCCAAGGTCGCGGCCGCGGCTAGCCTGGCGCGCGAGGATCCATGCCGAGCGAAGCCCCACCCTTGCCCGAAGAGGCGCTCGAGGAACGTTTCCTCGCCGCGACCGGACCTGGCGGACAGAATGTCAACAAGGTCGCCACCGCGGTGCAGCTTCGGCTCGACGTTTATGCGTTGCGGCTGCCGCCGGACACGTTCGCGCGACTGAAACTGCTCGCTGGAAGCCGCTGGACCGTGGACGGCGGCATACTGGTCACGGCGCGCACCTACAGGACGCGCGAGGCCAATCGCGAGGAAGCGCGTCGTCGCCTGGCCGAGATGGTAGCGGAAGCGCGCATTCGGCCCGAGCGGCGGATCAAGACCAAACCGAGCAAGGCCGCAAAGGCCAAACGGGTTGAGGCCAAGGCGCGCACGGGTGCGATCAAGAAGAACCGCGCCAAGCCACGGCTGGATTGAGCTTGGCCCTGCTTGGCCGGCGCTAGACGGCATCGCAGTATTCGGCGCGTCCGAACAGCAAACCGCCGCCCCTGCTAGGGCAGGGACGGCGGCAGGAGTTCGGCTTGCGAGGAGAGAAGCTTACGCGACTTCGGCCATCTGGCCTTCGTTCGGCTCGCGCAGCACGTAGCCGCGGCCCCAGACGGTCTCGATATAATTCTCGCCGCCACATGCCAGGCTGAGCTTCTTGCGCAGCTTGCAGATGAAGACGTCGATGATCTTGAGTTCGGGCTCGTCCATGCCGCCATAAAGGTGGTTCAGGAACATTTCCTTGGTCAGCGTGGTGCCCTTGCGGAGCGAAAGCAGCTCCAGCATCGCATATTCCTTGCCGGTCAGATGAACGCGGGCGCCATCGACCTCGACCGTCTTCGCGTCGAGATTGACCGCGAGCTTGCCGGTCTTGATGACCGACTGGCTGTGGCCCTTCGAGCGGCGGACGATCGCATGGATGCGCGCGATCAGTTCCTCGCGGTGGAACGGCTTGGTGACATAATCGTCGGCGCCGAAGCCGAGCGCGCGAACCTTCGCGTCCATCTCGGCAATGCCCGAAAGAATGAGGACGGGAGTCTGAACCCGCGACGTGCGCAGCTTCTTGAGCACGTCGTAGCCGGTCATATCCGGCAGGTTGAGGTCAAGCGCGATCAGGTCGTAATCGTACAGCTTGCCGAGATCGAGGCCTTCCTCACCGAGGTCGGTCGTATAAACGTTGAACCCTTCCGAGCTCAGCATCAGCTCGATCGAGCGGGCAGTCGTTGGATCGTCTTCGATAAGCAGTACACGCATGGCCTAAACCCCTGTCTCCTGGCGTCACGGTGCGGATACCCCCGCCCAATCCGTCAACGCGCTTGGTTACGAACACGGTAATGAAGGTTAAAGGTTAACAAGAGCCTAAACGTCTTAACCTTTCTTACGTGTCCACTCCGTTACGGTGGGAAAACGGCTGAAATCTGCCGATTCGCGGTCTTGACCGACATCTTCGACTCGGAGCCTTTCATACAGCTCATCCCTTTTTCCGACTCGTCATCAGCGGTTGAATCCGCGTTCCGAACGCGTCGACCCCCTCCAGAAAGTCGTCGAACGTCAACAAAACGCCGCCCGTGTTAGGAACTTCGGCCATCTCATCGAGCATCCGCGCGATGCTTTCATAGCTGCCGACGAGCGTACCCATGTTGAGGTTCACCGCGCTTTCCTTGTCGGCAAGCTGGCGAACGTTGGTGGTGTTGCTGGTCTTGTCGGCCGCGCCCTGCTCGCCCAGCCAGGCGACCGCGTCCTGATCCACGCCCTCGCGATAGTGGATCCACTTCTCCATCGCCTCTTCGTCGGTCTCGGCGGCGATCACCATCACCAGCACGAACACCGACACGTCGCGCCCGGTCTTGGCGGTCGCGAGTGCAAGGCGTTCATTGTTGAAGGCGAACGCCTTGGGCGTGTTGACACCCTTGCCGAGGCAGAAGGCGTAATCCGCATATTGCGCCGAGAAAGCGAGGCCCGCATCCGACGAGCCCGCGCAGATGATCTTGATATCGCCCTCCGGCTTGGGCCGGACGCGGCAATCCTCCATCTGATAATAAGTGCCCTTATAGTCGGAGACGCCGGTCCCCCACAGCTCGCGCAATATGTGCGCATATTCGCCGAGCATCTCGTAACGGTTGCGGAAATGCTCGTCGCCCGGCCACAGCCCCATCTGGCTATATTCGGGGCGCTGCCAGCCGGTGATCAGATTGAGGCCGAACCGCCCGTGGCTGATCGAATCGATCGTATTGCACATCCGCGCGGCGAAAGCGGGCGGTATGATCAAGGTCGGGCAGGTCGCGTAAATCTTGATCCGTTCGGTGACCGCGGCGAGGCCCGCCATCAGGGTGAAGCTCTCCAGCCCATATTCCCAGAACTCGGTCTTGCCGCCGAAGCCCCTGAGTTTGATCATCGACAGCAGGAAATCGAGCCCGTGCGCCTCCGCCTTGAGCGCGATCTCCTTATTGAGGTCGAAGCTCGGCATATATTGCGGGCTGTTCTCGCTGATCAGCCAGCCATTGTTGTTGATCGGAATGAAGACGCCGACCTGCATGTGCCTTACTCCTCGATGAGCGACTGTCCCGCCAGCCAGGCGAGCGCGAACTGATGGAAGCTTTCGGGGTCGGTGACGTTGCAGGCATGCCCGCCCCAACGCATCGTGACTTCGGTGCCCCCATTGAAAGGCGAAAGATGGTCGACGATCCGCGTCGACGCGATCGACGGCACCAGCACATCGTCGCTCGCGCAGACCGCGAGCAAGGCAGTGCCGATCTCACTGACGCGATCGAGTATGTCGAAGCTCCGCGCGGCCGCGATCCTTTTCTCCAATGTCGCGCGCTCGGGAAAATGCTCGACCGTCGCGCGCGCCATCGCCGCGACATCCTCCTCATGCAGCGCGATCCAGTCGGCGGGAAACAGGAAGATCGACTGCGCCTCGGCATAAGCCTGCGGACCACCCTCGCGTAGCAGCCGCAGCCGCGCGTCGAAGCAGCGGCCGGTATGCGGCTCCAGCCGCGCCCAGCCGTTGACCACCATCAGCCGCCGCAGCCGTGCGCGCGCCTTGAGCGCGATTGCCATTCCGATCATTCCGCCGATGGCGTGACCGACGAAATGCGCGCGATCGATGCCGATCGCGTCCATTAGTGCGATCACATCGTCGGCCATGTCCTCGATGCTGACCGTCTCGGGCAAGGCCGGGTCGCTGCGCCCGGTGCCACGATGATCGTAGAGCAGGACCCTGAAGCGCTCGGCGAACGCTTCGACATTGGGCCGCCAATAGTGCGCCGAGCCGCCAAGGCCGGGTGAGAGGATGAGCGGCTCGCCCGCGGGCGGCCCGTGCAGTTCGTAATAGAGCCCAGCGGCTTCAGGCACCGATATGCGCCACAGACGCGATCTCGACCAGGCAATCGGGCTTCACCAGATCGCACCGGATGCAATAACGCGCGGGCTTCTGGCCCGGAAAATATTCCGCATAGACTGCATTGAAGGCCGCATAATCGGTCAGATCCTTGAGGAAGATGTGGTTCATCGCCACGTCCGCCATGGTCGCGCCCGCCGCCTCGAGTGTGGTCTTGATCACGTCCAGAACATGGCGCGTCTGCGCGGCGGCATCGCCGACGTGCAGCACCGTCCCACCTTCGCCTAACGCGAGCACGCCCGAGACGTAAACCGTGTTCCCGGCCTTGGCGCCGGCCGAATAGGGCGCGATCGGGGTCGGGAATTGCGGCGGATTGATCGCCTCGAACGGCATCCTACTCTCCTTGTCCAATCTGGCCGAAGCTGCCGCAGAAATCGGCGACATTGCTGACCCAGCCGAAGAATTTCTCGACGTTGTACACGGTCGCCTGTCGCGTGAATTCGGGGCCGAGATGGTGGGTCGCATCCTCCAGCATCACCCCGAAATATTCGAGATGGAAGCCGTCCCTCAGCGTGCTTTCAACGCACACGTTGGTGGCGATGCCGACGAAGACGATGTTGCGGATGCCACGTGCGCGCAGAGTCTGGTCCAATTGCGAATTGAAGAAGGCCGAATAGCGCGTCTTGTGCAGCCTGATATCGCCGGGCTTGGGCGCGAGCGCATCGACCAGATCATAATCCCAGCCGCCACGCGCGAGCAGCTGACCATCGAGCTCGGGCCGGTTGCGCATCGTCTTGAGCGCATTGGATTTGTGATAATTGGGCGATCCCGGCCCCCCAGCCTCGACATAATCCGGGTCCCAGCCGTTCTGCAGATAGATGACCTGAACGCCCGCCCCGCGCGCGGTGTCGAGCACGGTCGCGATCTTGCCGATCGTGCCGGCCGCACCCTGTATGTCGAAGCCGGCAAGATCCACATAGCCACCGGGCGAGGCATAAGCATTCTGCATGTCGATCACGACGACTGCGGTCTGATCGGCGGCGAGCCGGATCGGTTCGGGTCTTGCAGGTAAGGTAACCATCCGTTCCGACGACGGACAGGCGGGTTCGACGATGCCGCCGCTCTGCTGCATTGCGGCCATGGTGGCCCCATCGAGTCCGGGGCGCAAGCAACAATCTTGCGTTGATTTTTCGATCCGCTCACGCGGACGTCGCGTTTCAGCGGAGCTGAAACGCCTCATTCATAGCGGAGCGCCAGGATCGGGTTTGCCCGTGCCACCCGTATGGCATGGCTTGCGATCGTCACGATCGCGATGCCGAGCGCGAGGCAGCCGGCCAGCAGGAAAGGCGTTGGCCCCAGCCCGATATGCGCGTCGAAACGCTGCAGCCAGTCGCGCATCACCCACCAGGCGACCGGCCAGGCGATCATGTTGGCGATCAGCACCGGCCGGCTGAACTGCCAGACCAGCAATTTCACGATATCGCGCGTGCGCGCGCCCAGCACCTTGCGGATGCCGATCTCCTTGGTGCGCTGCGCGGCGGTGAAGCTGGCGAGGCCGAACAAGCCAAGGCAGCCGATCACCACCGCCAGGATCGCGAACATGCCGAACAGTTCGGCGCGTTTCTCGTCCGCGCTATAAAGGTCGTAAACGATATCGTCGACGAAGCGGGACACGTACGGGATGCCCGGCACCATCCGCTTCCACACCGCGCCCACGCGCTTGTCTGCATTCGACGGATTGCCGGTGAAATGGATCAGCAGACAATTGAGACCATCGGTGCGGTAATAATAAAGCGTCGGCTGCACCGGATCGCGCGAGGTGCGGTAGCGTACATCGCTCACCACCCCGACGATCGTCGCCTTCACATTGCCAAGCTCTGGCCGGACCAGCCCGACATCCAGCGTCTGTCCGATTGCCGCCTGAGGCGAATGAAAGCCCATCCGCTGCGCCGCGGATTCCGACAGGATAATATTGGCGCCGTGCGCCGCCAGCGCCTTTTCGGCGTTGAGATCCAGCGTGGTCGCATTGTCGAGCGCGATAGTCTTGGACAGGTTCCGGCCGGCCACCACCTTCATGCCGATCGTATCGATCGTATCCGGATCGAGACCATAGATGCCTAGCTCAACCTGATCGGTGCTGCCCGGCCGATTGATCGTCGTACTCGAATTGTTGCCAGTCGCGACGCCAATGTCGGTCCGGCCGGCATCGACGATATTGGGCTGGCGCTTGATCTCGTCGAGCAAGGCGTTGGCGACCGATTCTACCTGAGGCCGACCCATACCCTGGATCTGGATCAGGCCATCGCGGCGATAGCCCGCGTCGACCGAACGTTCGAACACGGTCTGCGCATAGACCACCGCGGTGCAGATGATGAGTCCGATCGAGACCGCGAATTGCGTTATCACCAGCAAGGTGCGCAGCCGCCCATTGCCCTCCGCATTGCTCGACGATTTGTTCGCACGCAGGATGCGGGCGGGTTCGAACCGCGACAGATAGAAAGCGGGATAGACACCGCCCGCCAGCCCCACGAACAGGGTCAGCAATATCGCCCACACGAACACGCCGTTCGCGCCGAAATAGGTCAGGCTGATCTGCGCATCGAGGAAGGCGTTGAGCAGAGGCAACAGTAGCTCGGCCAGCGTGAGCGCGATCAGCATCGCAATCGCAGAGACCAGCATCGATTCCCCGATGAACTGACCGATCAATTGCCTGCGATTGGCGCCCAGCACCTTGCGCAACGCCACCTCGCGCGCCCGCTGCGAGGCGCGCGCGGTCGAAAGGTTGGTGAAGTTGATGCACGCCATCACCAGGATCATGAAGGCCACGATCGCGAAGGTGAGCACGGCTATGCGGTCGGTCGTGACCGCCGGCCCTTTGCTCTGGCCGATATGCACGTCACGCAGATTTACGAGACGGAAATCCTCTTCATTGCCCGGATTGGACTTGGGCCCCGGCCCCAGATCGTCCGGGATGTTGCGCTTCTTCCAGGCGGGGAATTGCGCCTCGATCGCCTTCGCGTCCACGCCCGGCTTAGCGCGCACGAAAATCTGGCCGTTCTGCCAACGCCACGACGTCACCGCGCCCGAAAGCTGCCCCTGCGCGTCGCGGTAATAAAGCTGCGGATCGATCCGCACCACCGTGGTCGCGGCGAAGCTGCTGTTCTTGGGGATGTCCTTGAACACGCCGGTGACACGGTAATCCGCATTCATCGTGCCACTGACCACGGTCAGCGTGCGACCCATCGGATTGTCGTCGCCGAACCGCTTTTTCGCCTCGCTTTCGCTCAGCACCAGCGAGTGCGGATCGTCGAGCGCGTGCGCGGGATCGCCACGCACGAACGGCACTTGGAGTATGTCGAACAAGGGGCCGTCCGTCAGGATGGTGCTCTTGGTCGTGGTCGGCTGGCCGTTCTGGATATAGATCGCGTTCTGCCCGGTCGCGTAGACGACGCGGTCGAATTGCGGAAAATCTTTCTTGAACGCCTGACCTGCTTTGTAGGCGGTGGTCTGCGAGTCCGCGGACAGTCCGCCCGCCTGAGTCGCATGGAAAATGGTCTGCAATTCGTAGGCACGGTCGGAGCCGGGCATCCATGCATCGTAACTGAATTCGTAGCGGACATAGGAAAGGATCAGGATCGACGCGGCCAGGCCTAGCGCCAGGCCGAAGATGTTGATGAAGGCGTAGGTCTTGTTCTTGGCCAACGCCCTCAGCCCCACGATCAGATAGTTGCGAAGCATCCCGCCCTCTCCCCTCTTTTCGTTATTTGCCCGTCTGCTTCCTCATTCGTATCGAAGCGCCAGGATCGGATTGGCGCGCGCCACCCGGAGAGCATGGCTGGCGATCGTCGCGATCGCGATGCCGAGCGCGAGCCCGCCTGCCAGGAGGAAAGGTGTCGGCCCGAGCCCAACCCGCTGGTCGAACTTGTTGAGCCAATCGCGCATCACCCACCAGGCGACCGGCCACGCGATCATGTTGGCGATCAACACCGGACGGCTGAACTGCCACACCAGCAGTTTCACGATGTCGCGCGTGCGCGCACCCAGCACCTTGCGGATGCCGATCTCCTTGGTGCGGCGCTCGGCGGTGAAGCTGGCGAGCCCGAACAGGCCGAGGCAACCGACCACCACTGACAGCACCGCAAAGCCCGCGAAGAGCTGCCCGCGCGCGGTATCGGCCTTATATTCGTCGCGCAGGATATCGTCGGCCAGATTGCCGTCGAACGGCACCTGCGGCAGCAGCCGATTCCACACGCCCTGCACCTCGTCGCGCAATTTGTTGGGCGCGATTCCGGCATAACGGATGTCGATATGGGTGAAGCCGTTCTTGGCCATCAGGAACATGATCGGCTGGAGCGGATCGTGCATCGAGCGGAAGCGTGCATCCTGCACCACGCCGATGACCGTGATCGGCACCAGGCCGATTTCCCGCAGCGTAAGGCCGGCGGTGAGGTTCTTGCCGATCGCTTCCTGCGGCGTGCGGAAGCCGAGACGTTGCGCCGCGCTTTCGCTGAGGATCACGTTGGCGCCACGCGCGGCAAAGGCGCGCTCCGCATCCATATTGACCGGGAAAGGCGTGGTCGCGTCGTCGCGCGGGCGGTTTTCGTCGAAGTCACGCCCGGCGAGCAGCTTCATTCCCATCGCGTGGAAGAAGCCCGCCTGGGTGACATAATCGGCGATCTGAATCGACGAGCTACTGCCCGGCAGGAACACACCGGTATTGTTATTGTTGCTCGGCTGGATCGCGATGCCCGTCGCGGCGGCGGACTGCACCCCCGGTAGGCGTCGAATCTGATCGACCAGCCGCAGCGCGACCTTGTCCACGCCCTGCGCGTCCATGTTGCTGACCTGGAACAGGCCTTGCCTTTGATAGCCCTGGTCGACGGTGCGCGCGTAGACGGTCTGCGCATAGATGATGATTGTGCAGATGATCAGCGCGATCGACACCGCGAACTGACCGATCACGAGCACGTTGCGCAACACGCCCGACCCCTGGGCGTCCGAGGCCGATTTGTTGGCGCGTAACACGCGCGCCGGCTCGAACCGCGTCAGGTAGAAAGCCGGATAGACGCCGCCCGCCGCACCCACGAGCAGAACCAGCCCGAGCAAGTAGGGGAGAACGGTATCGCGCCCGAAATAAGAGAGGGTGATCTGGGCATCGAGGAAATCGTTGAAGGCGGGAAGCAGGAGCTCGACAAGCGCGAGTGCGATCACCATCGCGATCGCCGCGACCAGAATGGATTCGCCGATGAACTGCGCGATCAACTGGCGGCGGGTGGCGCCCAGCACCTTGCGCAGCGCCACTTCGCGGGCACGCTGCGAGGCGCGCGCGGTGGCGAGGTTGGTGAAGTTCACGCACGCCATACCCAGCACCATCAGCGCGACCATGCCGAAGGTGAATACGGTGCGCTTGTCGTTGACCGGCGTGATGCCGAAACGCTGCCCCTTGCCAAGGTGGACATCGCGCACGTTGACCAAGGCCCAATCCTGCAGGTCGCCCTGATTTGAACGCTCGCCGTTGGTGACGTCATCGGGGATGTTACGCTTTTTCCAGGCGGGAAGCTGTGCATTGATGTCCGCGGCGGAAACGCCGGGGCGCAACTTCACATAATACCAGCCGCCCTGGCTGCCCCAGCTTGTCATGAAAGTCGGGAAGGCGTTGAATTCGGTCTCCGGATTGACCCGCGCGACGATGTTAGCTGCGAACTGGCTGTTCTTGGGAATGTCCTTGAACACGCCGGTGATGCGGTAATCGGTATTGCCCTGGAGCAGTTCGAGCGTCAGCGACTTGCCGACCACGTTGATCGTACCGAAGCGGCGGATCGCCTCCTTCTCGCTGATGACGAGCGAATTGGCATCATCCAGCACGTGCGCCGGATTGCCGCGCACGAACGGGAATTGGAGAATGTCGAATATGTTGCTGTCGACGATGCGGACGTCGTCGGTCTGCTTGGCGACACCGTCCTGCAGGATCACGGGCTGTTCCGAGCGGACGTAGACGATCTTCTCGATCTGCGGGAAGTCTTTGGCGAGCGCGCGGCCCGCGACGAACTCGGTCATCTGCATGGGCATCGCTTCGGTGCCCTTCTTGTCCGCCTTGTAATAGCTCTGGAACTGAAACGCCCGGTCCGCGCCGGGAAGCGCGGCGTCGTAGCTGGTCTCGTAGCGGACATAGAGCAGGATCATCACCGCTGCGGCCAGACCCAGAGCCAGGCCGACGATATTGATGAAGGCGTAGGTCTTGTTCTTGGCGAGTGCCCTGAGACCGACGGTGAGATAGTTGCGGATCATGGTCCTGCTCTTTTCTGTTTCGATGAGGGCCCCCGCTCCGCCGCCCGGCGAACCGGAAGGGACTGCGGCCGGCGAAGGCCCTCACCCTGGCTCCCTCCGCTGACCACGAAGGGGGTTATGGATCTCAGGCCGCGCG
>Ga0070658_10004283_pt1 | contig 11657 bp, 11 predicted proteins | sample KBSC13metaG_FD_64664 | JGI IMG/M metagenome (GOLD analysis project Ga0070658, IMG submission 64664) | Corn rhizosphere microbial communities from Kellogg Biological Station, Michigan, USA - KBS C1-3 metaG | ecosystem: Host-associated > Plants > Roots > Rhizosphere > Soil ... | reverse complement strand
ATCAACGACATCCTCGATCTTTCCAAGATCGAATCGGGCACCGTGACCGTGGAAGCGGAGGAGATCGCATTCGCGCAGTTGAAGGATTCGGTGGAGCGCAGCTTCCGGCACATCGCCGAAAGCAAGAACCTGCCCTTCTATATCGAGGTCGACCCCGACCTGCCCCGCGCGTTCACGAGCGACTCGAAGCGCATGCAGCAGATCGTCAAAAACCTGCTGTCCAACGCCTTCAAATTCACGGCGAGCGGTCACGTGACCATGAATGTGCGGGCCGTGGCCGACGGCTGGAGCCCGGAAAACCCGAGCCTCAACCGCGCAGGGTCGGTGATTGCGATCGCGATCAGCGACACTGGCATCGGCATCGCGCCGGAGAAGCAACGCTTGATTTTCGAGGCCTTCCAACAGGCGGATGCCGGCACTTCGCGCAAGTACGGCGGCACAGGCCTCGGCCTGGCAATTTCTCGCGAGCTGGCGTCGCTGCTCGGCGGGGAAATCCGCCTGACGAGCACGCCCGGCGAGGGCAGCACGTTTACGCTCTTCCTGCCGCTCGTTTACACGGGGCCATCCACGGCGGTGACCGCGCCGGTCTCCGGAGGTCGAAATCCCCGCAGCGGTCCGACGACATCCGTCGCGTTCCCGGTGGTGCCGACGACGCGCGACGAGCCGATTCCCGATGATCGCGATGTGATCGGCAGCGATGACCTGGCGGTATTGATTGTCGAGGATGATCCGCACTATGCCCGGGTATTGCTGGGCGTGGCGCGCGACCACGGTTTCAAGGGCCTCGTGGCGACGCGCGGCCAGGAAGCGCTCTCGCTGGCCCGACGGTTCCACCCGACGGCGATTACCCTCGATATTTTCCTGCCCGACATGCTTGGCTGGACGGTCTTGAACAATCTCAAGCTGGCGCCGGAAACGCGCCATATCCCGGTGCAGATCATCACCATGGAGGAGGAGCGGCAGCACGGCCTCTCGCATGGCGCGTTCTCCTACCTGGTAAAACCGGCGACGACGGAAGACCTGGAAGGCGCCTTTGACCGCATCCGCTCGTTTGTCGCGCCCCGGACCAAGCGCCTCCTGGTGGTGGAGGACAACGAGACGGAGCAGAAGAGCATCGTCGAATTGCTCGGTCACGAGGACATCGAGATCACGACCGTGTCGACGGGAGAAGAGGCGTTTCACACGCTGCTCGACCGGGCCTTCGATTGCTGCGTGCTGGATTTGCGTCTGCCCGACATGACGGGGTTCGAATTGCTCGAGCGCATCCAGACGGAACGCAGCCTGCGGGACGTGCCGGTGGTGGTGTTTACCGGCAAGGAGTTGTCGCCGGAAGAAGACACGCGCTTGCGGACCATGGCCAAAAGCATCGTGCTCAAGGACGTGCAGTCGCCGGAGCGATTGCTCGATGAGACGGCACTATTTCTGCATCGGGTAGTAACTGACCTGCCACCCGCCAAACAACAGATGCTCAGCCGCCTGCACAACAGCAACGAAGTCCTGCACGGACGCAAGGTGCTGGTGGTGGACGATGACGCCCGGAACATTTTCGCCCTCTCGATCGTGCTGGAGAACCAGGAGATGGACATCCTCAGCGCCACCAACGGCCGGCAGGCGATCGACATTCTCCAGGAAACCGACGACATCGCGATCGTGCTCATGGACATCATGATGCCGGAGATGGACGGCTACCAGACCATGCGCGAAATCCGGCGCCTGCCCGCCTTCCGGGCGCTCCCGATCCTTGCGCTCACCGCGAAAGCGATGAAGGGTGACCGGGAAAAGTGTCTCGAAGCCGGCGCGAGCGACTACATCGCGAAACCGGTCGATACCAACCAGCTCCTTTCCCTGCTGCGTGTCTGGCTCCACCGTTGATGAGCCCGGCCTAAATCCATCATGTCCACCACACAACTCTCGCCCGTGACCGGCGGCTCCGCGGAGGCAAGTCCGCCGGTGGTGCTGCTGGTGGACGACGACCCGAAGAATCTCGTCGCGCTCGAAAGCATCCTCGAGGACGGCAGCTTCGAGTTGAAGAAGGCGCAGACGGGCAACCAGGCCCTGCTCGCCCTGATGTCCGACGAATTCGCGGCCATCGTGCTGGATGTCCAGATGCCGGACATGAGCGGCATCGAGCTGGCGCGATTGATCAAGCAACGCCGGCGCACGCAGCACATCCCGATCATTTTTCTCACCGCGCACTACCGCGAGGATGAGCACGCGATTGTCGGCTACGACGCGGGAGCGGTGGACTATCTGACCAAGCCGGTGAACCCGGCGGTGCTTCGCTCCAAGGTCAACGTGTTTGTGGACCTCTTCCGGAAAACGCAGGCCCTCGCGAAGATGAATGTGGCGGCGCAGGCGGCCGAGGAGGCATTGCGCGTGGCCAATGCAGAACTTGAGGCACGCAATGCGGCGCTGGAGCGGGAGGCGGAGGAGCGCCGGCGCCGCATCCGCGCGGAATCGGCGCAGGCGGAAGCGGAGTCGGCCAACGCGGCCAAAGACAGATTCCTGGCCATGCTTTCGCATGAATTGCGGACGCCATTGTCGCCGATCATTCACGCCGTGACGTTGCTCCAGGAGGATGGCTGTCCGCCGCAAATGAGGGAAGCCGTCGAGACGATCCATCGCAACGTGCGGCTCGAAGCACGGCTGATTGACGACCTGCTGGATCTCGCCCGCGTGCGCAACGATAAATTGCACCTCGATTTTCAGACGGTGGAAGCGCACGAGGTCCTCCGCCAGGCGATGGAAATCTGCCGGCCCGACATCGTGGCCCGCAAGATTGCCCTGGAGGAGCAATTGGAAGCGCGCAGCACGCACGTGCGCGGGGACTCCGCGCGCTTGCAGCAGGTGTTTTGGAACCTGCTGTCCAACGCGGCCAAGTTCACCCCGTCCGGAGGAACCATTCTCGTGCGGACGACCGGTCCGGATGCGACGAACCAGATCACCATCGAGGTGAGCGATAACGGGGCGGGCATCGCCCCGGAAAAGATCCGGCGGATTTTCAACGCCTTCGAACAGGCGGAAGGGCCGGCGCATACCGGTTTGGGATTAGGCCTGGCAATTTGCAAAGCGCTGGTCGAGCGGCACCGGGGCCGGATCGAAGCCCAGAGCGAGGGTGTGGGATTCGGCGCCACGTTCCGAATTCGCCTGCCATGCGCCGAGGCAGTTCCAGGAATGAAGGCTGCGGTTCCCATCGCGACTCCGGACCGGTCCGGTGTGCGGCTCCTGGTGGTGGAGGATCACCGTGATACCTTGGAGACACTCCAGCAGCTTCTGAAGCGGCGAGGCTATACGGTGCGCACGGCTTCCAGCGTGGGGGATGCGCTCAAGGTGGCGGAGAATTACGAGTTTGACCTGCTGGTCTCCGACATTGGGCTACCGGATGGGCGCGGAACCGAGTTGCTGGAGAAGTTGGAGAAGCGTTCACGCCATCCATTCAAGGCGATTGCCATGAGCGGATTCGGAACCGATGATGATTTGCGATCCAGTCAGTTGGCGGGATTCGCGCAACACCTCACGAAGCCGGTGGAGTTTGCGGCTTTGAATGAGGCCATTGCGCGATTGAGTGCGACTTTGCCGAAGGTGACGGAGTAGGGCGATGACAAGAACAGGAAAGCGTCAAAGACCTTTAAAGTGAGCTAATGCGCGAGCGGGTTCCCGTGCGGAGCTGCAGCAGATAACGTGACGGACCGACGCTCCGCTCAAGAACCCACGGAAGTTGGAGGTCCTTCGACTCCGCCCATGGTTGTCTCCACGGCACCACAGACCTCTCGCAAAGCCTCGAGTCCCCGCTGCGCTCAGGATGATAAACGAAGTGGCGGCGCTCGCGCTGGGAGCGAGACGTTTTCTGTTGGGCACGCTGTCCGCCCAAGCCCTGTATGACGAGTTCTACGGAGAGTATCAGCGCCGCGCTGCGGGAACTGGGGCGGGGGCCGCGCCGCGGACCGGGATGTCACGGACGACTCCATCGAGCCCGAGCATTTGAGTGGGGCGCAGCGTGATCGTGTTTCCGCTGCCCAATTCCACGGTGCCGCTGGGCTTCACGGTGGTGCCATTGGGTAGACGAATGTCTGAGGTTACTTTTTCCGTCACTCCGTTGCGGGTGATGAATGTTTCCTTTCCTGAAACATAGACTCCGTCGCGAGCCCCAACTCCGACCGCCGCCTTGGGCGTTGGACCTGTATCCACGGAGGAAAGGGGAGCCACGCCTTCTGGCGTCAGCAGAACGTCCTGAAAGGTTCCGTCAAAAGTGAGCAGTTGGTTGGGACGCAACGCGGCCGGGCTGCCGTCACGGAGCGTCACATTGCCATCGGCTTTTACATGAAGGCCATTGGGCAGAATCATCTCGCGATCGACCTTGGTGGTGACACCAGCCCGGGTCATGACGACTTCCGTCCCCCGCAGCGTAAATCCGTCACGAGCAGATCCGCCGAGAACGGTATGAGTCGCGTTGGAGGCATTGGTGTCCGCGGTGTTTTGCGCGAAGCCGGTGACCAACAATGCGCCCGAACAGGCAAGGGAAAGAGTCAGGAATTTCATATTCCCTGAATCGGGCCAGACCGATTGGATGCGTGTTGCCCGCAGGACTTATTTCAGAACGGCGACTGTTGGATTCACGATCGGATCCGGCAATCCGCGCGGGTGCGACAATTTAACGCCCCTTACCACGGGCGCGTCCTCGCCCCAATAGAAGTCGATCTGGCCAGGTTCAGTATCCAGGCCTACTTTACCTGGAGGGTGGCCTCCGGTCCGTTCGAGTCGGGGACATGCACCTTATAAGTCCCTGGTTTGAGATCGATGTTCAGTGTCTTGGACTGGTTGGGATCGACGTCCATCAGGAAGCGTTTGTCGACGCCCTCGCCGCGGATCCGGAAGTTTTGCTTCATCCCTGCGCTGTTCTTCACGACAAACGCCGTCTTGCCCGCCGGGATCTGCTTCGGAAGCTCTACCCGCTTGTCCTCCAGCGTCACGTCGACCCGCCTGGCGTCGGCGTCGGGAGTCACAGCATCCTTGACGGCGTCGACGGCTTTTTTGGTTTCACTCACCACAGCCTTGCCGGCTTCCTTGGTTTTTTCCCCGGCCTTTTGCAGGGCGTCGGAGGTTTTTTCGCCGATCGTTTTGTCATCGGCCCCGAAGGCCGTCGCAGAAAGGGCAGCGGCCAATAATGTAGAGTAAAACAGTTGTGTTTTCATAGCGACGGCTGAATCGCGGAGCACGCGGCGGGTGCGCGTGTCGAGGACTAAGCGTTGCCCGCCTGCGCCTTCACTTCCCTTCGGCTAAGGATGCCGACGATGCGCATTTGGCGATCCACCACCGGGAGAAAGTCCAGGCCCCGTTCTTCCATTAATTTCTCCGCCTGGGCGCAGTCATCGTCCTCGTAGCAGAAAACCACTTTGCGGCTCATGATTTGGCCCACCCGCCAGCTCTCCGGGTCGTGGCCGTGCCCTCCGAGTTCCCAATCGGGATTCTGCTCATCGACGGTTCCGACGAGTTTGCGGTCCTCGGCGACCGGCCAGGTTGCCGTATGCTGCTGGCGCATGCGATCCCCGGCAGCCCTGACCGTGTCTTCGGGATGCAACGCACCGCTGTGCTCAGCAGCCAGCACCTTGAGGGGCAGGGCAGTCTTCTTCGACTCTCGCTTCCTTGGTTTGGTTGATTTTGGCATAGTGGTTCCTCGTTCCTTCGGGGAGTTCTTGTCCAAATCGATCCGGTGCCGACGTGCGGTCGTCTCGAGGGTGTGCGCGTCATGGACGGGTGTTCCTTCCCGAACGACAACTTTTTAACCGCCGGCTAAGGAGGACGTCGCATGTAGCTCGACCAGCGCGGCTCCGCCGCAACCCAAAGCGGCGACAAGTCGCACGCTCCACACGCAGGCGCCCTGCAAGATTCTCGCAGAAAGCGACGATTCCAAGAGTGCAAGCGTGCTTGCTGCCAGCTTCACTCCGGCTGCGCCGCCTTCTCGCCGGGCAGTTCGGCGTAGCCGACGTAGCCGATGAACATTTCGTCCCACGATTGCTGGCCCCAATGGATCGTTTTTTCCGGATCGGGATTGGAGGGATTGCCCGGAGAGTTGTCGAAGGCGCCGGAGCAGAGGATCTTCGTGCCGGCGGGAATGCGCAGGGGTTCGGCAAGGCGATAGCTGGTCTGCCAGTTGAAATCAAAATGGGGGACGGAGAGGAGCGTTTCGCGGCGGCCATCCGGGTAGAGGGCCTCGTACTTCATCCACGATCCGCGCCGGTGCATGTGGGGTGTGAGGGTGTAGAGGAGGGAGTTCTTCGCGAAGGTAAAGGTGGCGGAGTGGAGCGCCTCAGGCTCGTGCGATGGAATCTTGAGGTTGAGCTGGATCGCCATCCCGGTCTTGTAGACGAAGCGGGGTTTTTCGTGCTGCACGTAGAGGCCGATCTCGGTCTGGTCCGTTTCCGGGGTGCCGACGGTCGTGTAGTGCAGCTCGATGTCGAACCTGGCATCTTTGCCGAGGAAGAGACCGGTGTCCACGGGCAGACGGCCCGGCAACCGGCCGGGCGCCCACCCGGCGATCTTGACGCCATTGCCGCCGAACTCATTTACGGAGCCCTCGAACTTTGCGTAGGCGATGGCGTGGTGAAGCACTTTGCGGTTGCCGGGCTTGACGACCGCGGCGGTCACCCACACGTCCTCGTGGATTGGGGAATCCATCAGCACGTGGCGATAGTCGAGCACGCCTGTGGCGGGAATCTCTTCCGGGTGCGGGAGCTTGATGATGTAGTCAGGCGTCCCCAGCGGCCACTCGGCGGCCTCGGGCGCCTGGCGGGCGAGCGGGTCTTCGCCTTCGCTCGCGGGAGCGCCCTGCCTGATCCAGCGCAGCAGGGTCTGCGTCTCCGCCGTGGTGAGGGCCGTGGCATTCGCGAATTTTCCGAAATGCGGATCGGCATGCCACGGCGGCATGCGCTGGGTGAGGAGGACTTCCTCGATCATGCGGGCCTTGCGTTTGGTGGTCTGATAGCTGGAAAAGGCGAATGGCCCGATGTCGCCGGTCCGGTGGCAGGTCACGCATTTGGCCTCGAGGATCGGCGCGACCTGCCGGGCAAAATCGACCGGCTTATCGGCTGATTTGTCTTCCTCGAAAGTGAGCAGGCAGCCTTTTGCCGGCGTCCGCGAAATCGGAATGGCCTCGCCCTTGAGGTGGGCCGCGAGGGCCAGCTCGGCGTAGCGTTGAGCGGGGTCGGGTTTTTCGGCGCCTTCCGAGAGTTGGTCATCGAGGGCGCCGCGATACACGATGGCCCAGTTCGTCGTATCGATGATGATCGTCTCCGCGGTGCGTTGCACGCCGAGCGCCTGGGCGAGCGCCTGGCGGGCGTCGAGCAGCACGGGCAGTTCGGTGAGCCCGAGTTCTTCGGTTTCCTTTTTTACCGCGGCCCCATCCACACCTAGCTCCGAGTTGACGAGCCAGACGCTGATTTCGTCCCCAAACCGTTTCTTCAACTCCAGCAACTTGCCGGCGCTCTTGCGCGCCACGGGACAGCCGTTGCCAGTGAAAAAGAGCACGACGGCCTGGCCACTGGCGCGATGCAGTTCATGGTTCCTGCCGTCGCAATCGAGGAGGGAGAAGTTGGGAGCGGTTTCCGAGGCTGGGGCGGAGATGCCGGCCAGCAGCAGGACGGCAACTCCAGCGGCGGCACTCGCAAGGGAAGAAAAGGGTTTCATGGAGAAGCGGATTTGGAAGTGGTGAAAGGGATGGAGATTGGTCGGCGAATTACGCGCAGGTATGCCGGTTGCGAATGAGATTCCGTTACGTAGCCGCGAATTCATTCGCGGAACCTTGGCTGCATGCGTGACGTGGAGATTGCAAGTGACGGGGCTTCGTGAGCAGTCAGGCGGCAGTGTTGGCGAGCGGTTCGTCGAATAAATTCGACGCTACGTAACGCCGCCAGTCGATCAACGCTTTCTTTCTATGCGTTTCCATACCGATTTCTTCAAGTGTTGTCTCAAAGGCCGACACACGATAAAAGCATTTGGGTATGGACAGAGTTTTCTTCCTCTCAGTGGTTTGTGTTATCTCTCTTCGCCTTTGCCTCACTGTGCTTGGGGAGGATGCCGAGCAGGAAGTAAAATGGAGAGCTGAGGAGCGCAAGGCGGCTATGGATGACGCTGCGGAGAGCATGCGACGGCATGCTGTTCTTCGGTGGGGGCAGAATGCGGTATTGAAGGCTATGCCCACGCCGACTCAGGACGAGGCGAATAGATACTACCGAATGACGGAAGGTCAGATTCTGGCTCGTTTTGGCGCTCCGGTGCTGACGCGGTTTGATTGGGATAAGGAAAAGGGGGAATACAAGCTTCTCTGTTACGAAAGAGAAGAGGGCGGCGAGACGTTTTTCGCCTTTCCGGAGCGTGACGGAGTTGTCTGTGATAGACTTAGTAAGCTCAAGGGCGTGGCCGTTCTGGAACCCGAAAAGCGGTAGCGCAAACTACACGGAAAGCTTTAAAGGCACCGCTTTCCTATAGTATGGGTCCAAAAGTGGCTCTGGCTGCGCTGGGGCTACGTCCATTGGTTCACGCAGTTGGCTGCGCCTCCCATGCCCGTGACCCGTGGCCAATCCTTGCGGATTACTTCGCCCTTCGTTTGGGTTTTTCCATTCCGCACCCTTTGCGAAGTTTTTTTTCGGTCACCCCCCCAACTGCCGCTAATCCCTGATAAACTCAGCGAGGCGGAGGCGGGAGTCGAACCCGCTCATAGCGGTTTTGCAGACCGCGGCCTTCCCACTTGGCTACTCCGCCATTCGCATGAGGGCGTTGGGAATAAGCGAAGATCGCGGAGGCGTCAATACCCCACGTTGAATGGCGCGGCGACGATGCTGACCCGGGCGTCCCGATCCGCGGTGCCTTCCGTTTGCTCCAGGGAGGCGACGAGGTTGTTGGCGAAGGTGACCGCGAGCTTGCCGGCGGGGACCTTGATGTAGATCACGCTGCGGACGAGGTTGCCCGTGGCATCGCGCCCCACGGTTTCCTGGGGGATGCGCTCGTAGCGGATGAATTCCCACACGTCTTCGCGGCCCTTGGCATCGAGTTTCGAGGACTTTTTCGAGGGCTTGCCGAGGGACTGCATGACCTCGTCCGGGGTCATGTTGATCGCGACTTCGTTCTTGGCGATGAGGGCGAGCACTTCTTTGCGGCGCGCATCGCTCTGCTTGAGGTTGTCGAGAAAATCCTTCTTCAGCGGGTTCAAATACCTCGGATCCACCCAGCCGGCCACCTGGCCCTGCTGAGCCATGCCACGCACCCGGTAGGCGCCATCGGTGACGGCTTGCAGTTCGACGATCTGGCCCTTCTTGAGGGTGCCGAGGTAGCGCTGCATGTCGCTCAGATAATAGATGGGGGCATCGGCCACGGTGGCGAGCCGGGCGGGCTTCATGAGGAGGTCCTCCAGATAGATCGAGCCCTCCTCGCGGATGACAGCGCCGGAGGTGGCGGCGTGTACGCTGATGTTGAACAAAAGCAGGGCGAGGCAGGGTAGGAACACTTTCACGATGCGCATTTTAGCCCGGGTTGGACGAAATGTCGAAATGGTTATTCATGGGGTCAGGGAAACCGCTATACTCGCGGGGCGGGACGGTCCCTGAGGTTCTTGGGTCTTGGTTCTCGTTGGCCGTGGCGACCTCTGCCAACTTTTGAGCGATGTCTGGCTGGGGCATCGCATTCTTTGTCCTTCGTTCCCTCTGTTTCCTTCTGTTCAAATTCCTCCGGTTCGGGATCGATTTGGTCTTTTGCGCGGGCGAATTTTCGCCAGATTTCAGGGATGCCCACTCGTTCCCGTTCCCATGCCGCTTTCGCCGAAGCCCGCCGCTACATCCCTGGAGGCGTCAATTCGCCCGTGCGCGCCTTTCGCGGGGTAGGAGGCGAACCGTTCTTTGTCGAGCGGGCGGAGGGGGCGCATATCTGGGACATCGATGGCAATGAATTGATCGACTACGTGGGCACCTGGGGACCCGCGATCCTCGGGCATGCGCCGGTAGTGGTGCGCGACGCCATCATCGCGGCGGCGGCCAAGGGCGTGAGTTTTGGGATTCCGAATCCCTACGAAATCGAGATGGCGCGGCTGATCTGCGAATGGGTGCCTTCGGTGGAGAAGGTGCGCATGGTGAATAGTGGCACCGAGGCCACGATGTCGTGCATCCGGGTGGCGCGGGGATTCACGGGCCGGGATCTCATCGTCAAATTCGAAGGCTGCTACCATGGGCACGTGGATGCGCTTCTCGTGAAGGCGGGCAGCGGGGCGCTCACGCACGGGCAGCCGGACAGTGCCGGCGTGCCGAAGGCCTTTGCCGAATTGACGATCACGCTTCCGTTTAACGATGTCACGGCGCTGCGCTCCCTCTTCATGGCCCGGGGAAGCCAGATCGCGGCGGTGATCGTGGAGCCTGTTCCGGCGAATGCGGGCCTGTATCTGCCGCTCGAGGGGTTCCTGGAGGTGTTGCGTCAGCAATGTTCGCAGTATGGAGCGGTGCTGATTTTCGATGAAGTGATGACCGGCTTCCGGGTGGCGCGGGGCGGTTACCAGGAGCGGAGCGGAATCTCTCCGGATCTCACCGCGCTCGGCAAGGTGATCGGGGGCGGATTGCCGGTGGGGGCGTTTGGCGGCCGGGCGGACATCATGGACTGCCTGTCGCCCGATGGACCCGTGTATCAGGCCGGAACGCTCTCGGGAAATCCGCTGGCCATGGCCGCGGGACTCGCCCAATTGCGCGAGATGGAGCGGGTCGATGGCTGGGCGCGGCTGGAGGAGATCGGGGCGGAGTTCGAAGCGGGGACGAGGGCCGCATTGAAGAAGGCCGGGAAGGAATATGTATTCCAGCGCATCGGCTCGATGTTCTGCGTTTATTTCATGAAGGGCGAAGTGCACAACCTGGCGGATGCGCAGCAGAGCGACAAAGCGGCGTTTGCCCGGTACTTCCACGCCTGCCTTGATGGCGGCGTTTATTTCGCGCCGTCGCAATTCGAAGCGGGATTTCTTTCGCTGGCGCATACCTCTGCGGACCTGGCCAAAACCGCGGAGGTGGCGGCCAGGGCGCTGCTCGCTTAGACCAAATTCGTGGCGGACCTCTATTTCAGTTGCCCGGTCTGTGGGGAGGATGTGCCCCGGAACGCGAAGTCGTGTCCCGAATGCGGGGCGTGCGAGAAATCGGGGTGGAGCGAGGACCAATATCTGGATGGGCTGAATCTTCCGGATGAGGACTATACCACCGGGCGTCCGTTGAATGCGGGTCCGCAAAAAGCGGGGAAGCCGGGCGCCATGCAGCGGGTGTGGTGGGTGGTCGCGGTGCTGGTGATTGTGGCGCTGCTTTGGATGACCTTGCGCGGGTTGTGGTGAGGCAGGTGATTTGAACCCACTTGGTATCCGTGGGAGGGCGGTGGTGGTGGAGGCGCGGAGGCAATGGAAACTGGGGCTGCTGGCGGCAGCGCTCTCCATCGTCACTTACGGTTCGGCGATGCTGGCCTATCGTTACGGGGCGATGGCCCAACTGACGGCACTGCGTGAGACGAGCGTGCTTTTCGGGACAGCGCTGGCCATGAGTTTTCTCGGCGAGCACATGACGGCGCGGCGTTGGCTTGCGGCGCTGGTTATCGTGGCAGGGGCGATTTTGTTGCAGGCGGGGTAACGGTAACAACGCTTTGCATCT
>Ga0070658_10004282_pt1 | contig 11659 bp, 11 predicted proteins | sample KBSC13metaG_FD_64664 | JGI IMG/M metagenome (GOLD analysis project Ga0070658, IMG submission 64664) | Corn rhizosphere microbial communities from Kellogg Biological Station, Michigan, USA - KBS C1-3 metaG | ecosystem: Host-associated > Plants > Roots > Rhizosphere > Soil ... | reverse complement strand
GATCACCTTGTAGCCGTAGGTGATGTTCGGTACGAAGCGCCCGTCCATCACGTCCACGTGCACCCAGTCGGCGCCGCCCTCCTCGAGCATCGCGATATCGTCGGCAAGGTGCGCGAAGTCGGCGCTCAGAATGGACGGCGCGATGCGAACGTCGTTCACGGTGTTGCTCCGGGTCCCTGTCCGGGCGCCGCACCAGCGACCCGGAGCTGCACCGACGCACCCGGCAGGATCGTCGCGCCCGGCACCGGTGTCTGGCTCACGACGCTGCCTTGCGGGCTCGTCGCGAATGGATCGTACGTCACCTGCACGTTGCCCACGCCGAGCTGGGTCAGCACCAGCCGCGCCGACTCCACGTCGCGGCCGATCAGGCCGGGCATCTGCAGCGTCGTTGCCGCCGGGCCGCGGCTCAGCACGAGTGACACGGTGCTCGGCACGCTCACCTGCGCGCCGGCGGCCGGCCGCGTGCTCACGACGGTGCCGGCGGGCGAGTCGCTGTTCGCCTCGCCCACGTCGCCGACGTCGAATCCTTCCTTCTCGAGCAGCACCTGCGCCTCGATACGCGTCATGCCGGTGACGGTGGGCACGGTGACGATGCGCTGCCCCGCGCTGACGATCAGCGTGACCGTGCTCCCCACGCCTTCGCGCGCGCCCGGCTCCGGTGACTGATCGAGCACGGTGAGCTTGGGCGCCGAGTTGTCGTAGCGCTGCTCGCCCTGCTCGGTCTTGAAGCCCGCCTGTGCGAGGCGCTGCGAGGCCTCCTCGTAGGTGAGGCCGTTCACGTTCGGCACCTTCACGTCGCGCGGCACCACGCCGGTGGGGAAGACGACGAACGCCACGATGAGCCACGCCAGCGAGAAGCCGGCGACGAGGGCCACGAGGTACACGAGCGACGTGCGCATCCTGGAACGCCAGCTCATGCAGCCACTCCGGTGACGCCGTGCCGCGGACGACGGAAGCGGGCCGCGAACGCGCCGTCGGTGCCGTGGCGCTGGGGCAGCACGCGCAACAGGCCGTCGTCGAGGGTGCTGTCCGGCACCACGCCGCTCGGCGGTGGCTCCAGGTGCCAGTCGGGATGCTCGGCGAGGAAGGTGGACACCTGCTGGTCGTTCTCCTCCAGCTCCAGCGAACAGGTGCTGTAGACGAGCAGTCCACCCGGCTTCACGGCCGACGCGCTGGCGCGCAGGATCTCGCGCTGCAGCGTCGGCATCACGGCGAGGTCGCTCGCCTTGAGACGCCAGCGTGCGTCGGGATGGCGGCGGAACGTGCCGGTGCCGGTGCACGGCGCATCCACCAGCACGGCGTCCATGTCCTGCAGCGGCGGCTGCATCGCGTCGGCCACGTACGGAAACACGTTGCGCGCGTCCAGCCGCCGCACGTTCTCCCGCACCCGCGAGATCCGCGTGCGCGACGCGTCGCCCGCGAGCACGACGCCCGCCGTGCGCGCCAGCTCGAGTGACTTTCCGCCCGGCGCGGCGCAGACGTCCGCCACGCGCGCGCCCGTCGGCACGGACGCGTACCGCGTGACGAGCGTGCTCGCCGGATCCTGCAGGTGAAACAGTCCCTTCCGGAACGCGCCCAGCTCGGTCATCGCACCCACGCCGCCCGCGAGGATGATGCTGTCGGACACGAGCGGCGCTTCCGCCGTTTCCACGCCCGCGGCCTCGAGCATTGCCTCGAGCTGCTCGCGCACCACGTGATACGGCCGAGCCACGAGCGGCGCCTCCTCGTTGTTCGCCTCGAGCAGGCGGCGCGTCTCTTCCTCGCCCCATCGCGCCAGCCACCGCGCGACGATCCAGCGCGGATGCGAGTACTCCTGCGCCAGCGCATCGGCGGAATCGCCGGCAGCCGGCAGCGCGAGCGACTCGCGCTCGCGATCCAGCCGGCGAAGCACGGCGTTGGCCAGCTTGCTCGCGCCGATGCCATGGCGCCGCTTCACGAGCTCCACCGTCTGGCCGATGGCCGCGTATGCGGGCACGCTGCCCATGGATAGCAGTTGGTAGGCGCCAAGGCGGAGCAGGTCGATCACGTCCGCGTCGAGCCGCGCCAGTCCACCGCTCACCCGCTCGGCGAGCATCGCGTCGAGCCAGCTGCGACGACGCAGCATGCCGTACACGAGCTCGCGCGTCCAGCGGCGATCGCGTGGCTCCAGACGCGACGTGCGGCGGTCGAAGCTGCTGTCGAGCAGCTCACCGCTGCGGAGGTCGGCGCAGATCTCGGCGGCGGCGAGACGTGAGTCCGTTACACCGCCGCGCGCGGGTGATGAGTGCTCATTCAGCACTGGCCTCGTCATGACTCGAAAGATAGTCGCTGGCGGCACGTTCGGCATTCGGCGCGTCCCAGATGCCACGGATCACGGCGACGCCGTGCGCACCCGCCATGCGCAGTGCCCGCCAATGCGATGGACGAATGCCCCCGATGGCGACGATCGGCGTGGTGACGCACGACACCAGCCGCTCGATGCGAGTACCTCCCTCGCCAATGCCAGTCGCAGCAGCAAAGGCGTGGTCGACCACGAGCCAGTCCGCTCCCGCGGCGGCCGCCGCGACGCCTTCCGGTGCGCCGTGCACACTGGCACCGAGCGCGAGGGTCGGCGCGGCATGGCGCGCGTCGGCCGTGAGCAGCGACCGGCTGGTGAGCTGTGCGCCGCGGGCCCGCACGGCGAGCGCGACGTCCACCCGATCGTTCACGACGAGCCACGCCCCGGTGATGCTCTGTGCCGTGGCGAGCGCCTCGGCGAGCTCGTACAGCCGGGCGGCCGCGAGGCGGGACGCGCGCAGGTGCAGGGCTCCGCGGGCGCCGAGCACGCCCATCACGCCGCACGCCACGTCGATGAAGTCCGGGCGCGCGACGATTTCATCGCTCGTGACGGCGTGCACCACCGGCACGCGAACGGTGGGAGAAGACGAGACGGCGACGGGAGCGCTGGTCACGCTCCACCTACGCGGGAACGACGAGGCTTGTGTCGAATCGGTCGCCGACGGCCACGCCGCGGCCATGGGCCCATTCCAGCGGAGCCAGGCGACGCTTGCCGGCCGGCTGCACGGCGAGGATCCGCACGGCGCCCGAGCCGCAGGCAACGAGCAACCCCTCGCTGTCCACGGCCAGCACCGCGCCCGGCACGTCTCCGCCGGTGCGCGGCGCGACTCGCGCCCCGAACAGCTTCACCTCCGTGCCGCGCACGCGACCCCACGCGCCGGGGCGCGGGTCGTAGGCGCGAACATGCCGCGCCACCTCCATTGCCGGCCGCCCGAAATCCACCGCTGCCGTCTCGCGCGTCAGCTTGGCGGCATACGTCGCGGCCGCGTCGTCCTGCGGCACCGGCCTCGCGAGCCCCATCTCGAGCAGTGCAAGCGCCTCGATGAGCGCTTGCGCACCCAGCTCGCTCAGTCGCAGGGCGAGCTCGCCCGCCGTCTCGTCGGCCAGGATCGGCGTGCGCGCCGCCAGCATCACCGGCCCCGCATCGAGTGCGGGCACCATCTGCATGATGGAGACGCCGGTCTCGTCGAATCCTTCGCGGATCGCGGCCTGGATCGGTGCGGCGCCACGCAGCTTCGGCAGCAGCGACGCATGGATGTTGAGGGTGCCGAGCCGCGGCGCGTCGATCACCGCCTTCGGCAGGATGTGCCCATAGGCGACGACGACACTGACGTCCGGCGCGAGATCGCGCAGTCCGGCAAGGAACGCATCGCCGCGCGGCTTGTCGGGTTGCTGGACCGGGATGCCTTCCGCGACCGCGACCTCCTTCACCGGCGACGGCACGAGCCTCGAGCGCGAACGTCCTGCGGCGCGATCGGGCTGCGTCACCACGCCGACGACGTCGAACCCCTCGCCGATCAGTGCGCGCAGCGGAGCCGTGGCAAAGTCCGGTGTCCCCCAGAAGAGGACCCGCACCTACAGCTCCTCGTCCGGGTGATCGTGCTCGTCACGATCGTCCGGCGTCTCCAGCGCCACGCGCCGGATGTAGCCCGGGTACTTGTCCTGCTGCAGCTTCCACTTCGCCAGCGCAGCGGTGCGCTTCAATACGCTCAGGTAATCGATGAACAGCTTGCCGTCGAGATGATCGATCTCGTGCTGCAGGCAGCGCGCGAGCAGGTCGCTCGCTTCGATCTCGAACGTTCTGCCGTCCAGGTCCTGCGCGCGGACGGTGACGCTCCTGGGACGTTCGACGTCGCCATAGATGTCGGGGATGGAGAGGCAGCCTTCCTCGCCCTTCGCGCGTCCTGACGCACTCACCACCTGCGGGTTCACCAGCACCAGCGGCTGGTCATCGACGTCGATGACCGTGAGGCGTTCCGTGCGTCCCACTTGCGGTGCCGCGAGCCCGATGCCCCGCGCGTGATACATCGTCGCGAACATGTCCTTCACGAGCTGACGCAGCTCGTCGCTCACCGCCTCCACCGGCGCAGTGGCCTGACGGAGCACGGGATCGCCGAGGACGCGGATGTCGAGGATGCTCACCGGACGTCTCTATTCCTTCGACGCCGCGCTCGAACCGCCGATGATGCGCGCGATGCGGCCGCGCTCCACGATCAGTCGCGACTCGGCGGATTTGATCGTCACCTGATCCTCCATCGGGCGACTCTTGGCGCCATCTGCCACGACCGTCTCGCGCACGTGCACCACCTCGCCGATGATGCCGCCGGTGGTGACGATCTGGTCGCCCCGCTTGAGGTTGCGCAGAGCCTCCTCGTGCAGGCGCTTCTGCTTCTGCTGCGGCCGGATGAGCAGGAAGTAGAAGATGCCGAAGATGGCCGCGATCTGGATGATGAACGGCGTGAGCGTGCCGGCGCCTCCGCCGATCTGCAGCGCGAGGAGTGCCGGTTGAAAGCCGGGAGGGATCATGCGGGAGCCGTCGTGGTGCGAGAGTGGTAACGCTGGAGCCAGGAGTCGCTCCACGCGTCGAACGTGCCGCCGAGCAGGGCTGCGCGTGCCTGGCGCATCAGCGCCACGAGGAAATGTACATTGTGCAGCGACAGGAGGCGGAGCCCGAGAATCTCGTCGGCCAGGAAGAGGTGACGGATGTAGGCGCGCGAGAAGCGCGTGCACGCCGCGCAGTCGCACTCCGCATCCAGCGGACGCCGGTCGAGCCGGAACTCGGCGCGCTTGATGTTGAGCCGTCCATCGGCGGTGAACACGGCGCCGTTGCGGCCCATGCGCGTCGGGGCTACGCAGTCGAACAGGTCCACGCCGCGCCGCACCCCTTCCACGAGATCCTCGGGGAAGCCGACGCCCATCAGATAGCGCGGGCGATCGGCCGGCAGCTCCTCGTGCACTTCCTCGAGGATGCGGTACATGTCGGGCTTGGACTCGCCGACCGAGAGTCCGCCGATGCCGAATCCCTTCCAGTCGCCCATATCGCGAATGGCACGCGCCGCCTCGCGCCGGAGGTCCGCATGGATGCCGCCCTGCACGATGGGAAAGAGTGCCTGCTCGCTCCGGCCAGGGATGACGTCCGTTTCAGTCAGTCGCGTGAACTCGGCGCGACAGCGCGCGAGCCAGCGCAGGCTGCGTTCGCTCGCGTCCCTGGCGATGGCGTGCTCGCTCTGGCCCGGGATCACGTGATCGAACTGCATGATGACGTCGGCGCCTAGGTTGCGCTCGATGCGCATCACGCTCTCGGGAGTGAAGCGACGTTTGGAGCCGTCGAGATGGCTCCGGAAATCCACGCCGTCCTCGTCCACCGTGCGCAGGCCTTCCAGGCTGAACACCTGGAATCCGCCGGAGTCGGTGAGGATCGGTCCATCCCAATGCATGAACTCGTGCAGGCCGCCCAGCTCGCGAATCGTCTCGTCGCCCGGACGCAGGTGCAGGTGATATGCGTTGGCGAGGATCATCTGCGCGCCCATCGCACGCAGGTCTTCCGGATCGAGCGCCTTGACGGTGGCAAGGGTGCCCACGGCCATGAAGGCGGGCGAATGCACCACGCCGTGCGGTGTGGCGAAGCGCGCCGCGCGCGCCGCCCCCGCCGTCGTGTCGAGTGTGAATGCGAACGGAGTCATCGATCGCGCGTGCGGCACGCCGTCACAGGATCGCCATCGCGTCGCCGTACGAGTAGAAGCGATAGCGTTCGGCAATCGCTTCCTGATAAGCGCGCATGGTGAGCTCGTAGCCGAGAAAGGACGCGACGAGCATGATGAGCGTGGAGCGCGGCAGGTGGAAGTTGGTGATCAGCGCGTCCACGACGCGCGGGCGCGCCGGTGGCCGGATGAAGATACGCGTCTCCCCCGCACCCGCGCGCACGATTCCGGTCGCGTCCGCCGCTGCCTCGAGGGTGCGTACGGAAGTGGTACCCACTGCCCATACTCGTCTCCCCGCCTCGTGCGTCTCGCGCACAGCGCGTGCGGTCTCGTCGGGTACGACGTACCGTTCCTCGTGCATCGCATGCTGGGCGGGATCGTCGGCTTCCACCGGCTTGAACGTGCCGGCGCCCACGTGCAGCACGACGTCGGCGCGATGCACGCCGGCCTGCGCCAGCTCGTCGAGGAGTGCGGGAGTGAAGTGCAGGCCGGCCGTCGGCGCCGCGACGGAGCCTGCTTCGCGTGCGTACACGGTCTGGTAGCGCTCCGCGTCGCTCGCGTCGTCGCCACGCTCGATGTACGGCGGGAGTGGCACGTGGCCGTTGCGCTCGATCGCGTCGTCCACGCTCGCGTACGGCGCGCTGGCCGTGAGTTGCACGATGCGCGTCCGTCGCTCGGTGACCTGGAGGATTTCCGCGCTCAAGCCCGGCGCGATCGCCACCACGCGCCCCGGCTTGAGCTTTCCGCCAGGCGAGACCATCGCCTCGTAGCGCCCCCCACCGAGGGGCTGGAGCAGGAAGACCTCCGCCGGCGCGCCCGAGCCGGCGCGCGTACCGAGGAGGCGCGCCTTGACGACGCGCGAACGGTTGACGACGAGCAGGTCGCCGGCCGACAGGATGCGCGGCAGGTCGGAGAACTTCCCATGCGAGATGGTGCCGTCGCTGCGATCGACCACCATCAGCCGACTCGCGTCACGCTGGGCAAGCGGCGACTGCGCGATCAGCTCCGGCGGCAGGTGAAAATCGTAATCGGTGGTCAGGAGGCCGCTGCTGCGAGGCATATCCGGACAGTAACCAGTTACCGGTCGGGAGTGCCACGGCAAAGCTGCAAGTTCGAGCTGAACGCTGCTGGTTGCGTTCGTAGTGCCCCGCGCGACGAAAGCTCGCGGCAACTGGGCGGGAATGGACCGACGAACGGACTGACAACGGCGTTCCCGGCGTGAGGAGGCATGGGCTGCCCGCATCGAGGTGGCCATGCAGACGCCGCGGTCCCTCCGTCAGTTCGTCCCCTGACAGCCCCGGAGCGAGGCGCTGCAAGACCGTGGCTCACTACGACAAGTACTGTCAGCTTTCAGCTTGAAGCTTCAGCTTTGCCGTGGCACTCCCGACTTCTGAACCGACAACGATCGGCAGAGCCATTGGGGGACCTAGAACAGCGCCACCTGCTCCGACGGAACGGCCGGCGGCGTGTACCCGAAGTGCCGGTACGCCTGTGGCGTCGCGACGCGGCCGCGCGGCGTGCGCTGCAGGAAGCCCTGCTGCACGAGGAAGGGTTCGTACACCTCCTCGAGCGTGCTCGCATCCTCGCCGATGGCGGCGCTGATCGTCGAGACGCCGACCGGCCCACCGTCGAACTTCTCGATGATCGCCTTGAGGATTCGCGCGTCCATGTCGTCGAGGCCGAACTGGTCCACGTCGAGCATCGCCAGCGCGGCGCGCGCAACGTCCTCGGTGATCACGCCATTCGCACGCACCTGCGCGTAGTCGCGCACCCGCCGGAGGAGGCGATTGGCCACGCGCGGCGTGCCGCGCGAGCGCCGCGCGATCTCGCGCGCGCCGGCCGGCTCGATCTCCACCTTGAGCACGTCGCCGGTGCGACGAACGATCAACTCGAGATCTTCCGTGGCGTAGTAGTTGAGCCGCTGCTCGATGCCGAACCGCGCCCGCATCGGCGCCGTCAGCATGCCGAAGCGAGTGGTCGCCCCGATGAGCGTGAACCGCTCGATCGGCATCGTGATCGTCTGCGCCTTGGGACCTTCGCTCAACCGAATGTCGATTCGGTAGTCCTCCATCGCCGGATAGAGAAACTCCTCGATCACCGGCCGCAGCCGATGGATCTCGTCGATGAAGAGGATGTCGCCCTGGCGCAGGTTGGTGAGCGTGCCCACCAGGTCACCCGGCTTCTCCAGCGCGGGGCCGGACGTCGTGCGGATGTTCACGCGCAGCTCGCGCGCGATCAGCTCGGCGAGCGTCGTCTTGCCGAGCCCGGGCGGGCCGTAGAAGATGGAATGGTCGAGCGGCTCCGAACGCGCGAGCGCGGCGTCGATGGCGAGGCGAAGGTTGTCCTTGACCTTCTGCTGGCCGATGAATTCCTCCAGGCGCTGCGGCCGGAGCGAAAGCTCGACGACGGACTCGTCGGAGAGAACTTCGGGAGTGGTGATCTCGGCGCGAGACATTGGGCTACACAGTACCTGCGAATCGGTGAACATCCAAGCGGAAAGGCCCAGTCGGAATATACACCGAACAGATGCCGAAGTGCATCGACAATCGTTCGTGCAGGCTGCCGCGGCTTCCTCGGGCCTGCAACGTCCCCACATCGCGCGCCATTGCCGCACGTGCCCGAACGACGTCGTCCGCGACGGCCGCCGCACCGACCCGTCGCAGGGCGCGTTCGAGATTCACCAGCGCACGGTCGAGGACGCCGGTGAGCACATGGTCACCGAGCGACGGCAGGATCCGCCGAACTGCCGACTCGGTGCCGGCTCTGGCGTCCGCCGGGAGGCGCGGAAGGATCGCGGTGAACGCGTCCAGCACTTCGGCGCAGCTCTGATGCTGCAGCGATTCGGACGAGACGACCGCGAGCGACTCCAGCGCAGCGATGGCGTCGAGGAGCAGCGTGTCGGAATACACGACCGGCAAGAGCGGCTCCGTCGGTTGATCGTACGTGGCCACCGACCAGCGGGAGAGCAGGTCCCGCAGGTTGCGCACGGCATCCGCGCCCGGCGCCGGGTTCGACTTCGACGTCGATATCGACGTCCAGCCGATCGTGGCGAGCTGGTCGATGCCGAAGGCAGCGTCGAAGCGGAAATCCCGCTGGCGCTCCAGCTCGACAGCGCTCCAGGTACCGGTGGCGATCCGCCTTGCCTCCGCCTCGTCCTCGGCGCGGACCTCGGCGATCACATCGTCGAACGCGACGTATGCCCCCAGCGAGACGAGGAGCACCACCTCCACGCGCCCTTGCACCGACGTCAGGTGGTCGGCGATGCGATCCAGCCTGAGGTGCGTGACGTGACCATTGGTCTCCGCACGGACGGGCAGCGTGACATTCGGGCGATCGAACATCGGCGTCCGGAGCGTGCGCTGCAGCAGAGGCATCTGTCGTACCCGCGCCTCGAGCGTGAGATCATGAATCGCCTCGGTGATGCGAATCGGTCGCATCTGGTTCAGCGTCGAGTACAGCAGCAGCACGATCACCACGAGCGCGACGAGCGTGAGGAGCAAGGCCACCGTGGCACCGAAGACCGGCGTCACGAGCGTGCTGTTGGTCGCCAGGATCAGCAGCGCGTAGACGGACACGCCGACGAACACGCCGAAGTAGAGCTGATTGACCTGCCGATGCAGGAACTGATCGAGCACCTGTGCCGTCAGCGACGCGGCGGACTGCTGGACGGCGAGCAGCAGGAGCGAAAAGGTGATCGACGTGATCGTGATCAGGCTCCCTGCGATGGTGCCGAGCAATGCCTCCGTCTTGTCGGCGTCGCTGATCAGGTGCACCCGAAGGAACTGCCGCGTCGGTTCGAGCCATGCCATCGGCTGGCGGTCCAGCGTGTACATGGCGAGCGCCAGCAGCAGGAACGCCAGGACGGTCGCCGTGGGCACGGCCAGGAAGTCCACGAACGATCGGCGGACGTCGACCCATGCGTCGCGCAGGCGATGCGTGCGTGCAGCCCTCACGCTCCCGATCCCCGCGGGCGCATCATCGCGCCGGCCACGCTTCGAAGCGACTCCGCTTCGCAGATGGCCGTGCGGGAGTCGCTCGCCACGCGCCGCGTGCTCAGACCGACGCGCGCACCGTCGCCAGTCGCTCCGCCGCGCGCTTCAGCGTCTCGTACTTCTTGCAGAAGGCGAAGCGGACCAGCGAGCGGCCCATCTCGCGATTGGAGTAGAAGCTCGATCCCGGCACGGTAGCGACGCCGACTTCCTGGCACATCCACTTCGCGAAGCTGACGTCGTCCATGTCGCTCAGCCCCGAAAAATCCGCCAGAACGTAGTAGGCGCCCTCGGGCTGGGTGAACGTGAAGCCCGCGTCGGTGAGCGCATCGCACAGCACCGTGCGACGCGAGCGGTAGTCGAGCGCGAGGTGATTGTAGTAATCGGCATCGAAGTGCATGCCCACCGCGCCCGCTGCCTGCAGCGGTGCCGGCGCCCCGACGGTGAGGAAGTCGTGCACCTTGCGGATCGCCGCCGTCTGCGCTTCGGGCGCCACCGCGTAGCCCAGCCGCCAACCGGTGCAGCTGAACGTCTTGGAGAGACCGGAGATGGTGATCGTCCGCTCGCGCATGCCGGGCCACGTCGCCATCACGTGATGGTCGCCGGCGTAGCGGATGTGCTCGTAAATCTCGTCGGTGATGACCCAGACGTCGTGCTTCGTGCACAGCTCGGCGATCATCGTCATCTCGGCGCGCGTGAACACGCGGCCGGTCGGGTTGTGCGGGGTGTTGAGGATGATCGCCTTCGTGCGCTTCGTGAACGCCTTCTTCAGGCGGTCGGGGTCGATCGTCCAGTTGGGCCGCTCGAGCGGCACGAAGGTCGGATTCGCGCCAGCCAGGATCGCATCGGGCCCGTAGTTCTCATAGAACGGCTCCAGGATGATCACCTCGTCGCCCGGATCCATCAGCGCCATGAACACGGAGGCCATCGCTTCAGTGGCGCCGCAGGTCACCGTCACCTCGCGGTCGTAATCCACCTCCATGCCGTAGAATCGTCGGTACTTCTCCGCGATGGCGATGCGCAGCGCCGAGCTGCCCCACGTGACGGCGTACTGGTTGACGTTGCCGTTGATGGCCGCACATGCGGCTTCCTTCATCGGCTCCGGCATCGGAAAGTCGGGGAACCCCTGCGCGAGATTCACCGCCTCGTGCTGGTTCGCGATGCGGGTCATCTCGCGGATGACCGATTCGGTGAAGGAGTGGGTGCGGCGGGCAGCGAGCATGCGTGAGTTGGGCGCTGGTGAGTTGTTGGAAGCTGTGGCCGGGCCGATCCCGGGGCCAGAGCGTGACGCTTATCGGGCGCCGATTCGTCCCAGCGCCGCCCGGATGAGCTCCGGAGCGCTCATGCCCTGCGCCCCATGGTCGAGCGCGCTGCGCACGGCCTTCTCCGCATCAGCCGTCGAGTAGCCAAGCGACACGAGCGCACGAATGGCGTCCTCGGTGCCAGGCGCTCCACTTCGCCCGACACCGCTCTCGGCGCCCGAGCTCTGCAGCTGCTCCAGCTTGTCGGCAAGGTCGAGCACGAGCTGCTCGGCCTTCTTTCGCCCCACGCGCGGCACGGACTGCAGGGTCGGGATGTCCTTCTCACGGATGGCGCGCACGAGGCGATCCGCCGTCAGACTCGACAACAGGCCGAGCGCGAGCGAAGGCCCGA
>Ga0070658_10004281_pt1 | contig 11662 bp, 6 predicted proteins | sample KBSC13metaG_FD_64664 | JGI IMG/M metagenome (GOLD analysis project Ga0070658, IMG submission 64664) | Corn rhizosphere microbial communities from Kellogg Biological Station, Michigan, USA - KBS C1-3 metaG | ecosystem: Host-associated > Plants > Roots > Rhizosphere > Soil ... | reverse complement strand
CGGCTGCACGGCCAGGCCCGGTTGCGGCTGGTGCAGGTAGACCGGATCGGGGCCGATATCGATCAGGTGCAGGTAGCCGCCTTCGCCATCCGGAAAGCCAGCCGATTTCCGGCCCTGGCCGAGCATCTGGACGACTTCGATCTCCGGCGACGGCGATCGCACTAGCGTCGTCTGCCGGCCGACGGTCGACCAGAGCACGGCCATGTTGCCGCCGCCTTGCTTGGGAAACCATCCGCCGTGCACCGCGCCGCTGTCGACCGGTTTCGCACCGGCGATGACGGCCGGCTCCATCTGCGTCGTCAGCACGGCGGCCGCGAGCGTGAACTGGCTCGGCGTGCGCGTGCTGTCCTTCGCGACCGAGATCATCCCGAAATTCGAGTCGTCGAATGGCTGGCCCCACCATTTCGGTTCCTTGGGCCACTGCGGGTTCCAGCCGAAGAAGGTGAAGAATTCGGCGCCGGCGAGGAAATTCGTGATCGCATTGCCGATCATCGACGCCGCCCCGGCGCGCTCCGACATCGCCCGCGACGGCCAACCCTTCGCCACGTTCAGCGGCGATTGGCCGGCCGCGATGAGGGATTTGAGTCGCTCGTCGTCGATCGGCTGATCCACGACTTCGCGCGGTGCGACGTACGTTCCCGTCTCCGAATTCAGCACCGCCAGGCCGGGCTTGAACTGCCTGATCCAGTAATCGGCATCGCTCAGCAGCTTCCCAAGATTCGCCTGCTCCGGCGTGGCCGGCGTGATGTAGGTGTGCCATGAGACGCCATCGAGATAGGCCGCTCCGCCGGCGTCAAAGACCTTTTTCATCCACGTGACGAAGGTGCTCGTGCCGCAGATGCCGAAGACGCGGGCCTGCGGGTCGGTCGCTTTGACGACGTCGTGAACGTCCTTGGCGATGACGGCGTAGTCGTCGGGCAGGAAGCCGTGGTCGGTGTTCGGCTCGTTCTCCACCTCGTACGCCCACACCTTGCCGCGGTAGCGCTCGACGATCGCCTGCAGGAAATGGCGATACCGGGCGTCATTCGGCGTGCCGCCGCGCAGGCCCCAGTCGTACTTGCGCATTTTCGCTTCCGGATACGTTTTGCCACGCTGCCAGTCGAGGAAGGGCACGCTCTGCAGCGACACGTACGGGCGATGCCCTTCGGCGATGGCCCAGTCGAGCCGCGGGTTCCAGTTCCACTGTTCCGGCGGCAGATCCGGGTCGATCCCGTATCGGCCGTCGAAGTCGCGCGTCCAGGGCGGGCCCTGTACGACGGCCCAGGTCACGAAGATGTGGGCCAGGTCGATCGGCAACGCGTCGGGCCAGAAGCCGAATTGCTTGACCGCACTGTCGTGCAAACCGAACTTACCGGGGCCGGCGGGTTCGGGGCGGCGCTGCGCGAACAGGAAATGGCGGGCTTCGGTCCAAGCTGGCGCGGCAGAATTGCTGCGGGCCGTGAGGTGGTAGACGTCGGTCTTCAGCGGTTGCGGGAATTTAAGTGGAACGCATTTGGACGATCCGCCGTCTACTGCGATCGTCTGCCGCCAGCTTTGCTTGTCATGATTGACTTCACTCGTCAGATCGAATTCGACGGTGACGCTTTTCGGCGCTTTGTCGTCGTTGAGCACTTCCACCATCGGGCAATCGCGCTTCTGCGGATCGGCCGAGACGACGAAGGTGTCGAAGCCGAGCAGTCGTACCGTCTGCCCGTGAGCGTTGGCGGCCGGCGTGAGGTGGGCGGCGTATCCGTCGGACCAATCCAGCGTGAGGCGTCCGTCGCCAACGAGACTCAGATCGCTGATCTGCCCGCTGCGGATCGCCAGCGTCTTCGGCGCAAACGCATGCGGCCACGCCGCCTTCGCCGATTTGCCGTCCTGTGCGGCGGTGACAGTCGTGCCGTCCCAGGCGATTTCCAGCGTCGTCCAACCGTCGGCCGGCCGGGTGAGCGGGATGCGCTGCACGTCGCTCCCGCCATCGGACAGGATGCATTCGAACGCTCGATTCTGCGACGCCGGGGCGATGCGGAGCGTGAGGAAGAGCGTGCCGTCGGTCAGGACGAGCACCTTTTTCTCCGCCCGCCGCAGATCATCGCGGATCTTTAGCGACAGCGTCCCGCCGTGCGGAAAAAGGACAGCCGGCGCTACCGCGTACGAAAAATCGGTATCGAACGGCAGGGACCACGCGGGCTTCTCACCGGCCACCGGTGCGATCACCGGCACCCGCGGGTTGAGCGGCCCTTCGGGATAGACCGTCACATCCGCCACCGCCGCCCGGACCGCCGCAGCCACGGCGAAGGAGATGATCCACTTCGCTCGGCAACTGGATTTGCAGCGGCTAGTCATTGGGATTGCGCGTCCACATGTAATTCGGCGGCAGCGTCGCGGTGGTATTGGGGGCCTTGATCGTCTCCGTCGGTCGCAGCAGTTCGACGTGCCCGTCGACCATCAGGTAGTTCCAACGGCCTTTATGGATCGGCGCGCTGAGGCCCCGCATCTGATCGTCCGGACAATCGACAATCGCACCGCCGGCATGGCCGAGGACATTGACGTACGCCGTCCCAAGCTGCGCCTTCTCGGCCAGCAGCAGCGTCTGCGAAGCGTTCGGCGCTTCGCTGAGGCGAATGCAACGGAAGTATTTGTTGAGCGGCCAGCCGGTCGTGAACTGAAAATTCCGCGTCGCCATCCCCAGTACCGGCAGGTTGTATCCCTGGGATCCTTCCACCATCGAATAGCTGCGATTGCGATAGGGGGCGAACATGATGCTGCGGTCGTAGCGGTCTTCCGGGCATTCGAAGATCGGATTACCGACCGGGTTCCACTGGTTCGTCAGATCGCTCCACGGCTGGTTTCGCCCGACGTAGCGGTTGAGCGAATCGTCCCAGGTGAAGTTGTTCCCGCCCGCGTTCGGCGACGGCCCGACGTCCGTCGAGCCCGGCGGCAGCAGGTTCTGATGATCGTTGGCGTACAGATACAGCAACTGGCCGAGGCTGCGCATGTTGGCGGCGCATTTCACCGTGCGCGCCTGCCGTTGTGCTGCGCTCAGCGCAGGCAGGATCATCCCGATCAGCACTGCGATGATCCCGATGACCACCAGCAACTCCACCAGCGTGAACGCCCGCGGCTTCATGAGCCCGGTCGAATGAGCGCAATGTTGCATTGCTCCTCCACAGTCACATGATCAAAAAACCGGCGACTGGCCCGAAAAGGGCACAAGAAGTGGTCGCCGTGTTTTTCTTCTTCACTCGGCCAGGGTGCCACCCGGGCCGATTTGATTACTTGCTCGCAGCGTCTGGCGAATCAGACCACTGCGGGCAATGAACCACCAGGCCGCGCAGCGTCGCCGCGCCTCCGGTCAGAGTCAGTTTCAACGTGTGTCGCGTGTTCGGAAGACCGTCGACCAGTGTCAGCAGCACCTGATGATCGCCCGGCTTCTGCTGGTACAGATCGCGCCCGAGCGGGAAGGTGCGGAACGTCACGTCGAACGTCGCCGGCATCGGCTTCTTCAGCACCCGTGCGGTCTCGGCGAGTGTGACGTCGCTGGCCAGCATGCTGAATCGGCCGGAGGTCGATCCGAAATCCTTTCCGCTCTCGCCCTCGCCGTCGGAACCGCTCAGTTTGCCTTTGAGTTCGAATCGGTAGGTTTTTCCATCGGGCGAGACGTCATGGAAGTGCAACGTCCAATCGTCGCGCACCAGCGGCGTCTGTCCGACAGACACGCGGTTGACGGCCGGGAACCAGCCGACCGGTGCGGGCGACGGAAGCGAAACCGCCCAGGCCGCCGCAATCTTGCTGGGCGGTTGGCCATCGACTTCGGCCGACATCGTGCCCGCGGCAGGGGGTTCGGTGATGCCAAGCACGTCGAGCCGCGTGCCGGTGAAGTCGATATTGACCGTCGCGCCCGCGGCTGACGCGCTGATTCCCGAGGCGTTACTCGCCCAATCGCCCCCTAGCGTCACACCGGCGGCCGAGCGGGCGCCGGCGTCGTTGAGCGCGATCGTCTGTACTGCGTTTGACGGTGCCGCATCGCTTTTGACGAAGTGCCGCGCCAGGATCCGGGCGATCAGTTCGCACCCGTCCGTCGTATTATGAATCGGATCGCGCAGCAGGGCCGTGCGCGGCAGCTTGGATTCTTCCAGATACTGCTTCCACACCGCCCGCACGTCGGCGAATTCGCACTTGTACTTTTCCGCGATAGACCGGCGAAACTCGCCTTCGGCGTCGCGCTGCTTGTCCATCGCGGCGTTGAAGTTGTCGACGTGCGGCGACCACAGGATCACGTCGGCCGTGGTGTGGCTGCGCAGGTAGCGGATGATTTCTTCATAAGTGCCGTCTTTGTCGCCGCCGTAATCGTCGAAGACGATGAGGTCGGGCCGGGCGAAGACGACGGTGTGCGGCGTGGTGCGGACGAGCTTCGGCGCCATGTATCCGCCGATGGCGGTGCTGACCGCGTTGATCTGTGCGCCGGGGAACTGCTTCTTCAGTTCCGCGATGAAGGTCGATTGCAGCCGGCCCTGTTCGACGATCGATTGGCCATAGAACAGCACGCGCACCGGCGGCTGGCCCGGCTGACTGCTGGCTTCGAGCAGTTGGACCGTGCGCGCCAGCTGGCTGCCCATCGCAGCGCCGGCGGGCTCAGCCGGCAGCGTCGCCGGAAGGGCCGCCACTGCGGACGAAGCGCTGCACAGCAGCAGTGAAAGCAGCAGTTGGTCGCGCCGAGCTTCCATATCGGGTCCCTCTTCTCGACAGTGAAAATTTTTCCGCCACCGGCCGCTCCTCGACGGCCGACCGGCGAAGGCGATAACTCAGTGTTTGGCCACGATCCGGCCGGCGTTCGCGCCGGCGGTCACGCGCGGTTGAACCACGACGCCAGGAGCCGGCAAGTCCTTCTTGCCCATTTGCGATTCCAGGAGCTTGAACATCGTCTCGACGATCTCGTCGGGATCGACTTCCAGTGCGATGATCTGATCCATCACCGACGCCAGCGTCGGGGCCGCGCGGTTGACGTGGCTCGCCACCAAGACATCGCGGCCGATGGCCAGACCCTGTTCGTGCAATTCCAGCACGACGCCGGCGGCCAGCATGTCGTCGAGGACGATCACCCCGTCCGGCTTCGCGCCGGCCAGCGACTGCATCGCCTGTCGGCCCAACTGCGTGCGGTCGGACGTCGGGCTGGCGTCGTTGAACGGTGTCACCACGCCGGCGGTGTCGGCCGGCAGGCCGTGGGACGTCAGCGCCGCACGGAACGCGTTCACGGAGGCATTGGAAGTGCCGACGAGCACCAACCTCCGGCAGCCGCGCGATACCAGTTCCTTCACCGCGAGCGTTACCATCGCTTCCAGATCGAACCCCACCGCGCTGGGGGCGGCCGGTGGTTTGATCCCGCCGTCGAAGCTGACCAACGGCACGTTCTGCGAGCGCAGCCAGGTTTCCTGCAACAGGCTGTGACGAGCGACCAGCAGCATGCCGTCGATCCGCCCCTTGGCCAGGGCGCTGGCGAGGTCGGCATGGACGGGGACATCGCCGTCGGTCGAATCGTGGCCGGTGTCGATGAAGAACGAGAACGTTTCGTTGTGGCTCTGTGCCCGCTGCTGGCTGCGTTCGACGATCATGCCGCAGAACGTCGCCGGTCCGGGGTTGAACGCGTTGCGGCCGAAGACCAGGGCGACGTTTTGCTGATACAGCCGCGGCGAGACATAGATTCCGCTGCCGTGCCGACGGATAATGACTTCGTCCTGTTCCAGACCACTGAGCACGTTCTCGGCCGTCACCGCGGAAATGCGCAATGACTTACAGATCTCCCGCACCGTCGGCAGCTTGTTGCCCGAGCCCAGCGAAAGGGCGAGTTCCCGGATCGCCTGGCGAGCGGCTTCACCCTTGCGAGGCGACGAGATCGGCTGGAGAGTGGCGGACTTCATAGAATTGACCTGGAACAACTGTACTAGTACATTTTCGGCAGTCAAGCTTTTCCTGTCTTCTTTTCCGCGGCGGACCGCCTTTCACACAGAGTAACCATGACGCAAATCCCTGGCCGGCAGATACATCTGGACTTCCATACCAGCCCTTTAATTCCTGGCATCGGTGCCGATTTTGACCCGGCCGAGTTCGTGCGGACGCTGAAGGCGGCCCACGTCGATAGCGTCACCGTCTTCGCCAAGTGCCACCACGGCCACCTCTACTACAACACCGATCGCCCCGAGCGCCACCCGGGCCTTGCCCCCGGCTTCGGCTTGCTGGAAGCACAGGTCAACGCGCTGCACGAAGCCGGCATCCGCGCGCCAATCTATATCAGCGTTCAGTGCGATGAATACGCGGCAAATTCGCACCCCGAATGGGTCGCCCGCCGGCCCGACAGCGGTCAGGTAAAGCGTGGCGAGGATGTCTTCACGGCCGGCTGGCAGATCCTCGATCTTGCGACCGGCTACCAGGATTACCTGTTCGACCAGACGACCGAGGTGCTGCAGCGGTTCAAGCCGGTCGACGGGCTGTTCTTCGACATGTGCTGGGATCAGCCGAGCACTACGGCGCCGTTCCTCGCCGCGATGGAGCGGGCAGGGCTCGATCCGGAAAGCGAAGCCGACCGCCGAACGCACGCCCATCGCCAGGCCCTGGCGTTCATGAAGCGATTCGCCGACCTGGTGAAGCAGCACAGCCCGGACGGCAGCTGCTATTTCAACTCGCGCCCGCTCTCGGGCCTGCCGGAAGAGGCGCAGTATCTTACACAGGTGGAAATCGAAGCCCTGCCGACCGGCGGCTGGGGTTACATGTATTTTCCGAAGAACGTGCGCTACGCCCGCAATTTCGGCAAGCCGTACCTGGGCATGACCGCCCGCTTCCACAAAAGCTGGGCCGACTTCGGCGGGCTCAAGCCCTACGCCGCCCTCGAATACGAAACCAGCCAGATCATGGCCCATGGCGGCCAGTGCAGCATCGGCGACCAGATGCACCCGCGCGGCGCGCTCGATCGCGGCGCGTACGACCTGATCGGCAAGGCCTACGCCCGCGTGGTCGAACGCGAGCCGTGGCTGCGCGACGCGAAGCCCGTCACGCAAGTCGGCTTGTTCCAAGCGAAGTCCGGCGGCGGCATCGATGCGGAACTCGCCAATGACGGCGCCACGCGGATGTTCACGCAGTTGAAGTACCAGTTCGACGTGATCGATGCAGGTACCGACTTTTCGAAATACGATCTTGTGGTGCTGCCCGACAACGTCGCCATGGACGATGCCCTGGCGGACAAACTCTCGGCCTACGTGCGCAACGGCGGCCGGCTGCTGGCGACGGGATTGGCCGGATTGTCGGAGGATGCCAGGTCGCTGCGACTAGCACCGCTGGCGGTCGAACCGCTGGGCTTCAGCCCGTTCACGACGACCTACCTTCGATTGGACGCAGCCCTGGGCGAAGGCGTGCCGCCCAGCGATCACGTGATGTACGACCGCGGCATCCGCGTCCGCGCGCTGGCCGGCATCAGTGCGCACGGTCAGGTGGTCGAGCCGTATTTCGAGCGGGCCTGGAATCATTTCTGCTCGCACTTCCAGACGCCCGGCGAAAAGGCGACCGACTACCCCGTCGCCACCATCGCCGGCCGGGCGGCGTACATCCCGTTCCCGGTCTTCTCCGCGTTTGCTGAGCACGGCAACGTGCCGTACCGCCTGCTCGTGCGGAACTTGGTCACTCAGTTAGGCTTTGATCCCGTTCTGCGGGTGGCCGCTCCGACCAGCACCGAAGCCACCATCACTCGCCAGGGCGACCGCACCATTGTGCACCTGCTGCAATACTGCCCGGAACGGCGGACGCGCACGCTCGACATCGTCGAAGACATCGTGCCGCTGCATAACGTGAACTTGTCGTTGAAACTCGGGCGGCGTCCGCAACAGGCTTACCTCGCCCCGGGCCGCGAACCGCTGCCGATCAATTGGGCGGCCGATCGTGCAGAAGTGGCGGTTCCGGTCGTTGCCGGCCACGCCATGGTCGTATTCGAATGATTAGAGGGCCGGCGTTCCGCGGGCGGTGCGCCGTTTCGGTGTCGGTGCTGCGGGAACTTCGCCCGTCGGTTGCCTGGTTTTCGGCGGCCTGGCGGTCGATTCGCGCACGACCAGCCGAACCGGAACGATCTCCGTGCGATACGGCGCTTGGGGGCTGCCGAGCCGATCGAGAATCAGCTGTGCCGCGCGATGGCCGATCTCCAAACCGTTCTGATCGACCGTGGTCAGCGGCGGAGAGATCAGGCCCGAGAAATTCAGATTCGCATAGCCCACCACGCTCAGGTCGTGCGGGATCGAAAGCCCCAGCCCCCGGGCTGTGCTGTAAACGGCCCGGGCCAGATCGTCGGTCGATGCGAAGACAGCGGTGGGGCGGTCGGGCCGCGAAAGTAGTTTGAGCAGATCGTCGCCGAGTAGGCGTTCGCGGTCGGCCCGGTGCGGGTCGAGCGAGACGATGTTCTCGGTCGGCAGGGCCACGCCGGCCTCGGCGAGCGCTTCGCGGAAGCCGTTGAGACGCTGATCCGAGTTGGTGTGCCCTTCGCCGAAGTAGACGAAGCCGAAATCGCGATGTCCCAGCCCCAGCAGGTGCTCGGCCACCGCCCGGCCGCCGGCGAGGTCGTCGTTGTCGACGGCATCCAGGCCGAGCGAGGCGCGGAATGAGCCGAGGATGACGACGGGGATCTGCGAGCGAAGAATGCTGCCGAGGTCGTCGGGCGTGAGCGATTCGGACATCAGCGTCAGCAGCATCGCGTCGACGCGATGATCGAGCAGCCGCTGCACGGCGCGTTGGTCGAAGATGCCGGTCTCGGCCTCGAGCACGATCGGCAGGTGATCGGTCTTGAGCATGTGCTTCTGCAGGCCGCGGACGATATCGGCGAAGAAGCTGACGGCCAGCGATGGCACGAGCACGCCGACACTTTGCGTCCCGCCGCCGAAGGCGACCTGGCCGATGGCGCTGGGACGGAAATCGAGCGATTCGGCGAGTTGGAGAATCCGCTTCTGCGTCTCTGGCGACACGCGGCCGGTGCCGGAGAAGACGCGCGACACCGTGGACGGCGAAACGCCCGCCAGCTTCGAAAACTCTCGCAGCGATCGCATCATAGGATTTCCTCGCGTTGGCCCTTCCGCAAAGTGTACTCGCGGCGCTGCAATATGTTCCACATCAAACTGAAAGTCACTTAAATTCAGTGCCTCGCCAGAAGTGACGCTACACTTAATCCACGATTCAATATCGTGTTACCGACAAATTAGCGGGGTGTTGATGACTTTGCCTCAAATTCTGTTGACGAAGGGGCGGGCATGTGCGACGATATTTGAGCAACATGTTGTTCACGCTGGCGGCATGTGGCGGAGGTCCTCGCATTTTGTTCGTCAGCGTGTTCGGGAGGCATGGCTCGTTGCCGCTTGCGCTGCCAAGAATCCGGGCGGATCTTCATCTCTTGACGCCGACGGGTTGGACCGACCGACGAGGGACCCGCATTCGACGAGCAGTGTTTACCGGCCGGTCGCCCATCCGGTATCGAACAGAATGTTACCGCGATAAACGAAGTGAAATCGATTAAGCGGCGGTGTCTTGAGTTCCTGGTGGAGGAGAAATGATGAGCAAGTGCATTGGAACGGTCGGGAATGGTATGCATCAGGCCGGATCGTCCCGGCGGATTGTCGCCGCGGCAGTGGCTGCCACGGTAATGGCGGGCGGGCTTTCAGCGCCGGCGGCTTCGCTGACGTGGGACAACAACGGCACCGGCGCCAACCAGACCGACGGCACCGGCGCATGGCTCGGCGCGAACCTGTGGTACGACAGCACGGTTCCGGCGAACACCAACTGGGTTTCCGGAAGTGATGCCGTCTTCGGTAACGGCGGCGCTGGCGCGGCTGTCACGCTCGCGAGCCCGACGGCCGTCGGGTCGCTGACGTTCAACGGCTTTACCGGCACCTACACGCTTGGCACATCCAGTCAGGCGCTGACGCTTAACGCCGGCCTGACGATGAACTCCAACTCGGGCAACCTGACGTTCAGTTCCCCGGTCGCCGTTGGCGGGAGCCAGAACTGGACGAACAACAGCATTAAAGCGCTCGCGCTGAACGCGGCCTTAAGCAGTGCGGTTTCAGGGACAAACACCATCACCCTGAACGGCACCGGCACCGGCGGCACGTCGTTCCTGGCGGCCATCGGCGACGGCGCGGGCAAGACGGCCATCGTGCTCGATGCGTCCAACAGCGTGACGTCGTTCAACGTCGCGAACACGTACAGCGGCGGAACCACGCTGAAGTCTGGTACGCTCAAGATCAACGGCAATACCAGCCTCGGCGCTGCGGGCAGTGTGCTCAACATCAGCGGCGGCACGCTCGGCTCGGGCCGGGCGAACAACGCGGGGCAAGATCTGGCGGCCGCTTACCAGATCAACCTGAGCGGCGACCTTACCGTCGGGACCTCCGACAACACCGGGCGCATTCTCTTCGGCGGCGCGACGTCGGGCGTCGGCACCGGCGTCGACGTGAAGGGGGATGTTCGCACCATCACGCTGTATTCGGGCAGTTCGTCGATCGTCGCCACGAGCGCGCAGGTCGGGATCGGGTCAAGCGGGACGTCCTCCGATGCCATCACCAGCACGGGCGGGGCCGGCACGCTGAAGATCGCCGGGGGTAGCGCCGCCAGCGCGACTGCGCCGGGCATCTTTCTTTTCAACGGCGTGCTGAACTTCGGCAGCAATGTCGGCTTCACGATCGGTTCCAACGCGACCACCGTCTTCAACAGCGTCGCGGGCGCTGGCTTTGGCGGCGCGCCGGTAGTAACCGTCGAATCAGGCGGCGCGCTGAACCTCAGCGACAACGCGGCCGCCGCCTCGACGGCGTCTAAGAGCGTGACCATCGGCGCACTGGCCGGCGCGGGAAGGGTGACGAATGCGGCGGCCCTGGCGGGCACGGCGACGCTGACTATCGCCGGCGCGGGCGACAGCGAGTTCTCCGGGAGCATTCAGAACGGCGGCTTCGGCAACAGCCTTGGCGCAGTGGCACTGACTGTGGCGAAGCCTTCGGGCGCGCAAACGCTGTCGGGCACGAATACATACACCGGCCCCACCCGCGTGACGGCGGGCACGCTGCTGGTCGGCAAAAACGGGTCAGGCTCGATCGCGAGCCCCGTGACGGTGACGGCCGGCACTTTCGGCGGATCGGGCAGTTCGTCGGCCGGGGTGACAGTGGGTGACGGGGCCTTCACCGCGGGCGGCCACGACGCTTTCCTCGCGCCCGGGAATGGCAACACCGGCACGTTCACGACCACGTCGTCGTTGAGCCTGCTTTCCGACGCGACGTTCGACTTCGAACTCGACAGCATCAACGGAAAGGCCGACAAGCTGATCGCCAACGGCGTGACAATCGATCCGGCGGCGCTGTTCGCCTTCGCCGATCTCGGCGACGGCAGCGGGGTGACGGACGGCCAGAGCTTCCTGGTGATCGACAACACGTCGACCCAAGCGCTCCTGCCGTTCGCCAACCTGGCCGAAGGAGGCACGGTCGTCAGCAACGGCGTGACCTATACGGCAACCTACATGGGCGGCGTCGGCAGTAATGACCTGGTATTCACCGCGGCCGTGCCTGAACCCGCGGTCATCGGCCTGATCGGGATCGCAAGCGCAGCGATGCTAGGCCGGCGACGGAAGGGCGTCTGCTAGCGGGCGGCTGCCGCGTCGAAGGTCGGATAG
>Ga0070658_10004275_pt1 | contig 11670 bp, 9 predicted proteins | sample KBSC13metaG_FD_64664 | JGI IMG/M metagenome (GOLD analysis project Ga0070658, IMG submission 64664) | Corn rhizosphere microbial communities from Kellogg Biological Station, Michigan, USA - KBS C1-3 metaG | ecosystem: Host-associated > Plants > Roots > Rhizosphere > Soil ... | reverse complement strand
CAGCGCAACTCGACCATTCCCGCCAGCGCGACCGAGCACTTCACAACTGGAGTGGACGGGCAGACGAATGTTGCGATTCATGTCGTTCAGGGAGAGCGGGAACTGGCCAAGGATTGCCGCTCCCTGGCCCGGTTTGACCTGAAAGGAATCCCCGCGATGGTTGCGGGGCTTCCTCGCATCGAGGTGAAATTCCTGATCGACGCTAACGGCATTCTGCATGTCAGCGCACGCGAGCAGCGTAGCGGAAAAGAGGCTGAAGTCGAGGTGAAGCCGACATACGGGCTTACCGATGAGCAGGTCGAGTCGATGATTCTGGCGTCGTTCGATTACGCCGAGGAGGACATCATGGAGCGGCAGGTAATCGAAGCGAAGAATGAGGCGGAGACAATTGTGGCGGCGGTCGACAAGGGCAGGGCCCATGAGGCCTGGCAGCAATTATCCGCGGATGAGATTGAAAAGATCGAAGAAGGCGTCAACGAGGTAAAGGCTTCGATCAAGGGTGGCGATTACAAGATCATCCGGCAGGCAATCGAGCGACTGGACAAGGCAACCCGCCGGTTTGCCGAGGTAATGATGGACACAGCTGTCTCGGGTGCCATGAAGGGCAAGACCATGGGAGCCGCAGGTGAGAGCATGGGAGAAGGGCCTACAGCGCCCCACCCCTTTGCTAGGGCACAGATGCTGGACTCAAAGGCGAGTGTTGACGCCGAGACTGCCAAAATTGAAGGTTCTATTAACGATGAGGCTACGGCCGGAGAGTCGACGGAAGATTGATTATGTCTGAGAGCAAGAAAAGTGATGAAGTTGTGGATCTGTCGAAGCCAGCAGGCGAGGGAATGGTTCGCGTTACGTTCGAACCGGAAGGCAGGACGGTAGAGTTTCCGTTCGACTCGCTGCCGTACGAAGGACATGGCCAGCCAATGTCCTTTCTGGATGTCGCCGAAAACTACGACATCTTTCTGGACCATGCCTGCGGCGGTGTCTGCGCCTGCACCACCTGTCACCTCTGGGTGAAAGAAGGCGCGGAAGGTCTCAGCGAGCAGGAAGATCTCGAGCTTGACCGCATAGAGACAGCGGCGGACATTCAGTTGAACTCGCGGCTAGGCTGCCAGGCTGTGATTGAAAAGCCCGGAACGTATGTGGTCGAGATTCCAAAGTGGAACCGAAACTATGTCCAGGAAGGCAAGCCACGGCACGGCCCGGGAAGCGAATAGTCAGACCGCGACTCAGGCTGGGGCGATTCCATACTTAATTTCAAGAAATTGCTGTAGGTCAGTGGGGAGCACTGTGGCCATTTCCTGCCATGTCAGCAGTTTCAGACGCCACGCGAAGCTCGGATAGTGGACGGCTGACAAAACCGAATACCAAGCCTCGATAAGGTCGCGGCGGCGGGCGTCGGAGAGGACGCAGAAGCTGGCATCACTTGCGAAAGCCGCGAGCACATTGCGGATGAGTTGATAGCCTTGCACGATGCCATCGGTCCAGGGAAGGCGCGGGATATCGAAAACGGTTTCCAGATCGCGGTAGCGTTCGATGAGACGTGGACGGGCATTCTGAAAACTGGTTTCGGTGAGCTTGGCTTCAACGAAAAGATTACCTAGCTGCAGGTCGATTTCGGTGCGGTCAAGACGGCCTTTGTGAAGCGGAACTCCGGGGTGAATACCGAAGCAAGGCTGCGTGTCGGGATCGACATTGAGAAGATTGGCGATCTCTGGCCTAAGTTTGCCATCGCTGAACACTCCCGGGTGGCAAAAGATATTCATCAGCAGCGCGTCGGAGCTATTCGCTGCATCCAGTTCCATCCACTTCCAGTCCGCACGGGCGCGGTTCCGGCGCGAAGAGGTATGGACCTTGGCGAGTCGACGCGCCCATTCAGGATCGGCACATATCCTGCTATACGATTCGACGTGAAAATTGCCGTGCCGCCCACTTTCATCGCGCCCGAAGATAACGGCCGGGCTGGACCCTGGAGTGAGATCGTGAAGGAGCTTGTGAGTCCGGGCAAACTCGCGGCTGCGTGCGCTCAGTTCGCGGCGGAGCATGGCGGAGGTGAGGTATTCAGCAGTCATGAAGGTGCCAATACGATGGTTAACCGCGGCAGTTTTGTAGATGCTATCGGACCAACGAAAGATTTGCGCGTTGCTCTGATCTCAAACATGCAAAACCGTCAGAAGGAACGTGCATCTTCCAAAGAATCGTTTGAGGCGAGCGCCTCCATCGAGGCCCATTCGATCCGGTTACGTCCTCGCTGCTTTGCGAGGTAGAGCGCTCCGTCGGCGGTCTGGATGAACGATCCGGGAGAGCCTTCATGAGGGAATTTGAAAGTCGTGATGCCAATGCTGACGGTCACAAACTCCCCTATCGGCGACTCGTTCCTCATCTGAAGCGCATGAACGGATTCCAGCATTCGCTGTGCCACTCGATCTGCACCATCCTGGTCGGTTGCCGGAAGTATTACGGCGAACTCCTCCCCGCCATACCGGGCAAGCAGATCGGCGCTCCGCGGCAGTGCGGATTGAAGGGCATTGGAGATCTGAATGAGGCACTCATCTCCGTAGGGATGGCCATACTTGTCATTCAGGTTTTTGAAGTAGTCCACGTCGATCATCAGCAGCGACAGATGGCTCTCCCGCCGTGCCGCCCGGCGCCATTCCATCGCGAGGGTATGGTCGAAGCAGCGCCGATTGGCAGTCCCCGTAAGGCTGTCGGTAAGCGACATCTCCTCCATCTTGTCGCGGGCTAGCTGCAAATCATGTTGAGCTTGCATGTAACGTGTCTGAAGAAGCGTGGCTCGGATTCCATAGACCGCTAGCGCAACCACGATACCCGTCATTCCGATGTAAAAGTGCTGTCGAACCAGCGTCGCACCCAAAGCAAGTAGCGCGATCGTGAAGAAGATGGGGCTCGCGTTGTCGATAAATAGAGTCAGCGGCTTTCTACGGAAAGACTGAATCGCCTCGTTTTGCCGGAGAAAGAGATATACGGTACCGCACGCAAGAAGCAGAAAAGGAAAGACCACGAGCCCGTCGTAAAGGTTCGTATGCCCGTTCGTCGCAACCGACACGCGGTTATAAAAGCCGGTGCAGAGGGTATAAATCCAGAGAAAGCTGCACAAAACTTGGTAGAAGCGGCGCTCTTCTCCATCATTGGTATAGGCCAGAAGCCGCAAAGTGGCGGCGACGGACAGGGCGAGGTTCTCCACGTTATAAGTGATCAGCAACAGTGGAACCGAGAGCGGGCGGCCGGACTGATGAGAGAACGGTATAGCGGAAAAAATCGTTACATAGGTCAGAAAAGCAGTCATCAATGCCTGTAGAGCGTCAAGCCATACAAACAAGGAGATCCGCTCACCTTCAGTCGGAGAGGAGATTGCCAGCATGATCGGCATTCCGTAGACGAAGAACAGAAAATCCGAAAAACCGGCGACCGTGATGGTATCGCGCTTGGCCAGGTCCTCCCATGCGGCAAACAGAATCCCTACACCCCAGAGGGCGAGCGCCGCACAGATTAATGTCCATAAAAGACGGGTTCGCTCCGCATGGGCGCGGGCGCCTGTCCAGCACACCGCCGCCGCCAGCCAGGGCGCGAGAATAATGAACGGATAGGACACGCCCATTGCGTGGCGCGGAAATATCGTGATGCACAGGGCCTGGAGACCGAGATACACGATTGCGAGAAGAACGAGTCGCCTCGTCTTCAGCAGATCGTTCCATATCAGACCCTTGCTTCCTGCAGCTTCGAGACGCACGGCTCCTCCACTAAAAAGGAGAACACAATCATTGTTAGAATCGCTTGAACAAAACTGCAACTAATATGTGATGACCGTTGGCGCGTGTCATTCCCAACCTAGGCTCGCCGGCGGTAGCGGATAGAAAACTCATAGCCCGGATTCGGCGGAAAGAGCTTGGCCATCAGCCGCAGCCGATCTGCCAAAGCATGCGGCGCAAGCAAGGGATACTCCCGCTCCCGCAGTTCCGAGTAATCGAAGTCCACTGAAAGTGACAACTGGTAGATTGCCACCGCATCCGAAAAAGCCGACTCCAGAAAGCTCGATTTCGCCTTTTCATTGACAATAGCTTTGCTGTCAATCTTTCCCGAATTGGAACTCCCTCCCAGCGAAAGTCTTCGATTCTCCCACGAATCCTGGCTGGTCTCCCCTCGAACGTCGGCGAGCGCTTGTGTCCACACCAACCGGTTGAACTCTTCGGGAACCCCCGCAACGTCACCGAAGGCATGGCCGACATTAATGAAAAATTCAAAAGCCAGAGCGAACCGGTCGGCAAGCAGCCGCGTGGAAATGAAGACACCCTCCGCACCATCCAGCGCCACATTGCGGTGACAAATCGCTTCATCGCCCAGTTCAGCAGAATAGGCTGGCGCGATCAGCGTAGCCTCGCTGCCACGGCTTTCGCTCATCGCCAGCGGAACGAAGTAGTAGGTCTTGCGCGTGAGCCCACCGGCGATAGTCGCAGGGACCGCCTGCACCATGCGCTCCAAGTCTTTGTTCTCCAGATTGTTATCTCCAAACACCGCATACCTGACGCCGTTCGCAGCTTGCCGTACCGCCGCCTCGCGAGCGACCTGCACCGCCTGTACCAACCCATCTTTAACGCTCTCTGCCATAAAGCAGTATTCTACTGGTATGGCGAACACATCGCAGAATGGGGCACTCTCGACTCCCCGCGCATTTGGCTCAGGCTACCTGATGGGTATTCCTCTCGGCGACCTCGGACTCTTTGCCACATTGTTGATCAGTGCCGCCCTTGGTTTTGCGGCATTTTTTGCGGCGACGTTCTGCGCCATCATCAGCCTGCTCTTTTACAAAATGGGAACCGGTCGCATGCCCGACTTCACCCTCACTTACAAGTGGGTAGGACTGCCCGTTGGCATCGCGGTGCTGCTGGTGACTCTGGCCTATCTGGGAACGCTCTGGGTAAAGCAGAAGCTGCGCAAAAACTAATGCTTTTGTGATGGGGCAGCTGACTCAGGGTCCTTGGATTGCGCTGAGAAACTCCCGAGCCTTGACGACCTTCGTCCTGCGATGAACGGCCGGAAAATGGCGTTTGTTGTAAGTGATAAGGAAGTCATCTGAGGCTGCATCAGCAACACCCCACACATTTTCATACCCACGCGCTAAGCAGCCGCCCTGCGCTTCCCCGCAAAAGCAGAGAATCGCTGCGTCCAGCAAAGTAGCGCGCGTTGATCTCAGCCGACCCGATATCTTCAATATGGCGAAACCCAGCAAGCTCCGCGGCGATCTGCTCCGGCGTAAAGAAGAGCTGAAACGGCTCTCCAGCCAGTTGCACCCGTGAGGCAAGGGAGTCATGCGCCAGCTGCTCCAGCAGCGGCAGGACGGCACGAGGCTGGCCATAATCCAGCACCAGTCCCGAACCTTGCGCCCGCGCAGCAATAAAACCCACCGTAGTCCGGAAAGCAGGAAGCGTCAGATACGGCACCACCCCCAGCCACGCAAAAAACGCAGGAACATCGGCATCGAGACCAGCAGCCAGCAACTGTTCTGGCAGGGACTGCCGCTCGAAGTCCACAGGAGCATAAGTAAGCCCCTGCGGCATACGCATGCCGTTCCGTTCCAGCAATTCACGCTTCCATTGCTGGGTAGCTGGATGATCGACCTCAAAGACGCGCAGCCCCGGATGTGAATTCCGATGTGCGAACGTATCTAGCCCGGCCCCCAACAAGACATACTGCGAAACGCCCCGGTTTACAGCCCGTGCCAGATTGTCTTCAGCGTAGCGGCTGCGCGCCACCAGAAATGCGCGAAGCGCCACCGAAAAAGGGCGGTCTGGGCGCGTAGGAGTCCGTCGCAATTCGTCGGCATACACCTCACCGAGGATCGATACTGCAAAAGGATCTTCGAAAACCAGCGGCTTCGCGTCGTAGATCTGATGTGCCGCCCGGCGCATCGCAACGCGCAAGGCCGTCCGGGATGGCTTGGCCTCTTCCAATATTCTTCCAATCTTGTTTGCGCTTTATCTTGAACCGCGGTCCTTCTCAGGCAATGTGACGATCTTCGCCCATCCAGGTTAAAGCCTGCGAGATATACCGTTTCATCTCCTTACGCGGAACGACGGCGTCGAGAAACCCATGCTGCATCAGAAACTCCGACCGCTGGAACCCTTCCGGCAGCTTCTGCCGAATCGTCTGCTCGATTACGCGAGGGCCCGCAAAGCCAATCAGCGCGCCCGGCTCCGCAATATTCAGATCGCCTAGCATGGCAAAGCTCGCGGTCACGCCTCCCGTAGTCGGATCGGTCATCACAGAAATATACGGAATTCCCTCATCATCCATACGCGCCAGTCCGGCCGATACCTTTGCCAGTTGCATCAGCGAAGCGATCCCCTCCATCATCCGCGCCCCACCGGAGGCCGAAATGATAATCAGCGGATTCCGCGTCTGCAGCGAACGGTCCACCGCCCGCGCAATCGTTTCGCCGACCACCGCCCCCATGCTGCCGCCGATGAAACTGTACTCCATGACGCTTAAAACGACCGCGTGCGGCCCAAGTTTGCCCGTCGCATTGATAATCGCGTCATTCAGTCCCGTCTTGGCCTGCGCTTCTTGAAGCCGCCGCTTGTACGGTTTCAGGTCGGTAAATTGCAGCGGATCGGTCGAGCGCAGCTCCAGGTCCACAAGCGCGTACCCCGGTTCCAGCAGGTTGTCGATCCGGGCCCGCGCATCGATCCGAAAGTGCTTGCCGCACTTCGGACACACCTGCAGGTTGGCCTCAAGGTCCGCCTTGAAGATAATCTCGCGGCAGCCCTCGCACCGAACCCACAGACCTTCGGTGCGGACCGTCTTCTGCGGGTCATTGACGATCTCGTTGTCTTCGCGTTTAAACCAGGTCATGCTTCTATCGCCCTCTGTATCGCGCCTGTTCATTGTACCGGGCTCGTCACCCGAGCGCGTATCGTTATCCAACCGCTGTTCGCCTCAGATCCTAAGCCTAAGCGCTTTACGAATGGCCGGAGTGATAAGGATGCCCCGCTAGAATTGTCAGCGCCCGGTATACCTGTTCCGCCGCGACTACTCGCGCAAGTTGATGCGGCAGCGTAATCTTTCCCAGCGAGAACAGAAGATTCGCCTTTTGCAGTCCGACGGCAGACCATCCATCCGCCGGGCCGACGGCCAGCACCAGCCGCTGAACCCCACTGTCCCTCAGGTTGCCAAAGCGCTCCGCGAACTCCTCTGAAGAGAACTGCTGCCCCCGGCTGTCCAGCAGAACCGTAAATGCCGGACTTCGGCCCGACTGACGGGTCAGCCAATCCCAAAATAAAGGCTCATCTTCAAAGACCTGAGATTCGCACGGAACGTACCGGCCACACCTCTCTATATAGTCGGCCAGCAGACGGTCTGTGGTTTCGGATTTGGTTCGGAGCCGACGGGGAGCTATTGCTGTCAGAACAATTTTCATGAGCATCCACGCTAAAAATCCATTTTCACAGATTGCGTCCCCAGAGTATCTGATATTTCATAGATTTCTCCTAGATTAAACGTATCAAGACTATAGTTTGCAATTTGTTGCATCCCGCAGAGGAATGGAAGTAAACGTGCATCACTAACCGTGGGTATCTCTGACGCCAAGAAGCTAAACGGGTAAAAAGCTCGAACCGTCAGTGCACTTAACTATTCAAAACTAATTTTAGTCTCAAGGATTTAGGAGTTATCAATGCGGTTTAGAAATCTCGGTATTGCCTTGTTGGCCTTGGTCTCACTGGTGGGAGTTGGGTTTGCGCAAACAGGAGCAGTTACCGGCCAGGTCTTTGATCCTGCTGGAGCAGTAGTGCCAAACGCCACCGTTACGGCCACCTCCGAGTCAACTGGCCTCACACGCACCGCCACCACAACCTCGGCAGGTCTTTATAATTTTGCAGCCCTCCCGCCTTCGGTTTATACCGTCACGGTTGAAGCTTCAGGCTTCCAAACGCTCTCACGCAAGAATGTCGTCCTCAACGTCGCGGCAACGCTCCCAGTGAACTTCACATTATCTGTGGCTGGCGCGGTCGCCTCGGTCGATGTACAGGAAGTCGCGTTGGCTCCCGTCGAGACGGACAGCTTCCAGCTCTCAACCGTTATCGATTCGAAGCAAATCAACAATCTGCCGCTGATTCTGCGGGACCCCTACCAGCTGGTTCTCCTGTCGCCGGGCGTGGTCACTTCCAGCAACAATGTGGGTGGATTCTCGGTCAACGGTCAGCGCGAGCGCAACAATAACTTCATGCTCGACGGCGCGGACAACAACGACACATCGGTACCTGGCGGTCAGTCTGGCATCTCTTCCGCAAATCCTGATTCTACGCAGGAGTTCCGCGTTATCACCAACAACTTCGACGCTGAATTTGGCCGCAATACCGGAGCCATTATCGACGTGGTGACGCGCGGAGGCGATAACCAGTTCCATGGGGACGTCTATGAATTTGGCCGCTACAACGCTCTGGGAGCGCGCGACTTCTTCAATAAGAAGGGCAACCCCCAGGATCCCTACGTCCGCAACGATTTCGGTGCCTCGGTCGGCGGCCCCATCTGGAAAGACCACACCTTCTTTTTCCTGAATGGCGAAGTCCAGCGCTTCCGCACCACCCGAACATCGTCTCAGACCACTCCCACCGCTGCGTTCAGGACCGGCAAGTTTACCTACATTGATCCCACAGATGGCAGCCAGACCGCTGTCGACCTCACCGATGCTTCCAACCCGGATAATCTCACCGGCTTCACACAGGATCCTCTGGTCGCGAAGATCCTTGCCCTTTCGCCTGTGGGCCAGGCCGACAACGGCGATGGTGTCAGCACCACTTACTTCTTTGCCTCCCCCGACGCCCTTAACGACTACAACCTCACCGGCCGCTTCGATCACAAGCTGACGGATCGTCACCAACTGACCGTTCGTTATATCTACGGCCACTCCGCCGACTCCAACCCCTTCCACGATGAGGTGCTGCCCGGTTACGGAGATACCGCTGTCATCAGCACCAACCACAACGGCGTTATTTCGCTCGCTTCGGCGCTCTCGGCCAATACCACCAACCTGCTCAAGGCCGGGTACAACCAGGCAAATGCCGGGTTCTTTTGCAATCACAAGAGCATCGACGCGGTTACCGGGACGGATGGGTTCGGCAACGGTCGGGACATCTCTATTCCGTACTTCTTTACCTTCGGCTGCACCGATCTCGGCGATAGCAACTCTCAGGCGAGGCTTAGCTCCACGATCTTTCTTGCGGATACCTTCTCGATTACCAAAGGGGCTCACTCCATCAAGTTTGGTGGGGAGTTCCGCAGCGTAAAAGACAACAATTACGATAACTTTTCCTCCCGCGACCTGCTCTCGCTGAATGTCTATGGAACTTTTCCCGGTGTAGACTCTTACGCTTATAAATTTGCCGGGAATCCCGACTCCCCCAGCATCCGCGACTTTCAAGACATGATCTGGGGAGCGCAAGGCGTCGTAGCCAACAACTATCAGAACCAGTTCTTTAGCCGCAGCGGCATTCGTCGACCGAATGACGTAACCCGTTTTCGCCAGCACGAGTGGGCAGCTTTCGCGCAGGACACTTGGAAGGTCAACTCCCGATTCACTGCCATTCTCGGACTGCGGTACGCCTTCAACGGCGTTCCTTATGAAAAGGATGGAAATCTTTCCAACTTCTACGGCGATGCGTCGGCTCCTGTGCCTGCCGTCGGCTACTTCAGCTTCACGTCGGTCGGGCCGGGTACGGGACATCAGCTTTATGCCGACAGTTGGAAGCTCATCGAGCCCCGCATCGGGTTCTCCTACGACCCGAAAGGAGACGGAAGAACTGCGATTCGCGGCGGCTTCGGCATCTTCCATGACCGCATCTTCGACAACCTCTTCGGCAATGCAAAGTCGAACCCCCCATACCAGGCCCAGTACAGCGGTTATCCAGTCGTCGGACCTGCGCCTTATACGGCATCCACTGCTCCTCTTCCCGGCACGCTTGTGCCCTCGGCGAATATTCCGGACGGATATTATCTATCAGGTCCCGTCGTGATCGATCCGAATCTTAAGATGCCGACCAATGAGAGCTACAATCTCGGCATTCAGCACCAGTTCAGCGGCAAGCTGACGGCAGAATTAAACTACGTCGGAAATCACAGCACTCATGGGCTTCGCGAGATCGATGGCGCGCCGCCGCAACCGGCTCTGATTCGGGCTGCTATTGCTTCCGGAGTCGATCCCTCCGCATTGCAATTCGGCAACCTCTACTTCGGTGGATCGGATGCGAATGGCAATAGTTTTGATCCCATGGTTCGGAACACTGCCTTTTACAATGAGCTCTTCCAGACCTCGGTGGTTAGCGGCAACTATAATGCGCTTCAGGCCAGGGTGACGTCGCAGATCGGCGGACTGACCCTGACGGGAAGCTACACCTATTCCCATTCGCTCGACAACGGCGCCGATCCCATCGTGCCCGGTGCCGGCGGCAGTGGCTTGCCTCGCAACAGCTTCGACCTCGGCCCCGAATATGGCAACTCCGACAGCGATGTGCGCCATCGCGGTACGGTGGCAGCTACCTACAATCTGCCGGTCGGAATTGGCAGCGCGCACCTGAGCCACGGCTTGCTCGGTCATCTCTTCGAAGGCATCCAGCTCTCCGGCATTCAGCAGGTGCAGACCGGGCTGCCTTTCGACCTTCGCGGCTCGGTGGATAACCTTCACACCAGCGTGACCAACCGTCCACAGTTGATCGGTTCGCCTTATCCTTCCGACCGTGGAACGATCGTTTCATCAGGCAAAATTGTCGGCCCCTCCGCCGCCGCCTTTGCCAATGCGCCCTTCGGTCAAAGCGTCTCCATACACCGCAACAAGTTTCACGGTGCGGGCTATGTCGATACCGACGTCGTCTTCCAGAAGACCCAGACCCTACACGAAGAGGTCAAGCTGGTCTTCCGGGCCGAGAGCTATAACGTGTTCAACCATCCCAATATGGCTGCTCCTCCGTTCTCGTCGCTGAATATCTCCTCATCGACGTTCGGGGTCTCGCAATCGCAAGTTGGCGAGAACGACGGCACTACGGGCGCTCGACAGATCCAAGGGGCTCTCAAACTGATCTTCTAATCAAACAGACAATCCCAAAAAGAACGGGCCGCCTGATCTCAGGCGGCCCGTTCTTTCGCTTTGTTCGCTGTTGCAACTCACGCATAAACTGGCTTCAGACGCAGATTGCGCGATCACTTACTAGAGGCTTTCTTCTTTGCCACTTTCACAGCCGTTTTCTTCGCCGCGATCTTCTTCACTGCTTTCTTTGCCGGTGCTTTCTTTGCTGCGGCCTTCTTAGCCGGAGATTTCTTCGGTGCTTTAGCGCGCGCGTCGGAGATTCGTGCCTTCAACTCCGCATTCAGATCGGCAACGCTCAACGTTGTCGCCGTCTTGCGCAGCCGCTCCAGCCCATAGAACGCCCGCTTCTCAGCAGAGAACACATGAACGATAAAGTCCACGTAGTCCATCAAAATCCACTCTGCCTGGCGCCGCCCCTCGACAGAATTGGGATAAATACCAAACTCCCGCTTCAGCCGCAACTCAATCTCATCCGTAATCGCCACATTCTGGCGCTCATTCGTCCCATTGCAGATCAGGAAGTAATCGGTGAGACCGCTCTCCGCTGGATCGAGCGCGAGAATTCGAATATCTTCAGC
>Ga0070658_10004274_pt1 | contig 11673 bp, 12 predicted proteins | sample KBSC13metaG_FD_64664 | JGI IMG/M metagenome (GOLD analysis project Ga0070658, IMG submission 64664) | Corn rhizosphere microbial communities from Kellogg Biological Station, Michigan, USA - KBS C1-3 metaG | ecosystem: Host-associated > Plants > Roots > Rhizosphere > Soil ... | reverse complement strand
TGCGGGTGGCGGCGGCGATGAATGCGTCGTAGGGGTCGGGGAGCGCAGCGATCTCCTCCTCGCTGAGCGTCACATCCCATTCCCAACCCGCCTCGAACATACGTTCGATTCTGTCATGTCCGGGCAGGCCGGGTCAAGCCGAAAACCGTTGCTGTGCAAAGGAAAGTTGCGCACACGACAGGGGCAGCGAGGGCGGCGGGACAAGCACGTTCAGTCAGCGGGTGGGAGGGCCAGAACCCGCGCAGCTGCTGGCACGTCTGCGGGTGAAGAGGTCCGGGCTCGATACTCGGCCCCGTGGCCCCGGTGCGGCTGAGACCAATGGTGCGTGATGACTTCCCGTCGATCTCACGTTGGCTCGACCAGCCGCACGTGCGCAGATGGTGGGTCGGGCAAGACGCGAACCTGCCCGCGGTGGTGCAGAAGTACCGTCCGCGCATCGACGGCAGTGAGCGCACCGAGATGTTCGTGATCTGCAGCGGGAGCCGGCTGATCGGGTTCATCCAGCGTTACCGCATCGCTGACGAACCGGACGCGGTGAATCTAGGCTTCGGCACCGCCGCTATCCGCGCGTTCGTCCCGACGATCTACGACCGCTGGCGGATCTCGTCGTTGCTCGTCGGTGTCCAACAGGACAACCGGCCCTCGTGGCACGCACTCGAACGTTGCGGCTTCACACGGATCTGGGCGGGCCGGCTCGACTCAGACGATCCCTCCGATGCCGGCCCGGCATACGTCTACCAGCACGCAGGTGCCGACGCCCGACGGCTGCGGCAATGAGCGCCACCACCGCGACCAGGGCGCCGATCTGAGCCGGGCCGAGCACCGGTCCGAGACCGACGTGTCGGTAGCCACCTGATCCCAAACCGGCCTGGCGCTCGAACAGGTTGCGCGAACCAGGGAAGAAGAAGCTCTCGACGGCGTAGGCCACAGGAAAGGCGAATGGCCCCGCCATCGCCGTCGCGATCGCCCATTGCGCCCGATGCCGCGCTTCGTGGTTGGCGAGGGTGGTGCGTCGCTCCTTGCTCATGTTGAACCCTGGTGTGAGGACGATGTCGCCCATGTTCATCGCCTTCGTCCCGGGGACGTTGTCACCATTGACAGCCACCAGGTAGTCCGCCGCGCGCGACAGACACACGTGCGCTCCGCGGACCGCCGAGTAGAGCAGACCGATCCCGGTTTCGGGCCACGTCGCGGCCTGCTCCGCCACCAGCGACGCATCAGTGGGATGCGCCCGAGGCGTGGTCGTGTGGACACCTCCGGGCAGCGAGCACGCTGATACGTGCTCGATCACCGGAACGAGCCGCCAGACGGAACCGACCGCGATCAGGACCAAGCATCCGAAGAGAAGAGCGCTACGAACGCGCGAGAGTCGCGCTGGAGTTCCACGAGGCGACCGCCGGCGGTGGCCCCACCACGCGAGCCCCAACAGCCCGAACAACAGAACCACGCCCAACCCACCGAGCGCGACCCGGGCAGGCTGCGGCAGCTTCACGATCGACCGTCAGCGCAGCCGCAGGTAAGCCGGGCCCCATTGACGAGGCATAAGCCGACCCTACGACGTTGTGGTGGAGCTGCGGGGAGTCGAACCCCGGACCTCTTCGATGCGAACGAAGCGCGCTACCAACTGCGCTACAGCCCCGAGTGCCCGTTCAGGATACCCGGCGCAGGTCAGTCGTTGACCGCCCAGCGATGGTCGAGGATCCCGTCCAGCTCGTCGAGATCGGCCGGCGCCGCGCTCGCGGACGCCGCAGCGGGTTCCGCTGCCGGCGGCTGGCCCGGCTGGCCTGGCTGATCCGCCGACGGCTGAGGCGACCACGAGCGGCGCGGCGGCGCCTTGGGCTTCATCGTGTAGGTCGGTGGGGGGACCGGGACGGGCTCCCAGCCGCCAGTCGCGTCCGCGTCGTCGGTGCCGGTTGCAGCCGACGCCTGCGGCTGCATCTGCGCGCCGGCCTCCTCGGCGTGGACGGCATACGCGGCGTACGACGGAGCCGCCGGTGGTGCGGCCGGGACGCGGTCGCCCGGCGGGGCGGGGCGAGGCGGTGCTGCCGCCGTCCGCGACGCAGTCGGCACGACCGCGGACCGGCGACGCTGGCGGGCCACGGTCGCGGTCCGCTTCGCCTGGCTGCGCAAGTGCACGACGAATGCAACCAGGACGAGATCGACGACGAACTGGAACGGCCAGCCCACCAGGCCGGCAAGCATGAGGACGAAGGTCAGCGCGGTGATGCCGGCCAGCGCGAGCAGTGCACGGCGTCGACGAGCGGCGAGCGATGGGCGGCCCTTCGGACGCGCGGGTGGCGCGGCGGTGGACGGCCGCGGCGCCGGGCGCCGGGTGCCGGCAGCACCGGAGACGTGGACGTCGGCGACACGGTCGCGCTTCGGCATGAGCACGTAACGCCGATCGGGAGATCCGGAGTTACGCCGGGACAACACGCGCATGGCGGTCGAGAAGCGATCGACCGAGCGGCTTTCCTGCGCCGCGTCGTGTCGTCGTAGCCACATCGGCACGAGCACGACTGCCCACATCACGACGATGACGGCCAGGATGACGGCACTCACGTCCGGCTCCTCCGACAATCGATGTCCATCGGGAGACGACGCTAGCCAGCCGAGCGCGTCGTCGGGGGGACGTCGCCCGGCGTGTCGGAAATCGGCTGCTCGACCCGCTGCGTCCGGAGATAGCGACGCAACACCCCTATGGGTACCTCTTCGCGTACGAGCGCATAGCAAAGGTGATCTCGCCAGTCGCCGGCGATGTGCAGAAATGCGTGTCGCACGCCCTCCTCGCGGAACTGCAGCTTCTCCACGACACGTCGGCTCGCCGTGTTCTCCGGCCGGATGTTGACTTCGACGCGGTGCAGTCCCACTCCGCGGAAACAGTGATCTGTCACCAGCGCTACAGCGATTGTCATCACGCCGCGCCCGGCGAAGCGCTGATCGATCCAGTAGCCGAGATGGGCCGAATACATCGAGCCGCGCGTGATGCCGCCGACGTTGAGCTGTCCGGCAAGCCGGCCACCGACGTCAATGACGAACGGCAGTCCCAGTCCGCGCCGAGCCTCACTGCGCAACCGCCGCGTCATCGCCACGAATGTCGCCACCGACGTCGGCACCGACGCATAGCCCTCGGGTGGCGTCGCCTCCCACTCGCGCAGCCATTCGATGTTGCGCCGGCGCGACTCCGCCCAGGCGGCGCCGTCGCGCATCCGCAGCGGCCGGACACGGACCGACTCGTGCTCCAGCACGACCGGCCATCCGGGCGCGCCGCCACTCAACGCATGCTCGCTCTCTCAGTGGTCGCCACCGCGCAGTTGCACGATCGCGTGCCCGATGACGGGCTCCAGCACGGTGATCCCATCGCGCACACCGCTGTTCGAGCCAGGGAGGTTGACCACGATCGTCCCTGCCGCCACCCCGGCCACCGCACGCGACAGGATCGTGGTCGGCACGGTCTCGCGGTTGTGCTGCCGCAACGCCTCGGCGAGACCGGGCGCCTCGCGGTCCAGCACCCGGCGCGTCGCCTCCGGCGTCACGTCGCGCGGCGCGAACCCAGTGCCTCCGGTCGTCACCGCGAGGTCCACGCCGTCGTCGATCGCGGCGCGCAGCGCCGCCTCGATCTCCGGCACGTCATCCGGCACGACGACCACGTGGGCGACCGCGAAGCCAAGTTCGCTCAGCAACGTCGCCAGCAAGGGACCGCTGCTGTCGTGCCGCAGACCGCCGTGCGACCGGTCCGACACGGTGATCACGCGAGCGCGGGCGTCCGCAGGAAGCGCTTCGGAGCTCATGGCCGGTTCCAGGTGCCGGTCTTGCCGCCGGTCTTCTCCTCGACGCACACGTCGGTGATGACGGCGGCCGGGTCGACGGCTTTCACCATGTCGAACAACGCAAGGCAGGCCACCGACACCGACGTCAGCGCCTCCATCTCGACTCCGGTGCGGTCCGCCGTGCGCGCGGTCGCCCGCACCACGACGCCGTCGTCGTCAACGGCGAGATCGACGTCGACACCGTGCAACGCGATCGGGTGGCAGAGCGGCACCAGGTCGGGCGTTCGCTTCGCGGCCATGATCCCGGCGATGCGCGCGACCGCGAGCGCATCGCCTTTCGGAAGTGCGTCGTCACGGAGCAACCGGACCACTTCGGCACTGAGCCGAACGCGGCCGGTCGCTGTCGCGGTGCGCACCGACACGTCCTTGGCCGAGACGTCGACCATGCGCGCCGCGCCCCGCTCGTCGATGTGGGTGAACTCGCTGCTCATCGTTGCCGCCGTTCCAACAGCATGACGGTGACGGCCGATCCGGCCGCGACGTCGGTGACATCTTCCGGTACGACGACGAAAGAGTTGGCGCCGGCCAGCGACGCGATGAGGTGCGAGCCCGAGCCACCGACCGGGGCCACGACGTACTCGCCCTTGTCGACCGAGAGCCAGGCCCGGGCAAAGGTGCGCTTGCCGGGCGGCGACGTCAGCGGTTCGGTCACGCGGGCTCGCACCGTCGGCCGGTGCAGCGGCTCGACTCCGAGCAGGCGCCGTAGCGCAGGCCGCACGAACACCTCGAACGACACGTAGGCGCTCACCGGGTTGCCGGGCAGTCCGAAGAACGGAGTCCGCTCCGGCCCGATCAGGCCGAATCCCTGCGGCATTCCGGGCTGCATCGCGACCCGGTCGAAGCGAACCTCGCCGATCCGGCCCAACGCCTCTTTCACCACGTCGTAAGCACCGACGCTGACGCCACCGCTGGTGATGACCAGATCGGCGCGGATCAGCTGGTCTTCGAGGGTGTCGATGAGAACCGTCGGGTCGTCCGGGACGATGCCGACCCGGTAGGCGATCGCGCCGGCCTCCTGCGCGGCGGCGGTCAGGAGACTGCTGTTGGCATCCGGGATCTTCCCGGTGGTGAGCGGCTGGCCCGGGTCGAGCAGCTCGGTGCCGGTGGACAGTACGACGACGCGGGGCCGGGGCCGCACCAGTGCACGTTCCCGCCCGACCGCGGCGAGCAATCCCACCTGCGGTGCGCCGAGATGAGCGCCGACCTGCAGCACCGTGGTGCCCGCGGCGACGTCCTCGCCCGCGTGCCGCACGTGCGCCCCGGGCGGTGCGGCCCTGCGGATGCTGACATGCGCTATGCCACCGTCGGTCCACTCGACCGGCACGACCGTGTCGGCGCCCGGCGGCATCGGCGCGCCGGTCATGATCCGCACGCACAGTCCGGGTTGCACGGTGTAGGGCGTCGCGCTGCCGGCCGCGATGTCGCCGACCACCGGCAACGTGACCGGTGTGTGTTCCGTTGCTCCGGCAATGTCGACGGAACGAGTCGCGTAACCGTCCATCGCCGAGTTGTCGAACGGCGGCAACGGATGTGCGGCGCTGATGTCTTCCGCGAGAACGCAGCCATGCGCATCGAGCAGAGTCACATCCAGCGGAGCCAGCACCTCGACAGCGTCGAGAATGTCCGCGAGGTGGGTGTCAACCGGCTTGAGCGCGGTCTCCTGTGTGGCGCTCACGGGTTGATCGGCTCCGCCGGGTCCGTCACGGTGCTCGCAAAGTCCCGCAGCCACGTGCGGAACTCGGGGCCGAGGTCGCTGCGGTCGGCCGCGAGCCGCACGATGGCTTTGAGGTAGTCGGCCTTGTCGCCGGTGTCGTAGCGCCGGCCCCGGAACACGAGGCCGTGCACGGGCCCGCCGTCGTCGTCTCGGCCGCACAGCGTGTTGATCGCATCGGTGACCTGGATCTCGCCGCCGCGCCCCGGAGGCGTCTCACGCAGCACCTGGAAGATCTCCGGTGCCAGCACGTAGCGGCCGATGACGGCGAGGTTGCTCGGCGCCTCGGACGCGGGTGGCTTCTCGATCGTGCCGCGGACGCGGACCACGTCATCGACCTCTGTCGGTTCCGCGATGGCCGCGCCGTACAGCGAGATCTGATCGCGCGGCACTTCGAGCAGCAGCAGCACACAGCCGCCGCGCCTGCGCTGCTCCTCGATCATCCGCGGCAACACCTGGTCGCGCTCGTCGATGAGGTCGTCACCGAGCAGCACCGCGAACGGCGCGTCACCGACGTGTTGTGCGCCGCACAACACCGCATGCCCGAGACCGAGCGGGTCCTTCTGCCGGACGTAGTGGATCGTGGCGAGATCTGTGGGCTCGCGGACGCGCTGGAGCAGATGCCCCTTGCCCTCGTCGCCTTCAAGCTTGTCCTCGAGCTCGTAGTGCCGGTCGAAGTGGTCCTCGAGCGAGGTCTTGCTGCGTCCGGTGACCATGAGCACGTCGTCAAGACCGGCCCGGACGGCCTCCTCGACGACGTATTGGATCGCCGGCTTGTCGACGACCGGCAGCATCTCCTTGGGCGTCGCCTTGGTCGCCGGAAGGAACCGCGTTCCGAGACCGGCCGCCGGGATGACGGCTTTGGTGACCCGGGGGTTCATGCCTCAAACCCTAATGGCGGCTGTTGCCCGCTAGGCGCGGGCGACCTCCCAGCGGTCGCGTCCGGCGGCCTTCGCGGCGTACAAGGCTCGGTCGGCGGCTCGAACAAGTGCGGCAGGCGCGTCACCGTCGGTCGGATAGACAGCGACGCCGATGGAGACGGTCAGCTCCAAGTCGCCGCTGCTGGTGTGCATCGGCTGCGCTCTCACGCTCTCGCGGATGCGTTCGGCCAGATGACCGGCGCCTTCCAAGTCGGTCTCGGGGAGTACGACGACGAACTCCTCGCCGCCGTAGCGGGCGACGACGTCGACCTCGCGAACCTCCGCACGGACACGGTCGGCCACCTGCACGAGCACGGTGTCGCCGACCTGGTGCCCGTGTTCGTCGTTGACCAGCTTGAACCGGTCGAGGTCGAGCATCAGCACCGCCAGCGGACGGGCGAAGCGGGCGGCACGGTCGACCTCACGGGCGATCGTCTGCTGGAAGAAGCGGTAGTTGCCGAGGCCGGTCAGCCCATCGGTGACGGAGAGGCGTTGCGCCTCCTGGTGCAGCAGCACGTTGTCGATCGCGACCGCGGCCTGGCCGGCGAAACTCTGGATGGTCTCCAGGTCGGCGTCGTCGTACGGCTGGCCGTCCGTACGGTCGTACAGGTTGAGCACGCCGAGCACGCGGCTGCCGGCGCGCAACGGCATGCTGATCAGCTGCGCCGCCTGCGGCTCGCCCGGAGCCGGCGTGACGCCGAGATCGCCGGGTGCGCCGCGCAGCGCATCGCCGGTCGCAGCGACGGTGCCGGCGATGCCGGTGCCGAGGGTGAGCCGCAGTGTCGGATCGCCGCTGAGAGCCGCGATGTTGCGGGCGGCGCGAAGCTCCAGCCGGTCACCGGCGTCGACCGCGACGAGCACCGAACCGGCGTTGGAGCGCGTCGTGCGGATCGCGGTGTCGACGATGACGGACAGGATGCGGTTCAGGTCGTGGGTGCTCGACAGCGTCTCGCCCAGCGTCAGCAGCCCGCGGCGCATATCGTCGCGGCTGGACTGCAAGGCCCGGATGTGCTCACGCAACTCGTCGGTCATCTCGTTGAACGCGTCGGCGAGGCGACCAACTTCGTCAGAGGACCGGACCGAGATGCGGGTGTCGAGGTCACCACCCGCCACGCGAGCGGCGGCGTCGGAGAGCTCCGACAACGGCCTGGTCACGACACGCGCGAGCAGCCATCCGATCAGCGCCGCGAGCAGGATCGCGACCAGCAGCACCAGCACCAGCAGGCCCTCGAGCCCGGACCGACCGGCGGCCGGCGCGCTCATGGCCACGACCGGCTGACCGGGGCCGAGCGCGGCGACCGTCACGAGTAGCCCGCCGACGTTGCGCACCCGGCCGTCGCGCGGCAATGACGGCGCCGCCGCGGCGATCCGTGCGGCAGTTCGCGAGGGCAACGTCGACACGACGACGGAGTTGCCGGACAGCAGCGTGACGTTGGCGTTGGCTGCGTCGGCCAATCGCGTCGCGGTGGCCCGGTCGAAGGGGACGGCCACCGCGGCAGCCCCGAGTGGGCGGCCACTCGTGGCACGGACGTCGACGGAGTCGGCGATCGCGGCCAGGCCGGAGCGCGCCGGCGTGCGCCGGCTGCAGGAGCCGAGGTCCACCGGGCCGGGTTCGGCGCCGCCGGTGAGAGCGCCGGCTTGGCCCGTCACCGTGCCGTTGTTGTCGACCACCACGGCGTAGGTCGCCAGCTGCCGTCCGACGACGTCGGCCGCTGCCCGTTGCGGGGTCGTGGAGGCCGCCTCCCGGGCGAGCACCTCGGCGGCGAGGCGGGCCGTCGTACAGGTCTGCTCGACCAGGGCGAGCGCGCCGGCGCGCGAAGAGTTGAGCCGGTTGCGGGCGGCGCTGTCCAGCGCCTCCGGCACGCCGCGGCCGACGACGAAGACCGCGACCGCGAGCGGGACCGCCACGACGAGCAGGAAGGCCAACGACAGCCGGACCCGCAGGGTCACGCCACGTCACCTTCCGAACGGTTTCGGCGATGCTTCGGATGCGATGCTCGCACGCGGTGGACGACAAAAGACTGCTCCGAGCGAGTGTCCTTGCGGCGCGCCAGGCGCGATCACCGGAGCATCGCGACCACGACCAGCGAAGAATCGCCGGCCACGGGGCGCTGCATTACGGCGGCTGCGGTCTGGTCGCGGCCTACGCGGCGGTCGGCTCCGAGCCGGGCACCCGGCCGCTGCTCGACCGTCTTCGCCACCTCGGCGGGCGGGTCCTGCTGCCCTGCGTGCGGGGTCCAGAACTGGTCTGGGGCGACTATCTCGGCTGGGACGAGCTTCGGCGTGCCGACAACGGGCTGCTCGAACCCGTCCCGGATGCGGAGGCGACGCTCCTGGCCGCGAGCGCCGACGTCGTGCTGGTGCCGGCGCTGGCGGTCGACCGCGTCGGCCACCGGCTGGGTCGAGGCGCCGGCTACTACGACCGGTGGCTGCGGCGCGCCGACGCCGACCGGCCGCGGGTCGCCGTCGTCTACGCCGAGGAGCTGCTCGCCTCCGTGCCGCACGAGCCGCACGACGTGCCGATGACCGCAGCGCTCACACCGGACGGGCTGATCCCGCTCGGGTGAGTGGTGGCCGGTCAGCGGTGGCCGGGTCAGTGGTGGTGAGTCGGGGACGGCGTCGGGCTCGGCTTGCGTGACGGCGTTGAGGACGGCGACGGCGACGCGTGGTGCGACGGGCTCGGGTTGCTGAACGTCGTCGGGTGGTAGGCCGGCGCGGCCGGTTCGTAGTCGCGCGGCATCGACGGATGCACGGCCTGGGCAGCCGCGTTGGGCGTCGCGTCACCGGCGAGCCAGGACGACCAGGACATGTTCCAGTCGGCCATGCCGGGGTCAGCCGTGTCGGGGGCCCTGGTGCTGTTGTAGACGTCGACGATGTCGCCGCGCTGGGAGAAGTTGTAGAACCAGATCGCGTTGGACGTGCTGATGTTGACGCACCCGTGCGACACGTTGACCACGCCCTGGTCCGCCACCGACCACGGCGCTGCGTGCACGAACGCGCCGCCGTAGGAGATGCGGACGTCCCAGTAGACCTTCTCGTAGTAGCCGTCCGGGGAGTTGCGCGGAATCCCCACCGTGGCCGAGTCCATCGTCACGACCTGCGACTTCTCGAACGTGATGTGGACACCGTTCTTGGTCGGGTACTTGTCCCGGCCCGCGCTGATCGGGAACGTCTTGATCAGGTGGCCGTTGTCGTAGACGTACATCTGGTGCCGGGCGACGTCGACGCGGCTGATGTGGGAGGCGCCGATCCGGAACGAGGTCGTGTGGTTGCCTGCGCCCCACACCCCGCTGCCGAGGTAGAGACCGGCGAGGTTGGCGCCGACCGTGACCTTGGTACCGCTCTTCCAGTACGACGGCGGGCGCCAGTGCACTTCCTGGTCGCTCATCCAGTGCCATGCGCCGACCACGGCCTCGGGTGCTGTCATCACTGACAGCCGAGCCTCGACGGCGGCGCGCTGCGACTTGGGGACCGAACGGCTGAACGACGCGATGATGGGCGACCCGACGCCGACCGTGTTGCCGTCGCCCGGCGAGAGTGTCACCCGCAGGTGCTTGCTGGTGTCGGCGGCGGCGAACTTGATCTGGGCCGACTGGGTGTGTCCGTCACCATCGACGTAGCCGATCGAAGCGACGTAGCGGGTGAGCGGCACCAGCGTCTTGGAACTCGTCCAGATCGTGTCGCCGCTGCTGAGGATTCCGTCGACCGGCGCCCCGTCCGAGGCGGCGGCCGCGGCCGTGCTGACGGCAACGGTGTTGATCCGGCCGTTGTCGACCACGATCCGGACCGGCTTGTTCCACGGCACTCGACCCGCGCGCAGGCCGATCAGATTCACCGTCGTCGGTGCGCTGGCCGCGCTCGCGCCGTGGGTCGTGGAGGAGCCCGCGGTCGACGACGTGGTGTGCGAGACCGCGACGACGGCGCCGGCAACACCGGCAGCCGCGAGCGCGAGGGCGCCCGTGGTGAGCGCTGCACCCCGGGACAAGGGGCGAAGAAACCGCATGCGTGTCACACCTCTGGAGGACCGGATCTTTTCCATTGTGCCGCGCCGTTGCGGGTGCGGGCACCCTTACAACGGTCAGACGTCCTGTCCGGTTCGCGGTTGCCACGCATGCGGTCAGTTCAGCCGACGGCCACCAGATCGCGGCGGGCCAGTTCGGCGCGGCGCTCCTCTTCGTCCATTCCGCCCCAGATGCCAAACGGTTGCCGGGTCTCGAAGGCGTAGTCACGACACTCGCCGATCACCGGGCAGCGCCCGCAGATCTCTTTCGCGGTCGTGATCTCCCGCAGGCTCGGGCCTGCGGTGCCGACGGGGAAAAACTGCTCGGGCTCGGCCGAGAGGCAGGCGCCCCGGCTGGTCCAGTCCACGCAAACACCTCCACACGCTCGCCTGCGGCGCTACCCCGCCTGACCGCCACAAACCGCGAGGCGCGGGAATTCTGCCGAGTGCGTCAGCCCTGGTATTCGGCCACGACGAGGGCAAGATCATCGCCGAGCGCGGCGCCGACCGCGCTCGTCAACGCCTGGAGCACCTCGTCGAGGACGTTATCCACAGGCCCCTGGGTCAGCGAGGCCACGATCTCGTCCAGGTCGACGAACTGGCCGACTGCGTCGCGGGCCTCGATCATCCCGTCGGTGTAGAGCAACAGCCGGTCGCCGACGCCGAGCCGGCCCGTGACCGTCGTGGGCGCGGCGCCGAGTCCGAGCGGGAGCCCGGCCGGCGCGGCGATCTCGGCCACCTGACCGGCGCTGGCCAGGAGCGCCGGCGGATGTCCGCAGTTGGCCACCGTGAACTCGCCGTCGTCGCGGATCTCCGCGACCAGCGCGGTCACGAAGTCCTCGTCGGCCAAGTAGGGACGCAGCCGGCGGTCGATCTGGCGCGCCACCTCGCTCAGGTCGTCGACGTCGGCGGCGGCGGCGCGGAACTCGCCGAGCACGATGGTCGCGATGCGCACCGCCTCCAGGCCCTTGCCTTTGACGTCACCGATGAGCAGACGGACGGTGCCGTTGCGGGGCACCACCTCATAGAGGTCACCGCCGACCAGCGCCTCCTCGGCCGCGCTCACGTAGCGCGCCGCCAGGGCGGTGGCGCCGAGCCGCGGCGGAGGCGGCGACAGGATCGCGTGCTGCGCTGCCTCCGCGACGCGCATGACCCTCGCCAGCAGCCCGGACTGCTCCCGGAACGCGTGCGCCGTCTCGACCGCGAGAGCCGCAC
>Ga0070658_10004273_pt1 | contig 11675 bp, 8 predicted proteins | sample KBSC13metaG_FD_64664 | JGI IMG/M metagenome (GOLD analysis project Ga0070658, IMG submission 64664) | Corn rhizosphere microbial communities from Kellogg Biological Station, Michigan, USA - KBS C1-3 metaG | ecosystem: Host-associated > Plants > Roots > Rhizosphere > Soil ... | reverse complement strand
CAGCGAAACCGTCTGCCAAGACCAAAACATCCAGTACCAAACGCTAGTGGCCAAGGTCGCCTATAAGGGACCAACCGCCGGCGCTGGACTGTCCGTGTGGTACGCCTTCCGCACCCAGGTCATCTCCACGGGCGAAACCCGTGTCAGCGCCGTAGGCCTCTACGTCGGCAGCACCCCCGGAAGTTAGGAGCACCCATGTCAGTGTTCACCAAGGGACTCAGCTTTCCCCGGAAAATCCTTACGAGACTCCGAGGCGGCTACACGTACCTCGAGGTGGTCATAGCCATCGGGATCTGGGTCGCGTGCATGCGTTTCATCGGCATGTATCACGATTTCCTGCTCCCGCTGATCTACCTGGCAGTCGCCATCGGCATTGCCCAACTCACCCGGCTCATCCCAACGGACAACACCCGTCTGGGCAAGTGGCTGGCCATCCAGTTCCGCTACTTCGTCCGGCCGCATCCTTTGCGGCCACGGCGCCTAGTATCGGGCCGGCGCCCGCCACCGCCCAGCCAAGAACGTCACGGTGGGGTAATCCGAGTAGAAGGAAGGAGGCCGGGCGATGACCGGCAACGACCAAACCGCATCGGGCCGAAGGCTGTTGAACAACCTTGCGGCCGTACTGCGCGACGGAAGCACTAGCGCCAGGCGCCGGCTCAACGTCGCCGGCCCGCCCATCGAGGCCATCGACGGCTGTGTAATCACGGGCCAAGACGGCCACAAGTGGGCGTGGTTCTACATTCCGGCCGCCGCGCTTTGGGATCTAAAGCCGGTAGCGGAAAAGGAAGAGGTCTGGCGCGGGCTGTGCTCCGTGCTCAACAAGCTCGTAGGTTACGAGCTCCACTTCCTCACCATTCCGGGCGAGCTAGACGCGGACTTCATCGGTCGCCGATGGCTGGACTCAAAACGGTCGGAAATCAACCCTGCCCCCGAAATGCTGTTCGATGAGGACGACGTTGAGGGAATCAGGGCCTACGAGGAACGCATCGCCCAAAACGTGGCCGCACTCAAGCACAAGGGTTACAAAGTCCGGGCGGTCCATCTGGGAATCAGGCTGCGCGAATCCACGGCAGCTCGAGCGATAGCGCCAAACCAATCGGAATTGGACCTCTTCGGGATCAAGTCGAGGAGCAATTACCGGCTCTTGCCGGAGCTCCGGAACCTACTCCAGATGGTTCGCTGGAACGGCTTCGCCGCCCGCCCGGTACCACAAGACCGATTGCTCGACCTCGTCAGCCGGATGATCTGGCCCGGCCATCCCAATCGCCCGCAAGTGGTGCTGTCGAATCATCAACCCGGCAGTGCCGCCCAGGGTGAAGGGCTAGCCTACCTCCAGGAGTGCGACGCTCTCGAGCGTTACCGCAACCTGGTCATCGATCCGGACGGAATCCGGGGCCGGACCTACGCCGCCTACTGGAGCTTGCACAGCTTGCCCCAGGACCCAGTGTTTCCCGGCAACGAGTACCTCCGACTCGTCGTCTTCGGCCAGCCGGTTATCACATCGGTGCGCGCCCGGATTGTTTCCGCCTCACGCATGGCTTCAAAGGTGCGGCGGGTCAAAGATGACTTGACCGGCCACGCCGAATGGCTGGCGATCAACAACTCCCGCGACGGCCAAAACGAGCTAGTGCCCTACGCTCAAGCCCTCGAGGCCTTCGCTAGACACACCGAAGCCAGGCAGCCAACGGTTGTATTTACGGCCGTGGCCATCCTGACCAGCCCTGACGAGAACATCCTCCACGATATGGGACTCGAGCTCGAACTCAACGCGGCGAGTCCCGAGAAGGGTGGGTACGACGACCAATCTGTAGGATGGGTCGCTCCCGGCGGTAGCCAGCTCGTACTGTACCGCGAAGCCATGCCCGGCTCCGCGTCCCGGTGCGACCGGTACCCGCACTACGCGTCGGTGGAATCGTTCGCGGTCGGCATGCCGGTCGCGACAAGCCAGCTACCGTTCCTCGGGACCCACATCGGCGAGCTCACAGCACCCGGCTGCGAGGCCGGCCCGCTGTTCATGCGGACCGACGTGTCGCTCCTACCCGATGTCGACAAGCGGGCAGCCATTCTGCTGCTCGGGCCGTCCGGCGGCGGTAAAACGCTCGCCGGCTCCCTCTTCGGAGTTTCGCTGGCCATGCGAGGCGGGGTGGCGATCATTCGCGACCCCAAGGGCGACACTAGGTACCTTGATGTCCCGCATGGTCTGCGTTTCCAGCAGATCGATTTGGGTGACTTCGAGGGTGCCATGAACCCGGGGCTGCTCCAGGTCGATCAGGTCGAGAGCGCCAACCTCATGGCAAGGATGCTCCAAACCTTCGCCAGTGCCTACGATGCCGACTCCTACGGCGCGTTGTTCTCGACCTGCAAAGCCGAGATACTCCGCAATCCAGAGCAGCCCGACTTCAGGATGGTTATCCAGGCCTTGGCCCACGGCCAGTCTGAGGTCGAGCGTCGAATCGGTGCGCGCCTCAGTCCATACACCGACATGCGCTGGGCCAAGACGTTCACGGGCTCGCGGAACGATGTCCGCAAGCTCCTCGACGCCCTCGGCCCGGGGCTCACCACCTGGGGAGCCGAAGGCTGGGAACCCCCGCCGCCATCCGTTCCCGAGGGTCAGTGGACCGTTGGCCAGCATGCCACTATGGCGCTGCTGGAGCTGCAGTTCGGCATCGGCCGGCTCGTCTCGTTCGATCGTAGGCGTGTAACCTACACGTTCGACGATGAGTTCCACATGTACCCCGACGCCCTGGCCAGGTCTTTGTACCTGGTGGCTCGGTTCGCCCGATCCGTGAACGCCCTCACGGCAGTCGCCACCCAATCATGGGACGACCTGCCGCCGAACATCATGGACCTGGTAGGACTACTCGTCGTCTTCAAGCAAGAGAGCCGCAAGGAGGCTGCACGATCGGCCGCGGCGCTCGGGCTCGACCCCGACGACGAATCCGTCATCCGCATGCTGATGTCGCTCGGTTCCGGCAATACACCAGGCGAAGCGGTCTTCCGTCACCCACTGGGCCGGGCCATCCAGGGCCGGTTCGAACCATCCCTCTGGACCGGCTCCTCCGGCCAGTTCCTCACCAACCAGGCCGCCCGCCTCCTGGCGGACGCAGAATCCTGACAGGGAGATAGATATGAACCCCACCGGATACGTGCTGGCAGCCGACCCGCTCCAGCACATGATCGGGCAGTCCAATTACCTCGTGTTCTCGATCGTCGCGCTTGGGGGGGCACTCGCCATCGGGTTCTCCCTCTTCAAGGGCTCAAAGAGCCGGGCGTTCGCCATCCTCGGCGTCACCGTGCTGGCCCTGGTGCTCGTCGCCGACCCCCACAAGGTAGTGAGTACCTTCGCGGGCCTCTTTTTCTCGATCCTCTAGCCGCGCACCGTCCCGGTGCAACCTCTGTGCGGGGCGCCTAACCGCGCCCCGCACAGATCCCGTCCAAAACGCTGGAAATCAACTTTCGAACGTTTTGGACGGGCGTCACGCCCGTCGTAGCCGCCACAAGCGACCGCGCAAATTCAGGGCCGGGGAGTCATCTCCGGTTGCTCATTCCCATAGGAAGGATGATGGCATGAACGTGCCACGCCTCATGCTTAGGGGCGCCATTGTGCCGTTCGTCCTCGTAGTAGGATGGAGCATCGGCAGCCCGGCTTTTGCCGCCAACGCCGCACCACCACCAACACCTCAAGTGCTCACCTCGCCCACCGGCGTAAAGGCGATACTCGAATCCAATGGTACCGTGGTGATCAACTGGAAGCCGCCCGCCGGCAACCCGCGACTCGGTGGCTACATCGTGGAACGCAACCACGCTCAACTCACCAAGCTAACGTCGGACGGCCATGGTGGTCCCACCACCTACACCGACCCACGGCCGCTCACCGGTACCGACATCTACGATATCGAGGCCTATTCGCCTTCGGGCGCGGCCGGTCCGGCCTCAGATGGCGTGTCACTTTCGGTCACCAGTCAAGCCCTCGGCGGCACCAACGCCAGCCCCAACCAGGGACCCAGCGGCGCCGACACGGTTGGCCCCGATTTCCGAGGCAAAAACTCGCCGACAGCCTTCGAGGTCTACGGCCAAAGCGCCGGACAGGTCAACGAAACCTACGGCTTCGCGGAAAATCCGTTCAACCGTGGCTTCATGTCGATGCTCAACATCGTATGGTACTTCATCACGATGCACGCGTACCTGGCGCTGTCGTTCCTGGCCTGGGGCCTCACCCGCAAGTTCTACGCCCCGCTAGTAACAGTGGTAACCCAGTTCATCACGGCCTACTTCAAGATGCCGCTGTTTGGGTCGCTCACCGTCCTGGCGATCATATTGGGCGTCGGCGCCCTCTCACTCCGACTGCTCAAGGGCCACGTCACCTGGGTAGCACGAGGGCTGGGCATCATCGTGCTGGTAGTTGGAGGCATGACTCTGTATGCCAACTTCGCGCCCCGCGTGGTTCAAACCACCATGAACTACCCGGTGGAACTCGGCGATTACGTGCTCGGCGCCGTCGATGGCGCTCTGCCCGTCAACCCCAACCACGGCCAGTTCAACTTGCAAGTCCGTCCCACCTTCATCGGCGACCCCTTCGACCAGCAGGTACGCCGATACCAGGACGCGGAATGGACCACCACGGTATACCCCACCGTTTGTCAGCTCAATTTCGGCGATGAACAGTGGGCCACCACCCACTTCGTTCCAGATGATTCGGGTGCGCCCAGTAGTCTTCACCACCTGACCTATTGCGAGTTCTACCTCGCTACGGTCGCGCACAATGGGACCGAGCGCGACTATCTCGGTAGTCAGGTCCAGCAAAACGCCCCATCCGGGGTGTGGGACATGTACCAGGGCAACAACCTGCCCCGGCACTACTGGATCGCCACGCTCGGCGGGCTCGTTATCACCATCCGATCGCTCTACATCGACCTCCTAGCCTTCTCGTTTGTGCTGGGAGAGGTGCTAATCGCGATCTGGCTGGTGAAGATGGCCTTGATCGGCCTGGGGGCCGCTATCGAACAGGTCCGCCCGCTCACCAACGATATGGTGAAACGGATGGTGATCACTGGTCACATCCCGATTGGGGGTGCGATCATCGCGGTCATCGGCCTCGCCCTGTCCAACGAGTTGGCCACCCGGGCACCGCAGTACGGCTGGACGGCCTCCATGGTCTACCAGCTCGCGGTCGCTATCGGCATGCTGGTGGCACTGGTCATGATGTGGGTGCGCCGCCGCCGAGCCCGAATCGAACGAATCCGTATCGACGGTTCACGTGGCAACGGTGGAGGCGGAGACGGTGGCCTCGGTGCCGCCGCAGCTGGAGCCGCAGCCGGAGCTGCCACCGGCGGAGCCACAGCCGCCGCCACCTGGACCGCCAGCACCGTAAAAACCTCGTCCGCTGGCGGCGGATCAGCGCGGCCCCGGCAGTCATTGCCACCGCCGCGCAGCACTACACGGTCTGTTGCCGGCGTCGTATACGAGCTACCACCAGCTGGTGGCGATGCCACCGGCGGATCTAGCGGCCGACGGCGGCCAGTCCAGGGTCAAGTCGTCGAAGGGCGCATTGAACCACCCGGCATGCCCATGCTACCGCCAAAAGGCGGCCCCCGCGGCCGTCCACCCCGCGCGCTTCCTCCGGGAGGCTCCGGCTCATCCTAATCGCCCGTGTACCCCGGCTCGCCAACATTAGCGAGCCGGGGTACACCTGACCCATTCACGATCCAGCGTGACGGCTATTCTTTAAAACCCGCCACGCTGGGCCATGAAGGTCTAGTACCCTACACAACCAATATTCCCAACCGAAATCCGCTCCGCACTACCGATTGGCGGTAACCATGTCGCAATCTCGCAACCCCCGCCTGCGCAACCTGGCAATTGGCGCGTTTGTGTTCCTGTTGGTCATCATAACGGTGGTCATGCACGCCGCCTCCAGCGGCCATGGCAGCGCCGACTCCCAAGCCGGCTCGCCGGTCTACCAGCCTGCTACAACTTCTGGCCCCAGCACTAGCCCGGCCTCCGCGCCGACCGCTGTTCCTGGGCCAACCGCAAGCAGCCAACCGTCCACCATGACCAAACTACCCACTCTCGACCGCCAGGCAATCGCGGCCGTCGCGCGGAACTTCGTTGAGAAGGCCTACTCGTTTAGCTACACCGACCGCCCCGGCGACGTCGATAAACGGGTGAAGGCCTACCTCGCACCGGCGTTCACTGGCACGCTGCCGGAGCCGCCCAGCCCCACCTCCAACGCGGGTCTGGATTTCCGGCAATCCCAAACCATGTCGCGAGCCTACGTGGCCCACGACGCCGACATCCGGTTCGACTGGACAGAAGCTAGTTCGGCCGCGATTACCATTACGGTCACCCGGTCTACCTCCAGCAACACGGCCGATTCGTCCCAGATCACCCAATTCACTTACCAGCTCACGTTCGTTCGAAATGGCGGCGCCTGGCTGATCAGCACCCTGCGAGAAGGGACGTACTGACCATGAAAGTCTGGCTATGGCTAGCCGGCGGCCTCATGGCACTCGGAGCGGTGGTGGGAGGTTTCTTTCTCCTCACCTTGTTCGTGGTAGCCGGAGCCGGCACGCCGGTCGAAAATTCCGTAACGATACCGGGTTGTTCTGGGTCCGCGCGCAACCTAGCCGCGCCCGCCGCGGTCACAGTTAGTAGCACCCAACTCAACTCCACTCAGATCCACAACGCCGAAACCATCATCGGCGTGGCGAAAAGTCGGGGATTGAGTGCGCGTGACGCCGCTACCGGTGTGGCCACGGCCATGCAGGAGTCAACGCTCACCAACCTCACCATCCCGGACGCGATCAACGCGGACAGCGTCGGCCTGTTCCAGCAACGGCCCAGCATGGGCTGGGGTACGCCCCAGCAATTGGCCAATCCGGTTTATGCTACCAACAGGTTTTACGACTCGTTGGCAACCATTAAAAACCGGAACAGCCTGCCTCTCACCGTCGCCGCCCAGAAGGTGCAGCACTCCGGCCACCCGGATGCCTACGCTCAGTGGGAATCATTGGCCACCACCCTGGCCAATCAGGCCTACCAAGTCGGCGGCTCGCCAAGCACCGGTACGGCTAACCCAGCTGGACCCGCCGACCTGGCGGCATCCGTCACTGGCTGCAGCGCACCGACCGCCACTGCTGCCGCCGAGGTTATGAGTAAGGCGGTTCGCGTGGCCTTGTCGCAGCTGGGCGTTCCGTACGTCTGGGGCGGCACCACGCCCAAGGGCCACCCGGGCGCCGGGCTTGATTGCTCCGGTCTCACCCAGTACGCCTACGCTCAGGCCGGCGTCGCCATCCCGCGCGTCGCCAACGATCAGTACAACGCGGCTCAAAAGGTACCGCTGAAGTTGTCGGTCCTCCAGCCCGGCGACTTGCTATTCGAAAATTGGGACGAATCCGGACCCGGAACCGGCTGGGGGCATGTCGGGATGTACATTGGCAACGGCCAGGTGGTGCAAGAGCCCCACACCGGACTCACCGCCGAAGTCGTTAGCTTCTCGCAGTTCGGGGCCCAAGCCGCGGCCCGCCCCGTAGTGCCGAAAGCCCTGCTACGAACGGTCACGCCCATCTCTTCGGCGCCAAAGGCCCACCTGGCTGGCTCAGCAAGTTGCAAACCGGCCCGGCCCTGTACCGTCTTTGGTATCGGCGACTCCATCCTCAACCTACTCGACCTAGACGGCATTCTTGGCAAACAGTCCTTCGGGCCTGGGTGGACCTACGTCCACAATGCCTCCGGCGGCCGAGGCGTCACCCAATACGGCGGCATAACCGTCGGCGGAACCGGGTACGATGCAGCCGTTACCGGTGACGCGGCCGTCTTCCAAGACGCCTCGGTGATCCGCAGCGCGAGTGCCATTGTGGTCGAGTTGGGCACAAACCCCAACGAATCAGGTCAAAACTGCCCGGGCCCGGATAGGTTCGAGGCCGCTGTCACCCAGATGGTCCACGACATCCATTCGGTCGCGGGCCACCCGATTCAGCTCTACTGGGTTAATATCGGCAACCAGCGGCGCGACTCGTGTGCCTGGACGATCGACCCGCGCAACCGCGCGCTGAACTCGCTAGCTGGCCCACTTGGGTACCAGGTCATCGACTGGCATGCGGTAGCCACGCGTCATCCCGAGTGGTTCGCGGCTGACCCCATCCACCCCAACACCGCGGGACGGATGCGACTGGCCCAGCTCATCACATCGGCTGTCGCCGGCGGTTAACTCGATTCCGTCGCGGCACTCCTGCGGCCCGGCCTCATTCGCCCCCAGGCGAGCGAGGCCGGGCCTTCATCTACCCTAACGGTCCCTTGACCCATCTAAACACTTATGTTAAAATATGCACACGTTGCAGATTAGCTCCGCCCATCTTCATGGCGTCGAGAATTTGCCCGTAACTTGCCAGTTTGCTCGCTTTCCTAGGGAGGATCAGATGTGCAGGCACCAACTGCCATTCGAGTTTCCAGGTCACGAAACTATTACAGTTCGCGAAGCCTTCGATATGTTCTCGGAGCGACGTGCCATTCCGGTCAGCATCATGGGCTTCAGCTACGAACTCACCGATCAGCATTCAGACGGCTCCAAGGTCCTGGATCTGGTACCCGCCGCAGATTCGACGATCAATGCCGAACTCGTACCGCTCGACCCTGGCGCACCTCGACGTAGATACCGTACTCTGCGCGGCGTCCCCATCGGGATGACACTGGCTGGGACCCACGAGCCAGGCCAAGACACTAGCGGATATGGTCGGTTCTGGTTTCGTCAGCTCGCTGACGATTCCTGGGTGGTAGAGTACGAACTCGCCGCCTGCCCCGCCTGCGCCACCGCCACCTTATCCAAGGAACCCCGCAACTGCCGCTGAGGCCCGCCGAACCCAGTGTTCGGCGGGCCTTCGTCACATCTGGGCTTGTTCGAGCACCAATGTCACGTTAAAATAGGGTCTATGTCAAGCACTAATTCTTCCGCGCGCGTTCGGTTCGCCCCCAGCCCCACCGGTTACCTGCATATCGGGGGTATGCGATCGGCGCTTTTTAATTGGCTCTGGGCTCGCCACACCGGCGGCACCTTTGTGCTGCGTCTCGAAGACACCGACCGCAACCGCCTGGTAGAAGACGCGGCCGAGCAAATTTACGCCTCCCACCGCGACCTCGGCATCACGCCCGACGAAGGCCCCGAGCAGGGTGGCCCGTTTGGTCCCTACGTGCAATCCGAGCGTCTCGATATTTACCGCGAACATGCCGAAAAACTCCTGGAGTCCGGCGCCCTGTACCGCTGCTGGTGTTCACCCGAGCGGCTGACAGAGTTGCGCGAGGACGCCCAAAAGAGGGGAGTGGCCTTCAAGTACGACCGCCACTGCCTCGTGCCGGCCAATCGCCGCCCCGAATCAGAACCGCACGTCCTACGCTTTCGCATCCCGGACCGACCCGAAACCGTAGCCTGGGACGACGTCGTACGCGGCCGCCTCGAGTTTCGCACCGTCGACCTCGATGACTTCGTGGCCATGAAAGCCGACGGCTACCCGACCTACCAGTTCGCCAACGTCGTCGACGACCACCTCATGCAGATCTCGCACGTCCTGCGCGCCGACGAGTGGATTCCTTCCACACCCAAGCACATTTTGCTCTACCAGGCTTTCAGCTGGGAACCACCGATTTTTGCGCACCTGCCAGCCGTACAAGGCCCCACCGGCGGCAAAAAACTCAGTAAGCGCGACGGCGCCCAATCGGTACACGAGTACCTCAATGAGGGCTACCTGCCAGAAGCCCTGCGCAGCTTCCTAGCAAGCCTCGGCTGGAACGACGGGACCACCCAGGAGGTCTATTCCACCGACGAGCTAATCGACCACTTTACCCTCGACCGCATCCAAAAATCACCCGCCCGCTTCGACAAAGACCGGCTCACCTGGGTCAACGGGGTCATGCTCCGCCAGATGCCCCTCCAGAGCCTCCTAGAGGCCACGGAAGGTCTCTGGCCGCCTGTCGCGGCTGAGTACCCCTCCGAGTACAAGACGGCCGTCCTGGGGCTCGTACACGAGCGTATCAAGTTCCTGGCAGAGCTCCCCGAGCTCACGGAGTTCTTCTTCACCAACCCCAAGGCCGATACCGCCCTGCTCACCAAGCAACTCGACGCCAAAACCGCCCACTCGGCTCTCGAGCACGTCGTTAAAGCCCTACCCGCCAACTGGTCTGAAACCGCACTCGAAACCGCCATCCGGCCGCTCGCCGACAAGCTGGGCCTTAAAACCGGCCAGCTCTTCGGCCTGGTCCGTGTCGCCCTCACCGGCCGCACCGCCGCCCCTGGCCTGTTCGAAACCATGGCCGTACTCGGTCACGATGTCACCCTCCGCCGGCTCAGCGCCGCCCTGCAAACATTGCGTTAAAACCCCCTCGCAATAGATAGCGGCCAAGTGAGGGCCGCTCACATTAGCCCAACAGGTTTGACAAGCCACGCGAGCGTGCCCTATAGTGACCTCACTTAAGCAAAGTGAGGTTAAACCACTCATGAGTGTCTCTTTCTACGACGTAAAGACCCGCCAGTCCGTGGAGGTTCCGGAGAGCGATGTCTCCAAGACCAAGTACGAGCGCCAGACCAAGGACGGCAAGACCCAAGTTCGCTACGCCCTGCGTGGCAAGTACGACGGCCGCAACCTCACCAAGTTCGTCGGCCAGGCCGACTGGGACGCCTTCAGCGGCCCCGTCGTCTAATTCTTTCGTCCGTAAACCATAAGCAAAAACGTAGCCCTCAGGGGCTCGTTTTTGTGTAGAATGGATGTATGAAAGCGACCCAGCCCCTAGCTGAACAGCCGGCTCGCCCGGAAGACCTAATTCCCGAAATTCCTGGCACCCCCGATACCCAGTCCCAAATGCAGGCTCAACCGGACAAGCCCTGGTTTAAGCGCCACTGGAAACTAGTGGTGGTGATTTTGGTGGTAGCGCTGATCGTGACCGGCGCCGGCGCCGCCGCCTGGCAGTACACTCACCAACCCAAACCTGCGGCCGCCGTCAAGCCTAGCCCGACTCCCGCTACGCCCACCCCCACGCCGTCACCGGTCACCAAGGCTTCGCCGCTCACCGGCCTCCAGGTGGCGCCGGACGTGGCCAGCCAGCCAGTCGTGGGCGTCATCATCGAGAACCAAACCGACGCCCGCCCGCAATCCGGCCTACAAGACGCTGGCGTCGTCTACGAGGCCAACGCCGAGGGCGGCATCACCCGGTTCGAGGCGTTTTACCTCGACAAAATCCCCGCTATTCTCGGCCCTGTCCGCTCCGTGCGCACCTACTTCGTGGATTGGGCCCTCGAATTTAACGCACCCCTGGCCCACGCCGGCGGCAACGCCGATGCCTTGGATGAAATCGACCCATTACACATGAAGGACATGAACGCCCTCAGTCTCGCCCAAGACGGCTTCTACCGCACCACCGACCGTTACGCCCCGCACAACCTCTATACCAACCAGGCCAAGCTCACAGCCCTGATGCAGCGCCTCGGCTACTGGCAGCCCTCCAGCTTCACCCCCAGCCCGCGCAAGGCTGATACGCCTACCCAGAGCCCACCTCACCCCAACATTCACATCGACTTCTCTTATTCTGGCTACCAGGTCGACTACAAGTACGACCCAGCCACCAACGATTACGCCCGGTTCCTAGCCGGTGCGCCACACATCGACCGCAACACCGGACAACAAATTCAC
>Ga0070658_10004272_pt1 | contig 11676 bp, 9 predicted proteins | sample KBSC13metaG_FD_64664 | JGI IMG/M metagenome (GOLD analysis project Ga0070658, IMG submission 64664) | Corn rhizosphere microbial communities from Kellogg Biological Station, Michigan, USA - KBS C1-3 metaG | ecosystem: Host-associated > Plants > Roots > Rhizosphere > Soil ... | reverse complement strand
TCTTAATCCTGTCCATCCTGTATATCGATGTTAATATTCTTCTCTTAGTTTATGTAGGTGAAGCCCATGCAGAGGTTCTTCGCCGGGTCGGTGGTCAGGCACCCGGCCGACAGACCGTCGCATTTCGACGGCGTCGATCCCTGGCCGGGATAGCGATGGATGAGGGTGCACCCCGTCAGATCCGCGCTCTTCCAGATCGTCTCAGGCTTGAGGGCCCTGGCATGACCGTCGAAGAAGGCGCAGTTCATAAAGCCCTGGTGACGGTTCGCATATTTCATCATGCGGGTGGGCTGAGTGGGCTCCGGCGCCATGTCGCCGTCCCACACCTCGAACCAAGTCTCATTGTCCACGGCACCGGACAGCAGTTTGTCCCACTTCTCCGTGATGACGATCGTGTCCGCGGGCACGTCGACCTGGGCGAGGCTCAGGCCCTCGGCCGAGTCCGCGGCGGCGTACGAGCGGAGCAGCGGCGTGACGCCGTCGGCGGCGACGTTCCTAGTCGGCCCCGGGTCGCTCGGGCAGACATAGATGTTCGGAGCCTTGATGTAGGGCATGAGCACGTTGTACCACTGCTCCGGGGCCGAGGCCGGACTGCCAGTGGGTATGACGGCATTGATGCGTATCTTGCCAAGGCTCAACGCCGAGTTGTCTTTAGCGGAGCGAAAGAAGAGATGCTCGTCGTTGTCCTGAACGTACATCTGAACGGCGAGACCGATCTGCTTCATATTCGACATACACGAAATCGCACGCGCCTTCTCACGAGCCTGGGCAAAGACCGGAAAAAGGATAGCGGCAAGAATCGCTATAATAGCGATCACAATTAGCAATTCAATAAGTGTAAAACCATTCTTGCGAATAACTTGGAGCATGTGTGACCTCCTGACAGTCAACGTATCTGGTACTCCCACTAAAGGGATGGCGTATTTTAATGCCGACTTTATTTATCGGAGACTAATTTAGTCGGCATTAGAATAGCACGGGTCAATCGGCCCTGTCAATAGATTTATTAGAATCTTCTAATTTATTTTGCAACGATGCTGAGCCGTGAAACATCGTCGATCAACCACTCGATCCGCCATTCAATACTCGTCAAACGCGAAAGAAAACGGGCGTCGTGACTGGCCAGCAGCATCGCGCACGGACAATCCACCATGGCATTTTCAAGAGCCTCGACCGCGGGCAAGTCGAGGTGATTGGTCGGCTCATCCATGACGATCAGCCACGGACTCTTGACGATGCCCAGCGCCAGCATAACCTTGCGGAGTTCGCCGGGGCTGACGTCGACATTGCCGACCAGTCGCTTTGGCGACGAGCCCAGGCAGTTGACGATCGTCATCACATCACCGAGACGGGCACGCGACAGACCGTTGACCTCGGCCATGATCCTCGCCGATGTCGACGCGTCGATCTCCTGCGGGAGGTAGACGATACGATCCTCCGGCAGGTTGAGTTCACTCAAGAGTATCCGAATCAGTGTCGACTTGCCCGCCCCATTCACCCCTGCCAGCGCGATTCGGTCACCTCGTTCGATGGTCAGTTCGGGAAGTTCAAGCGTTCTCTGTTCCGCCACTGCAACTGTACGTCCCGGTTGAGAATGGAGCACTGGTCGGTCGGCCCGAGAATCCGGCAGCCAGAAATTGACCTCATGCCGGCGGCCTATCTGCACCTCCGCGAGTTGCCGCCGGGCATTGTCGACCCGGCCGTCGAGCTGACTCGCCAGTCGGCCGGCGCGACCGTCTGCCCCGCTGACCCGAGCCGCATCGATCCTCGACCGGCCATCGTGATCGCGCAGGGCGAGGTGCTTCTTCGACCGCTTGCGGTCGGCTTGCTGCGCTTCTTGACGCCGTCTGGCAGCCTCGGCGGCCAACCGTTCCGCGTCTCGCTTCCTACGCGCGTACTCGTCCCGCAAGGCATCATCCTCATCGACAGCCTGCTTCACGGCGACCGAATATCCACCCGGCCGCATCACAGGCTCGCCGCGAAGTAGGAGTGTCTGACGGCACAGGCTATCCATCAACTCCCGGTCATGGCTGACCAACAGGCCAACGCCCTGGAACGACCGCAACGCCTCCGCCAGCATCTGCCGGCCAACGGCGTCGAGGTGGTTCGTCGGCTCATCAATCGCCAGCACCATCGGATCATGCCAGAGCGCCACCGCGATCTGCGACCTCTTGCGCTCGCCATGACTGAGCGTCGACCATCGACCGCCCCACCCCGTGTCGACAGCGAGCCGTCGACGGAGCGTCAGCGCCTCGCGATCGGTCGACGCCAGGAAGTCGACGAACCCCGCAGGTGGATCGTCGGTCCGCTGCTCACAGTAGACAACCCGCCCTGTCACGGCGACGCGTCCGGAACTGGGCCTCAAGATGCCGGCGGCAAGATGCAGAATGGTGCTCTTACCGCTTCCATTCGCCCCCGCAATGCCCGTCCAAGATGTCGGAAAGCTGAGACTAAGCCCGGCAAAGAGTACGTCGGGAGTTCCATCATAGCCAAACGTGACGTTATTAAAGGAAAGAAATGCGTTCATGCGACCTCCGGTCAGGACAGGTCAGAGCGAACGCTGTGGCGTGAAGATCGAGGAGAACTTGAGAAGGCACGCGTGAAAACAGGAGACGCTCCGACAGCGACGATAAGGGGGACTGTCGAAATTCGGTTTCCTGTTAATTCTTCAACGGCGGCCTTTCAAACGTGGGTTGAGTCGATATCGAATGGGATACGGAGTTTGCTAAAGCATCAATGACATAACGATAATTTCGACAACCATTGTGAACCAGGCTCCCCTTCCCATTCCGATGGGGAGGGGTCGGGGGAGGGGGCTGTCCCTACTTGTCGATAGTACCGTTGGGATAGTCGGAGGGTCGATGCGGCGGGTAACGTCGCTGGAGGCTCGGGCTGGGCGGCTGGGTCATCGACCCGACCTCGACACGTGAGCGGAACTCGCTGGGGGAGACTCCCACCACTTCCTTGAAACGCTTGGAGAAATGGTGTACGTTGCAGAAGCCGAACCACTCGGCAGCCATCTTATTCGACGCGTGCGAGGTCGACAGCCACTCGCAGATATGCGACATGAGGATCTGCGTGTGATATCGACCAGGAGGGACGCCGGCCACCGCGGCGAACTTGCGGCGGAAATTCGGATACGACATGCCCATGGTCGACGCGATCGTCTCCAGGTCGAGCTTGTCGGCGCGAAGGACATCCTCGATCAGCTTCTTTGCCTGGCTGAGCCAAACCTGGTCGACATCCGTCACCCGGCGCGACTGCACGGACATAGCCTCGGCAAGCAGGCTCTGCAGGCTACCAATCAGCATCAGCTGCCCAACCTGGTCCCCGCGCACATTGGTGAACAGCGCTTCGAATCGGCCAAGCCAGTAGTCAATCGGCTCCAGACGCAGGGCGAAGTGGCTCGGGTCGATGATCCTGGTCGACCGCCACAGGTCGAACACCGGCCCCTCGAACGTAATCCAGAACTCACTGAACTGCTCGCCCGGCAACGGATCGATTCGGTGCGGGATTCCGGGGAAACAAAAGAACAGGTCGCCCGGCGAGAAGATCACGGACTTGCCGCCCGGCTCCGTATAGTGACAACGTCCGTCGAGGATGTACGTCAGCGAATAGTAAAAAGTGATGCGAGGGTCGTCGAAATCCCAGCGTGAGTTCTTGTGAACCGCCGCATAACCCAGGCCGCCAAGCGGGCTGAAGATACCGTGGGCGTCGAATATGTTGCGTGTTATGGTTTCAGTGGGCATGAGTCAAGAAACACGGTCAGTATCGGCGGCAGCTAAACCTGACGCATTCATTATACGCGCATTATGTGCAGCATATTGTGGTCGCCAGTTGCCAATATTTAGACTGAGACCAATCGATTTGGTGACGCGAGTGACCTCAGTCGATTTTGCTGTCCTGACTCAACGCGTCCACATCCCACCCGAACGCCAGTTGTCTCGAATCCCAGCACGCGTTGCGTCCGTATTGTCGAAGGCGCCCGCTCCTCTCACGCTGGACGCCCCAACGCTAGTTGGTCTTGACGATCGGCACCCACACTTCGCACTTGTAATCGTCGGCGGTCACGTCGTTCCCGGGATAAACCTCGATTTCAGGAATGCCCTCCGCATGCTCATAACCAGTCGACGGAAAGAACTCCGAGAAGATCCGCGCCCACACGCTCTGAAGCGCATCCGGCAGCGGGCCGACCGCTTCGAACACAGCCCAGTTGGCGGCAGGAATGCTGCGCAGCTCGAAGCCGCTCGGCGCAACGCCATCCTGGTTTTCGATCCCGATGATGTAGGTGAACTCCTGAATGTCCTGCCTGAAATCCGCGCAGATCCCGAGCATGGCGCCGCCTGTAACACCGCCGGGCGTGACCGACTTCGCCAGCTTATCGACAGTGCCATTCGACATCGACTCCTGCCAGAATGCCGGTATCGTCCGTAAGTTTTCACCGTCTTTCGTCGACACCCGCACACCCTTGCCCGCAACTTTGAACGCGGGCTTTTCTACAATTCGATAGTCCATTTCCTGGTCTCCTTTAAGCGACACATGAAAGGAAATGCGTGGAACGGCTTTCAGACGCGACTCGGCTTTGCGGGCTTCCGACGGCGTAATTCCGTGCGCTCTCCGAAACGCCTTGCAAAACGCCTCGGGAGTATCGTAACCATACTTGAGCGCGACGTCGATGACCTTCACCCGCGTCGACGCCAACTCCTGCGCCGCCAGCGTCAGCCGTCTCTTCCGGATGTACTCCACCACCGTCACTCCCGTCAGCATGTGAAACATCCGCTGAAAGTGAAACGGCGACGCGCACGCGATACTCGCCGCCTCGCCCATGTCGATATCGCCATCCATATGGCGCTCGATATAGTCGAGGGCGCCCATCATCAGCACCAGAGTCTGCAATCGATCCACGATCCTTTCGCCCAATCATATCACTCGCAACGGAACCAGTCCTGTCATTATATGCCCTCGTGTGACAGATTACGTCCGACTCTTAGGCGTAGCGCAGTCACAGTTCCTACTCTTAATCCTCAGCCCCGGAGGGGCGGTTACTCCTAGCCGTGCCGTGTGGCGACAAGCACTCCGTATCACGTTCTGTCGGTCATGCTCCCCAGGATCGGGGGCTAGGGGGCCGAAGCCCTGTGACTAAAGCGACCGCAAACAATCTTCGCCGCAAAGTGTTGACTCAAGCGGAAGTTACGGGTATTCTTTATTTACTAGTTAGTTTATGATAAATATAGTTAAATTGAGAGGGAGCATGATTTCAAAGCGAAAAGTACTCGCGGGTCTGGCCATCGCCACCCTTACATCACCGCTGATATCGACCGTCGCCCGCGCCGCGTCGACACAGCTGTTGAACGTGTCCTACGATCCCACCCGCGAACTGTATCAGGACTATAACGGAGCATTCGCCAGGTACTGGAAGGCGAAGACCGGACAGGACGTTAGCGTCAAGCAGTCGCACGGCGGATCGGGCAAACAAGCCCGCGCCGTTGTCGACGGCCTCGACGCCGACGTTGTCACGCTGGCGCTGGCCTACGATGTCGACTCGATTCGCAAAGCCGGCCAGATCGCGCCCGGCTGGCAGACGAAGCTGCCGAACAACAGCTCACCGTACACGTCGACCATCGTCCTGGTCGTTCGCCAGGGAAACCCGAAACACATTCACGACTGGGCCGACCTTGCCCGTCCCGGCGTGTCCGTAATCACCCCCAACCCCAAAACCGGCGGCGGCGCACGCTGGAACTTCCTCGCCGCGTACGACTACGCCCTGCATCAACCGGGCGGCACCGACGCCAGCGCACAAGCCTTCGTCGCCAAGGTCTACAAGAATGTCGCCGTCCTCGACAGTGGCGCTCGCGGCGCCACCACCACCTTCGCCCAACGCGGGATCGGCGATGTCCTCATTGCCTGGGAGAACGAGGCCCTGCTCATCACCAAACAGATGGCCCCAGGTCAATACCAGCTAATCGTGCCGTCGTCCAGCATCCTCGCCGAACCGCCCGTCGCCGTCGTCGACGCCAACGTCGACCGTCATCACACGCGGCCTGCCGCCACCGCCTACCTGCAATACCTTTACTCCCCTCAGGGACAGGAGATCGCCGCGCGCCACTTCTATCGACCGCGCAACAAGGCCATCGCCAGGAAGTATGCCGCCCAGTTCCCCAAAGTGCGACTGTTCACGGTCGCGCAGCTCGGCGGATGGGACGCAGTACAACAGCGCTTCTTCGCCAACGGCGGCGTATTCGATCAAATATTTCGGAGATAACTACTCTCGAATACGCTGAACCGTTGACATTCCCGATCAAATTCGGGTATTACTAGTTTAATACTAGCAAAACTTACTGAACGAGCCGACTAGAAAGACTGGAGGCCCTGAGCAAATCGCTCGGGGCCTCTTCCGTTTAGGAGTTAATTGCAGCACCACACGCGCCTTGGTTGACGTCAGTGCAGGGCTATTTACAGTAGGGTGCCGAGCTTGTCTCGACCCGGTCAAGGCGGCCGCCGCCTATTTCGCATTGAGTTTTACGGAAGATAACAAACGACTGACAGGAGATACAAATGAAGTCACGCACCAAACCTGGTTTTACATTGATTGAACTACTCGTTGTGATAGCCATTATAGCGACTCTCGCGGCTATCCTTTTCCCAGTTTTCGCACAGGCGCGAGAAAAGGGACGACAAGCGGTCTGCACCTCGAACCAAAAGCAGATCGGCCTTGCCATTTTGCAGTACGTGCAGGACTATGACGAGACGCTGCCGCCATCCAACTACACCGATGTCGCGACCGGCAGCCCGGACACGTGGATGAACATCATCGACACCTACGTCAAAGCTGGTTATCCCAATCATGCCGTGGCCACCGGAAGTCAGATCGCCAGCGTTTTTACATGCCCAGATTACACGGCCACTGAAGTAACCGCCAACGCTACCCCGGCGCACAGTTATGTCAGCAACGCCAACGTCATGCCGCCATGGATCGCCGGAACGGGCGAGACCGCGGCGACTAATCCGCCACTCACCATCGCCGCACTGCATGCGCCGGCTCAAGTCGTGCTCATCGGCGAAGCCGCCGGCGGATCGCGCATCTTCACCTGGGGCGACGATGTGGACACCTCGCCGATCATCCCCGGCCAGACGGCCGCGGTCTTCGGATCGTGCCAGGCGATCTACCTCCGGGCGCGGCTTCGCCATAGCGGAGGCTCCAACTACCTCTTCGGCGACGGTCACGTCAAGTGGTTCCATGGCCCCGGCAAGAGCTTCACCGCCACCGGCGCCACCTGGTATCCGGTCATCCCCGAGACGGCAACATCGAATATCGTCTGGCAGCAGGCGGCTTATCCAAACGCAGGAGGATGGTTCGTTGAAGACCCGAACAGCTAATACAATATTCTGGGCGACTGTAGCCCTCGCTCTCGTCGCGTCCATCGCGAAAGCTGATGTGTCCATCGACATCAAGCCCGCCACCCCATTATCGGGGCAGGAAGCCCAGCGACCAGGAGCGACCACCGCAGCCGCCCTCCTCGACAAGGCGGCGTCGACATTGTCCTCGGCTTCGTCCCTGACCGCCGACTTCGAGGAAATCGACTCCTATCCGACTCCCTATAAGGACCTCGCCCAGCGCGGCACGTTAACGCTTGCCCGACCGGGACAACTCCGTGTCGAGATCAAGCGCTTCCGGCGTATCACCGCCGCCGATCCGTGGACGCCTTCGGGCAATGACGCGCTGTCGGTCTCGGACGGAAAGACGTATTCCTACGCCTTCCTGCACCCGCACAGCACGCAGATCAAGCAGGAGACATCATCGACGCAAGCTCTCACCGGCGCCCTCAAAGCCGCGCCTGCCATCGCCGGTTTCTTCGCCCCGGTGTCGACACCGGCCGACGCCAGCCTGCTCGCCACCGAGACATGGGAAGGCGAGCAGTATCAGGTGGTCGACTACAAAGTCAACGGCGATCACCAAACCTTCGACGCCCACGCCTATGTCGGTGAGGACGGCCTTGTGCATCGGCTGGTGTACAAGGCCGAGACCCCACGCGGCACACTCGCTAAGGAGTGGGTTCTCCGGAACGTCAAGCTTAACCAGTCGATCCCAGGTTCCATCTTCGCCTATACTCCCCCCGCCGACGCCACCCCACTCGACGGCTCCGATCGACCCGCCCCCCTCGCTGTGGGCGCCGTTGCCCCTGACTTCGCCGTGAAAGACGCCCGCGGCAAAACCGTCAAACTCTCGGATTTCCGAGGCAAAACCGTCATCCTCGACTTCTGGGCAACCTGGTGCTGGCCATGCAACCAGTCCCTCCCCCACACGGAGGCGGTCGTCGCCCAGAACGGCGACAAGAACGTCGTCGCCCTCGCGGTCGCCATCTGGGACAGTCAGACAGGCTTCGATGCCTGGATAGGCAAGCACAACTATCCCGATATCAGGTTCGCCATTGACCCCAGTCCGCAAGGCAAAGACGTCGCCAGCGCCCTGTACCACATCCCGTCAACGCCCACCGCCTACGTCATCGACCCGGCAGGCAAGATAGTCGACATAGTCTCCGGCTACGCCGGCCCCACCGACGAACTCCAAGCCGCCATCGACACCGCGGTGTCGTCAAAGACAGCCCGCGTCAATCCGTAGTCAAAACTGGATTTGGCGCTACCGGAATCGGTCGCCGTTCGTAGGGGATTTCCGCAGGGGAACCCCCGCGAGCCTAAGGAAAACCGGTGCCTGACTTACGAGATGCAACTGCAAAAAGCGCCTCCGCATTGGTCGACCATGCGAAGGCGCTTCATTTACCCTGAGATAGTGTATAATAAACACACAACGGGAGGGCGTTATGCTGGGAGCAATCGCGGGCGACATCATCGGGTCAATCTACGAAGGCAACAACATCAAGACGACGGACTTCCTGCTGCTCAATCCAGGCTGCACATGGACCGACGACACGGTCCTCACACTTGCCGTCGCCGAAGTTCTCCTGGAAGGCGGAGCCGGCGACCCAACCGCGTACGTCGAGCGCTTCCACGACTGGTACGAAGCCTACCCCGACGCGGGTTTCGGGGACACCTTCCAGCGCTGGGCGCGCCAGCGCCTGACAAATCCCTACAATAGCTGGGGCAACGGAAGCGCCATGCGCGTCAGCCCCGTCGCCTACGCCTTCGACACGCTCGACGGAGTCCTCGCCGAGGCAAAGGTTAGCGCGGCCGTCACCCATTCTCATCCCGAAGGTATTCGCGGAGCGCAGGCAGTGGCGGCATCGATCTACCTTGCTAGAACCGGAAGCAGCAAGTCGGAAATCAAGACATGGCTGGATGAGAATATTCAGTACGACCTGAACACCACGGTCGAGAAGATTCGGCCAACCTACTACTTCGACGTCTCGTGTCAGGGGTCGGTGCCACAGGCCATCGTCGCATTCCTGGACTCGACGGACTTCGAGGACGCCATCCGCAAAGCGATCTCACTCGGCGGCGACAGCGACACCATCGCCTGCATCACCGGTAGCATCGCCGAGCCGTTTTACGGTGGCGTGCCAGAAAAGATCGCCGACTTCGTCCTGGCGAATCTGGATCGGCGGATGCTGCTGGTGGTCGAGGAATTCCGTGCCAACTTTACTTGATATTCGCCTGTCGGGTGCCATGCCTATAGCCCTGGATGGGCATGCCGTCACAGACCGGCTCCGTGAAAGTACAAACGTCCGGTATCCAAATTCTTATCTAACGAAGTGGCGGATCTCGACCCATGAAGACTAACCTCAAAATCATCCTGACCGCCGTCAACGACGACCTCGCCGACGCCTGGGAGCGACATTGCGGGGACATTGACAATGTCGTCGTCCATCGCGGGTCCATCTTCGACGTCACTTGTGACGCACTCGTGAGTCCCGCGAACAGCTTCGGCTTCATGGACGGTGGCATCGATATGATCTATAGCCGCCGCTTCGGCTGGGGAGTGCAGGAACGTCTCCAGGAGATGATCCGAACACGTCATCATGGCGAACTCCTTGTCGGCGCGGCCGAGATCGTCGAGACGGGAGACGAGGCGTTTCCTTACATCATCGCCGCGCCGACAATGCGGGTGCCACACGTGCTCGGCTATACGGTCAATCCCTATCTCGCGGCTCGCGCCGTGCTGATGATGATCAAGCACGGCGTCATCAGCGAAGGGCGGTTCGCCGGTCAGCCTGTCTCGTCCCTGGTCCAGTCCGTCGCGTTTCCAGGTTTGGGGACGGGTGTCGGACGAGTCGGGCCCAATATGTGCGCGCATCAGGTCCGTCGAGCCATCGACGATGTCCTGGGCGAACCGACGTATCCGACCTCCTGGGACGACGCCACCCGGCGACATAAGCAGATGTACATGGACTTCTTGGACGAGATTGAGCATGCGATCTAACGCCATAAGCACGACGCACAGCACCGAAATAAATCTCAGGCGTCAGTACTCAACGGGGCAAAGCTGACAATGTGGTAGCTCTGCCCCTTTGCGTTTTTTGGCATCACGGGATAAACTGTTGTCACTAACCGTGCCGAGGATGCCTTGAACCGATTTCTCACCACAATCATCTGCGTTGGCCTCTTCCTTATTCAGCCCCAATTCCAGGGGATGGCGATCGCCGATACGCCGGCCGTCCCACCGCCGACCGTCCCCGACACGACCTTCGCCCAGACCGCGCCGCTCAAGATTCGACGGTTGACGGCCAATGCGGCAAGCGTAAAACGGTACGGCAAAATCGAACTCACCGTCGACCTCGCCGCCACCTTCACGAACCCGTTCGACCCCGACGACATCGATGTCTCCGCCGACTTTAACGGCCCCGACGGAGAAGCCGTGCACTCCAACGCCTTCTTCGACCAGGAGTACGCTCAAAAGTCGGACGGGCTTGTTCCGGCCGGTTTGCCGGTGTGGAAAATCCGATTCGCGCCGACCGCCTCGGGAATCTGGCGCTACCGTGTAACAGCCCGAGATCGTAGCGGGACGGTACAGTCGGCTCCCGGTTCCGTAGCCGTGACGCCGTCTACCGATCCCGGCTTCGTGCTCGTCAGCTCCCGGAATCCCTTTGCATTCGCCTTCCGTGGGGAGCTACCGTTCTTTCCGATCGGCGAGGACATCTGCTGGGACGACAACGGCCATAGCTACAACGATTGGTTCCGAAAACTGCACGCCGCCGGCGGCAACTGGACACGGGTATGGATGTGCAGCTGGTCGAATGGCATCGAGTGGTCGCCGACGGCTAGCACTCACAGCGCACCAGGCTACCACGGCCTCGGAGTTTACAACCTCCTGAACGCCTGGAAGCTTGACCACACACTCGACATGGCCGACGCCAATCAGATCTACGCCATGCTCTGCCTGGGGACTTTCGGGGAGTTCACCAGCGGCGGCTACTTCAGCGAGGGACAGTGGGTCGACAATCCCTACAACGCGGCGAATGGAGGCCCGTGCGCCAAAGCCGAGGACTTCTTCACCTCGCCGGACGCGCAAAAGTACTACCAGCACCGCCTCCGCTATCTCGCCGCGCGCTATAGCTGGCGAACGGGCTTGCAAGCATGGGAATTCTGGAACGAATACAACGCCCCCGCCCCCTGGGTCGCCACGATGGCTCAGTACCTCAAGGGCACGGGACCATTTAACGGAAAACCCGCCGACCCCAACCACCACTTGATCACCACAACCTACGGAAACGCCGACGTCTG
>Ga0070658_10004270_pt1 | contig 11681 bp, 8 predicted proteins | sample KBSC13metaG_FD_64664 | JGI IMG/M metagenome (GOLD analysis project Ga0070658, IMG submission 64664) | Corn rhizosphere microbial communities from Kellogg Biological Station, Michigan, USA - KBS C1-3 metaG | ecosystem: Host-associated > Plants > Roots > Rhizosphere > Soil ... | reverse complement strand
TACGCTGGTACGCCGCCATCCGCGTGGTCGATAACACCGGTGCCATCAACGTGAACACGGCTTGGCGGCGGAACGTCGATCTGCCGGTCACGACGGCCGATACGGTTCCGACCTCGCCACCCGCCCTCGGCACTGAATTGACGCAGCCCGCACCGGCGTTGCCGAACTACGGTTTCTTCCGCTCAAACATCGGTCTGCTCGAACTGTTGAACGACCGCACGGCCGATCTTTCGACGGAATGGACCAAGCTCGACACGTACAAACTCGGCTCTGCCCAGGCGTCGTCGGTGACAAATCGGGCCGACTACGTCTTTACCTCCTGGGCCGAGGCACTGGAGATGAATCTCGGCCGCCGGCCCATGAACCCCGGCGTCGGTGGCACCGGCAAGTTCGGCGGCTTCGATGAAGCGACCGGCGCCAACAATGCCTTCCTCAACGGCATGGTGAATCCGCACATTTCGCAGACGCCGCTGGAAAAGTACCTGTTCCGCGACCTTTACCAGAATTCGCCAAACTACGGCACGACCGACGCCGCGGGCGAGAGCGACAAGGAATCCCGTTCCTTCACTTACTTCGCGGCCGATCCAAACGTGAGTGCGTCGCCTTCGGCAAATCCGACGGGCCCCGATTTGCCGCTGTTCTGGTGGAACTCGCTCTACAACCCGAACGAAGCCGACCGGACGAGCTACTTTTCGACCAACTTCCCTGGCTATACGCCGACTGCCCGGCCGGTGCGATACCTGACAACGACAACCAACCCACAGAGCACTTCGCTGCGGCAGGTTGATGCCAACACGCCGATTCCGACGTGGATTACGCAGACGAATGGCGCCGGTACGACGGCGATGACGCCCTACAGCAACACGGCCAAGCCCAAGGGCTCGATCAACACCGATCCGTTCCCGACGCTGTGGCGCGATTTCTATGAGACGATGGCGGACCCGACGAATTCGGCCGCACCCGTATCGGCCGACCTTGGCCACGGAGGGCAGTATGTCACTGTCGGAGCGGGTACCCAGGACCTGCTCTACCTGCGATCAGCTCTGGCGGCCGTCAACGCCGTGGACATGCGAGATGCGGATGACGACATCACCACCTACCGCATCAGGCTGCCGATCAGTGGCAACACAGCAATGGTGGCCGGTACCGAGCGTCAATTGTTCATCAGCCACGTTGACCGCGGCGGCGTGATCAGCGTTCGTCTGCACAACCCGTACCCTTCGGGAGCGATCAACGGCACCGCGTACCGTCTGGCGGTTATGCCTAGCGGCGGGGGCTCGTACGGAACGCCGGTGACGCTCACGGACGCAACTATCGGTGCCGGCGGCGACAGTTCGCCTGTTGACCTCAATCCGGGACCCATGACCAGCGGCAAGATCGTCCTGCTTCGCACCCGCAAATTCGACGGCACGCTTAGCAAGAGCGCTGATCCGAACAATCCTTTCGACGAGACGGCCACGATCAACGATTTTGTGCCCGTCGACATGGTTTCGTTCGATACCACGACCGGTGCCTACGATCGCACGACAAGCGACTGGACGATTGCCTGCTCAGGCACCGGCTTTTCACCTGGCTCGGTTGTGAATCCAGTGGCTATCGACAACATGCCCGGGCCGAATAAGGCGACCTCGACCTCCAACAACATCTTTCCATTCGGTGCATTCGCCCGTAATGGCGACATGATGCTGATCCCCTACGCTGGGACCTATGCCATCTACACCGGCGCAGCGCTGAGCGACGCCGTTTCCTTCACGTTGGATGTGACGCTGACGGGCGATGCACCGTCCGGGGGACAAGTCAAGGCTCGCTTCACGCCGCCCACCACCGGTACTCCGTCAGATGACTGGCGAAGTCGTATCTTCGAGAACTTCACAACACTGGCCAACCCGATGAACGATTACTTTCCGAACATCGCGCCAGAATCGTGGCAGAAGGGCGACCCCGCATACAGGCCGACCGAGGTGAAGCCGAACGATAAGGCCATTTCGGACGAACAGTTGCAGCCGGTTCACGGGTTGATCAACATCAACACCGCCCCGCGCGATGTGCTGCGGATGGTGCCCTTCGTCACCGACAGCAGCGGCGCCGTTGATGTGGCTAACAACAATGCGGTAGTCCAAAAGATACTCGATCATCGTCGAAGCAGCGGGCCTTTCGCGTCGATCGTTGATCTGCTCACGATTCCTGAGTTTGTCAGCGGCAACGGCTCGCTCGCCGGCACGCCGACGGCGCTTCAGGGCAATTTCATGACCGATCCCGCGATGGCCACCTACGCCTCGGCTTATCACAGCCTGATCCGCGTGAGCAACTTGGTCACCACCCGTAGTGATTCATTCATCGTCTACGTCGTGCTGCAGGAATGGCAGGACTATGGGACGGCGCAGCCGGTGCTGATTCCGGATTCGGAACAGCGGTTTGCCGCGATCGTGGATCGTTCGCAACTGAACGGTTCCTCAAAGACTGCCGGGACCGTGCGGTTGATTTCGGTGCCGACAGAGTGATAGTGGCAGCCCAACGCCGAACCGGCCTTGCCGCGCGGACCGCCCGGCAAGGCCGTTACATTGATATCTGAGTATCTGCAGCCGAAGAGAGCGTTTTATGTCCGTTCCCATCGACATCACCTACGAAGGCCAGCTTCACACAACCGCCGTTCACGGGCCCAGCGGGGCGAAGATCGCGACCGATGCGCCTAAGGACAACATGGGCAAGGGCGAGGCGTTTTCGCCGACGGATCTGCTGGCGACGGCGCTGGGGACCTGCATCATCACCACGATGGCCATCGTCGGGCAGCGCGAAGGGCTGACACTCGGCGACGCCACCGTGCATGTCGAAAAAGAGATGACCGCGACTGGTCCGCGGCGGGTGGCGAAGTTGGCCGTTGTCGTCAACCTCAAGGGCCAGTACACCGATGTCCAGCGCCAGAAGTTGACGAATGCTGCCCACGCCTGCCCGGTACATAAAAGCCTGCATCCGGATGTTCAGGTTGAACTGACGCTGAATTGGGCCGACGCCTAGCGATTGTCGCAGGACTTATCCCGCGGCTTACGTGGTCGCCAGAAAGCGGTCAATTTCCGCCAGGCAGCGACTGAATTCGGCGTCTACTGCTTCGACCAAGTGAGTCAAACCTGAGGAGTCGCCGGTTCTGGCCGCGTTCTCCGCGGCAAGCGCGGCAGCGCGCAGCGGTTCGGCGGCGAGATTGGCGGCTGAGCCTTTGAGAGTATGCGCGTGCTTTTGTGCCGCTGGCAGCACGCCGGCCGCGGCGGCGACGCGCAGCTGATCGAGCGGACCGCGGCCGTGGCGTTGGAACACCGCCACAAGCTCGCGCACGAATGTGTCGTCATCCAGACACCGCTTCTTCAGTTGGGGCCAGTCGATTGCGTGCGCCATTACTCCTGCACTTTCTTATACCGATCGGTTGGCTGCAACCCCTGTGGAAAAGCAAGACTCGAAAATTCATTTTGACAATTCAAAATCGTCCCGCGTATGATGCAAAGTCGATGCCTGTTTAGGGACGCCAAATCATATGACCGACGATGCCGCTGCTTTTAATCCAGTTTTCGAATCACGAGGCTCACTTGATATCGTCACGGCCCAGCGTAAGTCGCCAAAGCTAGGGACGTTACGGACGCTTCTGGCTTTCTTCGGGCCGGGTATGCTGGTCTCGGTCGGTTATATGGACCCGGGCAACTGGGCGACCGACTTGGCCGGTGGGGCGCAATTCGGATACGCGCTGCTTTCGGTCGTCCTGCTCTCGAACCTGATGGCCATCCTCCTGCAGCACCTGGCGCTAAAGCTGGGCATTGTGACGGGGCATGATCTGGCCCAGGCCTGCCGGGAGAACTTTTCCAAGCCGACTTCGCTGGTGCTGTGGATCCTGTGCGAAATCGCGATTGCGGCGTGCGATCTCGCGGAGGTGATCGGCTCGGCGATCGCCCTCAAGCTGCTATTCGGGCTGCCGATGGTGTTCGGCGTTTGCGTGACGGCTGCGGACGTTCTGATCATCCTCTTGCTGCAGCAACGAGGGATGAAATGGCTGGTGGCGTTCGTCACCACCCTGATCGTCACCATTGCCGGCTGCTTTATCTATCAGCTGGTTGCGTCGAAGCCGAGCATCGTAGGAATGGCGCTCGGCCTGGTGCCGACGGCCCAGATCGTGTCGAACCACGACATGCTGTACATCGCCATCGGCATCCTCGGTGCGACGGTGATGCCACACAACCTGTACCTGCACAGCGCCCTCGTGCAACATCGCCCGTTCGAGCGAACCGAGGAAGGGCGGGCGATGGCAATTCGTTTCGCCGGCATTGATTCGGCCCTGTCGCTGTTCCTGGCATTCTTCATCAACGCGGCAATTCTGGTTCTGGCGGCGGCGGCGTTCCATGGTACGGCCCACCAGGACGTGGCCACGATCGAAGAGGCGCATTCGCTGCTGTCGCCGATGCTCGGGGCGTCGCTCGCGAGCACTCTATTCGCCGTCGCGCTGCTGGCTAGTGGGCAGAATTCCACGCTCACCGGCACGCTGGCCGGGCAGATCGTGATGGAAGGATTTCTGAGGTTGCGCCTGCCAAGCTGGGTGCGCCGCCTCGTCACGCGGCTGATTGCCATCCTGCCGGCGGTCATTGTGGTTGTCTTGCAGGGCGATAAGGGAGCGGAAAGCCTGCTCATTCTCAGCCAGGTAATCCTGTCGATGCAACTGTCGTTCGCCGTGATTCCGCTGGTGATGTTCACCGGCAGCCGGCGGTTGATGGGACCGTTCGCCAATGGCCCGCTGATGAAAGGGGTGGCATGGGGCGTGGCGATCCTGATCGCCGGCCTGAATGCCTATTTGGTCGTGGCGCAATTTACCAGCGGCGGGGGGGCAGGGCACTGAGGCCGATCGGCCGTTGCGTTTGTCGCCCTCACGGTTAATCTTCGACCGTCCCGACCGCGAGACGATGCACGATGGCCCTCACACCCTCGGAAAAGCGCTCACGCACCTTTTTCGTCCGCGGGCTTAAGACGCTGCTGCCGACGCTGATCACGTTGTACCTGATCCTGTGGGCCTGGGGCTTTCTGTGGGATCAACTCGGCGTACGCATCGTCTGGCTGATCCAGAACATTCAGTACCAAACAGCGGGGCCCGATCGGCAGTGGAGCGACATTCGCCGGTGGTGGACCAACGACAAAGGCGAGCTAGCGTGGTGGGTGCAGCCGTTCGGCGTGTCGATGGCCGTGCTCATGGTGTACATGGTCGGTCTTCTGGTCGGCAACCTGATCGGCCGGACGTTTATGGCGCTGGGGGAGTCGCTGGTGTTGCGGATCCCGGTGATCCGCGCGATTTACCCGGCCGTGAAGCAGATCACCGATTTCCTGCTGCAGGAGCGGACCAGCAGCTTCCAGCAGAGCCGGGTGGTCGCCTGCCAGCCACACGCGAACGGGATCTGGTCGATCGGGCTGATCACCGGCGACCGTTTCACCCAGCTGGAGGCCGCGGGCGAGGACGAAATGGTTTCAGTCTTTATACCCAGCAGCCCGACGGCCTTCAGCGGCTACGTCGTCATCGTGCCGCGGAGCAAGGCCATCGATCTGCCGCTGACGGTGGAAGAGGCGATGCGGCTGCTGGTCAGCGGCGGCGTTCTTCAGCCCGGAGAAAAAACGTCGAGATTTCTACCCGCAGATGCGGAGTGACTCTGGCCGGCTTACGGCTACAATGGCGTGAGCGATTAGAGGAAAAGGAGTTAGATCATGCACGTGCTCGTCACCACCCGTCACATGGAACTGTCGCCGCGCCTGAAGGCTCATGCCGAACAGAAAGCCGGCAAGCTGGTTCATTATTTCGATCGGATTCAGGAAATCGAAGTCGTGATCGATGCCGTCGACGGTTCGTTCCGGTGTGAAGTGATCGTCAACGCCGAGCATAAGAAGGAATTCGTCGCCACCTGCAACAACGACGACGCATACACCTGCGTGAACAGCTGCGTCGAAAAAATCGAGCGGCAGGTGAGCGAACATAAGAAGACGCTGCGCAACCGTAAGCACGTCGGCGACGGGGCGACCATCCGGCATTCGTAAGATCGAAAACCTTGCCGCGGCGGGCATTTGCGTCCGCCGTGGCGATGGGCAAGAATGCGGTTATGAAGCTGATGGAGTTTATCGTCGCCGACGCGATCGTGCCGGAATTGGCCGCCACCACGCGGGACGAGGCGATTCGCGAGTTGGTTAGCTCGTTGAGCGCCGTTGGCGCAATTGATACGGGCGCTGTAGACGACATAGTGGCTGCTCTGGTAAAAAGAGAAAAGACCGGCTCCACCGGCTTCGGCAAAGGGGTGGCCGTCCCGCACGTCAAGCATTCTTCGGTGACGAAAATGACCGCTGTGGTCGGCCGCAGCGTCGGTGGCTTGGATTTTGCGGCGTTGGACAGCCAACCGGTCTATTCGATTTTCCTGCTGCTCAGCCCCGATAACGCGGCCCAGCAGCACCTGCAGGCGATGAATATTATTTTCTCGAACCTGCAGAAAGACATGTTCCGCCGCTTTTTGCGGCAGAGCGATTCGAAGCAGAAGATCGTCGACCTGCTCGAAGAAGCCGACGCCGGAAAATAATTTTCCGCGAGCGAGGGGTAGGAAATCAGGCCCTGTATGATGGGCGCTGTTATCGGACTTTCGACGCAGACGTATTTGACTTTGGCAGAATGACCGCCGTAACCCGCGACATCATCATCCTGAACAGCCTCGGCCTACACGCGCGGCCTGCGATGCAGTTTGTCGATCTCGCCAATCAGTTTCAGGCGAACATCACCGTACACAAGGAAGCCGGCCCCGACGGCGTCGAGGCCGCGACCGTAGACGGCAAGAGCGTGATGCAGATGATCACGCTGGAAGCCACGCAGGGAACATCGCTTCGCATCGAGGCCGAAGGCGACGATGCGGAAGAGGCTGTGGAACAATTGGCCAAACTTGTCGAGGACAAGTTTGGAGAAGAAGAATAGGGAGTTGGGGTTTAGGCTTTAGGGCTTTAGGGCTTGGTGTGGACGTTATCGCCAAGCCTCAAACCCCAAGGCCTCAAGCCCTCGTAAGATGGAACTTCTCAAAGGGATCGGCGTCTCGCCGGGCGTGGTGATTCTCCCCGCCGTGGTGTTAGATGCCGAAGACCTCGTTATCCCCCGCAGAGCAATCGACGCCAGCGCTGTCGACAGCGAACTTGCACGTTTGCAGGGAGCCGTTGAAAAGGCCACTGCCGAGCTGAACGAACTCAAGACTTCACTCACCGCGGCTCATGGCAAAGAGATCGGTTCGATCTTCGATTTCCACACCGGCCTGTTGAAAGACAAGGCGCTGATCCGCCAGGTCGTCGATGAAGTCCGCAAAAACCATTCGAATGCCGAATACGCCGTCGTCCTGGCGATGAAAAAGCTCGCCGGCATGTTCCTCACGATGAAGGACACGTATCTGTCCGAACGGGTGAAGGACGTGTACGACCTTGAGAAGCGAATCCTCAAGACACTGATCGGGGCCAAGCACGAGAGCCTTTCGCACCTGGAAAGCGACGTCGTCGTTATCGCTCACGATCTTCTGCCGTCGCAGACAGCGGCGTTGGATAAAGGCCGCGTGAAAGGGTTCGCCTGCGACGTCGGCGGGCGCACCAGCCACACCGCGATCGTTGCCCGCGCTATGGGTATCCCGGCCGTCGTCGGGCTGGGCAACGTCACCAGCGCCATCACCGGCGGTGACGTGATCATCATCGACGGCACGCGCGGCATCGTGATCGTCGACCCTGACGAAGAGCAGCTCGCCGAGCACGCCGAATACGGCCGTCAGCACCTGCGGCTCGAAGAAGAGCTCGCGACCCTCGCCAACCTGCCCGCCGAGACGACCGACGGCCACACCGTGCAGCTGCTGGCCAACATCGAATTTCCCAGTGAGATCGACGACGCCGTCGCCCGCGGCGCCGAAGGCATCGGCCTGTACCGCAGCGAATTCCTCTACATGGCCAGCGAGACGGAACCGACCGAGCAGGACCATTACGAGGCCTACTGCGACGCCGCACGCCGCCTCAAGGGCAAGCCGCTGGTCATCCGCACGCTCGACCTCGGCGCAGACAAGTACACCTTCGGCATGGGCCCGGTCAAAGAGGCCAATCCCTTCCTCGGCGACCGTTCCATCCGCATGTGCCTGCACAACCTGCCGATGTTCAAGAGCCAGCTCCGTGCGATCCTTCGCGCGGCCTTGGAAGGCGACATCCGCATCATGTTCCCGATGATCAGCACGATCATGGAACTGCGGCAGGCGCGCATGGTCCTCAACGACGTTATCGAAGAACTTGAGGACGAGGGCATTCCGTTCAAGCGCGACGTTCCCGTCGGCATGATGGTCGAGGTCCCCTCGGCCGCTCTGCTGGCGAGCAATTTCGCGCGCGAAGTGAGTTTCTTTTCGATCGGCACGAACGACCTGATCCAGTACACGCTGGCGGTCGATCGGACGAACGAAAAAGTCGCCGGCCTGTTCACGCCGGCGCATCCCGCGGTGCTCGCGCTCATTCGCGACGTCATCCGCGCGGCCAACCGGCAGGGGATCGGCGTCAGCGTCTGCGGCGAAATGGCGGGCGAACCGCTCTACACGCAGCTGCTGCTGGGTCTGGGCCTTAGCACGTTCAGCATGAACGGGCCCGACGTGCCGGAAGTGAAAAAGATCATCCGTAACACCACCACCGAACACGCGCGCCAAGTGGCACGCAAGGTTCTTAGTTTCGATTCCGAGCGCCAGGTCGTGCATTACCTTCGCGAAGAAACGAAGAAGATTATTCCCGAGGCGTTTTAGGAGAGGCAGCGGCCACGCGCCGCGCCCGAGGACACAACCATGGCAAAGGAAATGCTCATCAACGTGAGCGCAGGCGAAGAGTGCCGCATCGCGTTGCTCGAAGACGGCAAGCTCGAAGAGCTCTACATGGAGCGCAACAGCGCTTCGTCGCACGTCGGCAACATCTACAAGGGCCGCGTCACGAACGTTGAGCCCAGCATCCAGGCGGCGTTCGTCGATTTCGGCATCGGCCGCAACGGCTTCCTGCACATCAGCGACCTGATGCCGCAATACTTCGGCAACAACAGTTTCGTCGAGAGCGTCGGCCGCAAGCTCGGCCGGCGTGATCGGCCGCCGATCCAGCAGTGCCTGCGCAAGGGCGACGAGATCATCGTCCAGATCATCAAGGAAGGCATCGGCACCAAGGGCCCGACGCTCACCACCTACCTCAGCATCCCCGGCCGCGTCCTCGTGATGATGCCGTACATGCAGAAGATGGGCGTCTCGAAGAAAATCGAAGATGAGGAAGAACGTGCCAAGCTCCGCAAGATCCTCGACGGCCTCAAGCCGCCGAAGGATTGCGGCTTCATCATCCGCACGGCCGGCATCGGCAAATCCAAGCTCGAGATCGAACGCGATCTGAAGTTCCTCGCCCGGCTTTGGGAACAGATCAAGAAGACGATGGAGAAATCGAAGCCGCCAGTGGAGCTGTACACCGAAGGCGACCTGGTGACGCGCACCGTGCGCGACGTCTTCACGACCGACGTGGAAAAGATCATTGTCGACGATGATGACACCGCGAAGAAGATCAAAGACTTCATCAAGCTCGCGATGCCGCGTACCAAGAACAAGGTCGAGCTGTACGACGACCAGGTGCCCCTGTTCCATAAGTACGAGATCGAAGAAGTCATCGAGCAGATCTACAGCCGCCGCGTGCCGCTGCCGAGCGGCGGGTCGCTGATCATTGATCAGACGGAAGCCGTTGTCGCGATCGACGTCAACAGCGGCAAGTTCCGCGACCACAGCGACGCGGAAACGACCGCGTTCAAGACTGACCTTGAAGCCGCCGACGAAATCCCGCGTCAGCTCCGGCTGCGCGACATGGGCGGCGTGATCATCTGCGACTTTATTGATCTGCGGTTTGAACGTCATCGCCGGGAACTCGAAGAGCGTTTGTTCAAGAACCTTGAAAAAGACCGCGCCAAGACGCGCATGCTGCGGATGAGCCAGTTCGGCATCATCGAAATGACCCGCCAGCGCATGCGGCCGAGCCTGCGGAAGAGCATCTACCAGGATTGCAAAGCCTGCGCCGGCCAAGGCATGGTCAAGACGCCCGAGAGCATGGCCCTCGACGTGATGCGCAAGCTCCGCATCGGCCTGAACGACGAAGCCGTCGTTCGCGTGCAGGTGGCCGTGCATCCGGAGGTCGCCGCTTACCTGCTGAACAAGAAGCGGGCGGAGCTGGCTGACCTGGAGACGGAAAGCGAGAAGAAGATTCTCATCACCGTCGACAATAATTTCGCGATGGACGAAGTGAAGTTCGAGCTCTACGACAGCCGCGACGGCTACATCTTCATGGCCGAGCTCGGCACGGCATTGCCGGCGCTTCCGCAGCAGCAGCACGGTCAACAACACCGCGGCCAGCAGCAGCGAGGTGGCCGCGATGACCGTGGCGGCCGCGATCGCCAGCAGTTCAAGCCGAAGCACGATCGTCGTGAAGAAGCATCGCTCGACGTCGACGAAGAAGTCGCCGAGGACGAAGAGACCGCGAAGCCGGCCGCCCGCGGCCGCGCCGCGGTGAAGAAGGACGGCGAAGGCATCGAACAGACCGGCACAGATGACGAAGCCGGGGCGGTCGACATCGATGAAGGCGGCGCCGAGCTTCCGGGCTCTGCACCGGCCGGCTTCGATGACCCGCGCGAGGAACGCTACCACGATCGCGAGCGCGGCGGACGTCGCCGCCGCGGCCGTCGCGGTCGAGGCCGACGCGGTCGCGGTGGCGAAGGCGAGGCTGGCGAAGGCAAAGCGCCCGAAGCGAGCGAAGAAATCGCTCATGACGAAGCCGAGGGCGAAAGCGAGACCGAAGGCGAAGCCGCCGAGGTCGAAAGCAACGTCATCGAAATCGACGAAGGCACCGCCGAGATCGAGCCGCGTCGCGAAGGGCGTCGTGATGACCGTCGCGAGGACCGCCGTCCGCAAGGTGACCGTCAGCAGAACGACCGTCGCAACAACGACCGTCGCAATGACGGCGGCCGGAACGATGGCGGTCGCCGTGATCAAAACCGCAATGGCCAGCGCAAAGACAACCGCAACCAGCAGGGCGGCGGTCGGGGCGAAGACCGCGGCGGCCAAAATCGCCAGGGTGGCGGTCGCGATTTCCGCGGCGGCCAGCAGCGGGGCGACAACCGCAACCGCGGCAACCAGGGGCAGCGTCAGCAGCCGCCGCAGCCGGCCGCGGATGAAACGTTGCTTGACGATCCGAACTACATGCCGGGCAACTCGATTCACGAAGCCCCGCCCCCGACGCGTCAGGAAGCCGAGGCCGAACGGGAAGGCGGCGGTCGACGTCGGCGCCGTCGCGGCGGTCGTGGTCGTCGTCGCGAAGGCGACGGCGGTGGCGGTGGTGGTGGTGGTGGCGGCAAGCAGCCGCAGCGCACCATCATCGAAGGCCTGCCCAACGACGATGAGCTCGATGCCGAGAGCGAAGCCCTCGAGCGCAGCCTGCGTGGCGAGAGCGGCGATGCGGGTGAAGAAGTCGCACCGCGCACGGAAGCCTCCAGCCGCCAGTCGACCTCTGCCAAGCGTCAGCCGCCGAAGCCCTTGGCCGACGTGGAGAAGACGGGGTCGAAGGACACGCACCTCGCTGACGACGAACCGGCCGATTTCGAACCGGTTCGCCGCCCGCAG
>Ga0070658_10004268_pt1 | contig 11682 bp, 15 predicted proteins | sample KBSC13metaG_FD_64664 | JGI IMG/M metagenome (GOLD analysis project Ga0070658, IMG submission 64664) | Corn rhizosphere microbial communities from Kellogg Biological Station, Michigan, USA - KBS C1-3 metaG | ecosystem: Host-associated > Plants > Roots > Rhizosphere > Soil ... | reverse complement strand
ACCTGGTGGGAGACGTCAGAACTCGATCTGCGCGCCGAGCTCCAGCACGCGATTTGGCGGAATGTGAAAGAACTCCGTTGCCGAACGTGCGTTGCGCGACATGAAGGCGAAGAGCTTCTTGCGCCAGCGCGGCATCTTCGTGGGGCCGGTGAGCACCAGCCGCTCGTGCCCCAGATAATATGACGTGGACATCGGTGCGATCGGCACACCGCGCTCGGCGAGACTGCCCAGCACGGCCGGGACGTTGGGCGACTGCATGAAGCCGTAGCTCGCCACGAGACGGTAGAACCCCTGGCCGAGCGGCTCGAACGTCACGCGCTGGTCCGCCGGCACGTCGGGCACGCCGCGAGTCTGTACGCTGAGCAGGATCACCGTCTGATGCAACGTCTTGTTGTGCTTGAGGTGATGCAGCAGCACCACTGGCGCGCCGCTCACGTCCGAGGTCATGAACACGGCGGTACCGGGCACGCGCAGCGGCGCCGAGCGCTCGAGGCTGTGCAGGAACGTGTCCATCGGCAGCGTGCGCGCCGCGTGAAGCTCGTACAGATCGGCGCGGCCGCGCTTCCACGTGCTCATGAGTGTGTAGACGGCAATCGCCATGACGAGCGGCACCCAGCCCCCGTGCTCGATCTTCACCACGTTGGCGAAGAGGAAGGCTAGATCCATCACGAGAAATCCCGCCGTGAGCAGGCCCACGTGCCAGAGCGACCAGTTCCAGCGCGCCCGCGCCACGACAGCGAACAGCAGCGTCGTGATGGCCATCGTGCCGGTGACGGCAATGCCGTACGCCGCGCTCAGCGCGCTCGACGTCTGGAACGCCACGACGAGCAGCAGGCAGAAGAACATCAGTGCCCGGTTCACCTCGGGCACGTAGATCTGTCCCACGTGATGCTTGGACGTGTGGACGATCTGCATGCGCGGCGAGTAGCCGAGCTGGATGCTCTGCTGCGTCAGCGAGAAGGCCCCGGAGATGAGCGCCTGCGACGCCACCACGGCCGCGGACGTGCCGACGATGACGAGCGGCCAGAGCAGCGACGGTGGCGCGAGCAGGTAGAACGGGTTCGACCGCGCCGCCGGCTCGCGGAGCAGCAATGCACCCTGCCCGAAATAGTTGAGCAGCAACGCCGGCAGCACCACCCCGAACCACGCGACGCGGATGGGACGCTTCCCGAAGTGCCCCATGTCGGCGTAGAGCGCTTCGCCGCCCGTCACGCAGAGCACCACGGCGCCGAGGGTGAGATAGGCGGCGAGATGGTTCTCGCGGAAGAAGACGACGCCGTGCCACGGGTTGATGGCCCCCAGCACCTCCGGTGCACCGATGATGGACCGCACGCCGAGCGCGGCGATCGCGATGAACCAGAGCAGCATGATCGGGCCGAACGCGCTGCCCACCTTCGCGGTGCCGAAGCGCTGCACCATGAAGAGCGCGAAGAGGATCACCAGGCAGACGGGCACGATCACGTGCGACAGCGACGGAGTGGCCACGTCGAGCCCTTCCACCGCGCTCAACACCGATACGGCCGGCGTGATCACGCCGTCGCCGTAGAGAAGCGCGGCGCCGAACAGTCCGAGCGCGATGAGCGCGAGGCGGCGGCCGGAGTCATCCCGTCGTCGTGCCTGCTGGAGCAGCAGGGCGAGCAGCGCCAGGATCCCGCCCTCGCCGTTGTTGTCCGCCCGCAGGATGAACACGATGTACTTCACGCTCACCACGAGGATGAGCGACCAGAGGATCAGCGAGAGGACCCCGAGGACGTTCGCCGTGGTGGGCTGGATGTGGTATTCGGGGCGGAAACACTCGCGCAGCGCATAGAGCGGGCTCGTCCCGATGTCGCCATAGACGACGCCGAGCGCGGTGAGAGTGAGGAAGGCGAGTCGTTTGCCGGTGGCAGGCGCGTGAGGCGCGTGTTCCGGGGCTGGACCTGCAGAGTCGGGCGACATCTCGGGTGCATCGGGATGCGCCGTCAGGAACGGCGCGGGCCGTCGACGCGTGCGTCGACGGCCCGGCTGAAAGCTATGGAGCGTTCCGCGCAGGGGGAGCGGGTGCCCGACTCAGCGGGGAATCTCGTCGATCTCCCTGGTGGCGCGCTCGAGGATCTCGACGATGCGGCGCAGCACGTCCGGGTTCTGCACGGCGTCGGTGGCGCGGGAATAGGTGGCCTTGCCCACACCGCGGAAGGCGGAATGGACGGCGGTCATCGGTTCGTCCAGGAAGTGACCCACCAGCTTGCTGATGCGATCGAAGATCGAGTCCACCGTGTGCCGATTCTCGGCCAGGTGCGCTCGACCGGCCTCGGTGATCTCGTAGACCTTCTTGCCGTCCTGTTCGGGACGGACGCGGGCGAACCCCTGGTCCTCGAGGAGCTGGAGGGTGGGGTACACGACGCCCGGGCTTGGCGCGTACGCGCCGCTGAAGCGCTCTTCGAGGGCCTTGATGATCTCGTAGCCGTGCCGCGGCTTCTCGTCGAGAAGCTGAAGAATGACGTAGCGCAGGTCGCCCTGCTCGAACATGCGTCCGCCGCGCCAGCGACCGCGGGGGCGACCCTCGGGGCCGAAGAAGCCACTCATGAAGCTGGCGTCCCATCCCCAACGGGCGCGGGCGCCCGAGGGTGGGCAATTCCAGAAGTGCGACGATCGGTGCATGGAAACCTCCGGGGTCGGCGATATATCGTAAGCTGCTGCGGTCAAGATATATCGGGCGATATGTCGCCGTCCAGTGGCTGTCCCAGGCTGCCGATCTTCACGCTCGCGCCCGCCATCCGTTTGTCGGGCACGCTGGTTGCCTTGTCAACGCCCAACTCAGTTCACGAACAACCTTCTCACGGAGCTCGACCATGGCAGACGACCTTACCTCAGACGGCCTGGAAAATCAGGCGAAGGGCGCAGCAAAGCAGGTGGAAGGCAAGCTCCGCAACGCCGCCGGCGGGATCACCGGCGACACGAGCGAGCAGCTCAAGGGCAAGGCGAAGGACCTCGAAGGCAAGGGCCAGCGCAAGCTCGGCGAGAAGGAAGTCGACGCCGACAACTAGCCTCGGGACGACTTCCCCGGGATGAATGAAGCGGGACGAGCCAGCCTGGCTCGTCCCGCTTCATCGTTTCGTCATGCGACGTTCAGCACAGTGACACGAAGAGTTGAGCGACGCATAATCCGGTCGTCATGAAGGCCCAACACTCCAGTGGTATCGTCGCCGGTGAGGAGACAGGTCAGACTCGCACACCGGAGGCAACCATGTTGACCGTCCTGCTGGAGTCCCGCGCCACGCGCCAGCGCCGCGTCGGTGGCACCGTCCTGAGCATGCTGCGCACGCCGCCGTCCTTGCCGCAATCGTGGCGCTCACCGTCCCGGACCGAGGCAGCGCCAGGCCGGGACCGGACGTCGTCCATCGCGTGCGCCTGCATGCTTCACCCACGCCGGCGACCGGTCCAGCGACGCCGCACTCATCCACTCCGGCGGAACGAGCGCTGCCGGGGACGAAGCTGCCGACAATTGTCGTTCCCACGATCACTCCGACGACGATTCCGCCGATCGATGTTTCGATTCCGTCGCCGGCGTCGGACGACATCATCGTCGGGCGGCGCTCGACTCTGCTCGGCGCTGGAGTGGGAGAACCGGCGGACGCCGTGAACGGCAGCACCAGCGTGAGCGACGTCAGCGCCGTGGACCGCGCGCCGCGCATCATCGGGCGCGCAACCGAGCCGCGCTACCCTCCGACTCTGCGCGCCGCGGGCATCCAGGGCCACGTACTCGCCGAGTTCGTGGTCGACACGCTCGGTCGCGCCGAGCTGACGACACTACGCTTCCCCGAGCTGGCGAACCCGCTGTTCGGCGACGCCGTGCGCGACGCGCTGGCGCGTTATCGCTTCACGCCGGGCGAGGTGTCGGGACGGAAGGTCCGGACGCGCGTAGCGGTGCCGTTCGATTTTCGGCTGGAGCCGTAAGGGGCGAGGACGCGAGGACTCGTGGTTGCGAGGGGTCGTGGAAGCCGGATTCCCGGCCCCTTGCATTCGCGCATCCTATTTGCCGCAGGCCGCCTGGATGCGGTTCCGCTCTTCCGACCGGTGCGCGTCGTCGTCCTTGCGACGGACGTCCAGCTTGGCGCGCTGCTCGGTGGTGAGGATCTGGTTCATCTTGTCGCGCGTCGTCGTGCGGAGCGAATCGAGCGCGGGCTGGATGGGGCGGAAGATCGCGTCGTACTGGCAATTGCGCGCGTCGAACAGGGAGTCCATCGCCAGGCGCTGCGTGGGTGACATGCCCAGATCGTCGTACATCGCCTTCCGCTTCTCGGCGATGGACATCTCGTCGTGGCGGAAGATGCGGTCGGCCGAAAAGCCCACCACGCCGCCGACGAGCACGGCGCCGAGGAGGAAGGCGATCGCTTGCTGCTTGGGACGATCCATGGACATCGGACTAGCGCGAGAGAAGGTAGTGGATGGCCATGTCCCCATCGCCGACGGACGCGGCGCGAGTGGACGGCTCGACGCTGGCAGGCGACGGTGCGATGAGCGTGGCGTAGGCGTTGCGCGCCTCGAGCTGTTCGGAGCGCGCCATGGCGAGGCTGGCCGCGAGGATGAGCGCGGCGGCGGCGATGAGGCCGGGCCGGATCATGTCGGCGAGCTCGGTCCACCAGACGGAGCGCTCGTCGCAGCGAGCGACGTAGTCGAGGATGCGCGCCTCGAGTGCATTCCAGTAGCTCTCCTCCGCCGGCGCCGCGTACAGTACGCGCAGCGCGTCGGTGAGCTCGGAATCGCCGTTGGTCCAGCGGTCGTGGGTCATGAGGTGCTCCGGATGTCCTGCAGGAGCCTGCGCAGCGCGGCGCGGGCGTGGTGAAGATCGGATCGAGCGGTGCCTTCCGGGATGCCGAGCGTGCGCCCGATCTCTCCGTGAGTGAAGCCTTCTACGTCGTGCATCACGATGACCGCGCGCTGGCGATCCGTGAGTCGGGTCAACGCGGCCTGCAGTCGTTCTCGCAGCTCTCCCGATTCCGCCGGATCGCGGAATGGCATCGGGATTGACTCCGGGAGCTCATCCGCGTCACGCACCTTGCGGCGACGGACGAGGTCGAGCGCGGCGTTGGCCATGATGCGGTACAGCCACGCCCCGAACGGCTGATCGGGACGAAAACGGTCGAGCGCGCGGTGCGCGTGCAGGAAGCCTTCCTGTACCGCATCCTCCGCATCCTCGTGCGAGAGCACGATGGCCCGGGTGACGGCGTAGGCACGGCGCTGATGCAACCGCACGAGTGCCGCGAACGCTTCATCCGACCCTCGCTGCGCGGCGATCACGATCGCACGCTCGCTGATCGCGCTCTCAGCGGGCACGGTCATGAGGGCGGGCGGTGGTGGCGCGAGCGTAGCGAGCATGGCTCCCGAGCGGTGATGACACCTCCTCTACGGGGCCTGTCGGGGAAGCGTTGAGGAGGTGCGGCACCCCTCTCTTACCCCGCGACCGGCGATCCGGCCAATCCCAGGGAATCGGCCGAACGCTGCATGGCGCCGATCACGAACGCGATGTGCTCATCGAGGTCGACGCCCAGCTCGGCGGCCCCGTTGATCACGTCGTCGCGGCTGACCCCGCGGGCAAAGGCCTTGTCCTTCATCTTCTTCCGCACCGACTTCGCCTCCACCTCGTGCACGCTCTTCGAGGGCCGCACGAGTGCCGTGGCGGTGATGAGCCCCGTGAGCTCGTCGACGGCGAACAACGTCTTCGCCATTGGCGTGACGCGCGGTGTGTTGGTGTAGAGCGCGTGGCCCATGATCGCGTCGAGGATGTCCTCCGGCCAGCCGCGCTCGCGCAGGATGCGAACGCCCGCGCTTGGATGCTCTTCCGTTGGTGAATGCGCGTCGTTGGGGAAGCGCTCGTAGTCGAAGTCGTGCACCAGCCCCGCGAGCCCCCAGCGCTCCACGTCCTCGCCGTTCTTCTCTGCATAGGCGCGCATGGCGGCTTCCACGGAGAGCATGTGCTTTCGCAGCGAGTCACTCCGGGTGTACTCGTGCATGAGATTCAGGGCGTCGTCGCGGGTCGGGAGCATTGGGCTATGCGGGCAAGGGCGAGTACTTCGTACCATGTACAAGGTACATGGACCCGGCTGGAAGTCACTCGAATACGCCTCGGCACCGCGCGCCGGGAGGACCATCGAGAACGGCGGCTGACGATGGTCGTTGGCTGCCGCGGGGAATCGTCGGCACATTATGGGCGCATCCCTGGTCCGACTCCGTGGTACGAGGTACGTACTACTCGTCGTTGCCGCTCGTGAGAGAGAGCCGTGCCCCCCGACATCCCCGATCACTTCCTCCGCGATATCCGTCTCCGGTCCGGCTCCCGGGACCAGGCACGCTTTCCCTTCTCGGTGCCTGCGATCCGCACGCTCGACGTGCTGCGCACGGACGTGCCGGTCACGTTCTTCGTCGGCGAGAATGGCTCGGGGAAGTCGACGCTCCTCGAGGCGATCGCCATGGCGGCCCGTCTTCCTGCCGTCGGGAGTGCCGACCTGGCGACGGACGAGTCGCTCGGTGAGCAGCGCTACCTGTCGCACGCGCTCAAGCTGACCTGGTCCCGACATACGGCGCGCGGGTTCTTCCTGCGCGCCGAGGATTTCTTCGGCTTCACCAGGCGCGTATCGGTCATGCGGAGCGAATTTCAGGCGCAGCTCGCCGAGATCGAGGCCAGCTACGCCGATCGTTCCGACCACGCGAAGGCGCTGGCCATGCTGCCGGCGCGCTCGTCGCTGGCGCAGCTCGAGCAGATGTACGGCGTCGATCTCGACGCCAACTCGCACGGGCAGAGCTTCCTCAGGCTCTTCAACTCGCGCTTCGTGCCGGGCGGTCTGTACCTGCTCGACGAGCCCGAGGCGCCGCTGAGCCCGCAGAGTCAGCTCGCACTGCTGGTGATGATGCAGGAGATGGTGGCGCAGCAGGCGCAATTCATCATTGCCACGCACTCACCGATGCTGCTCGCCTTCCCGGGAGCGCGGATCTACAGCTTCGACTCGACGCCGGTGCAGGAGGTGCCGTTCGACGAGCTGGATCACGTGGTGCTGATGCGGGAGTTCCTGAAGAACCCCGAGAGGTACGTGAGGGCGCTGTCGCGCTGAGGTCAACTGCGAGTACCGGGTACCTACGTACTCGAGTACCAAGACCCATGGAGCCGGACCCCAACAATGTGCCGACACATCGTCTCGGCGCATCGGCCAGCTGTACCGAGATCGCTACGGAGCCTTCGTGGGGCTGGTACGTCGGTCCAGGTACGAAGTACGTGAGTACGCAGTACTCGCCGCTGCCGTTATTGAGTAACCGCCGCTGCCGGCGTCTCGGCGTGCTCGCCGGCGTACTTCGCATTCGTCAGCCGTACGATGGCGAACAGCACGAGGAACACGGCGATTGCGCCGAGGATCAGGCCGGTGAATCCGGCGGACTTGTCACCAGGTTCGGGAGCGGTCATGTCACGTTGTGAGGTAAAGGAGTAGGGCGCGTCAGGAGACGCGCACCTTCGTCATGACGTCGTTCTTCTTGATCTGCTTCATCACGTCGAGCCCGCCGGTGATCTTGCCGAACACGGTGTGCACGCCGTTGAGGTGCCGCGTGTTGCCCTCGTCGAGCACCATGAAGAACTGGCTGCCGCCGGTATCCTTGCCGGCGTGGGCCATGGACAGTGCACCGACTTCGTGTTTGCGCGGGTTGCCCGCCGTCTCGCACTTGATCTTCCAGCCGGGGCCGCCGGTGCCGATGCGCGGATCGCCGTCGGGCAGGTCGCGCGAATACGGGTCGCCGCCCTGGACGACGAAGTCAGGGATGACGCGATGGAACTTCACGCCGTCGTAGAAACCCGAGTTGGCGAGCTTCTCGAAATTTTCCACCGTCTTCGGCGCATCCTTCTCGTACAGCTCCGCGGTGATCGTGCCGCGGTTGGTGTCGAACGTAGCGGTCTTCAACGCAGTCTCCGAGCGAGTGACCCGATAAGTATAGTCGGGCCCTCGCTCGGCGGGCTACCGCGCGGCCGGAGCGTTCAGCTCCTGCGTCCCGACGTGGCACTCCACTCGAAGGTGCGCGCTACCCGGCAGCCGGCGAGCTCCGCCGGGGTGAACTGCCACTTGGCCACCGCACTCTTCACGCTCTGCGCGAGCCAGGGGTGTGTGCTCGTGACTACGGTGAACGTCTTCATGTCGGCGCGGCCGAGCGTGTCCACCAGCACCGAGATCTTCACGGCGTTGTACTTCGCCGCGCGCACGGCGGCCGGCATCGTCTTCACCGGCAGCGGCGATGGCACCATGCGCTTCGGGCTGGGCAGGCGGTCCACGTAGGCGTTGGACTTCTCCGCCACGCGTCGCCGCGCCTCGACGCAGTCGCCGCGGCGCACCGGCGCCTCGCCCGACGCGATGCGCGCCGGCTGGTCGGGGACGAGCTCCGGATCGGGGTTCGAGGAGCAGGCGGCCAGCGAAAGCGCAGCCAGCGAGAGAGCGAGCAGGCGCGACGGCGCGCGCCGGAAATGGTCGTTCATGGAAGGGGTGTGAGGACACCCTTCAGACGAGTGAGGAGGGGCAGAGGTCAGCCAGGATGCACTCTCCACACCGTGGCTTCCTCGCGTCGCACACCTGACGGCCGTGATCGATCAGCAGGTGCGAGATCTTTGTCCACTGTTCACGCGGAAACAGCGGGAGCAGCGCCTGCTCGATCTTCACGGCGTCTGACTCGCTGGTGAGCCCGAGCCGATTGCCGAGCCGGGTGACGTGGGTGTCGACGACGATGCCCTCGCGCCGGTCGAACGCGTCGCCGAGCACCACGTTCGCCGTCTTGCGGCCGACGCCGGGGAGCACGACGAGGGCCTCCATGACGTCCGGTACCTCGCCGCCATGACGTTCGAACAGCGCCTGGGCCATGCCGATGAGGCTCTTCGCTTTGCTGCGGAAGAAGCCGGTGCTGCGAATGAGCTCCTCCAGCTCCTCCGGATTCGCCTCGGCAAGCGCAGCAGCGTTCGGGTAGCGCGCGAACAACGACGGCGTCACCAGGTTCACGCGCTTGTCGGTGCACTGCGCCGAAAGAATCGTGGCGCACAACAGCTCGAACGGATTGCGGAAGTCGAGTGCGCAGTGGGCATCGGGATAGCGTTCGAGCAACCGTGCCAGGAGCGTGGACGCGTGTGCGCCGAGTGCGGCCTTGCCGCGCGGGCGCGGCACCTTCTTCCGCGCTGGCGACTTCGCGCCGGGCCTTCCGGTCGCTGTCTTCTTCGATGCCGCCTTCTTCGGCGCGACCTTCTTCCTGGCCGCCATCAGTGCGCCCTCGCGCGCCGGGCACGCGCGAACGCCAGCACCCGGTCCACCGGCCACGCATTGAGCACGTGCTCCGCCTCCACGCCGCCCTTCCGAGCGAGGCCGACGCCGAACGTCATGTTGTCGAGCCCCGTCGTGGAGTGCGCGTCGGGCCCGATCTCCAGAATCACCCCGTGCGCTCGCGCCTCGGGAATCAACCGCCAGTCGAGATCGAGCCGATGCGGATCGGCATTGATCTCCACCGCCGCGCCCACCTCGCCGGCCTTCTCGATCACGGCGTGCATGTCGATCGCATACGCGTCGCGCGACAGCAGCAGCCGTCCGGTGGGATGACCGAGTACGGTGAGGTGCGGATCGTCGAGGGCACGGAGCACGCGGTCGGTCATCGTGGTGAGATCCATGGAAAATCGCGAATGCACGGAGGCGACGACGAAGTCGAACCGGTCGAGCAGCGCTTCGTCGTAATCGAGCGCGCCATCAGCAAGAATGTCGCACTCCACTCCCTTGAGGATGCGGAAGTCCGGCGATGCGGCGTTCAATGCGTCGATCTCCTCGTGCTGCGCGAGCACGCGCTCGGGCTTGAGCCCGCCCGCGTAGAACGCCGCCTGCGAGTGATCGGTGATGCCGAGGTAGCTCCACCCACGCTCACGCGACGCGCGCGCCATCTCGGCAATCGTTGCCTTGCCGTCGGACCAGGTGGAGTGGCAGTGAATGGCGCCGCGAATGTCGTCGAGCTGGAGCAGCCGGGGGATGGCGCCCGCCTCCGCACGCGGGATCTCACCGTACCCCTCGCGCATTTCGGGCGGGATAAAGGCGAGTCCGGCGAGCTGGTAGAGCTGCTCCTCGTCGGAGATGGCGACGGGGACGCCGCGTGCATCGCGCACGGTGTTGCCATAGAGCGAGTAGCCGCGCTCGGAGAGCCGCTCACTCACCTCGCGCACGTGGGACTCCGATCCGGTAGCGCGCCACAGGGCGACAGCGTAGTCGCCATCGCTCACGCAGTGCAGGTCGAGCCGCGCACCGTCGACGTAGGTGAGCCGAGGCGACGCGGTATCCGCGTCCGTCACGGACTGCACGCCCGGTGCATTGGCGAACGATGCGGCGACGGCGCCCGGATCACGACAGACGGCAACGACATCGGCATCGCCGATTGTCTCGCCATGCCGGCGCACGGAGCCCGCGAGCTCGGCTCGTCCGATCTCCGGATGCGCGCGCACGGCAGCGAGGAGCGCGCGCGCCTGCGCCACGCCGCGGTGGTGCAGCGAGCGATTACCCCCGGCGCGCATGAAGCCGATCCCCTTGAGGATGCGCTGGGCCGTCTTTGGTCCGAATCCCCTGAGCTTCGCCAGCCGTCCGTCCATGGCCGCTGCCTCCAGCGATGCCACGGAATCGACGCCGAGCTCCTCGTGCAGCAGGTGGATCTTCTGGGTGGCGAGTCCGGGGACGCGCAGCAGCTCGAGCAATCCCGGCGGCACGTCGGCGCGCACGCGCTCGAGATACCGCGATTCGCCGGTGGCAATCAGCTCGCGCAGCACGGAGAGCACGGCTGGCCCGACACCGGGCACGTCGGCGAGCTTCCCCTCGCGATCGAGCGCGCCTAGGTCGTCGGTGTCGAGCGTGGCGACCGCACGCGCAGCGCGCTCATACGCCCGACTACGGAACCGATCCTCTCCGCGCAGCTGGAGATACGCGGCCAGCTCGTTGAGATGATGGGCGGCGGTGCGGGGGTCCATGGTGAAAAAATACTGCAACGGCGAGTACGGCGTACTGACGTACTTCGTACTCAGACCGACATACAGGCCCCAAGAATGTCCCGTCGCGCTCCAGGTACGGCTGGCCGATGCGCCGAGACAGCGTGTCGGCACATTGGCGGAGCCAGGTTCATGGGTCTCGGTACTTGAGTACGTCAGTACTCAGTACTCGTAGTTGCCGTACCTGCATCACCCCTCCACCCCCGCGTGCAGCTTCAGCTTCTCGATGATCTCGTGCAGCTGGCGCTCCGTGAGGTCGATCTCCGCCGCGGCGCCCTCCGTGTCCAGCAGTCCCGCCCGCATCGAGATCGCAACCTGGTTCAGGTAGCGGATCTTGCCGAGGATGTCGTCCGTGGAGCGGCGGAGGCCGGTGAAGCGGCGCTTCTCGGCGAGCGCGCGGCGGTAGCGGAGCATGAGCTCCTGCGGCGTCAGGCGTCGCGCGAGGGCGAGCACCTCGTCGCGGGAGCGGCCTGGCAGGGCGCCCCGATCGGGGAGGCCGCCGTCGTCCCAGGTCTCGTCCGCGAACCACAGCCGGCCCACGTACTCGATGCCGTCGAAGGCAATGCGGCACGACACGTTGTAGCGCCGCCCGTCGTAGTCGAGCGTTGCGATGTGCGGTTGGACGGTCTCGTCAGCCACGGTCGGTCACGAGTCGGAGGGAGCGTGAGTCA
>Ga0070658_10004267_pt1 | contig 11683 bp, 7 predicted proteins | sample KBSC13metaG_FD_64664 | JGI IMG/M metagenome (GOLD analysis project Ga0070658, IMG submission 64664) | Corn rhizosphere microbial communities from Kellogg Biological Station, Michigan, USA - KBS C1-3 metaG | ecosystem: Host-associated > Plants > Roots > Rhizosphere > Soil ... | reverse complement strand
GTGATCGGGGTTGCGGCCGGCGCCGTGGACCATGATCAGGGCGCGCGTGATCTTCGGATTCGGCTTGTCGAGACGGTAGGTGGTGTAGATCAGCGACCGCGCCGGCCCGCCGGGGTAGGTGATCCACTCCTGGCACTGCGTGGTGGCGCGAGTGCAGGGTGAACCCTGCGCGGCGGCAGGAAGGGTGGCAAAGGCGAGGAGTGCAGCGGCGAGACGCAAGCGCATGGTGGGGAGCGGGCGAAGGATTCGTCGTGTACGGAGGTTGCCACCGAGAATACGCTGCGCGCGCGGTTCGCGTTGACGTCGTGCCGCGTGGGCGCTATTCAGGGGGATGCATTCCCGCCTCACTCGCTGGTTACGGCTCTGGTTCACCTTCGAATCCGGCGTCGGCCGTCGCGAATACCTGCTCAGTGGCATCGCACTGGCCGCGCTCAAGTATGCCGGCGATGCTTTCATGGTGTGGAACGCGACGGGCCGCTTCTGGAGGCCGATCGACTACCTGAGCCCCGTCTCCACGCTGCTGCAGACGAAGCTGGTGATGGCGCCCGCGGAACTGCTGCCGCTGCTGGCGGCGTGGTCGCTGCCCTTCCTGTGGATCGGCATCAGCATGAGCATGCGACGCGCGCTGGACAGCGGCCACTCGGCGTGGCTGGGCCTGTTGTTCTTCGTGCCGGGCGTGAGCTACCTCTTCATCGCCGCGATGTGCGCGCTGCCGAGCAGGCCCGCGCCGTCGCCGCCACGGCATGAACCGCGTCCATACGAGCACCGCCTCCCGAGCGCCCTTCTCGCGATCGCCGCCGGGATGGCGATCGGGCTCGGCATGCTCGCGCTCAGCGTGTACGGGCTCGCGAGCTACGGCCTCTCCCTCTTCCTCGGCACGCCGTTCGTGATCGGCATGCTGACGGCATTCCTGTTCAACCGCCGGTATCCGGCGTCGGCGCGCGAGACGCAGCAGGTGGTGTTGATGACCCTGGCGTGCGTGGGCGGCGTGCTGCTGGTCGCGGCGGCGGAAGGCGCGCTCTGCCTCATCATGGCGGCGCCGATCGGCATCGGCATTGGCGCGATGGGCGCCGCGCTTGGCCGGCGGGTCGCGATCCGGGATCGTTCGCTCGCCAATGCACTGATGGCGGTGATGGTGCTTCCGGTGTCGGCGTCACTGGACGCACATCGACCGGCGACGGAGCTTCGCGAGGTGCGCTCGGCGATCGAGATCGCGGCCCCGCCGGACGTGGTGTGGCGGAACGTGATCGCCTTTCCACCGCTGCCTGCGCCACGCGAGCTGGTGTTCCGCGCCGGCGTCGCGTATCCGGTGCGCGCCGAGATCACCGGGCAGGGCGTGGGTGCGGTGCGGCGCTGCGTGTTCTCCACCGGTGCGTTCGTGGAACCCATCACGCGCTGGGAGCCGGGCCGTCGTCTTTCGTTCAACGTGGACTCCCAGCCCCGGCCGCTGCATGAGTGGAGTCCATATCGCAACGTCGCGGCGCCGCACCTGGACGGCTACTTCGTCTCACGCCGCGGTGAGTTCCGGCTCGTGGCGTTGCCGAACGGGCACACGCGCCTCGAGGGAAGCACATGGTACCAGATGAAGCTGGAGCCGGCATCGTATTGGGTGCTTTACGGCGATGCGATCGTGCACCGGATTCACATGCAGGTGCTTGAGCACATCCGGATCACCACGGAGCGGGAGATGGCAAGGCGCGCGGAGCTCATGGCGCGCCGCGACGGTCGCGGCTAGGGCCGCTGGTCCGTCGCGCCTCCGCCCAGCGCCACGTACAGCGCCACGAGATTGTCCGCCTGCACGCGCCGCAGCTGCAGCAACGCCTGCTCGGCGGCGAAGAGGTTTCGCTCTGCGTCGAGCACCTCGATGTAGCTCACTACGCCTTCGAGATACCGGGTGTGCGCCAGCGCGGCGATCTGCCGCTGCGCCTCGGTGCCGCGCGCCTGCGCATCGACCTGCTCGGCGAGGAAGCGCCGGCCCGCCAGCCCATTGGAGACGTCCTGGAACGCCACCTGGATCGTGTGCTCGTAGTCGGCGACGGCGATGCGGTCCTGCGCGCGTGCGACGTCCACGTTGCCATGCAGGCGGCCACGATTGAAGATCGGTGCGGTGATCGAAGGACCGAAGTTCCACGTCAGCCCGTCGCTGCCGACGAGGGTGTTGAGCGCGTTGGACGCGAACCCCAGCGCACCGGTCAGCGAGATGTTGGGAAAGAACGCCGCGCGCGCGGCACCGACATCCGCTTCGGCGGCCCGCAGGCGTTCCTCGGCGGCCACTACGTCGGGACGCGCGAGGAGCAGCGACGACGGCACGCCGGTAGCGAGCGTCACCGGGTTGAGTTGATCGCTGAGGGGCAGTGGGTCCGGCAGCGGCCCGGGCACGGGTCCACCGACCAGCACGAAGAGCAGGTTCTCCAGCTGCGCGCGTTGGAGCTTGAGCGCGGCACGGGATGCTTCGGCCTGGGTGAGCAGCGATTCCGCCTGGTGGAAATCGAGTGCCGACGTGAGACCGGCCTTCAGTCGCACCTGCGCGATGCGGACGCCTTCCTGGCGGCTCTGCACCGTCTGCTCGGCGAGGCGAATCTGTTCGAGCGTCTCCACCCACTCAAGGTACGTGGTGGCGACGTCCTGGATGAGCGAGAGCCGGAAGGCGCGCTGCGCCTGGATCGTGCCGAGATAGCGCGCGCGCGCGGCTTCGCTGAGATCGCGGACGCGACCCCAGAAGTCGAGCTCGAACGACGGCACGCTCACCCCGACGTTGACGCGATTGGTCGTCACGGCACCGGAACCCGGCACGCCGGTAGCCGCCTCACCGGCGTGACTGCGGGATGCGCCGCCACTGACGACCGGCTCCGGCAGCCGGCCGGCGCTCTGGATGCGATACTGGCCGCGCGCGACCTCGATCTGCTCGACGGCGATCACCATGTCGCGATTGCTGCGCAGCGCGGTGGCGATGAGTGTGTCGAGACGCGGGTCGCGGAAGAACTCGCGCCACGCGATGTCCGTGGCGCGTACCCCGACGGCGGCGTCGCTGTCCGTGGCCGTGAGGTACACGGGTGGCGTGGGCAGCGGGACGGGCTGATGGCGTGGTGCGAAGTGACACGCGCTCGCGAGCGCCAGCGCGGACAGCGCGAGGGCGTTACGCATGCGCCGTGTCCGCGTGATGATGGGAGATCTCCTCGGGCGACGGTGGACGCCGCTTCGTCACCCATCGGCGGACGGCGAGATAGAACACCGGGATGAAGAAGATGCCGAAGCTGGTGGCGGTGAACATGCCACCCGCCACGCCGGTGCCGACGGCGATGCGGCTCGCCGCTCCGGCGCCGCGCGCGACGAGCAGCGGCACCATGCCGAGGATGAACGCGAGCGACGTCATGATGATCGGACGCAGGCGAAGTCGCACCGCGGCCATCGTCGCGTCGAACGTGCTCTTGCCGTGCGCTTCCTCCTCGATCGCGAACTCCACGATGAGGATCGCATTCTTGGCGGCGAGACCGATGATCGTCACGAGGCCGACGTTGAAGTAGACGTCCGCCGAGAGGCCGCGTAGCATGGTGAGCAGCACCGAGCCGAGCACGCCGAGGGGGACGACGAGCAGCACGGCGATGGGAACGGCCCAGCTTTCGTACAGCGCGGCGAGCAGCAGGAAGACGACGATGAGCGACACGCCCATCAGCACGACGATCTGGCCGGCGGACTGCTTCTCCTCGAACGAGAGCCCGGTCCAGTCGTAGCCGAACCCTGGCGGCAGAGTCTTCGCCAGGCGCTCCATCTCGGCCATTGCTTCGCCGGTGGAGCGTCCGGGTGCCGCCATGCCGGAGATCGTCATCGACGGATAGCCGTTGTAGCGCTGGATGGACGGCGGCCCGGATGTCCAGCTCACCGTGGTGAACGCGCCGAATGGCACCATCTCGCCGCTCGAGTTGCGCACCTTGAGGTCGAGCACGTCCTGCGGCGTCATGCGGTATGGCGCGTCGGCCGCGATGAGCACGCGCAGGATGCGGCCGTTGCGGCTGAAGTCATTCGCGTACGCGCTGCCGAACGAGATGGCCAGGGTGGAGTTCACGCTGGCGATGGAAAGACCGAGTGCGCGCGCCTTGACGCGGTCCACCTGCACGCGGAGCTGCGGCGCATCCTCCTGTGACTCCGGCCGAACGCCGACGAGCAGTGGGCTCTGGCTCGCGGCGCCGAGCAACTGATTGCGCGCCGCGGTCAGCTCGTCGCGCGTGTGGCCGCTGCGGTCCTCGAGCACGAAGCTGAAGCCGCTCGCCACGCCGAGCCCCTGGATCGCGGGCGGGTTGAGCGCGAACACCATCGCTTCCTTGATCTGTGACAGGGCAACGAGCGCCTTGTTCACCAGCGTGAGCGCGCTGTTCGCCTCACCGGGACGTTCGTCCCATGGCTTGAGGCTCACGAACGCCATCGCGTTGGACTGACCCTGCCCGAAGAAGCTGAATCCGCGCACGAAGATCACCGTGCGCACCTGCGGCTGCGCGCGCAGGAACGACTTGACCTGCTCGATGGCGACGTTCGTGCGCTCCGTCGTCGCGCCTGGGGGCGCCTGCACGGCGACGAGGATGCTCCCCTGATCCTCCGTCGGGAGGAAGCTGCCGGGCAGCCGCTTGAACAGCAGCAGCGTGATGACGACGAGCGCAGCGAAGATGGCGAGGAAGCGCAGCGGGCGAAGCAGGATGCGCCCCACGAGGCCCTGATACCGGCCTGTCGTGCGCGCGAACCACGCATTGAAGCCGCCGAACAGCAGCTCGGCGCGTTGGCGCAACGGATTCGTCGATGTCTTGCCGTGCTCCTGTGCCGGCTTGAGCATCGTCGCGCAGAGCGCCGGCGTCAGTGTGAGCGCCATCAGCGCCGAGAAGGCGATGGAAACGGCGAGCGTGACGGAGAACTGGCGATAGATCCCTCCCGTGGTGCCGGGGAAGAACGCCATCGGCACGAACACCGCCACGAGTACGAGCGTGATGCCGATGATGGCAGAGGTGATCTGTCCCATCGCCTTCACGGTCGCGTCGTAGGGCGACAATCCTTCTTCGCTCATGATGCGCTCGACGTTCTCGATGACGACGATGGCGTCGTCGACGAGGATGCCGATGGCCATCACCATCCCGAACAGCGTGAGCACGTTGATCGAGAAGCCGAGCAGCCAGAGGCCGAGGCAGGCGCCGGCGAGGGCGATCGGCACGACGATGGTCGGGATGAGCGTCGCTCGCCAATTCTGCAGGAAGAGGAACATCACGAGGAAGACGAGGATCATCGCCTCGATCAGCGTCTCCACGACTGAGCTCACCGACGCGCTGACGAAGGGCGTGGAGTCGAACGGCACGCTCCACCCGATGTCGGACGGGAACGTGGTCGCCAGCTCCGCCATGCGCGCCTTCACGGCGGTGGCGACTTCCAGTGCATTGGCGCCCGGCGTGAGCTGGATCGCCATGCCCGCCGCCGGCCGGCCATTGAGCTCGAGGTCGAAGCCGTAGCTCGCCGCGCCGAGCTCCACGCGCGCCACGTCGCCGAGCCGCACCACCGATCCGTCCGGATTCGCGCGGAGGATGATGTTGGCGAACTGCTCGGGCGTGGTGAAGCGGCTCTGGGTGAGGATGGCCGCGTTCAGCTCCGTGCCGTTGGCGATCGGGCGGTCACCCAGCGCGCCGCCGGCGGACTGGCTGTTCTGCTCCTGCACTGCGGCGAGGGCGTCGGACGGCGAGAGGTCCAGCGTGGCGAGGCGCGCCGGGTCGAGCCAGATGCGCATCGCGTACTCGGACGAAAACGAGCGCACGTCACCCACGCCGGGCACGCGCCTCAACTCGTCCACCACGCGCTGCACGGCGAAGTTGCCCAGCTCCAACGTGCCCATCGCGCCGCTCTTGGACGTGAGCGCGACGATCATGAGGAAGCCGGTGTTCGCCTTCACTGCCTGCACCCCCTGACGGCGCACCTCCTCCGGGAGCCGCGCGTCGACACGGCGCAGGCGGTTCTGCACGTCCATCAGCGCGACGTTGATGTCGGTGCCCGAGCGGAACGTCACGGTGATGGACGCCGTGCCATTCGAGTTGCTCGTCGACGTCATGTACAGGAAGCCCTCGACGCCGTTGAGCTCCTGCTCGATGACCTGGGTGACGTTCGTCGCCAGCACGGAGGCGTCGGCGCCAGGATAGGTGGCGCTGATGGTGAGCGACGGCGGCGTGATGGTCGGGTATTGCTCGATCGGCAGCGATCGCAGCGCGATGAAGCCGGCGAACAGGATCGCGAGGGCGATCACCCACGAGAAGACGGGGCGATCGATGAAGAATCGTGAGCTCATGACGACTCGCTCAGCGCGCGGTGTCGGCGGGCTGCGGCGCCGCGGGGGGCGTCGCGCTCGCCAGAACCGGCTTGACGGGCTTGCCCGGCGCCGCCTTCTGCAGTCCGTCCACGATCACGCGCTCTCCCGGATCGAGTCCGCTCTGGATCACCCACGACCCACCCTCGAGCGCCCCGACCTTGACCGGCCGCACCTCGGCGATGTTCTTCGCGTTCACGACCATCACGGTGGCGCCCTGCGGGTTCACGGTGACGGCACGCTGTGGAATCAGCAGTCCCTTGGCCTGAACACCCGCCTCGATGCGGCCGCGCACGAACTGTCCCGGCAGCAGTGTTCGCTGCGGATTGGGAAAGAGCGCGCGAAGCGCCGCCGTGCCCGTGGCTTCGTCGATGTTCATCGCCACGAAGTCGAGATGGCCGGGAAGGCGGTACTGGCTGCCGTCCTCGAGCACCAGATAGACGGGCACGTTGTTCGGCGCTGGCACCTGGATCGCGCCCGATGCGATCTTGTTGCGCAGTGCGAGCAGGTCGGAGCTGGACTGCGAGAAGTTGGCGTAGATGGGGTCGATCTGCTCGATCGTCGTGAGCAGCGTTGCGCCGGACCCGCTCACCAGCGCGCCTTCGGTGACCATCGCGCGGCCGGCACGCCCGGAGATGGGCGCCGTGACGGTGGTGTAGCCGAGGTTGAGCCGTGCGGCGGCAATCTGTGCCTGTGCCTGCGCGACGTCCGCCTGCGCAGTGCGCAGCCGAGCGACGGCAGCGTCGTACTCCTGCTGGCTGAGTGCCTGCTGCGCGACGAGACCCTTGTATCGCGTCACGTCCTGCTGCGCGTTCGCTGCAGTCGCCTCGGCGCGCGCCAACGTCGCCTCGGCGGCGTTGAGCTTGGCGCGAAGCTCGCGCGGATCGATCTCGAACAGTGGCTGGCCGGCGCGAACATCGGTGCCCTCCGTGTAGAGGCGACGTTCCACGATGCCATCCACGCGCGCCCGCACTTCCGATGACCGGGTCGCCTGGAGGCGGCCGGGCAGCTCGATGACGTTCACGATCGGCTGCGACGAGACGGTGATGACGGAGACTTCGGGCGGCGGCGGGGCGGGAGGGGCCGACGAATTGGAGCACGCGGCAACAAGCAGCGCGGTACCCAGGCACCGCGCAGGATCGAACTTGAGCATCCAGTGAGAATAGTCGGGTGACATGATGCGGTCCACCTTGCCGGATCGGGCGAGGATGGCCGTCGTTCATGTACGCGACGTACGAGCTGGATGTTGCACCTGCTCTGGCGCCGGACGCACGGCTGACATAGCTCTAACCACCGTCAGGAGAGCCGGATGTCAGGGGCGCAACTTACGCCGCTCGTCGCCGTAGGGTTCAACCGGAACCCGCCCCACCAACGAGCCAGAGATGCAGTGACCGACGCACAATCCTCCCTCCAGCAGCGCGTCGTTGACGCGCTCGGCGAACAGTACGAGATCGAATGCGAGATCGGCCGCGGCGGAATGTCCGTCGTGTACCGCGCGCGCGACCGCCGGCTCGACCGTCTGGTCGCCATCAAGGCGCTGCCTCCCGAGCTCGCGTACGACCCCGCCATTCGCACGCGGTTCACGCGCGAGGCGCGGACGTCGGCGCAGCTGGCGCACGCGCACATCGTTCCGATTCACGACGTCGGCGAGCGCGACGGTATTGCCTACTTCGTCATGTCGCTCGTGCACGGCGGAAGCCTGGCCGACGTCCTGGCGCGCGATCCGCGGCTGCCCATCACGCGCGTGCGGGCCATCCTCGCCGAGCTGTCCGACGCGCTCGCCTTTGCGCACCTGCGCGGCGTCATTCACCGCGACGTGAAGCCCGACAACGTGCTGATCGACGGCGACACCGGTCGCTCGATGGTGACGGACTTCGGGATCGCGCGGGCCATCGAAGCCGGCACGCGCCTCACCATCACTGGCAACGCCGTCGGCACGCCGACGTACATGTCTCCCGAGCAGGCGATGGGCGAGCGCGAGATCGACGGTCGCAGTGACATCTACTCGCTCGGTGTCCTCGGCTATCAGATGCTCACCGGCCGCGTCCCGTTCTCTGCTGGCAACTCCATGGCGCTGCTGCTCAAGCACGTGTCGGAGACGCCGCGTCCCATTGCCGAACTGCGCCCGGACACACCGCCCGCGCTGCGCGACGCCATCGAGCGCGCGATGATGAAGCACCCCGAGGATCGCTGGCCAACGGCGACGTCGCTGCGCGAGGCCATCCTGTCGAACGACGCGACGCTCCCGGCGAGCTGGCGCGCCGAGCAGCGAGAACCGGTGCGATACACGACGCCGCGCCCGCGCGGCGTACGTTCCGATGGGAAGTCCGGCGCGCCATCGCCGCGTCGCGGCACGCCGGTGCCCGATCCGGCGCGCGCGCTGGCCGCTCGCCCGGCGCAAATTGGCGGGATCGAGCTCGTCCCCGCGCACCTCGCCGCGCTGACCGACGAGCAGCGAGCGGATCTGCGGCTCTGGAACGGCCGCACGCAGCTGCTCGAACGCGTTGCGGCGCTGCGAGAGTATTTCTGGCTCACCATCCTGATGACGGGGTTGGGAATCGTCGGGTTCGGCGTCGGGGTCTCGGAAGCTCCGCCGCTCGTGCTGGCGCCTATCGTCCCCGCGTACATGTGGTTTCGAGTTCGCGCGCGCGGCCGATCGTTGCGCGCGGCCGGCTTGCGGCTTCGTCGCGTGCTCCTCATGCCGCGCGCCAGGCAGGCGTTTCCGGCGCCGCTGCCTCCTGTGCCGACCATCCAGGATCAGCTCGAGGCGCTCGTCCCGCGGGAGATTCTCGAGGGACCGCACGGTGCGGCGATCCGGCGCGCGGCCGAAGATCGCGCGGCGATCCTCGATGTGGCGGCGAGTCTCCGCGAGGACGATCGCGCGCTCCTGCCCGATCTCGTTCCGACGGTTGAATCGCTGCTCGGCAAGGTGGCGCAGCTCGCTCACTCGCTCCATCGCCTGGAGCCGAACGTCGACCTGCGTCAGGCGGACGAGCTCGACGCGCGCATCGCGCGGCTCGAGGGTGACGGCCAGACGCCCGACGGGGAACGGCGGCGCTCGCTGCTGCGCCGGCAGCGGGACACGCTCCGTGAGCTCGCGGAGCGCCGCGCGGCGCTCCTGCGCCAGCTCGACAACGCCGGACTCGCGCTTGGGAGCCTGCGGCTTGATCTCATCAAGCTGCGGTCGTCGGGATTGCCGTCCGCGTTCACTGATGTGTCCTCCGCCACGCAGGAAGTGCGATCACTATCACGCGACATCGACGTGATGCTCGCGGCGGCCAACGAGGTTCGTGGCCTCTGACGCAGCGGGCTGGAGCACCACGGCGCGCGTCCTGCATTGGAGCAGGACGCGCCTCGGCCATGCGGGCCGCGCGGCGCTCCGCACTCCGGAGAAATCCATCATGACAACTGTCACTCGCTCATCACGCCTCGTCGCGCTCGCGGCCGCGTTCCTCCTTTTGCCTGCTGTCGCGTTCGCTCAGGTTCCTTCATCGTCAGTGCGCCCAGCGCTTCCCGATCGTGTGTCGCCACCGATTCCGCTCGGCAACACCCAGCTCGTGCTCGCAGCGCCGTTTGCCGATACCATCTATGCCGTGAACGTGACGGTGGAGGTCGAGGCGAACGGCAAGGCGGATCTGAACACGCTGTCGCTGAGCGGGTCGGCGGGCGAGTACAACCGCAAGGCCATCACCGAGTGGCTCAGCAAGACCACTTTCCGTCCAGCCAAGCGCAACGGCGTGCCCATCCGGGCGACGTTCAAGATGTCGGCTGAAGCATTGAAGCAGGCGGAGGAACCGGACCAGCCGGCATCGTCGTCACTCTGATGCGGCGCGTTCGCGGCGGGTTCGCCCTGCGGGGCCTGGCGACGGGAGCGCTCGCGCTCCTCGCCGCCTGCTCGCGCGTGATGACGTCTCCGATCCAGCCGGTGCAGCCGGATACCGCTCCACCGCCGATCATGCACGAAATGCGCGGGCTCTGGGTCGCCACGGTCCGCAACATCGATTGGCCGTCGCGCAACACGCTCACGGCCGACCAGCAGCGCGCGGAGCTCGACGACATCCTCGACCGCGCCAGGGCGACTGGATTCAACGCCATCTTCCTGCAGGTGCGCTCGGCCGGCGACGCGATGTACGCCTCGTCGCTCGAGCCGTGGTCCGCATCGCTCACGGGCGTGCAGGGGAAGGATCCGGGCTACGATCCGCTCGCCTACGCCGTGGCGCAGGCACACGCGCGCGGGCTCGAGCTCCACGCGTGGATCAACCCGTACCGTGCTGGCAACACCTCCGACAGTCTTGCGCTCGCGTCGAACCAGATCTTCCACACGCGACGTGATCTCGTTCGCGTGTACGGCGGAGCACTGTGGATGGATCCCGGCGAGCCGGACGTCCAGGACCTCGTCGTGCGCGTCGTGAAGGACATCGCGCAGCGCTACGACGTCGACGGCATTCACGCCGACGACTACTTCTATCCGTACCAGGTGAAGGACGCGAACGGCGCCACGCTCGAGTTCCCCGACAGCGCGACGTACGCGAAGAGTGGCAGCACGCTCTCGCGCGACGACTGGCGCCGCGCCAACGTCGACCAGTTCATCCAGCGGATGTATCGCGAGGTCCACGCGGCGAAGCCGGACATCGACGTCGGGATTTCACCGTTCGGGATCTGGCGTCCGAACAACCCCCCGGGCGTGCCGGGTCTCGATGCGTACGCCACCATCTACGCCGACTCGCGGAAGTGGCTGCAGCAGGGCTTGGTGGATTACCTGGCGCCGCAGCTTTATTGGGCCAACAGCTCTCCGCAGAGCTTTTCCACCCTGCTCGACTGGTGGGTGTCGCAGAACACGCTCGGACGGAATCTCTGGCCGGGCCTGGCAGCGTACCGGGTGAACGACGGCACCGCGACCTCATTCAGCGGTATGGAGATCCCCGATCAGATCCGCATCGCGCGCGCTCGGCCCGGCGCCACGGGTGAGCTGCTCTACAACACCGGATCCACGTTGACGAAGAACGGGGGCGCGGTCGCCGCATCCATCGCGCCCCTCTACGCCACCTTCGCGATCGCGCCGACGTCGTCGTGGCTGGACAATGCCGCACCCGCGGCGCCGACCCTCGCCGTCCGTGGCGCAACGATCAGTGTCGCACCCGCCGCCGGTGGGGACGCGCGCTGGTGGCTCGTTCGCGCGCGCGTCGGCGGCCGCTGGCACTCGATGCTCGTGTTCGGCGATCAGCGCTCCATCAGGCTCGCCGGTGCGCCGGAACGGGTGATGGTAAACGCGGTCGACGGCGCAGGGAACACCAGCCCCGACGTGAAGTGGGCCGCACCCTGATTCCGCTCACAGCGGGCTGACCCGCCTGCGCC
>Ga0070658_10004266_pt1 | contig 11683 bp, 14 predicted proteins | sample KBSC13metaG_FD_64664 | JGI IMG/M metagenome (GOLD analysis project Ga0070658, IMG submission 64664) | Corn rhizosphere microbial communities from Kellogg Biological Station, Michigan, USA - KBS C1-3 metaG | ecosystem: Host-associated > Plants > Roots > Rhizosphere > Soil ... | reverse complement strand
GAAGAATGTCTTGGCTACGGCTGGCTAGACGCCATTCATCCCGACGATCGCGCCTACGCCGAGCGGCAATGGCGAGAAGCGATTGCGGCGCGGAGCGTCCTCAATGCCGAGTTCCGGATACGCGCCCCCGATGGCAGTTGGCGGTGGACGAATGTGCGCGCTGCCCCGGTCCTCGATCGGCAAGGCGCCATCGAGAAGTGGGTCGGGATGAATATCGACATCGACGCCCGCAAGCGCGCGGAGGAAGCCCTTCGCGAAAGCGAAGAGCGGTATCGCATGCTCTTCGAATCAATGGACGAGGCTTATGCCGTCATCGAGGTGCTGAAGGACCGGTCCGGAAAGTGGGCCGATTTCCGCTTCCTGGAGGTGAACCCCGCCTTCATGGAGCATACGACGATGCCCTATCCAGTCGGCAAGACGGCGACCGAACTGCTGGGCAGCCCGAACCCGCGTTGGACCGAGCTCTATGGGCAGGCCCTCGATAGCGGCGAACCGCTTCGGCTCGAGGAGTCGGAGGGCACGTTGGGGCTGACCTTCGACCTCAACATCTTCAGCCTCGATCGAGCAAAGAATCGGGTGGCGGTTCTTTTCACCAACATCACCGAACGCAAGCAGTCGGAGGAAGCGCTTCGGCGGAGCGAACGGCGAGCGAACACCCTCCTCGCGGAGCTTCAACATCGAGTGCGCAACACGCTTGCGGCGGTGCGGTCGATCGCTCAGCGAACTGCTGACAATACGTCGACGGCGGAGGAGATGCTCGCGCACTTCCAGGGACGGCTCGACGCATTTTCGCGGGTGCAGTCGGTGCTCACGCGGAGCGCTGATGCAAAGGTCGACCTGACGTCCTTGATCGAGGACGAGCTGGTGGCTCATGCGGCGCGCGACGGCGACCAAATCCGTATCGATGGCCCATCGGTCGCCCTCGACCCGCGTGCGGCCGAGCGAATGAGCCTGGCAATTCATGAGCTCACCACGAATGCCGTGAAGCATGGCGCACTTTTCGGCGAGCACGGGCGGATTTCGATCCACTGGCAAAAGCAGCAAAACGGCGGCGTGACCGAACTGGTGCTGAGCTGGAAGGAAAGCGGCGTCACGATTGCGGCTGACGATGTTCGCCGGGATGGTTTCGGGATGGAGCTACTTCGCCATTCGCTTCCTTACGATCTGGATGCAGAGACGACGGTATCCTTCGAGCCGACGGGACTGCGGTTCGAGATCAGGATGCAGCTATCGGCCGATGCTGCCTGAAGGCGCCCGAACGCCCGGACCCGTCGGCCCAGCCCTTCGAACGGAAAATAAGGCTCCGTTCACGCGTTGCCCCCTATAAGCTTGCACCGTAGTGGCGCAGCGTCATGCTGCCGCCTCAGGTTCGATCCCAACCAATGGAGTGAAATCGGCCGTGCCGAGACGCGTCAAGGATTTCATCGACATCAGCGAATACACGTCGCTCGACGACCTCATCCGGTACCTCGAGACGATCCGTGACAATCTGCCGGCGGAGCATGAGGCGGAAATGAAGATCCGCGGGGACGATGTGTTCGGGCGCCGGCTTACGATCACTTATTTCCGGGAGCAGACCTCGGACGAGGCGCAGCTTGAATCGAAATATTCGGAATCGGACGATCCGGGCATCGAGCAATTGCGGCGCAAGCTGGATGACGTCCCTTACACGACTTCCGCCGACGAGCCGGCCTCGCAGCCGAAAGGCTAGGCCGTCCGCAGCGGAGAGGACGGCCCGGGGCGGTACCGCTCGACGAGCCGGTTCTTATCCCACAGCTCGAAGCTGCCCATGGCCGCGCGCTGCCGCGCTTCGGCGAGGGCATCATCGTCGCCGCCCGCCTCGATCCACTCGGCGTTCATGATCTTCCCGGCTCCATCAAGCCGGTACAGGCGGTAGTTAGGCAACGAACAATCCCCCGTCCGGAACTTCGTGATTAACACGAAGGGTGGGCAGGGCGATTCACGTAGGTTAGTCGTGGGGCTAGCTTTCACCTTGGAAACAAACAATTTTTGAAATGATACGGACCTGTAATCTAGGTTAAGCGCAATTCGCACCCACCGTTGCACAAGACCGCACTCATGATCAGCGATCATTTGAAGAAGTTGCGCAAGCGGACCGAGATCAGCGCCGAGGAGGAGCGCGCGATCCGCAACGCCGTGGCCGAGACGCGGCGCATTCGAGCCGACGAGATCGCCATTCCTTCTGGCGTCGAGCTTAATTCCTGCATGCTCCTGCTCGAAGGCTGGATGGCACGCAGCAAGGACCTGGCGAGCGGCGAGCGGCAGATCACCGAGCTGCATCTCGCGGGCGATTTCGTCGACCTTCACTCGTTCACGCTGAAGTGCCTCGACCATGACGTGGTGAGCCTTACCGAATGCACGGTGGCTCTGTTCCCGCACGACCGGATCAAGGACCTGACGGAGCGCTATCCGCACCTCGGCCGGCTCTACTGGCTGATGACCAACATCGATGCGGCGATCCATCGCGAGTGGGTGCTGTCGCTAGGGCAGCGGTCTGCGATCGCGCGCATGGCTCACCTGTTCTGCGAGTTGTACGCGCGCCTGGAAGTTGTGGGCCGGGCGAAGGGCAATACCTACATGCTTCCGCTGACGCAGCGGGAGCTGTCAGAGTGCCTCGGCCTGACGGTCGTGCACGCGAACCGGACGCTGCAGGAGCTGCGGCGACGCGGTGTCGTGACGCTCGAGAACAAGCAGCTGACGATCCTCGACGACAAGGGGCTGGAGCAGATCGCCGAGTTCGACGATTCCTATCTCTACCTGGACAAAAGGCGCCTTTAGGCAGTGCTTTCCTCGACCCAGTCGGCATAGCTGGGGAGGATCCTGTCGGCCGACCAGGTGACAATGCAGGGCACGTCATAGCTGTGCAGCGCGGCGATCCGCGCAATCAGGTTGTTGGCCATGGTGTCGGTCGTCTTCAGAATGCCGGCGACTTCGCTCGCGCTCTCGACGCTGCCCTTCCAGCGGTAGATGGAGCGGATCGGCCCGAGGATGTTGATGCAGGCAGCAAGGCGTTCCTCGACCACCGTTCGGCCGATGCGCTCCGCCTCTTCGTCATTCGCGAACACCGCGTAGAGCGAGACCACGCTCATTCCGGTTTCCGGCCCAACTCATGCGCGCCCCAGACGGTAGCCGCGACGAGCAGGGCGCCAGTCGCCTGATGCAAGACCGCTAGCCAAATTGCGATTCCGGACAGGACCGTCAGGATGCCGAGGATGATCTGCGTTCCGAACGCCGAGTGAATCGCGATCGCGGCTGGGCGCGCGCCTTCGACTGCGCGGACCTTGCGGGCAAACGCGACGAGCACGGCCACGACGACCCACGCCCACCAGCGGTGCATGAAGTGAAGCAAGTATGGGTCGTGGGTCATGGCGAAGAGCGCGCCGTGCGACCAGTCGATCCCTTGCGGCACGAAGCGGCCGTTCATGTCGGGCCAACTGTTTGAGACGTAGCCGGCGCGGAACCCCGCGACCCAGGCGCCGAGCAGCAACTGGATGAACAGCGCGCCGAGCGCGAGAACGCCCCAGCCGGTAAGGCGGGAAGGGCGCCGATCTTTCTCCAGAGCGCGTAGATCGAGCGCAGTCCAGATGAGCGCCGCAAAGAGGAACAAGGCGAAGAGCAGGTGCGCGGCAAGGCGGTAGGGGCTGACTTCGGTCCGACCCTCGAGGCCGGACATCACCATGAACCAGCCCACTGCGCCCTGCGCTCCGCCGAGCAGGAACAGCGCGGCCAGGCGCCAGCCGAAGCCCTTGGGGATCGCGCGCTTCACCGCGAACCAGGCGACGCCGACGAAGAAGACGAGCCCGATGATGCGGCCGAGGAAGCGGTGAACCCATTCCCAGAAGAAGATGAACTTGAAGCCGGCGAGGGTCATTCCGGCGGGCCCCGCTACCTCGCGATATTGCGGGGTCTGGCGGTAGAGGTCGAAGGCGTGCTGCCAGTCGGCCTGAGTTAGGGGAGGAATCGCCCCGCTGATCGGCTTCCACTCGGTGATGGACAGACCGCTTTCGGTGAGGCGCGTGATGCCGCCGACGACCACCATCGCGAATACCATGGCGGCTACGACGAGGAGAAGATTGGAGACCGCGCGCGGACGCGTCTGCGCCGTGGCGCGGGGGGCCGTCGTAGAGGCGAGCGCGGTTTCCATGAGGCGAGCGGCTATTCGCGTGCGGCAAGCCGACAGGCAAGCCCGCAAATCGTCCTCGATGATATATTGTAACTAGACCAAGGCTGCCTTATGTCGGCTTGCCGATGCAACGTGTTCTCTCAGTGTCCGATCGGTTCGACCGAATCGCGATGGGTCTTTCGGGCCTGTGCGTCGTGCACTGCGTCACGACGGCGGTGCTGCTCGGCCTCGTCGCATCCGCCGGCCATGTGCTGGGGAGCCCGATCATCCATGAAACGGGTCTCGTGCTTGCCATGGTCCTCGGCGCCCTCGCGCTGGGGCGCGGAGTCCGGGAGCACGGATTCATGCTTCCTGCGGCGGTCGGGTTCACGGGCCTGACCGTGATGGCTTATGCGCTGACTCTCCCCGAAGGTGGCCCGGAGCCGCTCTACACGATCGCCGGCGTGATGATCCTGGCGCTTGGTCACCGCCTCAATCTGATGGCCGCCGAGCATAGCTTCTGATCGCTTGCCCGGTGCACGGCGCAAGGTTAATCCCGCAATGTTCATGACCGGACACAACCATAAGTTGCACGAGGGTGACGCGCTGACCACGGCCGCGCGCGAGCGGCTGACCCGCGAGGGCGAGCAGTGGACCGACATGCGCGCTGCGGTGTTCGAATCGCTGGCGAGCTTCGACAAGCCGGCGAGCGCCTATGACGTCGCGGAAGCTGTCTCGAAGGCACAGGGCCGCAGGGTCGCGGCCAACAGCGTCTATCGCATCCTCGACCTGTTCGTGGCGGCGAACCTGGCGCGCCGGGTGGAGAGCGCCAACGCCTATGTCGCCAATGCCCATCCCGAATGCCTTCACGACTGCATCTTCCTCATCTGCGACCAGTGCGGACAGACGGTTCACATCGACGACGATGCGCTCACCAGCGGCGTCCGCGAGGCCGCGAAAAGCGCCGGTTTCTCGGCTCCGCGTCCAGTCATCGAGGTTCGCGGACGCTGCGGAACGTGCGGCGATGCTCTGAGCAAGAACTGAGCAATCGCTGAAAACCGCCGCACGTTGGTGACAGGCGGCGACGTTCCGGATAAGTCGGCTGCCATGTCAGACCGGCCTCAAACGCCGCTTCTCGATACTGTCGAGTATCCCGCGGACCTTCGAAAACTGAGCAAGGACCAGTTGCCCGAGCTTGCCGAGGAGCTTCGGCAGGAGACGATCTCGGCCGTTTCGGTGACCGGCGGGCACCTAGGCGCGGGGCTCGGCGTCGTCGAGCTAACCGTCGCCATCCACTACGTATTCGATACACCGAGCGACAAACTGATCTGGGACGTCGGGCATCAAGCCTACCCGCACAAGATCGTCACCGGCCGCCGTGATCGCATCCGCACGCTTCGGCAGGGTGGGGGGCTGAGCGGCTTCACCCGCCGCGTCGAAAGCGAGTACGATCCATTCGGCGCGGCGCACAGCTCCACCTCGATCTCCGCTGCCCTTGGCTTCGCAATCGCCAACAAGTTGTCGCGCGACCCCGGCCGCGCGATCGCGGTGATCGGCGACGGCGCGCTGTCGGCGGGCATGGCGTATGAAGCGATGAACAATGCGGCGGCGGCCGGAAACCGGCTGATCGTCATCCTCAACGACAATGACATGTCGATCGCTCCGCCGGTGGGATCGCTTCGCAACTCGCTGGCGCGGCTGGTGTCGTCAGGGAAGTATCTAGCGCCGCGGAAGATCGCGCAGAGGCTAGCGCGGGCGATGCCCGAGCCGCTCCACGTCGCGGCGCGCAAGATGGAGGAATATGCCCGCGGCATGTTCACCGGCGGCACGCTCTTCGATGAGCTGGGCTTCTATTACGTCGGACCGGTCGACGGTCATGACGTGCGGGCACTGGTCGAGGTGCTGGAGAACGTGCGCGATGCGGAGGTTGGGCCGATGCTGGTCCATGTCGTCACGCAAAAGGGCAAGGGCTATGCGCCCGCCGAAAACAGCGCGGACAAATATCATGGCGTCGTGAAGTTCGACGTCGTGTCCGGCGTGCAGGCCAAGCCCGCGGCCGGAGCGCCTAGCTACACCAGCGTCTTCGCCAAGGCTCTCATCGGCGAGATGGAGCGGGACCAGCGCGTCGTGGCGATCACGGCTGCGATGCCGTCGGGAACCGGGCTCGACAAGGTCGAGGAGAAGTTCCCAGATCGCACCTTCGATGTCGGCATTGCCGAGCAGCATGCGGTGACCTTCGCGGCCGGCATGGCGGCACAGGGCTACAAGCCGTTCGCGACCATTTACTCCACGTTCCTGCAGCGGGCCTACGACCAGGTCGTGCATGACGTGGCCATCCAGAACTTGCCTGTACGGTTCGCGATGGACCGCGCGGGGCTGGTCGGCGCGGACGGAGCGACGCACGCCGGGGCGTTCGACCTCGCCTACCTGTGCACCCTCCCCAACTTCGTGGTGATGGCCGCGGCCGACGAGGCCGAGCTGTGCCACATGGTGCACACCATGGCCCTGCACGACAGCGGGCCGAGCGCGGTGCGCTACCCGCGCGGCGAAGGGCGCGGGGTGCCGCTGCCAGCCGAACCGCAGCGGCTCGAGATTGGGAAGGGCCGCATCGTCCGCGAGGGCAAGAAGGTCGCGATCCTGTCGCTCGGGACGCGGCTGGAGGAAGCGGAGAAGGCCGCCGATCATCTGGAGGCTATGGGGCTGTCGGCGACCGTCGCCGACCTGCGCTTTGCCAAGCCGCTTGACAGCGAGCTGATCCGCCGGCTGCTGACGACGCACGAGATTGCGGTGACGGTCGAGGAGGCTGCCGTGGGTGGACTCGGCGCGCACGTCCTCACGCTGGCGAGTGATGAGGGATTGGTCGATGCGGGCCTAAAGATCCGCACGATGCGCCTGCCGGACGCGTTCCAGGAGCATGACAAGCCGGAGAAGCAGTATGACGAGGCCCGGTTGAACGCCCCCCACATCGTCAAAACGGTCCTCAAGGCGCTGCGCGTGAACAGCGCGGGGGTCGAAGAGGTCCGAGCGTAGCTGCGCCGGCTGTTTTTTCGCCAGCCTTTCCCAACCCTGCAAAGAAGATTTATGCGTGGTCTGCCGACACCCCGCACAGGCGCGCTGTAACCGAGTATCCGAGGATCAGAATGTTTCAGTTTTTGAAGAACCGCCAGCATACCATTCGTAAGTTCCGCGCAGATCAGATCCCGTCGGCAAAGCGCTATTTCAAAAGACACGGTTACGTCGTGTTCAAGGATGCGTTCTCGGTGAGCGATGGGCTGGCATTCTGGGCCGATGTTGAGAAAGCCATCGAGGACAGGGTTCCATTATCTTTCAGTTGCTACGGGCAATTCTACGTCAATCCCGATGTGCCCATGGAAGGGTTCAAGCTGCCGCGGATCATCGACGCGGAGCACCATATCGAAAGTTGCCGGGACCTAGCACTCGCTCCAATCGTGCGGAATTTCCTTTCGTCGCTGTATGGAATGGCACCAACCTGCCTCCAGACACTCACCTACAAATTCTCGAGTGAGCAAGGCGCACACTCCGACCATTCCCTGGTCTCTCCTCCGCATTCTTCCGGCTATGATCGTGAAACGCTGGCGGCGTCCTGGTTTGCGCTGGAAGACGCCGACCAAAGCAATGGCGCGCTCGTGATCTACCCGGGGTCGCACAAGGTCGGCACGCGCAGCATCTACGACGGATTCGACATGAATTATGACGACTTTTCGCAGCACTGCGTCGACGAATGTGCGCGGGCGGGAGCGAAACCCGCGGTATTCAAGGCCAAGGCCGGCGACGTGCTGTTCTGGCATGGCAATCTCGTCCATGCCGGGGGGCCGATCCTGGCACGAGACAATCAACCGACGCGCAAGAGCTTGGTGAGCCACTATGCCGCAATTCCGGAAGGCGAGGCCAGCACTGACCCGCGCTGGGTTCGCATGCCCCACCGAGGGGGCTCGTACTTCGCGAAAGTGCCGGAGAGCGTCTAGGGTGAAGCCGTTCTCGGATTGATCGGATGCGTGGCGCGATTCAGACGCCGTCGGCTTGCTCGAGCGAATGAGTAAGGTTCGCGTCGACCAGCTGCTCATGGGCCGCGGTCTCGCGGAGAGCCGGACGCGCGCGCAGGCTTTGATTATGGCCGGTGCCGTGTTTTCCGGCGAGCGGAAGCTCTCGAAGGCTGGCGAGATGCTTGCGGAGGACGCTCCGTTGGAGGTCCGGGGCAAGGATCATCCGTGGGTCTCGCGCGGGGGGATCAAGCTCGATCATGGGCTGACCTACTTGGGCTTCGAGGTGACGGGGGCAGTGGGTCTCGACGTGGGGAGCTCGACGGGCGGGTTCACGGACGTGCTGCTCTCGCGCGGGGCAGCGAAGGTCTATGCGGTGGATGTCGGCACGAACCAGCTGGCGTGGAAGCTTCGAAAGGATTCGCGCGTGGTCGTGCATGAGCAGACCAATGCCCGCAGTCTCGACGGGTCTGTCATCCCCGAACCCATCGACATCGTCGTTTGCGATGCCAGCTTCATCTCGCTGGCCAAGGTGCTCGAAGCACCGCTAAAGCTCGCGAGAGCAGGCGGAAAGCTGGTGGCGTTGATCAAGCCGCAATTCGAGGCGGGGCGCGCCGAGGTGGGCAAGGGCGGTGTGGTCCGCGACCCGGCGGTGCACGAACGCGTCTGCGCCGAGGCCAAAGGCTGGGTTGAATCGCAAGGCTGGACCGTGCTGGGGATCGAGCCGAGCCCGATCACCGGGCCCGAAGGCAATGTCGAATTCCTGCTGGGAGCCGAGAAGAATGGCTGAAGCGATCGAGGAGCGGCCGTGGACCCGGATAGCTCTGATCACAGTGCCCGCAATCGTGCTGCTCGGCTCGGCCAGCGGGTGGCTCTCCAATTCCGGCTACGGCAATCCGTGGTTCGATGCACTTGTGAAGCCGGGCTTCATGCCGCCGGGATGGGCGTTCGGACTGGTCTGGCCCGTCCTCTACATCCTGCTCGGTTTGGCGCTCGCCATGGTGCTCGCACTGCCGCCTTCGCCGCGGCGGAAGCTGGCGCTGACGCTGTTCTTCGCGCAGCTCGTGCTCAATTTCGCCTGGTCGCCGATCTTTTTCGCCGGTCACGACATCGCGCTCGCGAAGATCGTCATCTTCCTGATGGCCGTACTGGCGGCAGCCGCGGCCGGGCAGTTCATGCGGCTGCGGCGCCCCGCCGGCCTCATGATGCTGCCTTATCTCGCCTGGCTGGTGTTCGCCGCCACGCTCAACGCGACGATCGAGAATCTCAATCCGGGCGCGGGAACCTCGCTGCTCGGCTGAGCCCCGCGATATCTGGGGATATCTCAGGCAGTTGGGGATAGTCCGGAGCCGTAGGGTGGCAGTTCGGACGCCAAGTCCCTATTTCCGCGCCGAAAGGGAGGAACTCCGATGCAGTCTGAGAACAGGATGTTCGACGACTTCGTGAAGATGGTGAACGGCTTTGCCGGTACCTTCGCGGGAATGGGCCGCGAGGCCGAATCCAACGCGCGCGAGAAGTTCAAGGAATGGATGGGTGGCGCGGACTTTGTCGGCCGCGACGAGTTCGAGGCGGTGAAGGCGATGGCGGCTGCCGCTCGCGATGAGAATGACGTGCTCAAGGCGCGGATCGCCGCGCTCGAAGCGAAGCTCGGCAGCGCCGCGGCTCCGGCCCCCAAGCGCGGCGGCGGGAAGCCCAGGGCGCACCCGGGAGCGTGAACCTGGGCGAGGAAGAAAATCAGGACGAGCGCGAAGACGGCGCTCCCATCGAGGTTCTCGAAGCCTATTTCGAGGCGCGAGGCTGGGCCTGCGAGCGCACAGGCGACGGTGAGATCGTCGCGTCGGCGACCGGAAGCTGGGCGCAATATGAGCTGCGCGGCGTGTGGCGGCCCGAGGACCAGGTCCTGCAATTCCTCGCTTTCCCGGACATCAAGGTGGCGCCCGAGAAGCGCTCGGCGATCTACGAGGCGCTAGGGCTCATCAACGAACAATTGTGGCTCGGCCATTTCGAGATGTGGTCGGGATCGGGCCTCGTGCTGTTCCGCCACTCCACCATCCTCGACACGCGTGAGGACGAAGGGCTGAGCCTGGAACAGGCCGAAGCGATCGCCGAGGCGGCAGTCGAGGAGTGCGAGCGCTTCTACCCCGTCTTCCAGTTCGTCCTGTGGGGCGGGAAGTCGCCGGGCGAAGCTATCTCCGCGGCGCTGATCGAAACGCACGGCGAAGCATAAGGACGAAGATATGGACACCGGACCGAGGCTGCCGGTGCCGACGTGGTTCGTCGGCTGCGGCAATATGGGCGGGGCGATCGTCGCGGGCTGGCGAGCGGCGGGCGTGGACCTGTCGAACCTCGTCGTCATCCGGCCGAGCGGGACGCCGGTCGAGGGCGTCCGGGTGGTCCGCACCTTCGCCGATGCCGGGGCACCGCCGAAGATGGTGGTGCTGGCGTTCAAGCCGCAGAAGCTGGACGAGATCGCGCCCGAGCTTCGCAAGTGGGTTACGTCGCGGGCCACGATTGTTTCGATACTCGCAGGCGCCGAGACGGGCAGCCTGCGCGAGCGCTTCGCCGGCGCGGGCGCCATCGTTCGAGCGATGCCGAACATTCCGGTCGCAATCCGGCGCGGCGTGGTCGGCCTCTACACCGCGGATGCCGACGATGCGGTTCGGCAGGAGCTGTCCAATCTGTTCGGGCCTTTGGGCTACGCGCCCTGGACGCCGGATGAGACGAAGCTGGCGGCGCTGGGCTCGGTCGCGGGTGCAGGGCCGGCCTATGTCGCCCGGTTCATCGATGCGCTCGCGAAGGCCGGCGAGAAGCGTGGGCTCAGCCCTGAGCTCGCCTCCACGGTCGCGCGCGAAACCGTGCTCGGGACGGCGTGGCTGGCGGCTTCGTCGGGTGAGGACATGGACGCGATCGCGAAGCGCGTCGCAAGCCCCAACGGTACGACCGAAGCGGGCTTGGCAGTTCTCGACCGCGAGAATGTGCTGGATCAGCTAATCGCCGTCACGATCGACGCCGCAGCGCGCCGAGGTGCGGAACTGGCAGAAGAGGCAAAGTCGCCGTCGCTTGCATAAAGCCGGCGTCCGGGCCTAGGCGCTCGGCTATGATTGGTGACGTTCACGAAAGAGAAGCCGGCATCGCAATCGAGCCGGCCTCCGAGCGCGTCCCCGCCGAAGAGCGGGCCCGGCTGCTGATCGACCCCGGCTTCGGCCGGGTGTTCACCGATCACATGGCGATCATCGAATATGACGAGAAGGACGGGTGGCACGACGCGCGGATCACCGCTCGCCAGCCTTTCACCATGGATCCGGCATCGCCGGTGCTCCACTATGCGCAAGAGATCTTCGAGGGGATGAAGGCCTATCGCCGTCCCGGCGGGCGCGCGGCGTTGTTCCGGCCCGACGCCAATGCGGCGCGGTTCGCGAAGTCGGCGGTCCGCATGGCGATGCCGCCGCTTCCCGAGGAAATGTTCCTGGAATCGGTGCGCGAGATGGTTCGCGCCGACCGCGACTGGATTCCGGAGACGGAGGACGGCTCGCTCTACCTCCGACCCTTCATGATCGCG
>Ga0070658_10004264_pt1 | contig 11685 bp, 8 predicted proteins | sample KBSC13metaG_FD_64664 | JGI IMG/M metagenome (GOLD analysis project Ga0070658, IMG submission 64664) | Corn rhizosphere microbial communities from Kellogg Biological Station, Michigan, USA - KBS C1-3 metaG | ecosystem: Host-associated > Plants > Roots > Rhizosphere > Soil ... | reverse complement strand
TCGAGCAAGGCGCCGATCGGCCGTCCGGCACCGTCGGTCACCGCGAGCATCCGCAGGTCGGGCGCGTGCCGGAATATCTCGACCGCGGCGATAAGGGTGGCGTCGGCGGCGATCGATCGGTGATCGCCGATATGGCCGGCGACCGACCGATCGCCACCATCGTCCAGGAAACTGCCGCGACCCATTTCACCCCCTTCGTTACGCCGACGACCTAGGATGATCGAGGTTAAGCGAGGGTTAGGCTTGCGTGACAATCCCATGACATCGAACGATTTTCTGGAGCCTAGCGTCCGTGATCGGGATTGCGCAGCATCGTTACGACCATGAACCCGATCACCGCGACCCAGGCGATGCCGGCGATCGACGCGATGACCGTGCTGCCGCCATGGAATAGCCGCCATAAGACAACCCCCGACACGATCGCGAGGCCGCCGATCCTGCCCCATAATCGCGCCCGACCGTGGAGCAGGATTTCGATCGCCGCGAGGATCGCGAGCAGGACGACGACGATCACCAGTGTCAGCACCGACTCCCGAAGCGCGGCGAGAAGCGCCTCGCGATGCCAATTGTTGAACACCGATCCGGCGATCACCAGCACGACGGCGATCGCGATCAGGCCGGGCGGGATGCGGCGTGGATTGGCGCCGGGCTCCGCCATCTCAATAAGCGCAGACCGAGAAGTCCTCGCCGACCCAGCAGGCGCTGTCGCGGCGCGAGCGGACCGCGCGGCCCCAGCGCGAATTGATCCCGTCGCGGGTCAGCCCGCGAACGTCCGCCACGCCGCGTTGGGTAACGTAGACGGTGACGCTCACCACGCCTTCACCGAACGAGCGGGCATGAGCAGGGCTCAAGGTGAAAGTGCCGCCGCGCGCGACGACATACTGGCACGGCCCGCGATAGTTTGTTCCCTCGGAATCGATCACGCAGCGTGCGATTTTCGCCTGGGCCGGGGCGGCGGCGAACCCCGCCGCGATCAGGACGGAAGCGACGGCGAGCTTGCGGATGGTCATCGAACGACTCCCTGTATTTGACGATGCGGAGGAAATACCGAACGCGCCCCACCGTCAATCAGGCGCCGGTTTGCGCGTAGCTTCAACCATCCCTATGTGACGCCACCAAGACGGGCAGGCTCGCCCGCCAGCGAAGGAGACCGACCTTGGACAAGACCGCGATCGCCCGATCCGTTTCTCTTGCCCAGGTGCCCTATGTCTTCGTTCGTAACCTTGGATTCGCTGTCGCTCGCGACGCCTGACGGCCGTCCGCTCTTTTCCGATCTGACTTTTTCCTTCGGTCGCCAGCGCACCGCTCTGGTCGGGCGCAACGGCTGCGGCAAATCGACGCTGCTCCGCGCGATCGCGGGGGAGGTCGATCCCGTCGCGGGCAGCATTGCGCGCTCCGGCAGCGTCGCGCTGCTGCGCCAGGACTGGCCCGACGATACGATCTCCATCGCTGCGGCGCTCGAGGTCGCCGGTCCGCTCGCCCTGCTCCGCCGGATCGAAGCGGGTGCAGGAGACGCCGACGATTTCGCCGCCGCCGACTGGACGCTCGACGAGCGGATCGGCGGCGCGCTTGTCGAGCTTGGCCTGTCCGGGCTCGATCTCGATCGCCCCCTCACCAGCCTGAGCGGTGGGCAGCGCACGCGCATCGCCATCGCGCGTGCCGTCATCGCGGCGCCCGATCTGCTGCTGCTCGACGAGCCGACCAACAATCTCGATGCCGATGGTCGCGCCGCGATCGCGGGTCTGGTCGCCGGGTGGAAAGGCGGCGTGGTGGTCGCGAGCCACGATCGCGCCTTGCTCGAGACGATGGATCGCATCGTTGAGCTGACGCCGATCGGCTGCCGGCTGGTCGAGGGCGGCTGGTCCACCTTCGTCGCGCTACGCGATGCCGATCGCGAGCGCGCGGCGCAGGCGCTCGACCGTGCCGAGGCCGGACTACGCCAGGCCGAGCGCGGCGCACAGGCGCAACGCGAGAAGAAGGCGCGCGGCGACAAAGCCGGCCGCGCGTTCGGCGCCTCGGGCAGCGTGCCGCGCATCGTCGCCGGGATGATGAAGGAACGCGCCGAGGGCAGCGGCGCGCGCGAGGGAGAGATTGCCCGGCGGCTGATCGGCGAGGCGGAGGCGGCACGGTCGGCCGCACGCGAGCGGGTCGAGATCGTGACGCCGCTGCGTATCGACTTACCGCCCAGCGGGCTGTCGTCGTCGCGCGAATTGCTGCGGATCGAGGGCGCGGTGATCGCGCGCGGCGATCGCCGGATCGGTCCGGTCGACCTGACGATCCGCGGCCTCGAACGCGTCGCGCTGACCGGACCCAACGGCACGGGCAAGACCAGCGTGCTGCTGCTCGCGGCTGGTGCGGTCGCGCCGATCGAAGGAACGGTGACGCGGTCCGATCGCATCGCCTTGCTCGACCAGCATGTCGGGCTGCTCGATCGCGAGGCGACGATCCTCGCCAATCTGCGCGCGCTCAATCCCGACCTGACCGAGAACGAGGCTCATGCCGCGCTCGCCCACTTTGCTTTCCGCAATCAGGCGGCGCAGCGCGTGGTCGGCACCTTGTCCGGCGGCGAACGCCTGCGCGCCGGACTCGCCTGCATCCTGTCCGCGGCCCGGCCGCCGCAATTGTTGCTGCTGGACGAACCGACCAACCATCTCGACCTCGATTCGATCGAGATGCTCGAAGCGGCGCTGCGCGGTTATGACGGCGCGCTGCTCGTGGTCAGCCACGACCCCGCCTTCCTCGACGCAATCGGGATCGAACGGGAAATCGCGCTCGCCTAGTTTGTGATGAAATCGCCTTGATCCATCTTAATCACCCTCACCCTTCCGGCGCTTCGCGCCTCCCTCCCTCTCCCGATGGGAGAGGGAAGGGGCCCGCCGCCGCAGGCGGTGGGAAGGGTGAGGGTGAAAGAATCAAGTCAATAGCATCCCCGCTCTCGCAAGCCGGGGCCGAGGCTCAGATCATTTCCTTGAGCGGGACCGTCGTGTCGGCGAGCCGCGCCGGGTCGATCGCCGCGCCTGCTTCGACCAGCTTGCGGCCCTGGACATAATCCTTGGTCGCGTTGACGCAGTCGAGCGCGATCACCTTGCCCTGTTTCAGGTGGATGACCGAGAAACTGCGCGTCGCGGGGTCGCCGCGCACCACTGCCTGATCGTAACCGATCGAGAGCCCCATCGTCTGGAGCTTGAGGTCATATTGGTTCGACCAGAACCACGGCGTGGCTTCATAGGCGACATCCTCGCCCAGGATCGTCTTGGCCGCGACCGTTGCCTGGTCGGTCGCGTTCTGCACCGATTCGAGCCGCACCGCCGCGCCATCGGCGAAGCGGTTGGCGTGAAGCGCGCAATCGCCGACCGCGAAGATATCGGGCAGCGACGTGCGGCATTGCGCGTCGACGCGCACGCCGTTGCCGCCCTCGGCACCCGCGGCGATCAGCGGCTCGACGGCGGGAATGATGCCGATCCCGACGACGACCAGATCGGCCGGCACGATAGTGCCGTCGGCGAGACGAACGCCGGTCACTTTGCCCTCGCCCTCGATCGCTGTGACCGCGACGCCCAGGCGGACATCGACGCCGTGCGCGCGATGCTCGTTCTCGTAGAAACTGGACAGGTCCGGGCCGGCGACACGCGCCATCACGCGGTCGAGTGCCTCTAGCAGAGTCACTTTCTTGCCGAACTTGGCGAGCACCGCCGCCGCCTCCAGCCCGATGAACCCGCCGCCGATCACGACCGCATTGGTCACCTCGGGCAATTCCGCGATCATGCGATCCGCGTCGGCACGGGTGCGGACGGTGTGGACGCCGGTGAGATCGTGGCCCTGACACGACAATCGCCGGGCGTGGCCGCCTGTCGCCCAGATCAGTTTGCCATAAGCGATCTCGGCGCCGTCGGCGGTGGTGACGCGGTGCGCCGCCGGATCGACCGCGACGACGCGGCGATTGGGCAGCATCGTCACCTGCCGTTCTTCCCAGAAAGCAGGCTGGCGGATCAGGATGCGGTCGAAGCTCTTGTCCCCGGCAAGATATTCCTTGCTCAGCGGCGGGCGTTCATAGGGCAATTCGGGTTCGTCGCCGATGACCGCGACCGTTCCCTCGAACTTGCCTTGTCGCAACGCGATTGCAGCCTGGGCACCGCCATGGCCGGCGCCGACGATAAGGACGTCATAATGATCCATCGCGGTCGCGATACGCACAAAATCCAGGCCGCGCCAGCACGGCGAAGTGTCGATCGCCCTAGCGAAACTATCGACGGCGCGACCGTCATCCGACAGCCGCGCCGATTGTTCCTAGAACTTCGATCCCAGCCTGATGCCGGCAGTCTGCGGCCGGATCGGCACGATATAGGGCCGCTGTCCGCAGCTGCCGCATTCCTGGAACCGGGAGAGCTGGCCGCGCGTGTCGAAGGCGTTTTCGAGGAACACCTCGATACTGAAGTTCTTGAACTCCGCGCCGAGCGAGAAGTCGGCGGTGGTGAACGACTTCAGCCTGCCGAGCAAAGCCGCCGGGTTGATGAAATTCGCCGGGTTGGCCACGGTCGCCGGATCGGTCGGATCGTTCAGCGCACTCACGAATACCTTGGTGCGCACGTCACTCGATGCCGAGCTCTGATAGTTAACCACGCCCTGGACATAGCCCTTCACGCCGTCGCCCAGCGGGACGGAATAACGCGCCGTGCCGTTCAGTTTGACGCGCGGCGTGATCGGGAGGCGCGTGCCCGCCGGCGCCGAGACATAGTTGATCTGACCGTCGGGACCTGGCCTCGTGCAGGTGAAGGTCGGGTCGTCATAGCCACACAAATCCTTCTGCGTCTTGGCGTCGGTGTAGGATCCAGACGCCGTCAGGCTGAGTCCGCCAAGCGTCAGCGAGCTGTCGAACTCGGCGCCCCAGATCCGCGCGTTCGGGCCGTTATGGATTTCGGTGAAGCTGTTCGCGCCCAGGAACGAGAATTGGAACGCGTCCCAATCCTGGCGATAGACCGCCGCGTTGAACCGAAGTTTTCCGCCCAGCCAGGTTGTCTTGGCGCCCAATTCGTAATTGGTCAGGAAGTCGGCCTGATAGGGCGGCACGTCGCCGCGGCGATTGATTCCGCCCGGACGGAAACCGCGCGACACCGTGCCGTACATCAACAACCCGGGCCTGGGCTTCCAGCTGAGGTTGAAGCGGTAGGTGACGCCTTGACCCGATGCCTCGACCGGAATCACGCCCTGGCCGGTCGCATAGACGCCGAGATTGGTGCACGGACCGCCCGCCACCGCCGGCGGCAGCAATGTCAGTGAACTGCTATAGGTGTCGGTATCGCGATCGTAGAGCCGTTCGCCGGCGGTGGTGAAGCATTGCGCGACGCCGGTGCGATTGCTGAACGCGGCATTGGGCGGCGAATTGGTAAAGCCGTTGCGCGGATCGCGCCCGAACCCGAAGAATCCGATCAGTGTATTGTCATAGATGAACGCACGGCCGCCGGCGGTGAGCGTCACCGTCGGCGTGATGTCGTAGCTGGCCTCGCCAAACATCGCGTAATCCTTGTCGACGCGATGCTGCTGGGTGAGCCAGAGCGTGCCCGGCGAGCCGTTGACCGACAGGAAGGGGTCGAGCCCCTGAATCTGGTAATCCTGATGGATGAGGTTGCTCTGGCGCTGGTAGAAGGCGCCCGCCACGATCCGGAATCGGTCCGTCGAAGGCGACGCGACCCGGAATTCCTGGCTCATCTTCTTGAAATGGTCGGTCCCGACGACGCGCTGGCGCGGGTCGATATTGTTGCCGTTCTTGTCCCAATACGCGAAATAATAGGCCAGCCCGCCGACCGACGAATACATATGGTCATAGGCTTCCGAATAGTCGGTATAGTCGCTCGACTGCAGATCCTTGCGGTCGAGATAGGCGGCGGCATAGGTCACGTCCCAATTGCCGACCTTGCCTTCGATCGTCAGCCCCGCCTGCCAGAATCTGTCGCGGCGATATTCCGGGAAGAAATGCTGGACTTCCAGGTCGCCGACCTTCGGGTCGAAGCCGTATGAGCCGTGGCTGCGCGTGTCCTGGTAGAGGAAGCTGGGCGTGATCGTCCAATTGCTGTCGAGGTCGACCTTGAGCGCGGCGCGGCCGCCCCAGATTTCGGTGTCGTTATAGTCCTTCTTGACGAAGGGGGCGTTGTTGACGCTGATCCCGCCATCCGGGCGGATGGTGTTGTTGGGATAGGTCGTGACGGCCGGCGGACCGCCGAAGGCGGCGGGCGAGATGAAATCGCGGGTGCCCGGCACGTTGTCGATGAAGCCGGCATCCTTCTCGTAATAACCGACCGCACGGAACGCGATGTTGGGCGACAGCGGGACGTTGATCATCCCCTCCGCCTTGCCGCCCCAGCCGCCCTTGCTGACCTTGTTGCCCTCGAGATCGATGCGACCATAGGTCTTCGACGTGTCGGGCTTGTTGGTGATGATGCGGATCGTGCCCGCTTCCGACGAGGCGCCGTAGAGCGTGCCCTGCGGCCCCGACAGGCTCTCGATACGCGCAATGTCGTAGATATGGACGTCCAGATTGCCGCCGATCGTCGTCACCGGCTGTTCGTCGAGATAGACGCCGACCGAAGGCAGCGAGCCCGAGTGATTGCCGTCGCCGCCCGACGCGACGCCGCGCATATAGACGACGTTGGTGCCCGGCGTACCGCCCAATGCCTGGAACGACACCGACGGCAGCGACGCGACATAATCCTGGAAATTCGATATGTTAAGCTCATCGAGCTTCTTCGTGCTCAGCGCCTGGACGCTGATCGGCACGTTTTGCAGCGTATCGGACCGCTTCAGCGCGGTGATGACGATGTCGCCATTGTCGGCCTGGTTATTGGCCTGGCTGTCGGGCGCCGGCGGGGCATCCTGTGCCAGGGCCGGAGTAGCGGCGAGCGCTGCCGAAGCGAGCAACCCGCTGACGGCAAGACGGCGGCGAAGGAGTGACATGGAAAGCCCCTTTTGCGTTTTTGTTACGGCAGCGTGTTAGCGGGCGCAGCATTCGTCAAGCGCAGACGGGGCAGCACGTTATTTACGTGCCGACGCGTTGCGTTTTTACAACGCGGCCGGAGCGGCCGGATAGGCGTCGAGCACGTCGCCCAACGCGGTCTTGAGCGGATCCAGCCACGGCTCGAACGGCTTCCAGGCCTCTGTTCCTTCGCGGAAAATCGGCTGGCGAACCTGTTCCGAACTGGCCGTGCGCACCGCGCGCTCGGTCTCGTGAAAAGCCAGGCACGCGGGCTCATACTCCAACCCGCAATAGTCGAGCAGGCTGCGCACTTCGCGCTCGGTATGGTCGACCATGTCCTCGTAGATCACGCGATGGACGCGCCCCGGCAGCACGCGGTCGACATGCGCCATCAGCCGCACATAGTCGCGATAATACCGCCCCATGTCGTCGAGCGCGTAGCTGAATGCCTGGCCGCGCGCGAAATGCTGTTTGAAGTTGGAGAAGCAGCAGCCGAGCGGATGGCGCCGTGCGTCGATGATCTTCGCCTTGGGCAGGATCAGGTGGATGAACGGCAGATGCGCCCAGTTATTGGGCAATTTGTCGATGAAGAACGGCCGGTCGGTGCGCCGCTGGATGCGCGTGCGCTTGAGATATTCCTCGCCCAGCGCGCGCAGTTTGTCGGGCACGAAATCGGCGATGCCCTCGGGATAATTCTGGTCACGCCGCGCCAGGGTCGGGATGTCGGGCAATTCCGACGTGCCCTCGACCAGGCTGTGGCTCGACAATATCTGCTCGATCAAGGTCGAGCCCGCGCGCGGCATGCCGAGGATGAAGATCGGGTCGGGGGCGCCGCACCCCTGGCCGACGCGCTCCGCGAGGAACTCTGGAGTAAACAGCGCGATCGAGCGATCGACGAAGCGCCGCGTCTCGTCGGGGTCGTAGACCAGCTTCGTGCGCCGCAGGGCATTGCCGGCGTCGTAATGGCGGAACGCGGCCTCGGCCTGGCGACGATCCTCGAATGCCTTGCCCAGCGCGAAATCGAGGTGGAAACGGTCCTCGTCCGAGATTCCCGGATCGGCTAGCGCACCTTCCATCGCAGCGATATCCGCATCGTCGAACTTGACCGTCTTGAGATTGGCGAGGCTCCACCACGCCTCACCCAAGGCCGGCATCAGCGCGAGCGCGCGGCGATAGGCGGCGATGCCGTCCTGCTGGCGCCCAACCGTCTTGAGGATATGCCCATAGGTCATCCAGATGCGCGGCTGGTTGGGCGCATCCTTGAGCACGCGATCGTAAAGCGCGATCGCGCCGTCGAAATCGCCGACCCGGCCGAACGCCGCCGCCTGGAGATTGGCATGGCCCGGATTGTCGGGATCCTCGGCGACCACCTGCTCGAGTTCGTCGATCGCCTCGGCCGGGCGGTTGAGGCGATACAGGACCAGCGCGAGATTGGCGCGCGCCGCGGTGAAGGCCGGCGACAGCTCGACGGCGCGGCGCAGCAGCGCTTCGGAATCGCGATAGCGCCCGATCCGCCCGGCAAGCTCCGCCAGCATGCGCATCGCCGCGACGTCGAACGGATCGTCCTTGAGATGCTGTTTGAGCAACGGCTCGGCGACATGCAGCGCATTGTCGTTGAGCGCCATCGCCGCCTCGACCAGCCGCGGATGATAGCGGCCGCCCATCGCCATGCCCCCCGTCCCGCCTGTTGCTCCACTCGCCATGTTGAGTGTCCTAGCCCAGGTCGCGGGAAAAGGACCAGTGGCGCCGCGTCGGATGACGTGCTTTGCTGCGCGCCGAGGGGAGCCGGGCGATGGATACCAGCGACAAAAGGCCTTTCGGATTCTGGACCGCGACCGCGCTGGTCGTCGGCGGAATGATAGGATCGGGCATCTTCATGATGCCCGCCGCGCTCGCGCCCTTCGGCTGGACCGGTTCGCTCGCCTGGATCGTCAGCATCGCCGGGGCGCTGGCGATCGCCTATACGATCGGCCGCCTGGCCCAGGCGATGCCCGAAGCGAGCGGCGCGGTGGCGATCACCGGCGCGGCGCTCGGCGAATTGCCGGGCGTGCTGGTCGGCTGGAGCTATTGGGTGTCGGTATGGACGGCGAATGCCGCGATCGCCACCGCGGCGGCGAGCTATCTGGCGGCGATCTTCCCGCCGCTCAATGCGACTCCCTGGCTCGGCGCGCTGACATCGATCGCCTTGCTGTGGCTGCTGACCTTGCTCAATCTTGCCGGCGCGCGCGCCGCCGGGCGATTCCAGGTGGTGACGACAATCCTCAAACTGGCGCCGCTGATCGCGGTCATCGTGATCGCGGTGTCACTGGGCGCAGGCGGGAACGTCCATCTGCCGGCCTTGCCGACCGGTCAGGCAGTAATCGCCAGCATGGCTACCGCGGTGACGCTGACGCTATTCCCCCTGGTAGGTTTTGAATCCGCCGGCGTCGCCGCGGAACGCGTGCGCGATCCCGCGCGCAACATCATGCGCGCCAGCATGGCCGGCACCGTCGTCACCGGCTTGCTCTATATCCTGGTCTGCTCGGCGATCGTGCTGATCCTCTCGGCCGACGCGGTCGCCAAATCCTCGGCGCCGTTCGCCTTGTTCGTCGGCCAGTTCTGGGGAGGCGGTGCCTCGCTGCTGGTCGCGCTGTTCGCCGCCATCGCCGCGATCGGTGCGCTCAACGGCTGGGTGCTGATCCAGGGCGAGGTGCCGCTCGGCATGGCGCGCGCGGGACTGCTGCCTGCCTGGTTCGCGCGCGTATCGAGCCGCGATGTCCCGATCCGCGTCCTGATCGTCTCGTCGGCGCTGGCGACCGTGCTGATCCTCTGCACCGCAAGCCCGACCCTGGGCGGCGTGTTCCAGTTCATGGCGATCCTGGCTTCCTGCGCAACCTTGTGGCTCTATTTCGCGGTCTGCGTGGCCGCCCTCGTCCGCCGGATCGCGATCCCCGCCGCGGCGATCGGTCTGGTCTTCTCGCTGTTCGCCTTCTGGGGCGCCGGTTGGCAGGCGGCGGGCCTCAGCGTCGTGCTGATGCTGAGCGCAATCCCGCTCTATTTCCTGCGCCCCAGGGCAATTCTAGCCGAACAGCCGGCCTAGCACCGAGCGGTCGCGCAGGATCTCGTGCGCGGCATTATGCCCCGGCGCGCCGGTGACGCCGCCACCGGGATGCGTGCCGGCGCCGCACATATAGAGTCCCTTGATCGGGCTGCGGTAATCGCCGTACCCGAGCACCGGCCGCGCCGCCCAGAGCTGATCGAGCGACATATTGCCATGCATGATGTCGCCGCCGATCAGCCCGAACTTGCGCTCGAGATCGAGCGGCGAGTGGATCTGCCGCGCGATGATCGCCGCCTTGAAATTGGGCGCGTGCTCGTTGACCGTGTCGATGATCAGATCGGCCGCCGCCTCGCCCTCGTCGTCCCATGACCGCCCGTCGGGAAGCGTGGGAGCGAATTGCTGGCAGAACAGGCTGGCGATGTGCATCCCCGGCGGCGCCAGGCTGTCGTCGACCGAGGTCGGCAGCTTCATCTCGACGATCGGCTTTTTCGACCAGCCGAACGCCTTCGCGTCGGTGAACGCCTGGTCCATATAATCGAGCGTCGGCGAGATGATGATGCCGCACGTATGGTGCTCGGCCTTTTCCTTGCCCGGCAGTACGGTGAAATCGGGTAATTCGCTGAGCGCGACGTTCATCCGGAACGTGCCCGACCCGGCCTTGAAGCGGTCCATGCGATGCGCGAATTCGGGCGGCAGGTCGGCGCGGTCGACCAATTGGCGGAAGAGCAACGCCGGGCCGGCATTCGACGCGATGATTGGCGCCACTATCTCCTCGCCGCTTTCGAGCACGACCCCAGCGACCTTGCCGTTATCGACCAGCACCCTGGCGACGGGCGCCTCCAGGCTGATCTCGACCCCAGCCTCCTCGCACGCCTCGGCCATATATTTGGTGATCGCGCCCATGCCGCCGACCGAATGGCCCCACATGCCCTTCTTGCCGTTGATCTCGCCGAACACGTGATGGAGCAGGACATAGGCCGAACCCGGCGTGTCGGGGCTGGCGTAATTGCCGACCACCGCGTCGAAGCCGAACGCCGCCTTGATATATTCGTTCTCGTACCAGCCATCGAGGAAGTCGCGCGCTGACTTGACAAACAGGTCCATCACGTCGCGCTGCGCCTCGATTCCCATGCCGGCGAGTTTCTTGCCCTGCACGGCTGCGGCAATCAGCGCGCGCAAACCGCCGCCGGCATTGGGCGGCGTCTTGAGCGAGAGGTCGCGCAGAACGTCGGCGACGCGTTCGAGCGCCTCCTCATATTTGGGAAAAGTGTCGGCGTCCTTCTGGCTGTAGCGCGCGAATTCGGCGCGGGTGCGGTCCTCGCCGCCGCCGAGCTTGAGATAGCCGTTTTCGTGCGGGAAGAAGTTGCTGATCGTCCGCTCGATGATCCGCCAGCCGCGCTCGTGCAGGCGCATGTCCTTGATCACCTTGGGGCGCAGCAGGCTGACCGTGTAGCTCGCGGTCGAGTTGCGGAAGCCGGGATGGAATTCCTCGGTCACCGCCGCGCCGCCGACGATGTGGCGGCGCTCGAGCACGCGCACCTTGAGCCCGGCGCGCGCGAGGTAGAAGGCGCAGACGAGCCCGTTATGCCCGCCGCCGATGATGAGCGCGTCGTATCGCTTGGTCATAAATCCTCCCCGGGACGGGGAGGGGGACCATGCGAAGCATGGTGGAGGGGGC
>Ga0070658_10004262_pt1 | contig 11685 bp, 11 predicted proteins | sample KBSC13metaG_FD_64664 | JGI IMG/M metagenome (GOLD analysis project Ga0070658, IMG submission 64664) | Corn rhizosphere microbial communities from Kellogg Biological Station, Michigan, USA - KBS C1-3 metaG | ecosystem: Host-associated > Plants > Roots > Rhizosphere > Soil ... | reverse complement strand
GCTCCGAGCCGTCCGCCGATTCGCGACAACTGGAGCGGCTTCGACCGGCGTTCCTCGGCCACGACTGCAAGGAGCGATCGCCAACAGGCCCGGCAGCAAATCCGCGAGCAGCGCCAGGAAGTCCGCGACCAGCGCCGGGACAATCGCAACCCGCGCCAGTAAAGGCGGTTAGTCCGTCGGCCGGCGTCGGATGAGGACGATCGACGTGAACCGCATTACCGGCACCTCGTCCTGGTTGGTGATGATCGTCTCGGTCCGGAAGGACCCGATCTGCGGCTTGCTCCTCGACGGGGTTTTTTCGATGATCGTGCCGCGCACGTGAAGCGTGTCGCCCGGATAGACGGGCTTTAGCCATCTCAGCTCATCGACGCCCGGCGATCCGAGTCCGGCCTGTTCGTCCCCGACAACATGGCGGGCGATGACCGCCATCGTCATCGCGCAAGTGTGCCAGCCGCTCGCAGCAATCCGCCCGAAATGGGTCTTCGCGGCTTCCTCGTCGGACAGATGGAACGGCTGCGGGTCGTATTTGCGGGCGAATTCGAGCACTTCCTCGCGGGTGACGGCGTAGGAGCCGAAATCGGTCTCCGCCCCGACTTCCAAATCTTCAAAATAGATCATGCGCAGACGCATAGCGGGGCGCATTTGGCCGCGCTACACATCCATCGTGGCGACCGATGCTCCGACACCTGCACATTTTCACCCGCGCCTGATCGAGGCGGCGGTTGCGCTCAACGAGAATCGGCTGGATATCGCCGAGCGTCTGCTGAAGCCGCACCTCCAGGAAGACCCGTTCGATGCGGCCGCGATCCGGATGCTCGCGGAACTTGCCGCGCGAATCGGCCGGTATCGGGACGCCGAGGCCCTGCTGCGCCGGGCGGTGGAGATCGCCCCGTCGTGGACCGCCGCCAAGGCCAATCTCGCGCTGGTGCTGGGGCGCACTGGACGCCCTGCCGAAGCGATGGAATTGCTCGACGACATCTTCGCGTCCGAGCCCGACAGCGTCGGCCACTGGAACCTGAAGGCGGCAACGCTGGGGCGCCTTGGCGACTTCGACGAAGCCATCCAGCTTTACGAGAATGTGATCGCTCGGGCGCCGAGGCAGCCGCGGGTGTGGATGAGCTATGGCCATATGCTCAAGACGGTGGGGCGGCAGGCGGACGGAATCGCTGCCTATCGCAAGGCAATCGAAATCGCGCCGGCGCTGGGCGAGGCATGGTGGAGCCTTGCCAATCTGAAGACGGTGGAGTTCGGTGACGACGATATCGCCGCGATGCGGGCCGAGCTGCAATCGCCACGGCTATCCGATGACGACAGGCTCCATCTCGGCTTCGCGCTGGGCAAGGCGATGCACGACGCGGGCCGGGCCGACGAGGCATTCGCGTATTTTGCCGCCGCCAATGCGCTTCGCCTGAAGGCGCATCCGCACCGATCGGGGGATCTGACCAGGCGCGTCGACGAGAGCATTGCGGCCTTCACCGCCCAAGCTTTCGCCGATCGCGTCGGCGGCTGCGATTCGCCTGACCCCATCTTCATCGTCGGGATGCCGCGCGCCGGCTCCACCCTGGTAGAGCAGATCCTGTCGTCCCACAGCCTGGTGGAGGGCACGTCCGAGTTGGCCGACCTGCCGATCGTCGCCCGGCACGACGGGGCCTATCCCGATAGCGCGCTGAAACTTTCGCGAGAGGAACGCAAACAGCGCGGCGAAGACTATCTCAAGCGCGCATCGGTCCAGCGGCGGACGGCCCGGCCGTTCTTCATCGACAAGCTTCCCAACAACTGGATGTTCGTCCCCTTCATCCAGCTCGTGCTGCCGAACGCGAAGATCATCGACGCGAGGCGGAGTCCGCTCGCCTGCTGCGTTTCGAATTTCCGGCAGCATTTCGCCCGCGGGCAAAGTTTCACCTATGACCTTGGAGACCTGGGCCGCTATTATTCGGACTATGTGCGGCTGATGGCCCACGTCGACCAAGTGCTGCCGGGCCGGGTGCATCGCGTGCTCTACGAGCAGATGGTGGCCGACACCGAGACAGAGGTCCGTGCCCTGCTGGACTATTGCGGGCTGGAATTCGAGCCGGCCTGCCTGGAATTCCATAAGACCGAGCGTGCCGTGCGAACCCCAAGCTCCGAGCAGGTGCGCCGCCCAATCTATCGCGAGGCGACAGAGGAATGGCGCGCGTACGAAACCCATCTGGGCCCGTTGAAGGAAGCGCTGGGGGACGTGCTCTCGAGCTACCCCGGCGTACCTGCGTCATTTCTGCAACGCTAAGGCCGTATCCGCCGGAGGGCCGAACTCCGCGATTTGACAATTTCCCGCGTCTCTGTCGCTATGATGAGATATAGTCGAATTGGGGGCTAGTTCGATGACGAATCGTGACCTGCGGGCGCTTGCGCTCGGACTTCTTGGATCAACGGCACTTGCAACGCCGGCTTTCGCGCAGAATGCGACGCCGGGCACACCGACGACCCAGTCGCCCGCGCCGGCTACCAATGCGACAGACGTGACGTCCGCCCCGCCGCAGGTCCAGGTCGCGCAGCAAGGCCAGGTGCAGGACTCGAACGAGATCATCGTCACCGCGACAAAGCGCGAGGAAAGCCTTCAGAATGTCGCGCTTTCCATCATCGCGCTCGGAACGCGGCGGCTCGACCAGCTGAACATCACCAATTTCCAAGACTATACGCGGCAGCTTCCGTCGGTCAGCTATAACACGTCGCAGTCGGGCGGCGCGGTCGTCTACATGCGCGGCGTCGCCACGGGTGGCGACGGCAATCACTCGGGCTCGCTGCCCTCGGTCGGCGTTTACCTGGACGAGCAGCCGGTGACGACGATTGGCGGGGCGCTCGACGTCCACATCTACGACATCGCCCGGATCGAGAGCCTCGCCGGCCCGCAGGGGACGCTCTTCGGCGCGTCGAGCGAAGCCGGGACGATTCGAATCATCACCAACAAGCCGGACCTCACCGCAACCTATGGACGGGTCGACGGCGAGCTCAACACCGTCGATCACGGCGGCATGGGCGGCAAGGCCGAGGGGATGATCAACATCCCGCTCACCAATTACATGGCGTTCCGGGGAGTTGCCTTCTACGAGAAGGATGCCGGGTTTATCGATAATGTCCCGGGCTCCCGGACTTATTGCGGCGATCCGACCTTCGATCCGCTCACCGGCGATATCAATGGCTGCGTCCACAACGGGATCAGCGTCAACAACGCGCAATTCGTCCGCAAGAACATCAACGAGACGACGGTGTACGGCGGCCGGGCGGCGCTCAAGATCGATCTCAACGAGAATTGGACCGTCACTCCGACGATCATGCATCAATATTCGAAGACCGACGGCTTCATCGGTTTCGATCCGACGCTCGGCGATCTCAACGTCCAGCGGTTCCGCAATGAATACAGCCGCGACAAGTTCACCCAGGCAGCGCTGACGATCGAAGGCAAGGTCGCGAATTTCGACGTGACCTATGCGGGCGCCTATATGGACCGCCCGACCTATTCGATCGGCGACTATACTGACTATTCCGACGCTTATGACGCTGCTTATGAAAGCGTCGGCGGCCTCGCCAACTACTTCTATTATCAGGATTCTGCCGGCCACACGATCGATCCCAGGCAGTACATCGTCGGCTCCGAGCACTTCAAGAAGATGAGCCATGAACTGCGGATCGCGACCCCGCAGGACTTGCGGGTCCGGGCGCTGGTCGGCGCCTTCTATCAGCGCCAGACCAACCACATTTACCAGAACTACCTGATCGACAACCTGGCGCCCGACCTGTCGGTCAACGGTTGGCCGGGAACCTTGTGGCTGACCCTTCAGGACCGCAAGGACCAGGACTGGGCGTTGTTCGGCGAGAGCGAGTTCGACGTCACCCCGCAACTGACCTTGATCGCGGGCGGCCGTCTGTTCCGGTACGACAACAGCCTCTTCGGCTTCGCAGGCTTCGGCAAGAATCCGGCGTTCACCGAGGACAATGGCTTTCCGCCACCGCCCAACGGAGCCGGCGGAAGCTCCGGCGTGCGCCGCTGCCTCACCGTGAATGGACTCCCGCTTCTGGACGACGAGGATTCAGCGTTCGCCCCGGGCGGCGTTGCTGGCACCCCGTGCACCAACGTCGGCGAGGTCGTCGACGGCGTGGCGGTCCCGCGCGACAGCAAGGGCCACGGCTTCACGCACCGGCTGAGCGCCCGCTGGAAGCCGACCAAGGACCTGATGTTCTATGCGACCTGGTCGCGGGGCTTCAGGCCCGGCGGAATCAATCGCCAGCCGAGTGCACCGGCCTATGCTCCGGACTTCCTCACGAACTATGAAATCGGGTGGAAAACGTCGTTCGGGCCGTTCACCTGGAACGGCGCGATCTATCACCAGATCTGGAAGAAGTTCCAGTTCAGCTTCCTCGGCGAGAACAGCCTGACGGTGATCCAGAACGGCCGCAACGCGAAGATCGACGGCGTCGAGACCGATGTCAGCTACATCCGCGGCGGACTGACTCTTAACGCGGCCGCGGCCTACACGAACGCGAAGACGAGCGGCGCAATCTGCCACTCCTCGGTCGATCCTTCGGCCGATTGCTCGGCCCCCGACGATTACGTCGTCAGCCCATCGGGAACGCGCCTGCCGATCACTCCGAGACTCAAGGCCAGCGGAAGCGCGCGTTACACCTGGCCGGTCTGGACCGGGAAAGCGCACGTCCAGGGCGTGGTCACGCACAAGAGCTCGGCAGCCGCGGATATCCGTCAGGACATCGGGGGCGGCGTCAATCCGAACGATTACCTCGGGCGGATTCGTGGATCGACCCTGGTCGACCTTTTCGCCGGCTATGATTGGGACCGGTTCAGCGCAGAGGTGTTTGCGACGAACGTCTTCGACGAGCGCGATGAGATTGCGAGGTTCGTCGCGTGCAGCATCTGCACCAGGACCTACATCCTGCCGGGCCGGCCGCGGACGATCGGGATCAGGCTGGGCGCGCGCTTCTAATCGAGTCCGGCTTTGCCTGAGCCACGCGCTCGGGCGTTGAACGGCGCGATGCCCGGATTGAGAAGATCAGGCGCGGCGCGCTGGCGGGAGACGGCCGCAATCGTCGCTCTGGCGCTGCTGTGGTTCGCAATGCTGACGGAGGGGGCGGGGCCGGTCGACGACTGGCTGCTCGCAATGCTCTACGCGGGCGGCCACCCGGTGCTCGTTGCGACTGCCCGCATCTTCACATTCCTTGGCGAGCCGGCCGTCCTAATCGGTCTCGGCTTGCTCGCGGCCTATGCGCTTTGGACGAACGGACGCGCCCGGTACGCCCTCATCGTCATTCTCGTGACCCTGATCGGCCGGGGTCTCGTCGAGGCACAAAAATATGCGATCATGCGATTCCGGCCGGAAGACGAAGTGCATCTTGTGCCCGTAAGCACGCCATCGTTCCCGAGCGGCCACGCGGCCAGCGCAATGATCGTCTACCTGACCCTGGCGCTCGTGTTGGCGTCCGGCAGCCGATGGAAGGGACCGGCGGTGGCGGGCGCGTTCCTGCTGGCCTTTTGCATTGGGCTCAGCCGACTCATGCTTGGGGTTCACTGGCCGACAGACGTCATTGGCGGCTGGGCGTTCGGCCTGTTGTGGGTGCTGCTCGCGCTGCCGCTGGCGGAAAGGCTCGGCGAATAGTATCGTGGCCGCTTCCAAGGGGGAGGCTTCTCATGGGTAACAAGCCATTCACTCTCATCGCCGCGCTCATTTTCCTGGTTGTCGCGGTTTTGCACGTCATCCGCCTGGTCAAGCATTTCCACGTCGTGCTGGGCAACCACATGATACCGATGTGGGTAAGCTGGCTGGGCGTCATCATTCCGCTGATCCTCGTCTGGGGACTGTGGAGAGAGTCCCGGAGATAGCGGCCATTGGACCCTAGACGTTGAAGCGGAACAGCATCACGTCTCCATCCTGGACGACATAGTCCTTGCCTTCGGAGCGTAGCTTTCCGGCGTCGCGTGCCCCGGCTTCGCCGCCGAACTTCACGAAATCGTCGTAGGCGATCGTTTCGGCGCGGATGAAGCCGCGTTCGAAGTCGGTGTGGATCTCGCCGGCCGCTTCGGGAGCCCTGGCGCCGTTATGCACGGTCCAGGCGCGCGCCTCCTTCGGTCCGGCGGTGTAGAATGTGATGAGGCCGAGCAACCTGTAGGCCGCGTGGATCATCCGGTTGAGGCCGGTTTCGTGCAGGCCGAGGTCGGCCAGGAACGCTTCGCGCTCCTCTTCCGGCAATGTGGCGATCTCCGCCTCGATCGCGGCGGATATGACGACCGCCACGGCGCCTTCGGATTTCGCTGTCTCGGCGACCAGCCCGGAAAGCCGATTCCCCGTGGCCGCGTCGGATTCATCGACGTTGCAGGCATAAAGAACCGGCTTGGCCGTCAGCAGCTGGGCGCGCGCCAGCGCCTTCTCTTCTTCCGCGTCCTTCGGCCGGACGAGACGCGCCGGCTTTGAATCGCGCAGCAGGTCCAGCGCCTGTCCCAGGACCGAGGCCTCGATCTTCGCCTCCTTGTCGCCCTGTTGCGCCTTCTTGACGAGATTGGGGACTCGCCGCTCGAGCGATTCCAGGTCGGCGAGCATCAGCTCCGTCTCGACGACCTCGGCGTCGGCGATCGGATCGATCCGGCCCTCGACATGGGTGACGTCGCCGCCTTCAAAGCAGCGCAGCACATGGACGATCGCGTCGACCTCCCGGATGTTCGCGAGGAACTGGTTGCCGAGGCCCTCGCCCCTGGACGCGCCGCGCACCAGGCCGGCGATGTCGACGAACTCGATCTGGGTTTCGATCTCCTGCGCGGACTTGGCGATCGCCTTGATCTTGTCGAGCCGCGGGTCGGGGACTGCGACGCGGCCGACATTCGGCTCAATCGTGCAGAAGGGATAGTTCGCCGCCTGCGCCGCGGCGGTTTCTGTCAACGCATTGAAAAGCGTCGATTTGCCGACGTTCGGCAGGCCGACGATGCCGCAGCGAAAGCCCATGAAAAGTCCTTGTTCGCGGGGAATTGCGCGCCGCTTAGCGGTTCGCGGCGGCGCCTGCAAAGTCGGGACGCTGGCCCGGGGGAATGCCGGCGCGTAAGACATGGCTGCAATTTGGTACGAGGGGGCAGTGCAATGACCATGGCTCTGTCGAGGCGATCGCTGCTGGGCGCGGCTTCGGCCGGGAGTGCGTTGGCCTTTGCGGGCGCTCCGGCGCTCGGTGAAACGAGGGCCAGCCTGCCGCAGTTCGGGCCCGCGCCCGGTCTTGCCTGGCTGACCTTCAACGAGAACCCGTACGGGCCCTCGCCGAAGGCGCTCGAGGCGATGGCGCGAACGTCTTCCGCGGGTTGCTATTATGCGGACGACGCGGCCGAGCGGCTGCACTCGATGATCGCCGAGCGGTTCGGATTTCCCGGCGAGCAGGTCGTTATCGGCAACGGCTCGACGGAGCTGTTGACGGCCGCGGCGGCGGCGCTGGGAAGGCGCGGAGCGATCGTTTGCCCCGAGCTTCTCTACGACCAGCCGGTCGAATATGCGCGGGCACAAGGGGCGCAAGTGATCCGGGTGCCGTTGCGGCCCGACATGGGCGTCGACCTGGAGGCGATAGCCGCGGCCGCCGCCGCGTCGAAGGCGGCGCTCATCTATTTGTGCAATCCCAACAATCCGACAGCGATGCTGATGGACGGAGCCAGCCTGCGCGCATTCATCGAACGGGTCCCGCAAGGCACCACCGTGCTGGTTGACGAAGCCTATAACGAGCTGACGGACCGACCCGAGGAGAGTTCCGTCGTCGACCTCGTGAAGGCCGGCCGAAACGTCATTGTCTGCCGGACCTTTTCGAAAATCTATGGGCTTGCGGGCCTGCGCATCGGTTACGCGCTGGCCGGCCGGGACCATGCGCGGATGATCCGCGACAACCTGATGACATTGCTGCTGAGCAGCGCCAGCCTCGCCGCGGCGATCGCGTCGTTGGAAGACCCCGCCTTCGCGGCTCTTTCCCGCAACCGAATCTTCGAAGGACGGCAGATCATCCTCGACGCGACGAAGAGGCTCGGCCTCGAGACACTTCCGAGCCAGGCGAATTTCGTCTTCGTGCGGGTGCCCGACGCGGACGCGGTGGCGAAGCGAATGGCCGAGCGGAAAATCATCATCCGCTCCGCTTATGGGAAGTGGACCCAATGGTCGCGGGTCAGCACGGGCAAGATCGATGACGTGAGGCGATATGCAGCCGCACTTCCCGCCGTTCTGAAGGGCTGAGCCGCTTTAATTCCTTATTAGTTGCTATTTGAAACGGAGTACTTGCGTCCCTATCTCCCGGTGCGGGGCCCGCAACGGAGCAGCTGAATGTCCGACCTGTCCGATTTCCCGATCACCCGCCGCTGGCCGGCACAGCATCCCGAGCTGCTGCAACTCTATTCGCTCAACACGCCCAACGGCGTGAAAGTGTCGATCATGCTGGAGGAAATTGGGCTGCCGTACGAGCCGCACCTCGTCGACATCACGAAGAACGAGAGTTGGACCGAGGAATTCCTTTCGCTCAATCCGAACGGGAAGATTCCCGCGATCATCGATCCCGACGGGCCGGACGGCCAGCCGCTAGGCCTCGCCGAGTCCGGTGCAATCCTGATCTACCTCGCCGACAAGACAGGAAAGCTGTTGCCCGCGGGGGCCCGCCGATACGAGACGATCCAATGGGTGATGTGGCAGATGGGCCATGTCGGCCCGATGTTCGGCCAGGTTGGCTTCTTCAACAAATTCGCCGGCCGGGAGTGGGAGGACAAGCGCCCGCTCAAGCGTTACGCGCAGGAATCCAAGCGCCTGCTGAAGATGCTCGACGCCCGGCTCCACGGACGCAAATGGATCATGGGCGATGAGTATACGATCGCCGACATTTCGCTGATCGGATGGGTGCGCAACCTGGTCGGATTTTACGAGGCCGCGCACCTGGTTGACTATGACGAAGTGGATGACGTCCACTTGTGGCTCGATCGCGGCCTGTCCCGGCCGGCGGTGCAGCGCGGCCTGTCGATCCCGTCGCGGCCCCAGGCCTGACCGTCAGGCGGCCTCGGCCTCGCCGCCAATCCTAGCAAGCAGCTCGCGAAGGCCGCGCTGCCGGTCTTCGACGAGGTCGGCAAGCGAATAGCGATCGAGCACCGCCATGAACGCGCTATGGGCTTCGTGAAGCGCCGCGGTGAGCGAGCAGGCCGGCGCGATGACACAGGACGCACAATCGACCAGGTCGAACGTCCCCTCGGTGTGGCGAACGATGGCGCCGACACTTATCGCGGCTGCGGGACGGGCCAGCCGGACGCCGCCGGCGCGGCCCCGAACCGCGTCGAGATAGCCCTCCTTGCGAAGGTCATGGACGACCTTGGTCAGGTGATTGTGCGAGATCCGGTAGGTCCGCGCGATCTCCGCGATGGAAGCGAGCCTGTCCGGCTGCGCGGCAAGGTACATCAGCACGCGAAGCGCGTAGTCGGTGTAGCTCTTCAGCCGCACCCGCCGAGCCGATCAAGAAATTTGCGTCCCATACATGTAAAATTATTGCATGATTTATCGGACAGGAATAGATGCGCTTCAATTACATGATTTAGCGAGTCGGGGATCACAGGCGATGCAGGAGATCAGCGAACAGCAGCTGACGGCGATCGTGCACCGCTTTTACGGAAAGGTGCGCGAAGACGAGGTCCTCGGCCCAGTCTTCAACGACGCGATTTCGGATTGGCCGCACCATCTCGGCAAAATGGTCGATTTCTGGTCGTCGGTGATGCTGATGACCGGCCGCTACAAGGGCAATCCGATGATGATGCACCTGAAGCACGCGGCGAGGATCGAGCCCGCGATGTTCGGCCGCTGGCTTTTGCTCTGGAGCGAGACCGCACGCGAGATTCTCGACGATGCCGGCGCCACTGCCGTCGACGCCAGGGCGGAGCGAATCGCGGAGAGCCTTCAACTGGGCATGTTCTTCAAGCTTCAACCGCGCGGCGCTGCCGCCTGACAGGAGAGGGAAAAATGTCGGCACAAATGGTCGATCTTTCCGTACATCATTCGCCCAAAGGCATCTCGGACCGGATCGCCTTCGGATTCACGAAGGCGTTGCGTTTCTGCGCCGACACCTTCTTCGCCAAGCGTTACGGCCACCGCGCGATCGTGCTGGAGACGGTTGCGGCCGTTCCGGGAATGGTCGGTGCGACGATCAACCATCTCAAGTGCCTGCGCCGCATGTGCGACGACAAGGGCTGGATTCGCACGCTGATGGACGAGGCCGAAAACGAACGCATGCACCTGATGACCTTCATCGAGATCGCCAGGCCGACGCTGTTCGAGCGGCTCGTGATCCTGGCGGTGCAGTGGGTCTTCTACCTTGGCTTTTTCGCGCTCTACCTGGTCTCCTCGAAGACCGCGCACCGGATCGTCGGCTATTTCGAGGAGGAAGCGGTGCTGAGCTACACGCACTACCTCAAGGAGATCGACGAGGGCCGCAGCCCGAATGTCCCGGCGCCCGAAATCGCAAAACGCTATTGGGGATTGCCGGAAGGTTCGACCTTGCGCGACGTCGTGCTCGTGGTGCGCGCCGACGAGGCCCACCACCGCGACGTCAATCACGGCTTTGCCAACGAGCTCGGCGGACTTCCGGTCGATTCTTCGCGAATCGCGCCGTCTCCGGCGCATGAGGGCGGGGTGAAAAAGGCGGCGTGACCGCGTTTGCTCAGGCCGGAGCTGTCCACTAGCAGTGCAGTTGGAGGGAACATCAAATTTGCCCTCATAGGTCCGCCGCAACAGGGATTGTCGAGTTCGAGATCAAGCTGGCAGCGCTAGAACGTTCGGGGGTGAACATGGAATCGCGTGTGAATGATGCGGAGCTGACTCAACCTTCGAATGATCCGATCAGCAACGTCCTGAAGTGGTTGCTGCTTGCCGTTGCCATCGTGTGCTTCGGTCTGCTCGGCTGGGCCACCGTGCTCACCTACGACAAAGCACCGCCGCAGCCGCAGGCGTTCGTCGACCCGGCCGGCAATGTGCTGATGACCGGTGACGACATTGTGGCAGGTAAGGGTGGCTTCCAGAAAGCCGACCTGATGGACTACGGCAGCATCTACGGAATGGGGTCCTATTTCGGCGAGGACTACACGGCTTCCACTCTCGTCCGGCTGGGGGTGCTGACCAAGCAGGCGCTTGCCAACTCGGCCACGACGCCGCCGGACACGAAGGCGCCCGGCAACAAGTCGCTCGCCACCACAGGCCCTGGCGGGACTCCGCCCGTTCCGACGACGCCCCCCGCGGCCTCGCCCGCTGCTGCAATCGCCGATGCGACCGTCAGCGCAATCATGCAGAAGCAGCTTCAGGGAATCGATCTCACGCAATCGAGGGTCGTGGTGCCGGACGCCGTCGCGCAGGCGATCAGCAGGGTGCGGGCGGAACTCACGACCAAGCTCGACACACCCAACCTTTCCGCAGGATGGGTTCCCGCCAAGAGCCTGGACCCGGCGCTGCGCGCACAGACCGCCGACTTCATAATCTATTCCGCGATCACGACGGTCGCTCGGCGACCCGATCATCCCAACACGTCGTGGACCGAAAACTGGCCTTATGAGCCATCAGTCGGCAACACGCCGACGACCAACACCTTCCATTGGACGTGGATCAGTTTCTGCTTCACTTTTTTCGCGTTCGGGTTCGTGCTGTGGCTCTACCGCGCCTATCT
>Ga0070658_10004261_pt1 | contig 11686 bp, 10 predicted proteins | sample KBSC13metaG_FD_64664 | JGI IMG/M metagenome (GOLD analysis project Ga0070658, IMG submission 64664) | Corn rhizosphere microbial communities from Kellogg Biological Station, Michigan, USA - KBS C1-3 metaG | ecosystem: Host-associated > Plants > Roots > Rhizosphere > Soil ... | reverse complement strand
CCGGTCAGGTAGCTGTACACGATCTCGGTCTTGGTCTGCTGACCAGACTGGGCCTGGCGGCTTGTAGCGACGTCGATCAGCAACTGCCGGAGTGCGACAGCCAGCGGAATTGCAAAGCGGGGCTCTGCCAGCCAGACATTCTCGACCATGTCGAAGCCCTCGATGCCTTTGGGAAGAACGGTCGAGACGATCAGCGCCAGCTCCGCCTTAGCGGCGCGTTGGTCATCCCGCAATTTGCCGAGCCAAGCCGGGTTCCAGGCCTTCGTCCGCTTCGATTCCCACAGAATGGTGCCGCAGCGCTGGCCGCCCGCGGAAAAGACGCCGTGCACCACGTCGCCGCCGAACTCGCCCTTCGGCACCGGCTCGATCAGGTCGCCGTGAAAGCGATTCCGGAGCAGGGCTTCGAGCTCTACTTCGAGCGCCTCACCCTGCAGCTGCTGCGAACCCTGATCGGCCTTGCGACGGAGGTCTTCGATCTGCCGCTGCATGCCCGCGAGTTGGGCCTCCTTTTCGGCGACTTTTGACTTGAGCGCGTCTTCGGCTTCGAGCCGCGCCTTGTCGCGCACCGCGGCCAGGTTCTCCTGCACCTTTTTCTCGATCGTGAGTTCGACCTCGCGCTTGGCGACGTCGAGCTCACGCTGTTTCCGCAGCATCTCAGCCTGGGTGCGCTGAGCTTCGATCAGTTTGGCATCGTTTGCGGCAAGCAGCTGTTGCAGGTCGGCAAGCTGCCGGTCCCGCAAACCAAGATCATCAGCGAGGGCCAAGCGGGCCCTCTTGGCTTCCGCCTCCGCGATGGCGTCGCGTTCCAGGGTCAACTTGGCCGCGATCTGCTCGTCCACAGTTTCGCGGAGCTTGGCCAGATCGTCTTCAGATTGACGCAGCTGCGCTTCGCGGCGGCTGAACGCGGCCTCCTTGGCCGCGAGCTGCGCCTCGAACTGCTTGCGCGCGGCGACGATCAACGGGGCCGCAAGGGACTCCGTCAGCTTGATCTCGGTTCCGCACTTCGTGCAGGTGATCTGGGGGTCGCTCACGCGATTAGTCCTTTGATGGTGAAGTGTGAGTGTATCCTTGTTTCCAGCATCAGCCGGGATCTCGGCCGGCGTTATCCCCGGCAATCGCGGCGGCCGTGGTAGCGGCGATGCTCGGTGCGGCGCGGGCTTCTCGTGGGGCTCTCGGCTCATATCAATTCCTCGTGGCGCTGAGATCGCGTTCGCGCAGGATGACCTCGACAATGCGGCGCAACCGCCGCACAGAGCCGCCTTGCCACAGCTTGGCAACCGCGACGTGTTCGTGTTCGTCGAGCGGCCAAATCCAGCGTTGATCGAGCCCGCGCTCTTTGATGAGATCCACCATCACAGCGGGCAACAAGGAATCGATATCGGCAGCGCCCGGCTTCGGGAACCTGACGGCCAAGAACCGATCGCGGATCGGGCTCGGCAGCGGGTCCAGGCTGTTGGCGGTCGCGACGAAAGAGATTCGGGAAAGATCCAGGTTGACCTGTAGTGCAGGATCGAAATGGCGCGCGCTCGTTTCGGCCTCGGTGAAGCTCAACAAGCAGTCCCACAGCCGGCCTGCATTTGAGGTCGAGCTGGAGGGTGCTTTTTCCAGCTCGTCCAGAAGAACCAACGGGCTGGCCGTCTTGCTTCGGGCCACCGCGAGAAGAGGATGGCAGGGTTCGGCGGAGTGCCAGCGACGGTCAGTACCACCGAATGCCGCGTCTCCCCGAGAGCAATCAGTGCGCCACACGTGGAGGTTGAGAGCTTGGCCCAAGCTTCGAACGAATCGCGTTTTACCTCCGCCTGGTTCCCCGACCAGGATCATCGGACGGAGCTGAACGATGCGCCGGCCAACAAGATCAGATAGGATCAAGTCGATGACGCGCTTTGCGTAGGGAAACTCGAGCAGCAGTTTGCTGCGCACCTCGTGCAGCGGCGGCACCATGACGAGCGGCAGCGGCACGTTCACGACGTTCTTCAGCGAAGCGAGAATTTCCTTCAGCCGGATGTTCTTCATCTCGTCGGCGCTCAGACGAGCGACGATAAGATGATCAGACGGCAGGTTCTCCTCCTTAGCTGGAGTCTCGCGCGAGATCTCGGTTCTTTCCTGCTCGGCCTCTTCCATCAAGCGCACCTTTTGCTCCTGCGCCTGAGTGGCTTCTCGCCAGGCAGCAGCAATGCGATGTTCCACCATGCGCGAGCCGAGCATAAGCGCATTTTCCGCGGCGGAGGCGTGCCCTACGGATATGTGAGCGCACGCAGGCAGTGCCGCCCAGCCAAAGGCGAACCGCTCCATGTCGCAACACAGTTCTTCGTCACGGTCGCGAATGATCTCGAAGGACAGCAGCAGCGCCTTTGCGACCCGAAAATAATGCTGGAAGTGAAGACCCCCTCGCGTCGCGGGTAAACAAAGCAACCGCACACAATCTGACAAGCTGCGCAGGTTCGGATCGTTATATTGCGCCGCGCGACGATCGAGCTCGGTGGCAAGCGCAAGCCCAGTGTCAACATCCAGCGCAACCGCCCAAGCGGTGTTCAGCGCGAGATCCGGGCAGAGCTCGTCGATCTCGGCAATCAGGCGCTGTTCGACGTGCCTGGCGTGGTCTCCGACTAGCTTTGCGTAACGCAGAATACGGGGCATGTTTTTTAGGTGATTCTCGGAATCGGCCGAATCGGCTGCCGCGCCGGTCAACAAATCATCGCGTGCGACCGCCGGCAGCTCGAAATCGTCGCCATCATCGCCGGCGTTGCTCATTCGATTTCCACCACCATGGCGCCGTTAAAGGCATCGTTCTCGGATCCGTAGCCGTGCGGGTTGCATATGATCCGCGCCCCGCCGACGCTGGCGCCGCCGCCGCCGCCGCCGCCGCCGCCGACGCGATAGTCCGACGAATTGTGGACGTGGCCATGGACCCACAGTGTCGGCTGAAAGCGCTCGATCAGCGCGCTCTGGTCGGAGACGAAGGCAGCGGTGAGGGGATCGCTCTGAAATTTCGGGTGCACAGAATTCCAGTGCACTGCGTGATGAGTGACGACCACGGTGCTGCCGTCGAATGGTGTCGCCAAAATACCAGTGAGGTACGCCTTAGATTCGCGGTGTACCAAGGCTGCTTCCTGGGGCCTGAACCGGCGCCACGGCTGCTTCCGCCAGGTGATCAGGCGGTGATCATTCATGCCGGTCGCGCAGGTGTTCATCACCCCGAACTGATTGGCTTTGCCGAAAGCGAGATAATCGGTCCAGAACGTGGCACCGACCACACGGATCGCTCGTTCGCCGTCCCGGCCGGCCAAGATCACGGTCGCGTTTTCCAGCAGATAGATGTTCAAGGAGGCCGCCTGGGAACGGGCGGACGCGATTTCTTCGGGAATGCAGTGGCGGTAGTATTCGTGGTTGCCGAGCACCATCGCGATCGGGATGTGCATTGGCACGACGCGACGGAGGTACTCGAAGGCGCGGATCGCGCTCTCGCAGGTATCCCCGGCGACGATCACGAGGTCGACGCCAGGCAATATCGTGATGGGCTTGACCGGATGCACGTCGCCATGGAGGTCGGAGAAGATCTGGATCTTCATTCATCTTTCTCCCGCTCACGATCCTGGAAAGCGGTCAGCAGCACGGCCGCCGCATTGCTGAACTCGCGGGGATTTTCCGAGCACAGCCAGCCGTAGGCGAGCCATGCGGTTGCGAGCTCCCCGGCATAGGGATGGCCGAGGTCAGTCAAGCCCAAGACCTGAGCCAGAACCAGGGATGCCGCCGCGTTGCGCTCCAGGGCGCACCGCAGGAGCGCAGTCATCGCGATGTCAGTCCTCAGTGAGATTTCGCTCATCGGCATGAGCGTGAACGTGACCTCGATGGCGGCGGCCGCGTCGCCCTTTAGCGCGGCCAAAAGATCGAGTTCGGCATGCAGTACGTTGATCTGCTCGAGCGTTGCGCCCATGTGAAGGCGCTCGGGTTCGCCGAACGCCTGTGACGGGAGCCTCCGCCACCATGCCAGCGGTGAACTGTCCTCCGCCTTGAATGGCCAGGAACGTGCACTTGCGGGGCCGTAAGCTGCCAACCGAACCATCGTTGCGGAACCGGTCACCGCGGGTGTCATGGACTCTTTCTCATTGTTCGGCATGAACGTTCGGTCTTCGCTCTATTAGTTGCGCGAGCGGCCATTCGGGGGGCGGCGCAAAGACAACAGCAAGCTGGCGACCTGCCAGGACGTCGCGAGCTTCGTACGGAGGCGCGCCTCAAGCGGCATCTCGCCAAGCTTATGAGACAACGCGAGCGCCGCGCCGGGATCTTCGAAGGCGCACGACAGCAACAGCGTCATCGGGAAATCGACCCTGACGCCGATTGCACTGGGCGTCTTGCGGTGCATGACCATGCCGATAGCGGCATCTGCATCGCCCGAGATGGCGCGCTGCAACTGCGGGATGGTCGTGGTCGTCGCCTGCACGAACGAGATCACCTCGGCCTTGGTCGCGTCGTCGAACGCCTCGGCCGAAATCGTCCGCCAGTACTTCAGGACACGAGGCCACGGCTCTCTTGTGACCTCCTGGTGCCGTTCAGGGCCATCATTGTCGATGTGGTTCAAAGGCGCTCCTCCTGGGGTTACCGGCATCAGCTCGCGTGGCATCTTCACGGTCACTGACGGCTGCGGGGCCCGGGGCCGGTCGGACGCGCGTTGATGATCTTGATCAGTGCACTCTCGGCCCCGAAATGGTCGTCCTGAGGGACAGTTGTCCGAGCCGAGGGCGGCTGCTGCTTCACCGTTTCGCCGCCTATGGCCTCGAGGACGGTCGCGAAGAGGTAGGGGAGTTCGCTGTGCAGAGCCGTCCGCAGGCAGGTCGTGGACCTGTCCAGCGTCTGGCGCACCGGCACTCCGAAGTGGCTGTCCAGGTCATCGCGGCCGATCTTCAGTTCCTTGCTGAAGCCCGTGCCGCCGTAGTAGTCAATCACGCCGGTCGTCACGCGCGCGATGTTCGGGTAGCCGCGCTTTGCAAGGTAGCTCGAGAGCACCATGCGAGTGGCTTTCAGGTCGTTTTCGATAGGGCGCCGGCTGCGACCATCGATCGCGCCGTTCCCGCGCTTAATTTCGTAGGCACCGGCCCAGCCCACCTCCGCATCGATCACGACGAGATCGATGGTCACGATGCGCTCGGCCGACGCATCGGCGCGAATGTTGATTCGCGCCAGATCCTCCGCAGAGTTACGAGCCAGGAGAAGTTCCTGCGCGGCATCTGTCACAGGGATCGCGACTTCGACGAGCACGTCGAAGCGCCCACTGGCAGCGAGTGCGTTGGCGAGCGTGCTCTCAAGCAAGTGGCCGTGCCGCTTGACGACCGAGTTGACCACCGCGATCGCGCGAGACAGATCGGGGCCGATGACGGGATCCTCGTTGAAGGCGGTCGAGACCGCATTGGCTACAACCGTCTTCGCGGCCTGGGCGAGCGCAGCGTCAGAAACAGAGGGGATGATGTGCGACTCAACCTTCATGGTGTATGGCTCCTTCTGGGTATCGATAAAACGCTCGTGCAATATGCGATGTGTTTCCCATTAATGGCACAACGTCGCTTTTTGCACAAGAGGCAAGAAGCGCTCTTCTGGCTCGGATTCCGGAATGGTTAAGAAGCCCCTCACGTCCTCAGGGACGATTACGGCCCAGCAGGTGAGGGCCGCCCGGGCGTGGCTCGATCTCTCCCAAGACGACCTTGCCCAGAAGACAGGAATTACGCGCCGCGCAATCCAAGACTTTGAGAACGGCAAACGCACGCCTCAACCGCGGACCCTTCGTGACTTTCGAAATGCGCTTGAAGAGTTCGGAATCGAGTTTCTTTTCATCGAAGAGCGCGCCGTCGGTATCTGCGCACGTGAGGCGGACAAATAGCGACGAGGACGCTATCGAGCTTGATTGGTGGCGTCGCCGCAGAGCAGACGTGGGTAGCTCAGCCGGGTGCACTCGGAGCGCCGCACAGTAGGAACTGGAATACAATCACTTATTCGGCAGCGAGTAAGCTACCAAAGAATCGCCGATCGGCGTCTCCATGAAATGATGACCGCCGGCCATGATGACGAGGTACTGGCGGCCGCCGGCCTCATAGGTGATCGGCGTGGCCTGGCCGCCGGCAGGAAGCACGTCCTTCCAGACGGTTTTTCCGGTCTTGATGTCGATGGCACGGATCAGATTATCGGTCGTCGCTGCGACGAAGATAAGCCCGCCGGCGGTCACGACGGCGCCGCCATTGTTAGGCGTGCCGATCGTGATCGGCAGCATCGACGGGATCCCGAATGGGCCGTTCGTCCGGGCCTCACCTAACGGACGATCCCACAGCGTCTTGCCGGTCTTCAGATCGATGGCGCGAATTCCGCCATAGGGCGGCTGCTTGCACAACAATCCGGTGCCCGGCAGCCGCCAGCCGGCATTGACGTTGATCGCATAGGGGGAACCGAGCTGTGGATCGCCGGCGCCTTCCTGCCCGCCGATTTCGCCGCGCGCCTGGTCCCGCGGCGCCCAACCGAGACGATTGGCCTCGTCGCGCGGCACCAGCCGATTATAGTTCGGCATGTCGTTGTAATTGGCAACGATGATGTCGCGTACGGGATCGATGGCGATGCCGCCCCAATCGGAGCCGCCATTATAGCCTGGATATTCAATCCAGTGCGGGCTGGCCGTAGGTGGCGTGAAGATGCCCTTGTAGCTCGCCTGACGAAACTGGATACGGCAGATCATCTGGTCGATGGGCGACATGCCCCACATGTCCTGCTCGGTGAGATCGGCCTTTCGCAGGGTGTGGTAAAGCGAGAATGGCTGGGTTTTGGCGCGCTGCGCAGGCTCCACGCCGCCTTGCGGCACCGGCCTCTCTTCGACGCCGACGAGCGGCTTGCCCGTGCGGCGGTCGAGCACGAAAATGTCGCCGCGCTTGCTCGGCAACACCAGCGCCGGCACCGGCGCGCCATTGTCCGTCGGGAAGTCGACCAGCGTCGCTTGAGAGCCGAGATCGTAGTCCCAGACGTCGTTGTGCACGGTCTGGAAATGCCAGGCGGGCTTGCCGGTCGTAACATCTAGCGCGACCAGCGATGTCGCGAACTCTTTCTCGCGGTCCGAGCGGCTGCTGCTCCAGTAGTCCACGGCCGAAAGCCCAAGCGGCAGATAAACGAGTCCCAGCTCCTCGTCGCCGGAGGCGGTCGTCCACATGTTGGGTGTGCCCCTGGTATAGGTTTGTCCAACCTGCGGCGGTGCGCTTGCATCCGGCTTGCCCATGTCCCAGGCCCAACGCAACGCCCCCGTCTGCGCGTCGTATCCCTGAATCACACCCGAGGGTGCGTCCCGCTTTTGCCCGTCGAGCACTTCGTGCCCGATGACGATGACGCCGCGAACGATCGTCGGCGCCGAGGTAATCGCGAACATGCCGGGATCGTGCCGGCCGACGCCCGTCGCGGTGTCGACCTGTCCGTCATATCCGAATGCCTCGCAAGGCTTGCCGGTCTTCGCATCGATTGCGATCAGGCGTGCGTCAAGCGTACCTTCGATGATGCGGCTGGCACAGGCCGGGCCCTGATCGGCATTGGACAGTTCGTAATATGCAAGGCCTCTGCAAGCTGCGGTGTACGGAATGAACTCGTCCGGGACGCGCGGGTCAAATCGCCAGACCTGCTTGCCGGTCTTGGCGTCGACGGCGATAACGATGTTCTTGGGCGTGCAGACGTAGAGGTTATCCCCCACCTTCAGCGGCGTGTTCTCTGCGCCGTATGTGCCTTTTGTATTCTTGGTAGGCAAGTCGCCCGTGTGAAAGGTCCAGACCTTGGTGAGCTTGGCGACGTTCGTCGAGTTGATCTCGTCGAGCGGCGAATAGCGGCGCGCACTGTAGCTGCCGCCATAGGCGGGCCAATCTGAGCCTGCCTTGAGAGACGAAGGGTCGGCCATTGCGACGGTCGGCGACGGCATTGCGCGAGGAGCGGCGCTTGCCGGCCGAAAAGCCCCGGTCATCAGCACAGTTGTGGCTACCAGCAGTACAAGCCCGGCAGCGATTGTAGCCGCAGCTTCATACTGGTGGCGAATGGGGCGAAGCTTCGGCGTGAGTGCCAGGACGGCGATCAGCAAAATGGCCGGCCCGACAGTCCGGGGCACCAGCGCCCAACCGTTAGCGCCAACTTCCCAGAACGCCCAGGCGAGGGTGAGCAGGAAGAGAACAAGGTAAAGCCATGCGCCTTCAACGCGCCGGCGGGCCAACAGGAGACCCGAGACGATCAGGACGATTCCGCTGGACAGATAATAGAAGGAGCCTCCCAACCAAAGCAGCCAAGCACCGCCGGCCCCGAGCACGAGGCCGACCAGAACCATGACTCCGCCAAGGGTGAATGCCGCCCAATCTGCTGCGCGATATCTCTGAGCCATGCCGGTTACTCGTCATCTGTTGATTACTTTGCTCCAGATCCAAGAGTGCGTCCGCCGCTTTGGTTCCTGCATTTGCTCGTACGCTTCCGGACCACGGAGCGCCGTTGGCTCGGGGAGGCGATGAGCTCAAGCGACCCTCAGCAGCCCGAAGAGATGGGCGATTCGTTTCTGCTCGGCTCTTGATTTCGGGGTCATACGCATTCTCAACGTATGTGTTCGCTGCCTATCATAAAGACCTGCGGATCGCTCGGCGCAGTTGCCGGGTTGACGATATGGCTCTGCGTCGCTGCCTATTTCGTCCTGGCGGCGCCGAACTCAACGCTGAGATCGGAAGGCGACTGTCTCAGCGATAGCCTTTGGCGGATCATCGTCGCCCGCTAGAGGCAAGATCTGTTCGGTGAATTGCCCCATCGGACCTGCCCGGACCATCAGAGTAAACAGCTGATGTCGGCGTTCGACATCCTCCCTGTCGCTGCGAGCGGCAATCAGGCGACGAGCGTCTGCAAGGACGAGGTCGGCGTGGTGGGAGAGCGCCGCGAGCCGGGTGGGGTCGCGCTCGGAGCTTGCGACTTGTGTCATCACCTCAATCATTCGGATCGAAATTGCAGGCTGGGCGCCTGCGCTTTGCCGGATCATATGAAACATCGTCCCGAGCAGTTGATCGTATTGCACATGCGGCACCACCAGCACCGGCTGACTTCCTCTGATCGACACTCCTGATGGCAGATGCAGGGGTACGAGATCGCAGAGCGCCGCACCCAGTCGATCCATGACCGAGAGCGCGGTGTGTGGATCGTTGATGCCGGGCGAAAGTGCCCTCACCGCGACTTCGACGAGTTGGCGAACGGCAAAGCGCAGATCGGAAGCGATGCTGCTTGTTGCGCCCAGCGCCGTCGCATTCCGGATAGCCGCTTCGGCACCGTCGACGGGAGGATTAACCAGAGCGACGGTCGCCCCCGGAAAAACATAGTCGCCGGGGCCGATCAACAGCCGAATGGTGGCTCTATGCTTGGCCGCCCAGGTGGCCAGGCCCTCTTCGTCCAGATGCTGCAGATAGCCGCGCCGCGAGTCCTTCAGGGGCAGGGAGCCGATCCAGTACTCGCCCGGCGGAGGCTTCGGCTGCGGATCCTGGACGGTTAGCTGGCGCATAGCGCTGCGGAGGTCTTCACTGACGAGTTCGACGACAGTTTCAACGTTGATCCGGCCGGCGACGTGACCGACGAAGTAGACGAGCGTCCCCACGCAGGCCAATGCGAGCAGAATTCCAACGCTCAGTGATAGATGAGGGACGAAGCCGCCTTCCGGCTCTGTCCGGATGCTTCTCAGCACGACGAGAGCGTAACAGAAGGTGCCGAGCAGCATCCCCAGCGTGAATTGATTGCCGCGATCGCGCGTGAAATTGCGCAGCAGTCGCGGCCCCATCTGACCTGCAGCGAGAGACAACGCGGCAATGGTGATCGAGAACACGGTTCCCGCGACACCGATCGTGGCGCCGGCTACGGTGCCGAGCAGGGTGCGAGCGCCGGTCGCGCCGCCGTCGTACATCCAACTCTGTAGATTTGAGAGGTAGACCGTGTTGCTCTGGTCAATATGAACGAGGGTGAAGGCGCCGATCAGGCTGCAAAGCACCATGACCGTAGGCACCAGCCAGAATGTCTCGCCAAGGTCAGCCAGCAGTTTTTGAGCGCGGGCGAGCATATTTTGAGCCGCATAACCACATCGAACCTGGAACCAACAGCCGGGAGGTGGAGCGGTTCCGCCCAACCGCTCCACCTCAGAAGATTACCCGTTGCTGGGGTACTTGAATTCAGGCGCCGACTTCAACTGGTCGGCCGTCGTGTCCATGGTCGCGGTCCACTTGTTGGCCGCATGATCGAACTTCAGATTGATTGCCGAAGGCCGCACTGCAACGTAATGGTCGCCAATGCCCAAGAACCCTCCCACCGAGAGGATATAGCCGTCGATGCCGTTCTCGTTCAGCGCGACGTCCTTGATCGTGCCAATGTCCTGCTTCGCGTTGTTGTACACCTGCAGACCCATCAACTGCGAGCTCAGGCCGTCCTTCGGCGGCACCGAGGTGAAGGCTCCGCCCGGGCGATCCGAAGTAGCATTGGCGCTGTTGCCGGATGAGTTCGTATTCGAAGACGACGTCTGCGCGTTAGCCCCGACCGTTTTCACCTCAGCGAACGTGTTTGGACCAACGAACATTGTCACCGGATTTCCTGATCGATCCCTGGCCTCCACCAGGAACGACTGCGGCCGTACCTTGACGTCGGTGAAACCTGCCTGTTGCAGATCGTTGACCATCTGTTGCCGAGTGCTCGCCCGACCAGGGTCGGACTGGACCGCGTCCGCCTTGTTGCCCCCCTTGTTTGCAGTGTCGTTTTCAGGGCGTTGGTCAGCCGACTGATTGCGGCTCGAGTTCTGCACGGCGCTATGGTCCGAACCGGTAGCTTGCGGAGCGCCTTGCGCCATCGCAAGCGATGATGCGCCGACAAGAGCTGCCGCCGCCAGGAATGAGGTCGCTTTCATATATGGATCTCCTTGCTCGAGTTCAAAAGTTGATGGCGTCCGAAACGGCCCGCGCCGGCAGAACGCCGTCTTGCTCAGGGACATGGATGCCGTATGCCGTCGTATCCCATGTAGGTCCCGGAGCTCGGGTCGTACGACTTGTATCGCTGGGAGCAGTAGGCGTTGTTCTCGGCAGCTTGCGCCCGGCTGTTGGCGACGGCGCTTCCAATCGCCGCACCTGCCACGAAGCCGCCTAACGCTGGACCCCAGCCGCCGCCATAGCGGTGCCTGTAGCCTTCGCGCCAGTTATGACGATGCCAAGCATGGTGACGGTCATGCCTCCATTGAACTTCCACCAGGCTCGGGTCGTTTTTAGCTATCCGGCTCGCAGCCAACATCGGTGCGGCTTGCGCAGTAGTTCCGACCGGAATCGCGAGCGTCAATACGGCCACGGCGACGTGCCATCCGCTTGTCTTCATAAACTCATCTCCTCGTTCTCATTGCCTGAAGGAAATGCGCGAGCTGCGGTGACGTTGCAGAGACAGTTGGTACATAAGTGTACCCCGGCCGGGAGCACCTGTTTACTGCAGCAGGAGTAACGCTGCGGTCAAAGCACTACTGGCCCCGTGCGGCAGCGGACCAACTTCTGCGTCTACGATCCGGGTCCGGGTTGATCACCGCGGCATCACTGGTAGGTTAAGCGAAAATCTCGCAGGGGCTTGCCGCTACGTCATTGGAGTCCCAATGCGAATAGCCATAATCGAAGACGAATACTTCATCGCCGACGATCTCGCG
>Ga0070658_10004259_pt1 | contig 11691 bp, 14 predicted proteins | sample KBSC13metaG_FD_64664 | JGI IMG/M metagenome (GOLD analysis project Ga0070658, IMG submission 64664) | Corn rhizosphere microbial communities from Kellogg Biological Station, Michigan, USA - KBS C1-3 metaG | ecosystem: Host-associated > Plants > Roots > Rhizosphere > Soil ... | reverse complement strand
AGCCTTGGCGCCTTCGGGCTTGCTGAACGTCTTTCTGATCGCCTCGTAGTCAATTTTCTCGGTATGCAAGTTACTGCTGCCGCCAAAGTAGTGCGGCTCGCTCTCCACCATCGCGCCGGTGAACTTGGCATATTCGACAATCTCGCGGGTGGCGGCAACAATCTGTTCGTCGGTGGCATTGTGGTCAGCCTGTGAAACATCGATGTGGATAAATTCAAAACCTGCGTCAATGCCTTTTTTGGCGTCTTCGACCGATGGCGAGTGGTCAAGGTTCACGTACATCTCGACACCGTATTCGCGTTTGATGTTATCGACCAGGTCGCGCACGTTTTCGAGTCCGATGTCGGCCACTTCGCCCGCGCTGACCTCTACGAGTACTGGGGCGTTTTTAGCTTTGGCGGCAGCCGCTACCGCCTTCAGGGTCGGTTCATCGTCCAGGTTAAAGGCGCCGAACGCCCAGTGCTGCGAGCGTGCCTGCACCATCCGTACCCGAGCCCGGGCACAATTATCTCTGACTTGTTGGAGCGTTATAGGCATGTCATCTCTTCCTTTCGGTTACGCTGTGTGCGGCTAATCTGATGTGTTTGGCGTCCAGGCCGAAATAGGCCAGGAGCTCGTTCGGCTCGCCGGATTCGCCAAAACGGTCTTTCATACCGATGCGGTGCAGCGGTACCGGGCATTCATCACCCAGCAGCTCGGCTACCGCGCCGCCCAGGCCGCCAGCCATTTGGGCCTCCTCGGCTGTAACTACGCAGCCGGTTTTGCGCACAGAATGCAAAATAGTTTCGCCGTCCAGCGGCTTAATGGTGGCCACATGCAGCACTTCGGCGTGAATGCCGTCTTTATATAATTGTTCCGCCGCTACCAGCGCCTGGTAGGTCATGGTACCGGTAGTAATGATCGTTACATCGGTACCGCTGGTAAAGACTTCGGCCTTGCCAATCCGGAACGGCGTATCGAGCGTGGTAAACACCGGCGTGCCCTCGCGGGCCACGCGGAGGTAGTTCGGACGGCCGTCGCGGGCCATGGCAAGTGTCGCCTTTTCGGCTTCAACACTATCGCACGGAGCAATCACAACCATATTAGGCAGCACGCGCATAATGGCGATATCTTCGAGCATCTGGTGAGTCGCACCGTCCGGCCCGACGCTGACGCCGGCGTGTGACCCCACAATCTTGACCGGCCGATCGTTCAGTGAAATAGTCGTGCGGATCTGTTCCCAGTTGCGGCCTGGGCTAAATGCCGCATAGCTGCTAACAAACGGGATTTTGCCCATCGCAGCTAACCCGCTGCCCACCGTAACCAGATTCTGTTCGGCCACGCCGACTTCCACGAACCGGTCAGGAAACGCCTCTTTGAACAGGCTCATCTGGGTTGAATCGGTCAGATCGGCACAAGCCGCCACTACCCGCTCGTCCATCTCACCGGCCTTTTTAAGCCCGCGGCCAAAACCTTTGCGGATCGGCTCGTTCGCGAGCAGTGTTCGTATATCCAGTAAATGCATGTCGTTATTCATGTTCGCTCCGTATCCGTCCGCCGAGTGTGCGCAGCTCATGCAGGGCTTTCACGGCTTGTTCATGGTTAGGCGGCACGCCGTGCCAGTGGAAATCGTATTCCATAAAGTCCACGCCCTTACCGGGGATCGTGTAGGCCAGAATAACGACCGGCTTTTCGGTTACGGCTTTGGCCATGGCGCAGGCATCAATGACTGCCTCAATATCGTTGCCGTCGATTTCGATAACATGCCAGCCAAAGCTGTCCCACTTGGCCTTAAGGTCCTCAAGCGGCATAACGTCATCGGTCGGGCCGTCGATCTGAATGTTATTGCGGTCCACGATAGCGGTGATATTATTGAGCTTATATTTGGCGGCCAGCATAATGGCTTCCCAGTTGTTGCCCTCGTCCAGCTCACCGTCGCCGGTCACCACATACACGTGCCGGTGAGCCTGTTTATCCATGCGCAGCGCCAGCGCCATGCCCGCCGCCTGACTCAAGCCGCAGCCAAGCGGACCACTGGTGTTTTCAAGCCCGGGCAGTTTGGTTCGCTCGGGGTGGCCCTGCAGGCGCGAACCCAGTTTGCGCAGTGTCAACAGTTCTTTTTTGGGAAAATAGCCGGCTTCAGCCATGGTGGCATAGCGCACCGGCACACAGTGGCCGTTACTGAGCAGCAAAATATCGCGGTCCTCCCAATCCGGCCGTTTGGGGTCGTGCTTCAGCACCTCAAAATACAGCGCGGTAAAAATGTCGGCCAGGCCCAAAGGACCGGCGCTGTGGCCGCTGCCAGCCGACTCCAGCATACGGATAATATCCTCACGTATAGTGTTGGATTTTTGTTCCAGTTGTTTTATGGTATACATTTTAGTCATTCTGCTTATGGATTATAGGCTAGCTGCGCCGGCTTGTCACTTCGGCAAGCAGCTTGAGGTAGGCGGTCTTGGGCGCCATAGCGCCGTGCAGATAGCCGCCGGCATTCAGTACGTCCACGCCGCCGAGGGCCAACGCCCGGGCGTTCTGGTCGTTGACACCACCGTCCCAGCCGATTTCCAGCTGTGGTTTGAGCTGCTTTAATTTCTGCACCTTGCCAAGCAAGCTCATGTCAGCATGGCCGCCAAAGTGGCCGAGGTGGCCGGAAAAAATTAGCACATGGTCAACCAGCCCAAGTGCCGGCAGGATAGCCTCCACCGGTGTTTCCGGCAACAGCGCCACACCCACTTCCATGCCATGAGTATGGCAAGCACCGGCAAACTGCAAAAAGTCTCCGTCAGCTTCGGCATGCACGATGATCAGCTGCGGGCTTAAGGAAAGCAGCGCCGGCAGATGATCGAATGGATTTTGATACATCACATGCAAATCGGCACGTACCCCAGCCGGCCACCACACATTCTCGATATCAATCAGCCGATTGGGCGTAAACACGCCGTCAGCCACATCGATATGAATGCGGTGCGCATAAGCGAGCGTCAGCTCTACCTGCCGGCTATAGGTGTCGGGACTATCGGTGGTGATAGTGGGACAAATGGTCGTCGTAGCCACTATTGCTTTCCTTTGCCCGCCCACAGCAGACAAACAACATAGGCCGTCAGTACTGCTATCATCAGGCCCCATTGATTGCCAAATGTCTGCCAGTACGATGCGTTCTCGCCCAGCGGGTGGTTCCGGCTGTAGGCGAGATACCAATAGGTATCCACCCATTCAAGGGCGCCGTAAACGGCCATTACCATGGTGGTCAGCATCGTGCCAAAAAACATCCGTCGCAGCCATGTCCCGTACCGTTTGATTGCAAACCCCAGCGACGCCACAAAGATGAGGGCCGGGAAAAGCCAGGTACTACCCTGGAACAGCCAAGTGCCGTGGCTGGTATAGTCGGTCGCCAGTTGATGCACTACGGCCAGCGTTTCAGCAGCCCAGCCACCGAGCACGGCGACCACAAACAGCCACTGATAAGACGGTGATACAGTTATAGACTTGTCTTGCTTTTTCATCCCAGTTCATCCATTTCCGCTATGCGGCGTTTAAACCTGGTGGCGCCCGCAAACGGTGTCATAAGCCAGGTGTGTACGATTGCCACGGTTTTATCGAAATCCACGTCACGAGAGGTCAGACACAATACGTTGCTGTCGTCGTCGTTACGGCTGGAACGGGCCTCCTCCTGATCCCAACAAAGCGCCGCGCGGATACCTTTGAAGCGGTTCGCCGCCATGCACATGCCCTGGCCGCTGCCGCAGATAAGAATACCGCGTGTTACCGGCTCCGCGTCACCCCGCATAGCCGCCACGACGCGTCCGGCGAACTGAGGAAAATCATCCTGCGGGTCACGTGTCAGATCACCCTCGTCCACTACCTCATAGCCGAGTTTCTTAAGGTACGCCGCTAATTTGGTTTTGTATTCAAACCCGTTATGATCCGCGCCGAGATATATTTTCATTGCTTTGCCCACCGCCTAAGCTGACTTTAGCCCTCGTGATGCTCTTCGTGGTGATGCTCCTGGTGCTCACCTTTGTCCAGATATTTGCCGGCGTCAGCTACGACCTCTACCAGCCGGTTGCTGTAACCCCATTCGTTGTCGTACCAGGCCTGGACCTTCAAAAGATTGCCGCCCACCACTTGAGTAAGCTTGAGGTCGACGATGGCCGAGTGGCTGTTGCCGATGAAGTCAGTGCTCACCAGCTCCTCTTCGGTTACATCCAGAATACCCTGGTAAAACGGCTCCTTGGCGGCTTTCTTGAACGCTTCGTTGACTTCCTCGACACTTACGTTGCGCTTGGTCACGAGCGTGAAGTCGGCGATGCTCACAACCGGAGTAGGAACACGAAGTTCCGCAGCCGCAAAAATACCCTTCAGCGCCGGCAACGCCTTGGCGGCGGCAATCGACGCGCCCGTAGTAGTCGGCGTGATGTTCTGGGCGCCGGCGCGGTCCTCACGCAGGTTCTTGCCCGGGCCGTCCTGCAGGTGCTGGCTGGCAGTGTAGCTGTGGATGGTGGTCATGAACATCTTTTCGATGCCGAAAGCGGCTTCGAGTACGCCTGATACCGGCGTAATACAGTTGGTGGTACAACTGGCATTGCTGATAACGTCAGCCGGCTCCTTAAGCCTGTCGTCGTTTACGCCAAGCACCACGGTCGGCGCCGTATCGGCGCTCTCACCCTTGGCCGGCGCACTGATGACAACCTTCTTGGCACCCGCCTGGATGTGGGCGCGAGCCTTGTCGGGTTCCACAAAGAAACCGGTGGACTCGATAACGACATCAATGTCCATGTCGCGCCAGGGCAAAGCCGTCGGGTCCTTTTCGGCCAGCACGCGGATATTTTTGCCTTCGACGATGATGTTCTGGTCGTCAAAACCGACTTCGTGATCGTACAGACCGTAGTTACTGTCGTGTTTGAGCAAGTACGCAAGCGTCTTGGTGTCGGTCAGGTCGTTGATGGCCACCACTTCCAGGTCGTCGCGCGCAAAGGCAATTTTAAAAGCGTTCCGGCCAATACGGCCGAACCCATTGATAGCTACTCGTGTTTTCATCTGTACACCTCTATCCCGGTAGATTTAGTTTACGTTACTGCTTACGTTTGCCATTGTAGCGTAGCTTATCTAGAGATGCAAAATGCTTATGTGTGAACAGCGTTGTCAAAAATACTACAACGAGTCTGGACTACCGGTCAATCGTTTTCCCGGTAAACTCCGGCAGCGCCAGGATATCCTGCAGCGTGTGCGCGGATTCAAAAAAGCGGCGTGTATAACCGAGCTTGCCCGCATCATCCAGAACCAGTTGGCGCACTTCGTCAAACGCCAGCCGCTTGACCGTTATCTTCTCACCGGCGTCGAGGTCGGGTTCGACTACCCGCTCTCCGTCCCACGCTACAAAAAGAGAATGAAACCATTCAAGCTTGCCGAATGGTTGTGTAACACTTACCAGGCGCCAGTTCTTAAACGCAAAGCCGGTCTCTTCACGCACTTCCCGCTTGGCAGCGTCCAGAGCAGCCTCCGAAAAGCCGTTCTGCCGCCCGCCCGGAAAGGTCAGCCGCGAGTCGCGGTTAGGTTGCAGGTCATCAAGCACCAGAATCTTGCCGTCCACCACGCAGAGCGCTTCAACGGAATCAGCGCGCCGGGCCATTTCAAATGTGACCGTGGTACCGTCGTATAGCTGTTGCGGCCATTGATAGACATCGAAAATCTCACCTTGGAACACCCGTCTGGCATGGTCCGGGATAAGTATCGCATTTTCAGGCACAATTTTCGTTGCCACTAACAGTCTCTACTTAGTCTGAGCGTTCCAGCGGTCAATGGACTCTTTGATGATCTGCTTAGCAGCCTCGGTGTCGCCCCAGCCTTCCACTACTGTCGTGCCGGGCTTCTTGAGGTCTTTGTAGTGAGCGAAGTGCTCGCTGACTTTCTGCTTCCATCGCTCACCAAGGTCTTCGAGGCTCGTAATGCGGTCACCGGTGTTGCGGTCATCGGCCGGCACGACCACGATCTTGTAGTCAGCTTCACCGTCGTCGATAAAGTTCATCACGCCGATAACCTTGGCCTCCAGCCATACGCCGGTCGGGATCGGTTCGTCGCAGACTACCAGCGTGTCCAGCTCATCACCATCTTCGTCCAGGGTTTGCGGAATGAAACCGTAGTTGGTGGGCTTGGCGTAAATACTCGGCTCCACGCGGTCAATCTGGAAAGTCGCCGTCTGGCGGTGCCACTCGATTTTCAGGAAACTGCCCTGCGGTATTTCGACCACGGTGTTGACCGTGCCGTTCTGCCAGTCGCCGGGGGTTAGTACTTCGTTAAAATCAGCCATCTTTTACTCCTTACCATTCTGATTTGCTTCGGTTCTATTGTACTATAGATAGTAAGATGAAGATAATCGGGCACCGTGGGGCGGCTGGCTTGGCGCTGGAAAACAGCCGGGCAGCGCTGCGGGCAGCGATCAAGCAAGGCGTCGACGCGATCGAGCTCGATGTGCGCCTGACGGCCGACGACCATCTGGTGGTCATACATGACCCGGTAACCGGCCGTGTGGCGGACGGTAGCCAGACGGTACATAAACAGACGCTGGCAGATTTACGCAAACTAAACCTTAAAAACGGCGAAGAGATCCTGACTCTCGATGAAGCGCTGGATATCATTGGCAGCACACCGGTAGTTATCGAGCTGAAAGATAAAAGGAGCGTAAACGAGCTGCTTCTGATACTGGAGCGCCACCCGCACGCCAGGCCTAATATCGCCTCATTTCAGCACCACGAGCTTCACCAGATCCGGCGTGTACTGCCCGATGTGCCGACCTACGTACTCGAACGCTTCGCACCCGTAGACATCATCAATACCGCCCGCAGCCTCCAGGCTACCGGGATCGGCCTTAACACGTGGATTATGAATCCGCTCACCTATTGGCTGGCCCGGCATTACCGCCTTGAAATCTATTTGTATACCGTCAACAACCGGCTGCTGGCCCGTACCCTGCATTTGCTCTATCCCAAGATAATCTTGTGCACCAACCACCCGGAACGGTTTACCTCCCGTTAGTCAACCGATGTAGTGTCTTTCCTGCTTACAGCAATTAACAGGTATAATGAGCTACGTGCAGGTGTTTTTTGAACGGCGTGAGGAAGTTGTACCCGGGATCTGGCAGTATTGGTTCCGCTCCGAGCGGACCGTGGACTTCGTGCCAGGACAATATGTTGACCTGTTTTTGCCGGGTGCGACGGCAGACCCGCGCGGCGGCTCGCGCACCTTCAGCCTGACCTCGCTGCCGGACGAGCCATCGATCAGTTTTATAACCAAACACTTTGAACTACAAACCCCGTACAAGCACGCCCTTGAGTCGCTGCAAGCAGGCCAATCTGCACGCATCGGCGACGCTATGGGCGACCTGATACTGCCTAAATCACCGGATATGCCGCTGGTATTCGTAGCCGGCGGCATAGGTGTAGCCAGCTACGTAGGCATGCTGCGCGACCTGCTGGCCCGCAAAGAGGAGCGGCCGGTTTTTCTGTTTTATCAGCTGCGCGCCCGGCGCGAACAGCTTTTTCGCGATCTGACGGACGCTTATCCGCTCCAACTCAAAGAGATTATTCTGGCGCCCAATAGCCTGACCGCCCAGGAGATCAAAGATACTACCCCGCCCGAATCGCTTGTCTATCTTTCCGGTGGTCAGGGCTTTGTGGAGGATTTGCGCGCTGGTCTGGAGACGCTTGGCACACCGCGCAGCCGCATCGTCTTCGACTACTATGATGGCTACACGCAGGAAATATAAGCTCGCTTATATTTTCCGAGTATAGCCAACATATGCCCGAAGGGTATACGACGGTTACACCGAGCTATAGATAGTTGCCGTTTTATACGGCCGGAGTCGGCACAGGTTCCGTAGGGCTCTGGGTGGCACTAGCACCGGATGCCTTTTCCAGAATGGCTATAAGCTGTTCGATCTCTTCATCGGTGAGCGTACCCAGGTTGGGGAGACGAATGTCGGTGGTCACTTCCAGGAACTTGTCCCGGAGCGCCAGGCCCGCTTTTGTCAGTGTCAGCGTTTTGACGCGGCGGTCATACTTGGCTTCCTTGCGCTCGACCAGCCCCTCTAAAACCAGCTGCTCAACGATGCCAGTGACATTTGACGGGTCACAGGCCATGAAGGTAGACAGCGTTTTCATAGGGACCGACTGATTAGGCTCCAGTAAACACAGCGTGAGCGCCTGCATGAGTGTAATGTGGTTACGCTCCGCAATATCCATAATGGCGTATTTACCCTTCATGGAAGAACGGATGATAAGAAGACTTAACTGGTCCTGCAACTGTTTAGTTGTCATAACTTAATTATAGCATGTGGAAAAAGTATTGACTATGTCAATCATTGAGATTTATAATTATTTGAGTAACTTTAACTATTTAAGGAGGGCAACTTATGAAACAGGCCTCAAAATGGCTTATATTCACGCTCGTCGCGATTGCGCAGTTCATGGTAGTGCTCGATACGGCGATTACAAATGTTGCACTGCCCGCAATCAAGCAGCAGCTGCATTTTACCGATAGCAGTCTGCAGTGGGTTGTTACAGCCTACGCGCTGACGTTCGGCGGGTTCTTGCTGCTGGGTGGGCGGGCGGCCGACCTGTTCGGTCGGCGGCGCGTGCTGCTTTCGGGCATGGGTGCCTTTACCCTGTTTTCGCTGCTGATCGGCCTATCGCATTCGACGGCGGAGCTTATTGTGCTACGGGCTCTACAGGGCATGGCGGCCGCTTTTATGTCGCCATCCGCGCTCTCGATCGTGCTCACCACCTTCCGTGACGGTGGCGAGGCCCGCAATAAGGCGCTGGCTTACTGGACACTCGTGGCTACTGCCGGGGCGGCAATCGGCCTGCTGCTTGGAGGCGTGCTCACTGAGTACGTTAGCTGGCAGTGGAACTTCTTCATTAATGTACCCGTCGGACTCATCATGCTGCCGCTCATAACGCTGTTTGTGCCCCGGCATGACCGTGCCGAGGAATACACCGGTCTAGACCTGCCCGGCGCCGTGACCATTACCGGCGGTATCATGCTGCTGGTACTCGGTTTTAGTCAGGCCGGCAACTGGGGCTGGCTAAGCGGTTCTACTCTCGGGGTTTTCGGCGCGGCCCTCGCCCTGCTGACGGCTTTCGTCTTCAACGAGTCGCGCGCCCGGCATCCGCTGATTCCGCTGTCAATCTTCAGGATCCGTAACGTCACGGGCGCCAACCTTATGATGGCCCCTATGTATGGCACGATGCTGGGCATTTTCTTCCTCATCACACTCTATCTGCAATCGGTGCTGCGCTATAGCCCGGTCGTTACCGGCCTCGCCTTCCTGCCCATACCCCTCATTCTTGGGTTTATGTCCACGCGGATTCCGGGCCTGGTAGCGCGCTTTGGTTACCGCCGCTGGCTTATATTGGGCCCGACGCTTGTAGCGATTGCGCTGGCCTGGCTGAGCCAGCTGCCGGTCGCGGGGCACTACGGCATAAACCTGCTGCCCGCCTTCGTGCTACTGCCTATTGGCGTCGGCATGACATTCCTGCCGATTGTCGCGTCGGCCACATCCGGCGTCCCGGCTCATCAAGCCGGCTTGGCATCGGGGCTTGTCACTACTTCGCAGATGACGGGCGGAGCGCTCGGTCTATCGATTCTATCCAGCGTCGCCGCTTCTGTGACAGCCTCATCTGTCCATCTCGGGCCCCGGGCGGCTCTCGTACATGGCTTTGACGGCGCGATGCTGGTCGCCATTGCCTTCATGGTCCTTGCCGTCCTTCTGGCAATAGGCGTTATCCGCCAACAGGGTCCGGGCGAGACGCAGCAAGAGAGTACGGAAACACGCGGTGACCGGCGGTTACACCCTGTAACTGAAGGGTAGCCTTCCCTGCCCTTGAGAACAGAACCTGCGGTGTAAACGCCGCAGGTTTTTCATAGCGCAGCGCTAGCTTTTACCGCGAGGTAAGCTATACTTCTACAACAGATATGATTGGCTTTATCCACGCTTCGGTTGGCGGCTTTATCGGAAAGACCTTGCCACTACCGCTTGCCTTGCCGGCCGCATTTGCCTCGCATTTCGTTCTTGATACCATACCTCATTACGGCATTCCGCAGCATAAACGTGACGGTTGGTTTTGGCGAAGCTTTACAACCGCTGATTTTATTTTGGCCTGGGGATACTTGGGCGGGGTCGCCTTAATGCGCCATCACTACGCCGTATTCGCGTGCGGCCTGGCGGCTGCTTCGCCCGATTTTATTTGGGTAGTGCGTATTATCCGAACCCGGTCGTTCAACCTTGGTGATCACAAGAGCAGGTTCGACCGTTGGCACGCCGGTATCCAGCACGAGCGGTCGTGGGGCATTTACATAGAGGTACCGCTTGCTATTGTGCTGGGCGTGCTTGTTTACAGATACTGGTAGCAAGTCCGGCAAGTGTATACTGACCAAATATGACAGTAGCGAACCCGCTTGAACGACTAATAGATAACGGCGACGCCGAGGATAGTACGGGCGTCCGCCTCGATATCACTCCGGAGATGCTGGAGACCAAGCTGGCCGCAGGCGATTATGCGATCGGTGGCGCACATGTGGCAACGCCGGCAGAGGTGCGGCGTGGCCATGCCCAGGGCTCTATTGTTGCCGACAAACCAGAATCGCTTACATCTGATCACTTTGATCAGCTCGAGCAATTTTTAGCAACAGCGGCCACACCGCCAGGCTTACGCATTGGCCATGGACCTCGGACGGAGGAGTTAGATGCCGCAATCGCTACCGCGCGCCAAGAAATCGTAGCAGGCCATAAGCCCTTTCAAGGGAAGATACTACACGGTCTTGGTCGCTATGGCACCGGTTACTTGATCGATACGATAACTAATGTACCGGGACAGTGGGATACTATCATCGTCCAAAATCATGGTCAGCATGTTACCTCAGGGCTACCTATGGGACAGATGCTCGGCATGCATTACGACAATGGCCTGAAACAGCCCAACGGATGGACCGAAAACCTGACCGCCGCGCAACGCCTGCAGGCCGGTAGACGGATACTGGTGCCCATAGAAGGAGGCCCCCGCTGGGCGTTAGCCGGGCTCAACTTTTCAGCTCCTTGGTTCGCTGAGCAATATCGGCCGGGAGAGCCCGATTACCGGCCCAACCCCATAGATCTCGCCAAATACTGCGCACATCATCCCGACCAGTTGGCCAGGATGGCAATCTTATGGACAGCCATTCAACCCGATGAGGTTGCTGAAATTTCCCCGGCGAATACCGTACACACCGGCAGTATGTTTGGCCGTAAGAAAAAGTCAACGGTCCTTACCTTTACCAGGGATCACTCGTCTGTGCGGATCACACCCACTCCGACTGATACCTAGCTACAATATTTGGGCGCTCCGTAGGAGAAGCTTTCATAGCCTCGCCATACGATGCCGTATGCAGCAAATCTCTAGTTTTGAATCGGGTGCTTGTGGCCTTCGAGATACTCGCGGATTTTTAGGGCCGCCGTAGCACCTTCGCCGGCAGCTGACGCGATCTGCATAGTAGCCCCTGCGTGGATATCACCTGCCACAAACACGCCTTTCATGGTCGTGTGCAGGTCCGCGTCGGATTTTACAAGGTGCAGATGGTCAAGGGCGATATCGCTATCTTTTAAGAACTCGCTGTTGGGTTTGAGACCCACAAAGACGAATACGCCGTCGGTCGGGAATTCTACTGTTTTGCCGTCGTGCT
>Ga0070658_10004254_pt1 | contig 11706 bp, 7 predicted proteins | sample KBSC13metaG_FD_64664 | JGI IMG/M metagenome (GOLD analysis project Ga0070658, IMG submission 64664) | Corn rhizosphere microbial communities from Kellogg Biological Station, Michigan, USA - KBS C1-3 metaG | ecosystem: Host-associated > Plants > Roots > Rhizosphere > Soil ... | reverse complement strand
TGCCGACGCGCAAACACCCGATGCCCAGACCGAGAAAGGCCGCGATCAGCACTACGTTTGGGAAGTAGGCGATCACCCGCACCTGGCTTGGCACCCAGCGGATGAGCGTGAGTTCTTGGAACAACACGACGAACGATGCGACGATCAACTGGAGCGCGCTTGTCTTCAGCGAGCGACCTGTAACAACCTGGTCCTGCATTCATCCCCTTTGTGGATCGGGATCAGGATACCGAGCTTTGCGTGCGGTTACACGTCACCGAGAACCACCCCTGTAAGCATCCAACAAAAAAGCCCACGCCAAGGTTGGCGTGGGCTTTAGGAAGGTGAATATGCGACAGGCGCTTCAGTCGTCGTTTTCCAGTTCGTCGATGCCCTCGGGGGTGGTATCCAGAGCGCCATTCCCGTTCACCGGCACCGCCACCGGCTCGCTTGGCGGCAGTTCCTGGAAGCCCAGCGTCACCACGTCGGTCGGGCAGACGTCGACGCATTCGCCGTCGAGGTTGCAGCGGTTGAGGTTGCGAAGGTCGATCATGGCCTTGCCGTCGACCATCTTCAGAACGCCCGGGTTGCAGTGGGCGACGCAGATTTCGCAGCCGATGCAGTCGCGGACGTCGATGGCCAGCGTCACCTTCCGCGGCGGCTCGCCGGCGACGAATTGGCCGATGGTGGAGCTGGTTTCGCGGTTGCCCATCACCTCGAAGCCGGCTTCATAGCGATCAAAGACCGCCTGCGATTTCACCTCGACCGTGCCGCGGCGGCGCAAACGGAAGACACTCTGATTGCAGCTGTCGCAACGCTGCAGCGTTTCGAGCTTCTCGAGGTACTTGATCGCGGTCGAAACGACCGTCGCGTGGCTCCACGTGAGCGGGCTGACCGAGATCGGCTCGTTCGTGTACGGATTTACCTGCTCGGCCAGGATGCCGGATTCCAGCGCGTGCGACGCCGTCCATTCGAAGATCGGCAGCGCCTCTTTCAGCTCGGCCGTCGTCTTGGCGCGGGTGATGTAGTAATCCGCCAGCCACAGGGTGCAGATGAACCACGGATTGCCCGGCACGTTCTCGATGTCGTTGCTGATGCGGTGGTAGTAATCGTTCTCGTACCGCGCCACGCCGCCGACCTTGGTCTTGATCCAAAGGCGCTCTTCGATCTTCTTCATCGTGGCCACCACGCGCGGGTCGTCCGCTTCGAACAGGTGGAACTTGAAGATGGCGTAGATGCTGGCGTCGAGGATCTCGTCGACTTCGTAAATGTCGCTCGTCTCGGCTTCCTTCAGCGGAACCGTTTCCTCGTAGCTCGTATCCTCCGGCGGCGTCGGCTCGTCCTTCGGCACCAGCCGGCGGACGTAGCGGCCGAGCTTTTCGCTCCAGAGGTGCTTGTAGGCGGCGGCCTTCACTTCTTCGGCGGCCTTGTTGTATTTCTCGGCGCGTTCGCGGTCGCCGAAGCAGACGGCAAAGTTGCGGGCGGCCTTCAAACCGCCATACACCGTCGCCACGCTGAACGTGTGCACACCCCAGCGCTCTTCCCACAGGTCGTACGACGGCTGCGGCAGGCCGGTCCGCGGGTCGCGGTAATCGCACATGAAATCGGCGGCCTTCTGCACGATGTCGACCCACAGCGGGCGAATGAATTCGATGTCGCGATAGCGGAAGTAGTGCCGCCACAGCGCCCACACGATCAGGGCCGTCTCGTCTTCCTGGATCGGCAGCACCTGCCGGCCCTTGAGCACCCACGGGTGCCAGCTGGAAGCGGGGGAGCCGTCCGGGTTGTACTTGTGATAGAAGTACCCCTCGTCTGTGATCACGCGCTGGCAGAAGGTGTAAAAGCTCTTGGCCACGTCGCTGAAGCCGGCCAGGTCGAGCGAATCGGCCACCAGCGCGCCGTCGCGCGGCCACATGTAGCTGTACGTGTCGCGGTTGAACTGCAGGTAATCGCTGTCATTCGCCGCAATGATTGCGCCGTCGTTGTCGATCTGCGTGCGCACCACCAGCAGCGAGCGCTTGAACAGGTCGACAACCTTCGTCGGCAGGTTGCCGAAGTTGATGTTCGTCCCGCCCACCCACAGGCGCCAGTAGGCGCTGGTTCGGTCGATTACGCCCTGCGGCGTCTGCTTCATCAGCCACTTATGCAGCATGAGAAGTTCGTCGCGGCTCTCGCCGCAGATCATCACCAGGTAGGCCGTGTGCTCGCCGTTGGCGGGGACGTGGACGTTGAGGTTGATCGTGCTGTCGACCGCGCCCTGCGCGATCGCGTTGCCCTGCAGTTGGCCATCCTCGGCGTCGCGCCAGGTGCCCTCGGCCCCGTTGAAGCCGCTGGTGCCGCAGGCGTAATCGTCGATGCGCTGCTCGCTGCCGTCGAAAAAGCTCATCATGATGTACCGCTTGCCGCGGTAGTGCACGACCGAGCGCAGTTCGGGGTCGTAATAGGCGGTATCGCCGATCTTCTGGCCCCACATGTTGAAGTCTTGATGGTGGAAGAGGCCCACGACGCGGTCGGCGTCGTGCATGTTCTTCACCTTGATCTTGCGCACGTAGACGGGGCGGTGGAAATCGACCACGTCGTTGCAGTAGAGGCTGACTTTGAGCGGCTTCTGATCGAGGCTGACGCTGGTGGTGAGCGTATCGCGCAGGTAGCGCTGGTGGACGTTCCAGTGCCCGTCGCTGGTCCAGCTGAGCTGTCCGTGCGTCTGCCCGGGGACTTGGGTGTAGAGGCCGAATCGGCAGGGGCCGTTGCCGGCGTGGTTCTCCTGGCCGACGTGGGGGAAGTAGACGTCGCGCATCTGGTAGCGCTGGTCGAAGGTCACGAGTAATCGGCCGTTGCCGATCGGGATGTCACGGGGCATTGCACGTCCTATCTGCGGCGACGCGGGTTGAACCGCGCGGAAAACGCGTCGCCGACAGAGTCATATTCGGCGAAATATCCGGCACGATCCACCCAAAATAAGCGCTGAGTAACACAAGCGACTTTGCGTTGTGGTGGCCGATAAAAGGGCCCGCCCGCAGGGTTCCGACACGGGGCGGGGGAACAAACGCGTGGGATTATAGCGAAGTTTTACCGTTTATGCGCGGTCGCGGTGGCGTCGCGGGCGCAAAGATTCTGTTTGAAACTAGGCCGCCGGCTTCCCGAAGTGCTGGCGGTACCACCCGCGGATGCCCCGCATCGCCGGCCGCTCGACCGCGAGGCTGACCGTTGTCGCGAGGAGTGTCGAGACAATGATCGCCAGCACGACATTGACGTTCGGCCAGAGCCCTTGGCGGTAACCGGCGAGGATGACGAGGTAGCCGATGTTCTGGTGCAGCAGGTAGAGCGGGTAGGAGATCATCCCTACCCACAGCAGTGGCCGAGTGGAGAGGCCGGGGAACTTTCCGAACGCCGCCAGCCCCAGCCCACCGAGCAGGGCGAGCGTGAACAGCGGGTAGGCCAGCGTATCCTGCCAGCCCGGCCCGTTTCGCACGCCGACGGTCACCACCGACAAGGCGATCAGTCCGACGCTGTAGGCGTTCCACCCGCGCTGGCGGAGCAGAAACGTCGCGTACCCACAGGCGAACTGCGGGATGAAGTACAACAGCAGCAGTGCCTCGATCAGCCCGCCGAAGCCGACGCCGACCGCCCGTAGGAGGATGCCTTCGACCATCGATAACGCCGTCAGCCCCGCGATGCAGACGCTCACGCCGCGCATCCCGCCGGCCCGCCAGGCGAGAAACGCGATCACATAAAACAGCAGTTCGACTTCCAGTGTCCAATACGACGGATCGACGTAGGCCTTGTGGAACAGCAGGCTCGGCATCATTGTCGCGTTGCGCAGCACGTCGGCGACTGATATTGACGCGTGCGGCAGCCGCAAGGCGATCGTCGCGGCCGTGGTGATCGCCAGGCACGTCCAGAACGCCGGATAGAGGCGCGAGAACCGCGACACGACGAAATCCATCGCCCGCTTCGTCCGCCCGAGCGTCAGTGGGATCACAAACCCGCTGATCATGAAGAACAGCTCCACCGCCCGCTGCCCGTACGGCACCCGCCACACACCCGGGCCGTGGCCGTAGTCGCCGCTGAACTGGATGGTGTAGTGGTAGAGCATCACCCAGATCGCCGCGACACCGCGCAGGGCATCGAGCTGGACGATGCGATCGGGCTTCGGCTCGGGAGGGGGAAGGTGGTGGGGCGGCGTCGGTTGCAAATCGGGTCCCTCTCTTTGGGGAGAGGTTAGGTGAGGGGATGCGGAGTCGTGCGACTTTGGAACGTTAAACCGACGCTCGGGAGTCGATTGACTCGATTTCCCCTCACCCAACCTCTCCCCAGGGAGAGGGGTTAAGACTTACACCTTCAACGTCACCGCCATATTCGCCGCCTCGGCATACCGGCCACAGACGGGTTCAACGACTTCTTCGACGAACCGTTCCACCTGTTCCGGCGCGCGTCCGACGAACCGGCGGGCGTCAATCACGTCGCCGAAATCGACGCCCTTGAACGCCGCGTCGCCGCTGAGGCGGGTGATCAGGTCGTTCGACTTACCGTTCTGTTTCACCTCGGCGCTGGCCGCGTGCGAGTGCTTGCGGATGACTTCGTGCAGTTCCTGCCGGTCGCCGCCTTTCTGCACGGCCGCCATCAGGATCTCTTCCGTGGCCATGAACGGCAGTTCGTCGTTCACGTACCGCTCGATCACCTTCGGATACACCACCAGCCCGCGGGCGACGTTGTTCACGATCATCAGCGCGCCATCCGTCGCGAGGAACGGCTCCGGAACTGCCAATCGCTTGTTGGCCGAGTCGTCGAGGGTGCGTTCGAACCACTGTTCCGCCGCCGTCTGCAGCGGCGAGCTGGCCAGGCTGATGACGAAGCGGCAGAGCCCCGTGGCCCGCTCGCACCGCATCGGATTGCGCTTGTACGCCATCGCCGACGACCCGACCTGCTCGGCCTCGAACGGCTCTTCGATCTGCTTCATCCCGGCCAGCAGCCGGATGTCGTTGCAGAACCGGTGCACGCTGGCCGCGATGCCGGCGAGGTCGTTGACCACCATCGCGTCGATCTTCCGCGGGTACGTCTGCCCGGTGACGGTGTAGCTGTGCTCGAACCCGAACGCGTGCGTGACGGCCTCGTCGAGCTGGTCGCACTTCTTTCCGTCGCCGTCGAACAACGACAGGAACGACGCCTGCGTGCCGGTCGTTCCTTTCACGCCGCGGAAGCGGAGCGTGCTGATGCGGTGCTCGAGCTGTTCCAGGTCGATCGCCAGATCCTGCGCCCACAGCGTCGCGCGCTTTCCAACCGTCGTTAATTGCGCCGGCTGGTAATGCGTGTAGCCGAGCGTCGGCAGATCCTTGTACTTCACCGCGAATTCGCCCAGCGCGATAATCGCGCCGGCCAAGCGCTGCGCGAGCAGCTTCATCGCGTCGCGCATGATGATTAGGTCGGCGTTGTCGACGACGTACTGGCTGGTGGCGCCCAGGTGAATGATCCCCTTGGCGGCCGGGGCGACTTCTTCGAACGTGTGCACGTGGGCCATCACGTCGTGGCGGAGGCGCTTCTCCCACGAAGCCGCGAGGGCGAAATCGATGTCATCGAGCTTGGCCGCCATCTGCGAGAGGGCTTCGGGCGTGATGCGGGTGATGCCCAGTTCGCGTTCTTGCTTGGCCAATTCCAGCCACAGCCGCCGCCATAGGCCGATGCGGTGGCGCGGCGAAAACAGCTTCAGCATCTCGGCCGACGCGTTGCGGGCGGCCAGGGGGGATTCGTAGGTATCCATGGGACGGCGGAGTGTACGGGGGGAGGAGGGGAATGACGAATGTCGAATGCCGAATGACGAATGAGTGGCCGTCGATCGTCATTCGACGTTCGTCATTCGTCATTCCCGATCTTCACCCGCATGATTTCCCCACTGAAGCTGTCGTACGCGATCACGTCGCCGCTTGCCGGGTCCTGGCACCAGGCGGTGATGCGCAAGGCGTGCACGGGGAAGCCGGGGCGAACGTCGATCGCGTCGCGGTCGAAGACGGTTGTTCGTTGGCCGTCGCTCAGCACCAGGGCGGGGTACCGCGCCGGCGCGGCGGCCAGGTTGGGCGTTGTCAGCACATCCCGCGTCTGCCCCGGCTCGGGGTAGAAGGCCAATTGCCCCACCTGTCCGCCGGGCGACCTTAGCGACAGCGGCGGCACCGACATCGCCGGCCGACCGGGCTCGGTCGGGAGCGGCTTGGCGTTGCCGGTGTCGTCGATCGCCAGCAGCGTGCCATCGGCGCGCATCAGTCGCAGGCCACCCTCGGGCCCGGTGTAGAACGTGTCGTGCGTCGTCAGCCGCAGCGGCTCGCCATCGACCCGCACTGCCGAGAATGCCAGCCGCAGCGCCGCCCCCGGTTTCAGCGGGCCGTCCGGCAAGCGAAGGAAGGCCGCCGCGTCCGACTGCACCAGGCACAGCATCACGCCGGCCGACGTCCGCACCAGTTGCGCGTCGGCGAGGTCGATCGTCGGGCCGAGCCGCGACGACTGCGCCAGCGTCGTCGCGTCGGAGATCTGGAGCGGCGCTTCGTTCCCGAGCCGGTACACCCACAACCCCGCCAGCGACCGCGGGCCGTCGGTACCGGCGGTGTAGAGGATCAGGCCGTCGTCGTTTCCCCGCAGGGCCGCCCTCACCACCGGCGCGGTGCGGCTGCCCAGTGCCGACGTCATCCGATCGACCGGCTTCCGCATGTCCAGGGGCGGCCCGGTGACGACGGCCAACGCACTCGCCCCGGCGTCGGCCTGCAAGCAGAGCACGCCGCTGCCGGAAACGATCAATCGGCTCCGTTGACCGGCCGTCACGGTGGCGAAGGTCGAAAACGATACCGCCGACCTCGACGGACGCGACGGCGGCGGCGGTGCGGCCTGTTTCGAGCAGCCGGCGAGCAGAACAGTGGCAATCACAAATGTTACTGGGCGGTGCACGATAGCCCGATGTTGTACCGCGCCACGACGCCCGGCCCCATGCGGCCGGACAGGCTCGTGATTTTGGCGACCAAATGACAGAGGCACCAGCGATTGCTGGTGCCTCCAATTTTCGGTGCCGATGGGGTTCAGCCCCTGATCTTCTGGAAGTCCCAGATCAGATTCTGCAGATTGGTCTGGCGAACGGTCGCGGATTGGCGAGACGGGCCGGTCGAACCGGGATACTCGTAGTACCACGTGTTGAACTGAGTAGAACCCGAACTCGAAGAATAATAGCGCACCGGCTGGACTACCTCGCCCGCGTGCATATCGACGAACAGAATGTTGGCCGACCTGTTGCGGCCGTGGCGTACGCCGACATAGCCTTCGTCGCCGTTGAATCCGTTGGCAAAGCCGTCGCTGCTGATGCCGGGGCTGACCGGCTCACAGTCCTGGGCCACCTTATCGAATAAAAGAACCGTTTCGGTCGGGCGGATGATCTTGGTTGCCTTGGTCCAGATGACATCCTGGGCGGCGCTCGAATTCCACAGCGAGTCCGTCACGCCGAAGTAGGCATTCATGCCATACGTCCGCGATGTCGTGACGCCAGGCGATGTCGTGTCTTCGTTGAAACTGGGCCAGATCGGGTCTTGCTTGATCGCCGTGTAGTTTCGCTGATTCGCGGCGGTCACGTCTTTCATGTTGCGGAACAAATACTGGTCCAGCGCATTGAACCAACTGCACTGCTCCTGGACCAATTTCGCCACTGTGGAAGTAGTGGACCCGTTGACCACGATCTTTTTGCTGGCAAGCGTAGCCGGGAAGACGTTCTTGTTCTCGGCCAAATACATGGTGAACGCCTGGCCGAGCACGCGCAAATTGCTTTGGCAGGCGACCGTTCGTGCCTGGTTCCGCGCACCGTTCAGCGCCGGCAGCAGAATCCCGATCAGCAGCGCGATGATCCCCATCACCACCAGCAATTCCACGAGCGTAAACGCCCGGCCGGCCCGGCGGCTGAAACGGTTCAACAAGTTTGGCTTCATCTGGACGCTCCTGGAACTTCTTATTCCCCCCAGACATCTAACGCTTAGCAACGCGGCCGATTCGAGGCCATCGATTCCGAACCGCCTGTCGAGACTGTCCGCAAAGTGACGTGTCATCGATCGTACGCCGCGAGATCGCCAGTATGGCATGGGAACGTTAAGTTTCGGTTACGATCCCTGGACTGACGGAACGATTCCCGGGCGACGGCATTTCACCACTCATGACCTCAGCGAATCCTTCAACTCGGCCCGGCAAACGGTCTGCCCTGGTCGTCGGCGCCGGCGTCGGCGGTTTGGCCGCGGCGGTTCGGTTGGCCGCGCGCGGGGTGGACGTGACGCTGGTCGAAAAGAACAGCCGGGTCGGGGGCAAATTAAACCAGTGGATGATCCCGCATCCGCAACGTCGGAACGAACGGCCGTTCCGCTTTGACACCGGCCCCAGCCTGCTCACCTTGCCCTTGGTGATGGCCGACCTTTTTTCGGCCGCCGGGGACGACGTCAGGCACTACCTGCAAATCTCGCGCCTGAACCCAATATCCCAATTTATTTGGGCCGACGGAAGCAAATTCACTCTTCCCGACAGGCTTGGCGCGCTGCCAGAGGCCGTGCGGCAATTCGCGGCAGGGGAAGTCGCTGGGGCGGCCCGGCTGGTCCGCCACGGCCGAAAAGTCTGGGACCTGTCGGCCGATACGTTCCTGTTCCACGCGCCCGAACAGATTTTCAAACCGCCCGGCGGGCGTTCGCCGCTGGCTGCCTTCAAAATGATCAGCGTCCCGCTGCGCATCGGCGCGCTGCGCAAATACGGGGCAATGGTCGACCGCTGCATCCGCGACCGTCGGCTGCGCGACATCTTCTACCAGTATGCGACGTACAGCGGCTCCAGCCCCCACTCGTCGCCAGCGACGACGGCGGTCATCCCGTTCGTGGAAATGGAAATGGGCGGCTGGCACGTGCAGGGCGGGATGTACCGCATCGCCGAGGCGTTGGAGGCGCTGGCGCGCAAGGTCGGGGTGACGATTCTCACCGACGCCGAGGTGGTGCAGGTGAACGTTGAGCAGCAGGGCCGCGAGCGGCGGGCGACCGGCGTGACGTTGCGGGACGGGCGGGAATTGATCGCCAACGCCGTCGTGGTGAATGCCGACGTCGTCTGGGCCTATCGGAACCTGATCGCCCCGGAACACCGCCCGTCGTTCGACGACGAGAAGCTCGACCAGCTTGAGCCCGGCGGCAGCGGGCTGGTGCTGATGCTCGGCGTCGAAGGGCGGTATCCGCAATTGACCCACCACACGAAGTTCATGCCCGATGACTATTCGCAGGAGCTGCGGGCGATGTTCGGGGACGTGGCGATCCCGGATGACCCGTGCATTTACGTCTGCGCCCCGACGCGGACGGACGAATCGCTCGCGCCGCCGGGGTGCGAGAACCTGTTCGTGCTCTGCTCGGCGCCGGCGCTGTACCGGAACGGGGCGAAGATCGACTGGAGCGTGGAGGGGCCGCGCTACCGCGACCGGATCGTGCATAAACTTCAGCACACGTTCGGCCTGACGGATTTGGCCGAGCGGATCGTGGTCGAGCGGATGATGACGCCGGCCGACCTGGCGAGCCGGTACAACGCCAACGCCGGCAGCATTTACGGCGTGAGCGGCAACGGCGTGCGGCAGGCGTTCCTGCGCCCGCCGAACCGCGACAAGGACGTCAAGGGCCTGTTCTTCGCCGGCGGGGCGACCCACCCGGGCGGCGGGCTGCCGCTGGTGGCGCTGTCGGGGAAGATCGTGAGCGAGCTGGTGCTGCAGGAGTTCGGGCGTGACTGAACAGCAATGGTGAACACGGTTTAGCCGGCGAGCCTGCTCGCCGTCGGGCGTCGACCGGCGAGCAGGCGCGCCGGCTAAACGGATGGTATCTGTGCTCTTGCGTCGGTAGCGCAGGACGACGTCATTTCGGCGGAGGATGAAAGCAATGCCCCTGCAGATCGGTTGGTGGGAAATTCTGCTGCGCCTCGTGCTCGCCGTCGTTGCCGGGGCGATATTGGGGTGGGATCGGCGCAAGCACGCGCACGCGGCGGGCATGCGGACGACGCTGCTGGTCACGCTCGCGTCGGCGTTGGCGATGGTGATGGTCAACCTGTTGATCAGCCAGCGCGGCAAGGCGCCGGATTCGTTCGTGCAATTGGACATGATGCGCCTGCCGCTGGGGGTTCTCACGGGCGTCGGTTTCATTGGGGCCGGCTCGATCATGCGGCGCGGACAGGCGGTCACCGGCGTCACCACCGCGGCCACGCTCTGGTTCTGTACCGTGCTGGGCCTGGTCTTTGGCGGCGGGTTAATCGGGCTGGGGCTGCTGGGGTTCGCCTTCGCCTGGGTCACGCTCGTCGTGCTGAAACAGGTTGAGCAGCGGATGGCGCAGGACAAGAAGGGGCGGCTGTGGTTCGTCGTCGACCGATCGACGATGAGCGAGCAGGCGCTGCGCGAGCGGATCGTCGCGGCCGGCTACAAGATCATGACCTGGAAGGTGCGGTACGGGCCCGAGGGGCTGCGCGGCGCCTGCCGCGTGCAGTGGCGCGGCTTGGAACAGGACGAGGGCACGCCGCCGCTGGTGAAGGAACTGGCACAGACCGAAGGCGTGCGGCGGGTGGGGTGGGAGTCCTGAAATCGGCCGGTTTTTCCGCCGACAGGGCGGACCGGGGGCGGTAGGATTTTGCACGAAGCCGATGCCCCGAAGGGGCGAGGCATTAGCCTCTCCCAGTGGGAGAGGTTAGGCGAGGGCAGGCTGAAACGAGTGATTCAGGAGCGGGTTCACGCCCCGGGGAGAAGAGGGGCCTCCCGCCTCCGTTCGTTCGAACGAACTTCTTGACTCTTCCGCTTCGGCCTGCCCTCACCAAACCTCTCCCACAGGGAGAGGCTTAGAAGCTCGCCGCTTCGCGGCATCGGGTAAGGAGGGAGTCGCGTGACAATCGGTAATGAAAAAACAAACCCAATTTCCGGCCGAAGCATTGGCCGAGAAAGGCGTTAGAACATCGCCGAAGTCGCAAAATGGAGCACCTCAATCACCCGAACCGCCCCGTCAGATACTGCTCGGTCATCGGCGACGCGGGATTGGTGAACATGCCGCGGGTGGCATCGAGCTCGATCAGCCGGCCCATGTACATGAACGCCGTCTCGTCGGCAATGCGGGCGGCCTGTTGCAGGTTGTGGGTGACGGTGATGATCGTCACGCGTTCCTTCAGCTCGACCACGAGGTCTTCCACGCGGGCCGTGCTGATCGGGTCGAGGGCGCTGGTCGGTTCGTCCATCAACAGCACTTCGGGCTTCACCGCGATCGCCCGGGCGATGCACAGCCGCTGCTGCTGACCACCGCTGAGTCCGGCCGCGGGGCGCTTGAGGCGGTCTTTGACTTCGTTCCACAGGGCCGCGCCCTGAAGTGCGCTTTCGGCGGCTTCGTGCAGGGCCCGGCGGTTGCTCACGCCGGCGATCCGCAGGCCGTAGACGACGTTGTCGAAAATGCTCATCGGGAAGACGTTCGGCTTCTGGAAGACCATGCCGATCTTCTTCCGCAGGCTGATCACGTCGACGCCGCTGCCGTAGATCGGCTCGCCGTGCAGCGACATGTCGCCGGTCATGCGGATGTGCGGGACGAGGTCCTGCAAACGGTTTATCGACCGCAGCAGTGTGCTCTTGCCGCAGCCGCTCGGGCCGATGAGGGCGGTGACGTGGTTCTTGAGGAAGTCGGCGCTGACGTTGAACAGCGCCTGCTTCGGCCCGTAGTAGAGGCAGAAATC